>Ga0066709_100003837_pt1 | contig 11737 bp, 8 predicted proteins | sample GraSoiAngelo_158_FD_79665 | JGI IMG/M metagenome (GOLD analysis project Ga0066709, IMG submission 79665) | Grasslands soil microbial communities from the Angelo Coastal Reserve, California, USA - 14_1009_16_30cm | ecosystem: Environmental > Terrestrial > Soil > Grasslands | place: USA... | reverse complement strand
GCCGGCGCTGCTGGCCGTGCTGAAGGAGTGCGAACGCATTAATGGCGCCGAGCCGATCACCTTCTTCGAGATCACGACCTGTGCTGCCTTCCTGGAGTTCGCCCGCACGCCGGGCGATATCCTGCTGCTGGAAACCGGGCTCGGCGGGCGACTCGATTCGACGAACGTGATCGACCGGCCGTTGGCCAGCCTGTTGATGCCCGTCTCCTTCGACCATATGCAGCATCTGGGCGACACGCTGGCCCGGATCGCCTTCGAGAAGGCCGGCATCCTCAAGCGGGGCGTGCCGGTCGTGGTGGCCCCGCAGCCTGCCGAGGCCGAGGCGGTCTTCGAGGCCAGGGCGCGGGAGCTCGAGGCGCCGCTCTGCCGCCACGGCCACGAGTGGCAAGTGAACGCAGCGGATCGAGACTTCGAATTCACCGATCGGGCGGGCAAGCGCAGGCTGCCGCGGCCTGCGCTGCCGGGCGACCATCAGATACCCAATGCCGGCGTGGCCCTGGCGACCCTGCCGTTCCTGACCGGGTTCGCCGTCGATGCGCAGGCGCAAGCCGCTGGGCTCCGGGGCGTCGAATGGCCGGCCCGTCTCCAGCGGCTGCACCGCGGGCCCCTGGTGGCAAAACTGCCGAAAGGCTGGGAGCTCTGGCTCGACGGCGGGCACAATGCCGCCGCGGGCGAGGTGCTGGCGGATTTCGCCCGCCATTGGCGGCGCGGCAGGGAGGGTCAGCGCTCACTGCATCTCGTCTTCGGCATGCTGAACACGAAGGAGCCGGTCGCCTTTCTGACGCCGCTTGCGCCTTGTGCCAAGGACCTTCAGGCGGTACGCATCGAGGGCGACCATGCCTCGCTCAGCGCCGAAGAGGCTGCCGCCGCCGCCCGCGCGGCCGGCATCGAAGCGGAACCCGCCGCTAGCCTGACTGCCGCGATCGACCGCATCGTCGCTTCCGGCGATGGCGCTTCGCGCATCCTGATTTGTGGCTCCTTATATCTCGCCGGACTCGTTCTGGCGGAGAACGGATGATCCTCAAGACGAAGTGGACCGCTGACGGCTCGCGCCGCACGGGGCCGCTTAAGATCGGGCTGCGCCCGGCGCGGCCGATCGATGATGGACTCGCCCGGTAGCCATAATTTGCGACGATGCGAGACCAAGGCGCGGGTGAGCGGCTACGCCTCGAGTTCGACGGCCGCGATCGGGACGATCCATCCCCCGCTGAGGCGCAGAAGCTGCAGGGTCCGGATCGTGCAGTCGACCGGCGGCCAAGCTCGATTCAGGCTCCGGGCCATGTCGAGGGCCGAGGCCTGTTCCTCGAATTTTCCGACGGTGATATGAGGCTTGTAGTTCGGCTCGGCCTCGGCGGCCGCCATTTCTTCGTGAAGGGTAGCGAATTTTTCGACGCCCTGGGAGGGGAACAGATGGAGGTAAGTCGAGCCCGAGCGGGGATCGCCGACCGCCTCGAACCGCGAAAGCCGCGCCGCAAACGCCGTCTCTGATGCCGCGGCACGGCGGACATCGGCCAAGGCGCCGGCTTCATCCCATTTTTTGGGAAAGACCAGGGTCACATGCGGCGGCAGCCGACCGTGTTGGGGATCGAATCGGCGTCGGATGGCCTCGATACGACTTCGATCGGCGCTGACCATCTCAAGCAGGGCAATGACCGCAAGTTCCATGGCCGAGGATCACATCGGCGCCGGGCAAAGAAAAACCCCGCCAAGGCGGGGCTTTCCCCAGAGAGGAGCAGGCGTGGCTTTCAAAGTACCGATTCGACCCACTCGAGAAGCTTGTTCTTCGGCAATGCGCCGATCTTGGTCGCCGCCACCTGGCCGTCCTTGAACAGCATCAGGGTCGGAATCCCGCGCACACCGTACTTCTTCGGCGTCTGCTGATTTTCGTCGATGTTCATCTTGGCCACCATCAGCCGGCCGGCGAGCGATCCCGCCATCTCTTCGAGCGCCGGCGCGATCATCTTGCAGGGGCCGCACCACTCGGCCCAGAAATCGACGAGCACCGGTGTCGATGCCTTCAAGACATCGCTATCGAAGCTCTGATCCGTGATCTTGGTGGTCGAGCCCATCATCCCATCCCTTGTCTGGATTTACCGCCCCCGAGAGCAGGGCTCGGCCTGGAGGTAAAGGGTAGGGAGGCGACTGGAATAGGTCAAGGAGCCAGAGGGACCAGGAGACTCTCCGGCAACTCCATGAGGCGCGGCTCCTCGGTCCACAACAAGCCACAACATATTGATCTGTTTGGGTAAATTTTGCCAAGCGCCGCGCGATAGGCTGCCATCTGCCACAGGTATGGCTGGGCGGTCTCCTGCGGGGTTCGCGGTGCCGGCCGGTTGGTCTTGAAATCGACGATGAGGATCTCCGAGGGGCCCACCAGGAGGCGGTCGATCCGGCCTGAAATGACCAGCCCGCCCTCCAATTCGCCGATGATGGGGGCTTCCGCCCGGCTGCCGGGGCCGAACAGGGCAGCGAAGCGCGGATCTGCCAGCAGCCGCAGGGTCTCCGCGGCGATCTCGGCCCGGATCGCCGGCGGAAGCTCCGCTCCCCGGCGCTCGAGGAAGCGCTTGGCAGCGGCCGCGCGCTCGCCCATGGGCAGATCCGGCAGGCTCTGCAGCAGACGGTGGATCAACTGCCCGCGGCGGAAGCGCTGGTCGCCAGTCCCCGCCAGGGGCGCCAAGACCGGCGGCTCCTCTCCCAGCCACGAGGGACTGAGGGTCCGGGGCGGCGCGGGCTCCGGCGGCGGTGGATCGTTGATCCAAGATGGAAGGGCCCGATCGATGACCAGCGTGCCGCGCCGGCGCTCCCCATCGCCTCTCGGCGCAGCCTGCTGGGGATGAACATGCAACAGCCCCTCGCCGGTCCAGCCGCCCGCCCCTAGCTCAGCGTGGAAGTCGAAAGCCGCAGGCGCTGCCTTGGCCGAAAGTCCGGCGCGGATAGTTTCATACCAGCAGTCGGTTGGCGCCTTTTTCTCGCCCCGCCAGCCGCAGATATAGAGGCGGTCCTCCGCGCGGGTCAGCGCGACATAGAGCAGACGCCGGCCCTCCTCGTCGCGCGCGGTCTTGGCGATGGCGCGCGCGACAGCCGCCACCGGATCGTCGTCATCGACCCGCGGCAGCCAGGCCAGCAGGCCGCGGGCATCCTCGTCTTCGCCGAGCCAGAGAAGGCGCAGCGGATTGATCGGCTGATAGACGGTGTCAGGCAGGAAGACGATCGGCGCTTGCAGCCCCTTGGCGCCATGCACCGTCATGATGCGAACGAGACTGGGCCCGCCCGGCTCGCCCTCGCGCTTCACCTCGATGTCGCCACGCTCCAGCCAATGCAGAAATCCCTGCAGCGAGGGCACATGCTCGTCCTCATAGGCGAGCGCTAGATTCATGAACTCCTCGATGGGATCAGCGGCATCGGGGCCGAGGCGGCGCAAAAGCCTTAGTCGGCCGCGCTGGCGACCCAGCAGATCGGCGTAAAGCTCATAAGGCGGCATGAAGTCGGCGCCGGAGAGCGCCTCGCCGAGGAACTGGCGCGCTTCGGCGAATTCGCTGCGCCGCTGCAGCTCGCTCCACAGCGAGCGGTTCTCGCGCTCAGTGGCGAGAGAGAACAGCGCGTCTTCATCGAGCCCGACTAGCGGGCTCTTCAGCAGCACGGCAAGATTGAAGTTGTCCTCGGGCAACAGCAGGAAGCGGCCAAAGGCGATCAGATCCATCACCGCGAGCTGTTCACCCAGATGCATGCGGTCATGCCCGGCCACCGGCACGTCGAGCAGTTTCAGCTCGCGCACCAGGGATTCAACCAGCGCGTCGCGATGGCGGACGAGGATCAGGAAATCGCCGGCGCGCACCGGCCGGCCGCGGCTTTCGAGAACTTCGCCACGGTCGATCATTCCCTTGATGCGCCGGGCGATGAGCCGCGCCAGCCGTTCGCGCGGCGAATCTCCGGACCGCCGCTCGCGCGGCGGCCGCCATTCCGCCTCTTCCTCGCGAGGCAGGGGTTCGGCCAGAGGCCAGAATTCGATCCGCCCCGCTTGGCCGACCCGGGCGGCCTCATGGACGATGCCGAGGCCCTCCAGATCGACACCCTTCCTTGCCGACTCCAAGGCGAAGACTGCGTCGACGGCGTCGAGGACCGCTTGAGTCGAGCGGAAGGAAATGATCAGCGGCACCGGATGGAGCTCGCTTCTGAGGTCGGCGAGGCGGCGGTCGAAATGTCTGCGCACCTCTTCCAGCGCACCGGGATCCGCACCCTGGAAGCTGAAGATCGACTGTTTTACATCGCCGACGGCAAAGACCGTGCGCTTGACCTGTGAGGCTCCCTCGCCGGCGAAGAACTCCTCGGCCAGCGCCTTCACCACATCCCACTGGGCAGGGTTCGTATCCTGGGCTTCGTCTACGAGGATATGGTCGATGCCGCCATCGAGTTTGAACAGAACCCAGGGGGCGAGTCCGGGGCGGCTCAGCAAGTCGCGCGCCTTCAGGATCAGGTCTTGATAGTCCAGCGCGACCTGCCTGTCCTTGGCCTGCTGGTAGCGCTTCAGGATGTCATGGGCGAGGGTCAGCAGCGCCCCGGTCGCCTCCAACAGGTCCGCGGCTTTCAGCCGTTGCAACAGGACGATCACGCGCTCGGCCTCGCGCTGGAGGATCGTCGTGACATCCGGGAGAGCTTTCACGACCTTCCCGGTGGCGAGATTTTTATAAATCTTCCCCTTATCGGTCAGGAACGCCTTGGCGTAAGGATCGAGCCTGCCGCCTCGATCCTCGTCGCTTGCCGCCAGGAAATCGGCGATTGCCTGGCCGCGCGGCTGATCCTGCGTTCCACCCTGTAACAGCGCGTTCGCCGCCAGCCGCAGATTGGGAGCGTCCAGGGCGCTATCGGCAACACCGGCAGCCAGAATGCTGTCGCGGGTCTCGTCCGGTCCAAGGCCAAGCCGCTGCCGGAGCGCCTCAAGCGTCGCCTCGAAGCCGCCATGGCGCAGCAGCATGGCCTCGATCCGCCCGCGCGCGCCGACCAGGCCGCGCAGCAGTTCAGCGAAATCCTGTTCGTTCACCCGCTCGCTGACATGGGCCAGCGCCCGCGCAAAGGCTTCGTTGGCGCCCTCGCCCGCTTCCTCCAGCAGCTCGTCGCGCGCCTCGATCAGCAGCTCCTCGCTGCGCCGCTCATCGAGCAGCTCGAAATGCGGCGCCACCCCGGCTTCCAGCGGAAAGCGGCGTAGCACCGACTGGCAGAAGGCATGGATCGTCATGATGCGCATGCCACCCGGCGTATCGAGGACGCGGGCGAACAGACGCCGTGCCCGCTCACGCTGCTCGTCGCTGGGCGCGCGGCCCAGCAAATCCACAAGCGCTGCCGTCAATTCGCCGTCATTCATCACCGCCCAAAGGGCCAGACGCTCGGCGATGCGGTTGGCCATCTCCGCGGCGGCCGCCTTGGTGAAGGTGAGGCAGAGTAGCCGTTCGGGCCGATTGCCCGCCAGCAGCAACCGCACAGAGCGATCGGTAAGTACCGTCGTCTTGCCGGTTCCCGCAGAGGCGACCACCCAGACGCTCCGCTCGGGCTCTGCCGCTTCACGCTGTTTCTCGGCAGCGCGCCGAAGCACCATCTCGGGCGTCAGCTCAGTCATGGCTCGTCTATCTCATCCGCCGCCGCCACGCCCCATTCGGCGCGGCGCGACAGGTGGTCGTAGACCCGGAAGGCCGGCACGTATTTCGGATCGGGTAGCGGGTGATAGGGCATCGCCGGATCGTTGAAGGCGGTGATCAGCGCCTCGAGCTGGCCGCGATATCGGGCCGCGAGCGCCATGGGGTCGTCCTCGACGCGCTGCTCCTTCGCCGGCTCCCGCCCGCCCTTGAGCTGCCAATAGGCAAGCTCGGCAACATATTCCGCCGGCACATGGGCAAACTTGCCCGCCGCCGCCATTACCGCTTCCAGCGGCAATTGCGGGGCATGGCCGGTCCGGATTTGCTTGGCGGTCGGGATGCCGCCGGTCTTGTAGTCGATGATTGCCAACCCCCCCGCCTTCAGCCGGTCGATACGGTCGGCCTTGCCGCGCAGGGTGAATTCTGGGCAGCCGGCGAGATTGAAGGCCATTTCCGCCGTCGTCTCCGGAATGCTCTCGATCAGATCGAGGCGGTAGCGCGTCTCCTTGGCCAGGAACCAGCGGGCGATGCGCTTGAAGCGCGGCCACCAGAAGGCGAACACGGTCGGTCGATCGAGGGCCGCTCCAAAGGCCTTGCGGCCGAATTCGAGCAGTTTTTCGTAGGCATCGTCCGGCAGCCCGTCCTTCGTCGTCCGCAGGAAATTCTCCAGCGCGTCATGAATGAAGCTGCCGCGCTCCGCTGCCGTCGGATCAGCATCCAGCGAGTCGAGCGGCTCCAGATTGAGAATGCGCCGGGCGTAGATCGCATAGGGATCGCGAATCCAGGTCTCGATTTCGGTGACGGACAGTTTCCTCGGCCGGAACGCGACCGGCGGGCGTGGCTGTGGCGCGCTGATGGGTTTGGGCTCGTCGACGCGATCGATCTCGCGCTGCCAGCCGAGCCAGATGCCGGCATGCAGCGTCTCCGGCGGAATATTCAGAAGCCGCAACACACTGTCGAGGCGCATCAGCCAGCGCGATGGCACTGTGGGCGCACCCTCAACCCGCAGCGCACGAGTCAGCATGAGTTCCGGCGCGCTCGATGCCGCTTGCGCAAAGTCGTGGGCTGCCATGCCAATGCGCCGTTCCGGCGAGGTCAGCCCCAGCGCCTTGCGCATCGGCCGGCTGAACCAGGGATCGACCTGCGCCTCCGGCGGCCAGGTCTGCTCGTTCAGGCCGCCCAGGATCATCAGGTCGGCCTGCTGCAATCGGGCTTCCAGCGGCCCCCAGATGGCAAGACGGGGATGACGCCCGAAGCGTGGTCGCACCACCCGGCCCGCCATCAAGATTTCGAAGAGGTCGGGCCAGCGGCGGCCTTCGATGGGCTCGAAATCCACCAGGGCTTCGGCCAGATCGGCGATGAAATCCGCCGCCGCCTCACCGGCCTCGCTGGCCCAGAGGCGCGCCGGACCTTTCTCCTCATCCGATGCCGCGAACCACTCCGCCAGTTTGACGTGAGCGTCGAGAAGATCGGCCGGCCGGACCTTCTTGCGGCGGATCAGGTCATCGAATGTCTCGGCGCGGGCGGCAAGGCCGGCGACGAACTTCTTCAGATCCTCGCCCTCGACCCGGGCGCTGCGGGCCAGAATCTTGAGCCCGGGCCGCGGCCGGGGACCGCGTAGCGCGTCATCGAGCCGGCGCGCGAACTGGCGGCAGAGGACAGGCTTGACCCCGCAAGCGGCAATCGGATGTTTCAGCAACGAGAGAAGGGTCGCTGGCGCTGCCCGTTCGGCGATCGTCGCGGCGGCGAGACGCAGGAACACCGCCGGCGGCGTCTGATCCAGCGGCCGGCCGGCGGAATCGTCGATCTCGATCCCCCAGCGGCCGAGTTCGCCGGCGACCCGGCGCGCGAGTTTGCGATCGGGCGTGATAAGGGCAGCGCGCTTGCCCGGCTCTTCCAGCGCCTGGCGCATGCGAAGGGCGATGACCTGCGCCTCGTCCTGCAAAGCTGGGCAATCGACGCGCTGGACCGGTTTGAGGCCGAGCGCGATGCGCTCACGGTCGGCCTCTCTGGCAAAGTCATGCCAGCGATCGGTCGTCTCCGCCGGACGCAGCGCTTCACCGATCAGCCGCGCGCGACTGGCGGGCACGCCCAGGCGCCTTCGCGTCATCTCGTCCGGCCAGATTTCCACCTCGCTCGGCGCCAGGCCGAAGCGCTTCAGCAGCAGCGCCATGCCGTGCTGCGGATGTAGCGGGTCTTCCTCGATCGCCTTCCAGTCTTCGGCGCTCGTCTCGCGATCGAGGCCCGGCAGGATCACGCGGCCATTCGGCAAGGCGGCAAGGGTGGCGAGAAGCTCGGCCGTCGCCGGAATGCTACCGGTCGAGCCGGCGGCGATGACCGGTTCTCGGGGCGGCTCAGCCTTCAGCTGCACAGCCTCGGCATGCAGCAGACAGTTACGCCGGTCGGCGGGATCGAGCGCGCCCTCCGCCGCCAGCATGGTCGGCCAGACCTTCGAGAGAATTTCCAGAAAGCGAACCGTCTTCTGCCAATGCTCGGCATGATCGGGGGCGAGATCGGCAAGGCCCTCGAAGCCCACCTGCTCGGTCGCCATCTGGTCGAGCAAGCGGGCGAGTTCGGCAGCAAGCCGCGAGGCTTGGTCGATGCCGGGCGGCTGGGCACCGAACTGGTGCCCTGCCTTCAGGATCGCACGGGTGAGCAGCAATTGCCGGCGCAAAGGGGCGATGGCGGGCGGCAGGTCGAACCCCTCGCCCAGTGCGCCGCTCTCGTCCCCGCCCCCGGGCCCGCCGGCGAGCAGCTGTTCGTCGGCGTCGATATCGCCCAGCGGCTGTAGCCGGGGCAGCAGCAGCGGCTGGCCGTCGCTCCGGCGCAGGAAGGCTTCCTGGAGAGCGCGGCAGGCCCGCCGGGTGGGCAACAGGATCCGATACCCCGCCAGCGCCAGGGGGTCGCCGGATGTCTCATCCAGGAGGCCCGCCGCAAGCGCCTCGAGGAAGCCGATGCCGGCGGGGATGGTATAGACGTGGCGCGCGGCCGAACTCACGCGACCCCGTTGCGCGCGCGGCCGGCGGCCGAGGTGCCAAGCCTGGCTTCGGCCTCGGCGAGGCCGTGAGGGGTGGCCACATGATACCACTCGCCATCGTGACGCAGCCCGAACAGCCGGCCGGCCACCGCGGCGCGCTTCCAAAGGGGGTTAATCGCAAAGGGGCCATCGGGCGCGCTGGCGAACAACCGCGGATGAAGAATCTGGATGCTGGCGTAGACGAAGGGCGCCACCTCCTGAGGCTCGCGGAATCGGATCCGGCCGAACTGATCCATGGTGAGATCGCCCAGCCCTTCATAGCCCACGGCGCCCACGGTGGGCTGTACCAGCAGGAGTCCGTCCATGCTGGCGCCGTCCCAGACGGTGGCGAGCCGGCGCAAGGCTTCGCTGTGGCCGCCGCGCCAGACGATCTTGGCATTGACGACGTAAAAGGGATCAGGCCCCAGCAGTGGCAGGGCATGGGCGATGCCGCCGCCTGTATCGAGAATCGGATCCTCGCGGGAAATACAGATCGCCGGGCGCGTTCGGCCGGCCAAATGGCGCTCGATCTGATCGCCAAGATAATGCGTGTTCACCACGGCGCGCTCGACGCCCACATCGGCCAGGCGATCGAGGGCGTGATCGATGAGCGCCTTGCCTGCCACCTCGATTAGCGCCTTCGGCTGTATCTGGCTGACGGGGCGCATGCGGGTGGCCATGCCCGCGGCCAACACCATGGCGGTCCTGGGATGGGCCATGGCTAGTCGCTCGAATCCAGGGGTTGCGGCATCGGTGGCGCCTTATGCGTCGGGGAATCGGCTCGCAGGATATTCCGATTCGAGAGTCAGTGTACCGGCGGAACGGTGCGCCGCTCGGGCGGCAGATATCGGGCGAACCAGGCGGCCAATGAGGCGAGCTCGGGATGCACGAGACAGGCTTCGAGCTGGCGCCACACGCGGGGAATGAAGGCAAGATAGGCAGGCTTCCCGTCGCGCCGGCAGAGGCGGGTGAAGGTGCCGAGAATGCGCGTGTGGCGCTGGGCGGCGCTCGCCGCATAGGCGGCGGCGAAGCTGGCGCGATCTAAACCGGGAAATGCCGCGAGATATCGGCGCATCAAAAGGGATGCAAGCTCGCCAGGGACATCGCGGCGCGCATCGTCGATGAGAGAGACCAGATCGAAGCTGCGCGAGCCCACCACGGCGTCTTGGAAATCCAGCAGCCCCACCGAAGCGATCCCGGATCGTCCGGCCAGCAGCATCAGATTGTCGACATGGTAATCGAACAGCACGAGACCGCAGGCCGAGCGCCGCCAGAGAGCCAACACCGGCTCCCAGGCCGATTGGAATCTCTCCACGGCCGCCTCCGGCGCAGCATCGCCTTGGGTTGCCGGCCAATACCACTCCAGCAGCAGCTTCACCTGGCGCAGCGCCATGGCATCGTCGAACTTCGGCACGCCGGCCAGTTTTTCCGGGGGCAATCGGCGATGCAGTTCGATGAGGAGATCGACGGCGAGCTCGTAGAGCTGACTTTCGGACCCGCCGCGCGCAAGCAGCCGCGTATAGGTGTCATCGCCAAGATCCTCGAGCAGCAGCAGCCCCGCGGCTTCATCGGCGCCGTAGATCTTCGGCACGGCAAGGCCGGCGCCGGCCAGCAGGCGGTCGATGGCCATAAAGGCCCGCACATTCTCCTGAGGCGGCGGGGCGTCCATGAGCACGGCGCGCTCGGTGCCCCGCGTCAGGCGCTCGTAACGGCGGAATGAGGCATCGCCGGCGAGCGGCCAGCGCTGGCCCGCCGCCCAGCCTTGCCGGGCAAGAAAATCCGTGATGCGGCGGGCGCGCTCCATGCTGCTCATGGCGCCACCTGATCGAGCAAACCCGCCCAGCGGCCCCGGCCCGTCAGCGTAACGGCACGCCCCCTGGGATCGGACAGGAACTCCAGCGCCACATCCAGACGCGCCGTCGGCAACAGAGGGCCCAGGCGCTCGGGCCATTCGATGAGGGAAACCCCCTCGGCGAAGGCATCCTCGATATCGAGCTCGATCGCCTCATCCGATTTTCCCAGGCGGTAGAGGTCGAAATGCCAGACCCGGCCACTGGGGCAGCCGGGCGGGCGATCATAGATCTGCACCAAGGTGAAGGTCGGGCTCGGCACATCAGGCTCGCCGATGAAGGCACGGGCGAAGAAGGTCTTGCCCGATCCCAGATCGCCGCCGAGGGCGATGACATCGCCCGGGCGCGCCCGAGCGGCGATGCGGCGGGCAAGGGCCGCGGTGGCTTCCTCATCGGAGAGGGTCAATCGCCTTTCGGCAATGGGCAGCGGGGAGGTGGCGGCGGCCTGCATCGGCGCCGGTTGTAGCCGCGGAAAGCGGCGGCGGCAACCTTGCATCGCCTCACCGGGCCCGCCATGTTAGGCGCGCTGATTTAGGGGGTTTTGCCATGGCGGACGGAAGCGAGGCGCGGCACAAGACGGATATCTGCATCATCGGCGCGGGGCCGGTGGGGCTGTTCGCCGTCTTCGAATGCGGCATGCTGAAGATGCACTGCCATGTCGTTGACGCCCTCGACACGACCGGCGGCCAGTGCGCCGCCCTCTATCCCGAAAAGCCGATCTACGACATCCCGGGCTACGCAGCCATCGACGCCGCCGATCTGATCGGCAAGCTGGAGGACCAGGTCGCGCCCTTCAAGCCTGTCTACCACCTCGGCCGGCGGGTGGACTCGCTGCAGGCCGCGGACGGGCGTTGGCATCTCGACCTTGACGACGGCTCACGCATCGATGCGCGCGCCGTGATCATCGCCGCCGGCGTCGGCGCCTTCGGGCCCAACAAGCCGCCGCTCGAAGGCCTCGAGGAATATGAAGGCAAATGCGTCTTCTATCTGGTCAAGCGGCGTGAGGATTTGCGCGGCAAGCGGGTGGTGATCGCCGGCGGCGGCGATTCGGCGGTGGACTGGGCCCTGTCGCTCGCCGAAGTGGCAAGCCAAGTCTATATGATCCACCGCCGGCCCAAGTTCCGCGCCGCGCCAGAAAGCGTGACGCGGCTGGAAGCGCTGGCCAAGGCCGGCAAGGTCGAGATGGTGGTGCCCTATCAGCTCGCCCGGCTGGAGGGGAGCAATGGCGCGCTATCCGCGGTCGT
>Ga0066709_100003836_pt1 | contig 11743 bp, 12 predicted proteins | sample GraSoiAngelo_158_FD_79665 | JGI IMG/M metagenome (GOLD analysis project Ga0066709, IMG submission 79665) | Grasslands soil microbial communities from the Angelo Coastal Reserve, California, USA - 14_1009_16_30cm | ecosystem: Environmental > Terrestrial > Soil > Grasslands | place: USA... | reverse complement strand
GCAGGAGGTATCTCTTCATACAAATAGCCCTATTTACCATTTTTTGTTCTTGAACAATGCGTAAATAGGGCTACGGCACCGGTTTTTGTCTACAATGAGGCCCAATATGTTGGTTTCGGTTGTTATCCCTGTTTACAACGAATGTGAAGTGTTGCCTGCACTGCTTTCCGCCTTGCGGCGGGCATTGGCGAACGTTTATGACTACGAAATCATCTTCGTTGACGATGGCAGTACCGACGGTACATCGGACGTGCTGAGACACGCCGTGAACGGAGACCAACGGCTTAAAGCCATTTTCTTCAGCCGGAATTTCGGTCATCAGGCCGCAATCACAGCAGGACTCGATTTCGCCTCGGGTGACGCCGTTGCGGTCATGGATGCGGACCTTCAAGATCCGCCGGAGTTGCTGCCGGAGATGCTCGCATTACTCGACCAGGGATATGACGTGGTTTCCGCGCAGCGCCTCACGCGCGAGGGTGATGGCGTTCTGAAACGATACACGGCGAAACTGTTCTATTGGATCATTCGAAAGATGGTGGATGAGCGGATTCAGAACGAAGTGGGAGATTTCCGGGTGTTCAGCCACCGGGCTGTCACGGCGCTCCGCAATTTCCGGGAACAACATCGGTTCATGCGTGGAATGGTGGCATGGCTGGGTCTGCGCGAGATCATCCTACCGTACCACCGTACCGCGAGAATTGCGGGCGAGACGAAATATTCGTTGTGGAAGATGCTTCGATTTGCGTGGACGGCGATCACGTCATTTTCCGCGCTGCCTCTACGGTTGAGCGTATTCTTTGGTTTCTTCATTTCCCTTTGCGGCCTCGGGTATGGGATCTACAGCATCTTCATGGCGAAAGTCCTGAAAGCCACGGTTCCAGGCTGGACGTCGCTCGTGTGCCTGAACGTGATCTTTTCCGGGGTCACGCTCCTCGCCATTGGTCTAGTAGGCGAGTATGTCGCTCACATTTACGAAGAGGCGAAAGGCCGTCCTCTCTACGTCGTGTCGGATAGCGCTAATCTCCGTCACGTTCGGCCCGACCTGGCGAAAGCCGTAATCCTATCGGCCGCACCCGGCCAGAGCGAAACCGAGTATGAGCCGGCAGAAAAAAAAGCGCCTCGCGCCTGATGGAATTTGGGCACATGCCGCGTCATCGACTTCTTCTAGCAGCCGGGCTTGGTTACGTGATTCTCACCAATGCCATATGGATGGCGATCGACACGCGGCCGCCCTTCTGGGATATGGCCTATCATCAGAGCACGGCCCTCCGCATTTTGAATGCATTTTCCAACGACGGTCTTCGCGCGTTCCTGCTCGTTCCTCATTTGTCGGGTGGCTACCCGTTGCTGTATCCGAGCCTCGTGGCATTGTTCTACGCGTTGTTTGGGACAAGCGTGGACGCGGCACAAGCCGTGAATTTGCCCGCAATAGCGGTTTTGATGTTAGCCACTTACGGCATCGCCAGGAGAGTTCTGCCGCCAATGCAGGCTGCGGTGGCCGGGGTGCTGGTTATTTTCTATCCATATATGCTGTGGCTGTCGCGCGAAACGATGATCGATTATTGGCTATGTTCGCTGGTGGCGCTCGCCCTGTTCGCTTTGTATCGCACAGAGGAATTTTCAAACGTAAAAAGGTGTTTTCTGTTCGGAGTGATTTGCGGATTGGGCATGCTGACGAAAGCCACTTTCTTGTTGTATGTCGCTTTGCCGGCCCTCTGGTTTGCAAGAAAGAATTGGAAAAATGCGGTCATCGCCGGCGTTCCCGCATTGTTACTAGCCTCCTACTGGCTCCTCCCCCAATGGGCTGTCTTCAGGCAGTACCTGGCGACGACGGCGATGTTCGGGAGAGTGGAGGGCGATCCGGAATTGTTCACCTGGCAAAACGTTTTGTTTTATGTCCGCACGCTCGAAGGTTATGAGATCTTTCTGCCACTTTTCTTGACATTTGCTGCCGGTCTCTTCTACGCCGCGCGCAGCCGTAAACCGGAGTGGATGCCGATTTTTCTGTGGATCGGCGGCGGCTCCCTCGCCCTCATGCTGATTCAGAACAAGGACCCACGCTTCTATGCGCCGCTGCTGTCCAGCGTTGCCGTGATCAGCGCAGCCGCATTGCGTCGCACGCGGTTGACATTGGTGCTACTGATTCCGCTGTTGATTTTTCAGCACTACCTGGTTTCGTTCGGTATTCGGGCTCTGCCGGAACAGGTTGTTCTCGTTCATGGAACCAAAGGGTTCTTTGATTGGAATTGGAATCTGTACACGCAAACTTATTTTGGCCTTTGGGGACGTCCAGCGCGCGAGGACTGGCGCATTGAGCACGTGTTGAGTGACGTCGCTCAGCCAGGACGCCCGATTGCGCTCGGAATGATTCCGACGATTCCACGTTTCGATCCGGAGGCGTTTGAGTTTTATATCACTCTTCATCAATATCCCATCGAAGTGCGCCGGTTGTGGAATTCGGACATAGCTTCACTCGCAGACAACGATTACATTGTTCTTTGTGAAAACGATCAGGGATATGCCACGTTATTTTCAAACGAGATGCCGAAGCTGAACGGCTTTGTTCAGGCGCATCCTGACCGGTTCCAACTCGTCGAACGATTTTCGTTGCCGAATGCCGACGTGATCCGTTTGTATAAAGTCCAGCGGTCGTGAAAACACGAGATGATTTTTATCAGCCGGGAATTCCCGCCCAACCAGGAGAAATGTACGGCGCGTTCGTCCGCTTTGCGCGCCGTCATGCAGGTCGCACGGTTCTCGATCTTGGCTGCGGGTTCGGTGCGTACAGCCGGGAACTCAATGAAAAAGGTCTGAACTGCGTCGGGTGCGATATCAATTTCGGTTATCTTCGCAAGGCGAAGGATCACGGGCTTTCCGTCGTAAACGTGGATTCTGTCCTTCCGTTTCGAGACAAAGCGTTCGATACGGTTTTGATATTGGAAGTTCTCGAGCACGTTCTCGATGTTGAAAAAGTTCTTACTGAGGCATTTCGTGTAGCGAGAAAAAACGTTCTGATTACCGTTCCGAATTCGGAAAAAATCGAACAGATGAAGGCGAACGATGTGACATACGCGCACATGCTCTCATCGGATCATGTGCACTTTTTCGAGCCGGAATCCCTGGAGACTTTGTTGCGGCGCTATGCGACACACGTTTCAATCGAGCCGTCGGATCCGATCTACCCATTTTGGTTCTTGAGCCGTTCGCTGCCTTTTTACGGACTCAAAGTACTTTTTCACCTCGGCCTGTTGAAGCCGCGGTTTTTCAGCCGACTCTATGCTGTTGCGAGCGTTCGCGAAAATTAACCTGGACTTGCGAGTTCTTGGGCGCCGTGCGGACGGCTATCACGACATCAAAACGATCTTTCAAGCGGTCGAATGGTGCGACGAAATCTTGCTGGAACCGGCAAGTCGATTCGAATTCTCAGCCCCAGGGACACCTGAAGACGAAACCAACCTTGTAGTGCGCGCGGTTCGCGCATATGAGCGGCTTGCAGGGATTATCGCGAATGTGCGAATCCGGGTGAAGAAAAATATTCCAATCGGGCGCGGGCTTGGCGGCGGGAGTTCGGACGCCGCTGTAACTTTCATCGGATTGCAGCGGATGTTCAAACGGCCGCTTCCCTTCGAGCAAGTTCCTCAAGTGCTGCGCGAGCTAGGCTCGGATGTGCCGTTTTTCGCTCTGGGCGGCCGCGCCGCGGGCTATGGCCGCGGCGATGACGTCTACAAGCTCGATGACGCCACCGATTATTGGGTTCTTCTCGTCGATTCCGGCGTGGTAATCCCTACGGCGGAGGCCTATTCGTGGTTGACGGTCCCAGATAAAACCAATAGTATTGAGGGTTTCTGTGCTGAAGCGGGTTCCGATTGTAGCGGTGACGTGTGGACCAATGATTTTGAGGGACCGGTCTTCGCTCGGTATCCGGAGCTAGCCAAGATCAAAGAGAACTTGATCAATCTCGGGGCTTATCGGGCTGCGCTGTCGGGCAGTGGCTCAACCGTCTTTGGTCAATTTCAAATGGTTTCTGACGCCATTCGGGCCGGCTCAGGGCTGGACGGGCGCTTCCGCGTAAAGCTGACAAAACCGTTGCCGCGTTGGGAGTATTTCCAGAAGATAGTAGAGGAATAGCCGAGGGGCTTTAGCCCCTCGTTTTGGTTCAAACAATTGGGGCGTGGCCAAGTGGTAAGGCACAGGTCTTTGGAACCTGTATTCGAAGGTTCGAATCCTTCCGCCCCAGTTCTTTTTTTGAGGACGCGTTTGTGAGTAACGAACTGAAAATTTTCGGTGGTACTGCGAATACGGCGCTCACGAACGAAATCTGTGAATATCTGGGTTGCGCGCTCGGTAAGTCCTCCGTCACCCGATTCAGCGACGGAGAGATCTATTTTCAGATCCTGGAAAATGTGCGCGGCGCCGACGTTTTCATCGTGCAGCCGACGTGCCCGCCTGTCGATGCGAATTTCTTTGAGCTGTTTCTGATGATTGATGCATTCAAGCGAGCCTCAGCGAAGCGGATCACCACGGTGCTGCCTTACTTTGGTTACGCGCGCCAGGACCGGAAGGACAAGCCGCGGGTTCCGATTTCGTCGAAGGTTGTGTCGGACCTGCTCGTCGCATCCGGCACGGATCGTCTGCTGACGATGGATTTGCATGCTCCTCAAATCCAGGGCTTTTTCAGCATCCCTGTGGATCACCTGTTCGCGGCTCCCGTTCTAGTGGAATATTTTCAGAAATTGAACCTGCCGAACCTGACTGTTGTGTCGCCCGATGCTGGTGGCGTTGAGCGGGCTCGGGCGTTCGCAAAGCGGCTGAATGCGGATCTGGCGATGGTCAATAAACGCCGCATCGAGGCGAATGTCGCGCAGGTGATGAACGTGATCGGCGACGTGAGGAGCCGCATTTGTCTGGTAGTCGACGACATCATCGACACTGCCGGTACCCTCGTGAAAAACGCCGAAGCGCTGCTGAAAGCCGGCGCGACGAAGGTTTACGCGTGCTGTACACATCCTGTGCTTTCCGGCCCGGCGGTCGAACGGATCCAGGATTCGGATCTGGTCGAGGTCGTCGTGACGAATACGATTCCTCTGCGCAGCGAAGCACGGAAGTGCAAAAAGATTTCGGTTCTCAGCGTGGGTAAGCTGCTGGCTCAGGCAGTCCAGTCGATCCACGAAGAGACATCCGTGAGCGTTCTATTTATTTAATTAGGGAAAGATTTTATGGCTGAAATTGTGGTGAGTGCGAGGGGCCGGGACGACCGCGGCAAAAATGCGGCGCGGCGGCTGCGTCGGCAGGGACTGGTTCCAGCAATCGTTTACGGCGGGAAGGGCCACACTGTGGCCGTTGCCGTCGATCCAAAGGCGCTACAAACAGTGCTGCGTTCGGAAGCCGGACGCAATGCCATCCTGAAGCTCGACATCGCGGGTGCGGGCGCGACAAATGCGATTCTGAAAAGCTGGCAAGTCGATCCGATCAAAGACAGTTTCCTGCATGCCGACTTTTATCGCATTGCGATGGACGTCGCGATCCGCGTGACCGTTCCCATCCACGTGCTCGGTGAGGCTCGCGGCGTAAAGGTCGAGGCTGGAATTCTGGAATTGATCATGCGCGAGATCGCGGTGGAATGCCTGCCCGGCGACATTCCGGAGCACATCGACATCGATGTCACGGATCTCGGTTTGAACGGTGCTTTACGCGTGTCGGATCTGCCAGTGAGCGCAAAAGTCAAAATTCTAGCGGACGCCGATCAGGTCGTTGTCCACGTCGTTTCGGTGAAGGAGGAGGCTGCTCCTGCACCGGGCGCTGCCGTAGTTGCTGAAGGCGAAGCCGCTGCTCCTGCAGAACCCGAAGTCCTGAAGAAGGGCAAGAAGGAAGAAGAAGGGCCGGCAGAATGACGTTCGCCGTAGCGTCGGTCTATGACCGTCGACGATGTCACAATCTGCTGTACTGTCGGCGGTCATAAACCGCCGCTACAGTAAAAACATGTGGCTCATCGTCGGACTTGGCAATCCGGGCGAAGAATACGCCGAGACGTATCACAACGTCGGCTTTCGCATTGTGCAACGCATCGCCGGAGAACAGAACGTTCGGCTCAGGGAACACTGCGGTGCGGCTCTCATATCGGGTAGGGTCGTGTTGGGCGGTGAGCCTGCGGTCCTGGTGATGCCGCAAACGTTCATGAACAATAGCGGGGCCGCGTTGCCACCGGTGCTTGAACGTTTTGATGCAACCGCCGCCGACCTGATTGTCGTTTACGACGATTTAGCTCTGCCCTTGGGAAAGCTGCGAGTCCGGCAAAAAGGTTCGGCCGGTGGGCACAATGGGATAAAATCGCTGATTTCGACTATAGGATCAGACGAATTCTTGCGAGTCCGAGTCGGGATTCGGCCGGATCGGGAGGTCGGCGAGGTTCACGATTTCGTCTTGTCGCGAGTCGCAAAAACTGACCGGGAGTTGCTGGATCAAGCAGAGGAACTCGCAGTCCAAGCGGTCGAGACGCTAATTGCCGCTGGGATCGAGCAAGAGATGGCCGAATACATCGGCATTGATTTAAGGGAAGAATTAAAGGACAACTAAATGCCAAATTACGAAATTATGTTTATTGTCAATCCGAACGTAGCAGAAGAGGAGATCGACAAGATCAACGGACAGATCGAAAACATCATCACGTCCGGTGGTTGCAAAGTCGAAAAGATCGAGAAAATGGGTAAGCGCCGCCTCGCATATGAAGTCGAGAAACAGCGCGAAGGCTACTACGTCCTGTTCACGACAAACGCTAATGGCGACATCCTAAAAGAATGCGAGCGGCGTCTTCGTGTGATGGATGCCATCATCAAATACATTACCGTACGCACCGACGAAGAAGGTCGCCGGCTACAAAAAATCAAAAATTATCGGCAGAAGCGCGCCGCACGCCGCGGTTCCGGTTCCCGCGCCGGCACCGGCCAGTCTGCAGAAGAGGCAATGCAATGAAATCAGCTAAGGAAAAACGTCCGGCCGGTCAAAAACAGTACTATCGCCGGAAAAAAGTTTGCAAGTTCTGCGTCGAGAGGATTGACTCGATCAATTACAAAGACGTGAAACTGCTTTCACAATTTGTTCCCGAGCGCGCCAAGATCATGCCGCGCCGCATCTCCGGCGTCTGTTCTCCGCATCAACGCCAATTGAACGATGCGATCAAGAAAGCGCGGAATATCGCGCTGTTGCCATTTACGACGGAGTAAGCACGATGGAAGTCATTCTCAGAGAGACAATCGAGAATCTTGGCCGTGCCGGTCAGGTCGTGAAGGTGGCTGACGGCTACGCGCGCAATTATTTGCTGCCGAAAAGGCTGGCATATCTGGCGACGCCGGGCAATCTAAAGGTCATTGAAGCCGAACGTCGATCGTTGTTGAGGAAAGAAGCCAGGCAGAAGGAAGATTCAGAGAAACTCCAGCAATTATTGGAAACCGTCGAAATCACCATCCGCCGAAAAGTGGGCGAACACAACACACTCTATGGATCGGTTACTAACTCTGACATAGCCGAAGAGCTCGAAAAGAAGGGCTTTCAAATCGAGAAGCGCAAAATCCACATGGAAGATCACATCAAGACAACCGGCGAATTCTCTATCCCGATTCGGCTATTTAAAGACGTCACAGCGCATATCAAGCTGAAGGTTGAGGCGGACACCGAAGCGTAAATACGCCGAACATTTCACGCTCCTATTGTAGGGGCGGTCTGTGACCGCCCACCATCTCTCAGGTGCGACATCGTAGGCGATCCGAAAAAGAACGCGAACCACAACCGATTACGTTCGGATACGTTGCGCACACGATGAGGGCGCCCCACCGCATGTCAAGTTAAAGGTTGAGCTCGAAACCGAAGCGTGACAAGTGAGACGCGAGAGGCCGGAATTCGAAAATTAGAAGTAGTGGTAAGGTAGCGGCTCGAATTTCTGATTTTCTGGTTTCCGCTTTTCGTTTTTATGTCGCGTCAATCTCTCGAGCGCACTCTTCCGCACAACATCGATGCCGAAAAATCCGTTCTCGGCGCCATTCTCGTCAATAACGAAAATTACTATCGAGTTCTTGAGAATCTCAAGTCTGAAGACTTCTATCTCAACGCGCATCGCGTTATTTTCCGGAAAATGTTGGAACTGATCGAGCGGTCGCGCGCGATCGATTTGATCACAATCCAGGAAGAACTCGTCCGAGGATCTCAGCTTGACAGCGCGGGCGGCATCACATATCTCGCCAGCTTGCTGGATGGCATGCCGCATCTGGTCAACATCGACCACTACATCGATATCATTCGCGAGAAATCGCTTTTGCGGCAACTGGTGAACTCCGCGAACAAGATCATGGCGGAATGTTTCGATCAGGCCGACCCCGCCGAACACATACTCGACCGCGCTGAACAAGCGCTCTTCAGCCTTTCGGAAAAGCGAATCCGGAGTGGCTTTGTTTCCATCAGGGAATTGGAACTGCCGGCAACGAGGTTGCTGGAAAAGCTCTACAACGAGCGCGAGATGATCACGGGCGTTGCCTCCGGATTCCGGGATCTCGATCGCATGACGTCCGGCTTACAATCCTCGGATCTCGTCATTCTCGCCGCGCGCCCATCGATGGGAAAGACCGCTCTGTGCTTGAACATCGCACAGCACGTTGCGCTACATAGCAATTTACCGGTCGGTATGTTCAGCCTGGAAATGTCTAAAGAGCAGTTGCTGATGAGAATGCTTTGCGCGGAGGCGCGAGTGGACGCTCATAAGGTTCGCACCGGTTATATCGGCAAAGACGAATTTCGAAAGCTCATTGACGCGCTGGGCCGCACGACCGTGGCTCCGATCTTTATTGATGATTCGTCGACATTGACTGTCATGGAAATGCGCGCGAAATGCCGACGGTTGAAAGCCGAGCACGGGTTGAGCCTGATTATCGTGGACTACCTCCAGTTGATGTCGGGCTTCGGGCGCAGTGAGAATCGTACTCAGGAAATTTCGGGCATTTCGCGCGGACTGAAGGCACTTGCGAAAGAGCTGAATGTTCCCGTGGTCGCGCTCTCGCAGTTGAGCCGCGCTCCCGAACAACGGCAAGGCGATCACAAGCCGCAGCTTTCGGACCTGCGTGAATCGGGTTCGATTGAACAGGATGCCGATGTCGTGATGTTCATCTATCGCGAGGAGGTCTACAGACCCTCCGAAGAAAATGCCGGCCTTGCTGAACTGATCATCGCCAAGCAGCGCAATGGCCCGACGGGAATTGTAAAGCTTGCGTTCCTACGCGAGTTCACTCGCTTCGAGACGCTGCTGGACATGAGTTAGTGAAGCCTAAGACGCAATATGCCTGCCAACAGTGCGGCCATACGTCTCCGAAATGGATTGGCCGCTGTCCCTCCTGCCAACAGTGGAATACGTTCGTTGAAGAACGAGTTACCGCGGCCGCAGCGGAGGCTCCGGCGTCTTGGGATTCTGTACCTATTCGGTTCACCGAAATCAGCGGCGTGGAAGCGCCTCGGGTTTCGACGGGAATTGCCGAGTTCGACCGCGTTCTAGGCGGCGGTCTTGTCGCCGGTGCGCTCGTGCTCTTAGGCGGCGATCCCGGCGTCGGTAAATCTACGCTCATGTTGGATGTCGCCTCGCATCTAGCCGAGTCGGCGCTCGTGCTTTACGCATCCGGTGAAGAATCTGCGCAGCAAATCAAAATGCGCGGGCAGCGGCTGGACGTTCGAACGCATGATCTTCACGTCTATGCCGAAATGTCTGTTGAGAAAATTCTTACAGCTGCGGAACAGCTGAGAGCGCACGTTGTCGTTATCGATTCCATACAAACAACATTCAGTGAGAAGCTGGAAATGGCTCCGGGCAGCATCGGACAGGTGCGAGAGGTCGCGTCGCAGTTGTTGTTCTGGACGAAAAAAAATCATGTTCCGGTCTTTCTTATTGGTCACATCACAAAGGATGGTGCGATCGCAGGGCCAAAGGCGCTTGAGCATATCGTCGACACCGTTCTCTACTTCGAGGGGCCGCGACAGCATCCGCACCGGATCGTTCGAACAATCAAAAACCGGTTTGGACCGGCAAATGAACTCGGCATTTTCGAAATGCTGCCGTCCGGTTTGAAACCGGTGGAGAAGCCGTCAGCGCTTTTCTTGTCACAAACTCAATCGCTGAATCCGGGATCCGCCATCCTCTGTTGTATGGAAGGATCGCGGCCGTTGCTGGTCGAAATTCAGGGACTCGTTTCTCGCACACACTTCGGCGCGCCGCGAAGGCTAGCCACTGGTGTCGATCCTCAGCGGTTGGCGCTGATCGCAGCGGTTCTCGAGAAGAGACTCGGGGTCAATTTATGGGATCAAGACATTTACTTGAATGTCGTGGGCGGATTGCAAGTGGAAGAACCGGCTGCAGATCTGGCGATTGCTGGTGCGATCCTTTCGAGCTTGTTTGGCCGGCCGATCGGCGCTTCAACGGTCATTTTCGGCGAAGTCGGACTAGGCGGTGAAATTCGGCCGGCAATGTTCACCGATGTTCGGCTTAAAGAGGCATCTCTACTCGGATTTAAACGCGGGATTATTCCCGCGCACTCCACTGCTGAGGAATCGCCATCTCTGATGGAAACGTTACGCGTTTCCGATCTTCGACAGGCTCAAGAAGTGTTCTTCTCGTAGGTCCGGCTTTAAACCGGCACGCCCTTCAACCGGTCGGACGTTAGACATTTAGATACCTTCTCGTTTTTGCGTGGTTTATAATGCGCGCGGGAGAGTAGTCTACATTCGGCTAAGCGCCTCAAAATAAAATAGGTATAGGTGTCACTCATGAGAGGAAAGGAAAGTAAGGTCCTACCGCAGGTATCCAAGAACTTGCCGGCGGAGGCGTACGGAAAAGAACAAAATTATCTGCTCGATATTGTGGTGGTACGCCTGATTTTTGCCATCACGCTGACATTAGTCGCCTTTTATAGCCATCCTTTCGGATTTCAGGGTGCAGCCGCCGTTGCCGTTGGAGTCAGCAGCGCCATCGGCATTATCTACTTTGAACATCGGCTGAAAACTGCAACCTTGAAGCGCCTGATCGGCGCGGCGATTGGATCCATTCTTGGCATAATCGGCGCATCGCTGATCAGCCATATGCTGACGGACACAGTCTTCGATACCAGTTCGCTCTCATTTGTCAAGCTCTTCATCCTCTTCTTAATGACCTACGTCGGACTCGTCGTTGGAGCGAACAAAGGGGACATGTTGAATCTGTCGGCAATGGGCGGCATTTTTGGGGGCGAACGGCCACCGAAAAAGACGTACAAGATTCTGGATACCAGCGTGGTCATCGACGGCCGCATCGCGGATATCTGCGAAACCGGTTTCCTGGATGGTACGCTCGTCATTCCGCACTTCGTTTTGCGCGAACTGCAGCAAGTGGCCGACTCGGCAGATACGTTGAAACGGAACCGCGGACGGCGCGGTCTGGACATTCTTCAACGCATTCAGAAGATGGCCGGCATCAATGTGCAATTTGTGGAGAACGACTATCCGCACGTTCGCGAAGTGGACATGAAGCTGATCGAACTCGCGAAGGAACTCGACGCGAAGATCGTCACCAACGATTTCAACTTGGACAAAGTGGCGCAGCTTCGCGGCGTCGAAGTCCTGAATATCAATGAGCTGGCCAACGCGCTCAAGCCGGTGTATCTGCCGGGCGAGACCATGAAGGTATTCATCCTGAAAGAAGGCAAAGAATTCAATCAGGGCATCGCATATCTGGATGACG
>Ga0066709_100003835_pt1 | contig 11744 bp, 7 predicted proteins | sample GraSoiAngelo_158_FD_79665 | JGI IMG/M metagenome (GOLD analysis project Ga0066709, IMG submission 79665) | Grasslands soil microbial communities from the Angelo Coastal Reserve, California, USA - 14_1009_16_30cm | ecosystem: Environmental > Terrestrial > Soil > Grasslands | place: USA... | reverse complement strand
CCGCCGGGCAGCCCGCCGACCCGGGGCCGCGTGCCGCCGCCCTTCGTACCCTTGCGCTTGTTCTTCGGCGACTTGGTGGCCTTGCGCCGCGTGGGCAGTCCCATCATGCCGCCCATCTGCTTCATCATCTTCTGCGCCTCGGCGAACCGGTTGAGCAACTGGTTCACGTCCATCACGGTCATCCCGGAACCGCGTGCGATCCGGGCCCGCCGGGAGCCGTTGATGATTTTCGGGTTCTGCCGTTCGCCGGGCGTCATCGAGCGGATGATCGCGGTGACCCGGTCGAAGTGCGAGTCGTCCAGCTCGGCGAGCTGGTCCTTCATCTGTCCCATGCCGGGCAGCATGCCGATGATGTTCGTCAGCGGACCCATCCGGCGCAGTGCCGTCATCTGATCGAGGAAGTCCTCCAGCGTGAAACTGTCGCCCTCCATCAGCTTGGCGGTCATCTTCTGCTTCTGGTCCTCGTCGAAGGCCTGCTCGGCCTGTTCGATGAGGGTCAGCACGTCGCCCATGCCGAGGATCCGCGAAGCCATCCGGTCGGGGTGGAAGACGTCGAAGTCCGCCAGCTTCTCACCGGTGCTGGCGAACAGGATCGGCTCCCCGGTCACGTGCCGCACCGACAGCGCCGCCCCACCGCGCGCGTCACCGTCCAGTTTGGACAGTACGACGCCGGTGATGCCGACCCCGTCGCGGAACGCTTCGGCGGTCGCGACCGCGTCCTGGCCGATCATCGCGTCGACCACGAAGATGATCTCGTCCGGGTCGGTCACGTCGCGGATCGCGGCGGCCTGCGCCATCATCTCCGCGTCGATACCGAGCCGGCCGGCCGTGTCGACGATCACCACGTCACGCAGCACCCGGCGGGCGTGCTCCAGCGAGGCGCGCGCGACGGCCACCGGGTCCCCGACACCGTTGCCCGGTTCCGGCGCGAACACCTCGACCCCGGCCCGCTCCCCCAGTACCTGCAACTGGTAGACCGCGTTGGGCCGCTGCAGGTCGGCGGCGACGAGCATCGGCTGGTGCCCCTGCCCCTTCAGCCACCGGGCGAGCTTGCCGGCCAGCGTCGTCTTACCGGAACCCTGCAGGCCGGCCAGCATGATCACGGTCGGCGGCTGCTTGGCGAACCGCAGCCGGCGGGTCTCCCCGCCGAGGATGGCCACCAGCTCCTCGTGCACGATCTTGATGACCTGCTGGGCCGGGTTGAGCGCCTGGTGTACGTCGGCCCCCCGGGCACGCTCCTTCAGCGCCGCGATGAACGCCTTGACCACCGGCAGCGCGACGTCGGCCTCCAGCAGCGCCAGGCGGATCTCCCGGGCGGTGGCGTCGATGTCGGCGTCGGTGAGTCGGCCTTTGCCGCGCAGCCTGCTGAAGATGCCGTTGAGGCGGTCGCTGAGGGTATCGAACACGCCAACAAGCGTATCCGGCTGGCTCAGCCGGCCGCGGCCAGCACCGCGGCCGCGATCTCCGCCCGTACCGTCGGGTCCGACCAGGGTCCGACCAGGTAGAACGCGTCCACCACGTCGCCGCCGAGGGTGGAGATCCGGGCGGCCCGCACGTCCGCGCCGTTCTCCTCCAGCGCGCGGGCCACCCGGTACAGCAGGCCGGGCGCGTCGGCCGCGCGCAGTTCCAGTACCGCGGCGTCGGTGGCCGCCTCGTGGTGCCAGACCACCCGGGCCGCCGCGCCGCCGCGCGGGCGCACGTGCCGCTCCAGCCGCGACGGCAGCTGGCCGAGCGCGGCCCGGCGCAGGTCCGCGGCCAGGGCCGGGCCGTCCGGCAGCGCGCCGTAGCGGGTCTGCACCCGCAGCTGCGCGAGCGCCCGCCCGTCCACGGTGGAGATGTCCGCGGTGACCACGTCCAGGCGGTGCAGGGCCAGGCACCCGGCCACCGCGGCGAGCAGGCCGCGCCGGTCGGTCGCGGCCACCGCCACCCGCTCCCCCGCCACGTGTACCGCGGGCAGCGGCCCGGCCACGAGCGCCGCATCCGGTACCGGCGCGGGCGGCACCTCGCCGGTGTCCAGCGTCCGGCGTACCCGGTCGACCAGCTCGGCGACCAGCCGCCCCTTCCATGCCGACCAGGCACCCGGCCCGGTCGCGGCGGCGTCCGCCCGGGTCAGCCCGTACAGCAGGTCGAGCGTGGTCACGTCGCCGACCGCCGCGGCCACGCCGCGGATCGTCACCGGGTCGGCGAGGTCCCGCCGGGTCGCCACGTCCGGCAGCAGCAGGTGGTACCGGACCAGCTTGCCCACGAGTGCCACATCCGGCCCGGGCAGCCCGATGCACGCCGCGATCGCCGACGCCACCGGCGCACCGGTCTCGCTGTGGTCCCCGGGCAGCCCCTTGCCGACGTCGTGCAGGAACGACGCGAGCACCAGCAGGTCCGGCCGGGCCACCTCGCGCGCGTACTTCGCCGCCTCCGCCGCCGCCTGCACCAGGTGCCGGTCCACGGTGTACCGGTGCACCGGGTTGTACTGCGGCAGCCCGCGTACCCGGATCCACTCCGGGATCCACCCGCCCACCAGCCCGTACCGGTCGCACGCCTCCCAGACCGGGATCAGCGCCGGCCCGGCACCGAGCAGGGTGAGCAGCGCCTCGCGGGCGACGGAGGGCCACGGTACCGGCGGCGGCGGGCAGAACGCGGCCAGCCACTCCAGGGTGGCCCGGGCGATCGGCAGCCGCTCCGCGGCGGCCGCACCGGCCACCCGCAGCGCCAGGCTGGGATCCGGCCGGGGACCGACGGCCGCACGGGCGAGTACCGCCTCCCCGTCCTGCGCGACCACGTCGCGCCCGATCGGCCGCCGCCCTCCCGGGTGCGGGCCGGACCTCCACCGGTCGACGGCCCGCCACGCGTCGTCGATCGCGTACGCCACCGTGCGGGCGTCCTGGGCGACCCGGCGCAGCAGGGCGTCGCCGTCGGCCAGTTCGAGCAGCCCGGCGACCTGGTCGCGCTCCTGGGCGACGAGCCGGTCGACCCGCCGGCCGGTGGCCACGTGCAGCGCGTCGCGCACGTCGAGCAGTCGCACGTGCGCCGCCCGGACCTGCGGCCGCCCGGCGTCCGCCACCCCGGCCATCCCGACCGCCCGCAGCACGCTCACGTCGCGCAGCCCGCCGCGGGCCTCCTTCACGTCGCCTTCCAGGAGGAACGCCAGCTCCCCGTGCGCCTCCCAGCGCGCGGTCACCACCTCGTGCAGGGCCGGCAGGGCGGTGGCGGCGCGGCGTCGCCACTGGTCGACCGCTGCCGCGCGCAGCTGGCCGGCGAGGGCCTCGTCCCCCGCGATGTACCGCAGGTCGAGCAGGCCCAGCGCGACCTTCACGTCCTCGCCGGCCACCGCGAGCGCTTCCGGCACGGTACGCACCGAGTGGTCCAGGCCGATCCGGGCGTCCCAGACGGGGTACCAGACCGCCTCGGCGAGGTGCCCGACGTCCTCGTGTCCGGAGTGCAGCAGGACGAGATCCACGTCGCCGTACGGGGCGCACTCCTGCCGGCCCAGCCCGCCGACGGCGACGAGGGCCACCCCCGGTACCGGCGGCACCAGGCCGGCCAGCCAAGCGTCGAGCGCCGCCGCACGCTGTTCGCGTGCGGCGGCGCCGATGCGTTTCTCGTCGAGGGCCGGACGACTGCTCAGAGCGCGTCCAACCCGCGTTCGCCGGTACGGACCCGGATCACCTCTTCCACCTGCGTGACCCAGACCTTGCCGTCGCCGACCTTTCCGGTACGGGCGGCGGTCACGATCGCGTCCACGATCTTCTCGACGTCGATCTCGCCGGTCACCACCTCGACGCGGATCGTGGGCAGCAGCTCCACGGTGTACTCGGCGCCCCGGTACACCTCGGTGTGGCCCTTCTGCCGGCCGTAGCCCTGTACCTCGCTGACGGTCAGGCCGGCCACGCCGAGCGCGTGCAGCGCCTCCTTGACCCCGTCGAGCTGGTACGGCTTGATGACCGCGGTCACCAGCTTCATGCTCAGTCCCTCCATCAGACGACGTTATCCGGCGACCTTCGCGGCGTCCGGCGCATCGGCCGGCGCCGGTGTACCAGCCGCTGCCTGGGTGCTGGTCGGCTTGCCGACCCCCGCCAGGGCGAACGCGCCCGTACCGCCGCCGCCCGCGGACGACAGGTCGTACCCGCTCTCCGCGTGCTCGGCGACGTCGATGCCGTCGACCTCGGCCTCGGTGCTGGCCCGGAACCCGATGGTCTTCTGGATCACCCAACCGAGCACGTACGCCAGGGTGAACGAGTAGACCGAGACGATACCGCTGCACAGCGCCTGCCGGCCCAGCTGCCCGAGACCGCCACCGGTGAACAGGCCGTTGTGCGCGAGGCCCGCGCCGAGTACCGCGGGAGAGGCGACCGTGCTGGTGGCGAACAGCCCGATCCACAGCGAACCGATCCACCCGCCGACGAAGTGGACGCCGACCACGTCGAGGGAGTCGTCGAAGCCGAACCGGTACTTCAGGCTCACCGCCAGGGCACACACCGCGCCGGCCACGAGGCCGAGGAGGACGGAGGCGAAGGGTGCGATGTAGCCACAGGCCGGGGTGATGGCGACCAGGCCGGCGACCGCACCCGACGAGGCACCGACCATGGTGGGCCGGCCCCTGATCCACTCGACGATGACCCAGCCCAGCAGCGCGGCCGCGGTGGCGCACTGCGTGTTGACGAACGCCACCGCGGTGATCGGATCGGCGGTCAGCTCCGAACCGGCGTTGAACCCGAACCAGCCGAACCACAGCAGGCCGGCGCCGAGGGCCACCATCGGCACGTTGTGCGGCCGGAAGCCGTCCTTCGGCCAGCCGACCCGCTTGCCGAGTACCAGTGCCAGCGCCAGCGCCGCGGAACCTGCGTTGATGTGCACCGCGGTACCGCCGGCGAAGTCCAGCGCGTGCAGTTTGGCGGCGATGAAGCCGCCGCCCCAGATCCAGTGCGCGACCGGGACGTACACCAGCGTGAACCAGCCGCACGCGAACAGCACCCAGCCGCCGAACTTGGCCCGGTCCGAGATCCCGCCGCTGATCAGCGCCACCGTGATGATCGCGAACATCATCTGGAAAGCAAGGATCACGTACGTGGGGATGCCGATCCCGTTCGGTGCCGCGTCGGTCACGCCCCAGATCTCCGAGATGAACGTCTTCGTCCCGAGGTACTGGCTGAAGCTGCCGATCCAGTCGTTCGTCCCGCTGTCGGAGTTGGTACCGAACGAGAGGCTGAAGCCGTAGAGGAGCCAGAGCACCGAGATGAGCCCGATACACGAGAAGCTCATCATCATCATGTTCAGCACGCTCTTGGCGCGGTTCAGGCCGCCGTAGAACAGTGCCAGCCCCGGCGTCATGATCAGCACCAGCGCGCTCGACGCCAGCAACCACGCGGTGTTGCCGGTATCGAGCTTCGGTGCGTCTGCGAGATATTGAGCGGCGAGCACGCTGCCCTCCTAGTCGTTGTTACCTCCCTCCGGCGGCGGCAGCGTCGCCCAGCGCCGGTTTCGCGGAACTCTCGCCGCTGGCTGTTTCACGCATGGTCTCTGCGCGGTTTCCACCGTGTGACGCAATGTTTCAGGCGTGTGAAGAATCAGCGGAGCGCGTACTCGAGAACGTGCCGCTCGTAGTCGATGAGCCGGAGATCGCGGACCGGGCGGCGAAGATGCCCTTTGTGCACGATGCGCACGAAGGCGGGATCGCCGGCGGCGGCCATCCGGCGGATGCCCTCGATGTGGTCGACGATCCGCTTGCGGATGGTCCGGACCAGCCGGTGCCGGTCGCGGGTGACCAGGCCGTACGCGTCGGCGAAAAGGCGCAGCCGGCGCGGCCGGTTCGGGTGGTGCCAGCCCAGCGTGTAGGAGTCCCGGTCGGAGAACAGCGGTACCCACGTCCACGCCGCGTAGGCGACGTCGTAGATCCGCGCACCGGGTGAGGCGAGGTCGAAGTCGATCAGCGCCAGGGTGCTGTCCGGCCGCCAGATCACGTTGTGCGGCGCCGCGTCGTGGTGGCAGATCACCTCGGTGTCCGGCGGCGGCGGCCCGAAGGAGCGCCACACCGCGCCGGGCGGCGGCCGGAAGCCGAACTGCGCGTCGTGGTACATCCGGAGCATCGTGGCCACGGCGACCAGCGCGTCGTCGGTGACCCAGTCGGGGCCGAGCGGGTATGAACCGCACTCGCCCTCCAGGTACGACAGCACCTCCCGGCCCCGCTCGTCGAGGCCGAGCACGCGCGGGGCGCCGGTGAACCCGATGTACTCCAGGTGCCGGAGTAACGCGTGTACGGCCGGGGTCCACGGCCCGACGTTGCGCCGGACGGTGTCCCCGACCCGTACCACTGTGCTGGTGTTCCCGCCGATCAGCGGGATCTCCTGTTGCGTCACGCGTTGCCCTCCCGGGGATCCGAGGCTACGCGTCCGAGCCAAGCAACGCGTCGACGAACTGGCCAGGATCGAACGGCGCGAGGTCATCCGGTCCCTCGCCCAGGCCGACCAGCTTGACCGGAATGCCCAGTCGGCGCTGTACCGCGATGACGATCCCGCCCTTGGCCGTACCGTCGAGCTTGGTCAGCACCACGCCGGTCACGTCGCACACCTCGGTGAACACCCGGGCCTGCTCAAGGCCGTTCTGGCCGGTGGTGGCGTCGAGGATCAGCAGGGTCTCGTCGATCGGGCCGTGCTTCTCCACCACCCGCTTGACCTTGCCCAGCTCGTCCATCAGACCGACCTTGTTCTGCAGCCGTCCCGCCGTGTCGATCAGTACCGTGTCCACGCCGGCCTCGGCACCGCGCCGCACCGCGTCGAAGGCCACCGCGGCCGGGTCGCCGCCCTCCCGGCCCCGGACCACCTCGGCGCCGACCCGGCTGGCCCAGGTGGTGAGCTGCTCGGCGGCGGCCGCCCGGAACGTGTCGGCGGCGCCGAGGACGACGGTGTGCCCGTCGGCGATCAGTACCCGTGCGATCTTCCCGCAGGTGGTGGTCTTGCCGGAGCCGTTGACGCCGACGACCAGCAGGACGGCCGGCTTGCCGTCGGTCGGCGTGGCCGACAGCGACCGGTCCAGCTTCGGGTCCAGCGCCCCTACCAGCTCCTCGGTCAGCAGCGTGCGCAGTTCGGCGGCGCTGCGGGTACCCAGCACCCGGGTGCGTTCGCGCAGCCGCTCGACGATCTCCCGGGTCGGTTCGACGCCGACGTCGGCGCTGATCAGCGTCTCCTCGACCTCGTCCCAGGCGTCCTCGTCGAGGCGGTCCCGGGCCAGTACCGCCAGAAGGCCGCGGCCCAGCGCGTTCTGCGACCGGGCCAGCCGCGCGCGCAGCCGGACCAGGCGGCCGGCGGTCGGCTCCGGCCGCTCCAGCACCGGCGCCTGCGCCGTGGGCGCCTCCGCGACCGGTGGCGCCTCCTCGACCGGGGTGACCGGCACCTGGGGCGCGGCCTCCGGGATCCGCTCCGGGGCCGGCGGTGCCGGGGGCAGCGCGCGGCGACGCAGCCGCGGCGCCACCAGCGCCAGCCCGGCGAGGACCAGCACGGCCAGGACGATCAGGAGGTACCCGTACCACTGCATGGGGAAATCCTGTCAGACATCCGCACGACCGCCAGCCAAACCCCGTGCGCCATTCACGTGGATCGGTACGGTAGGCGGATGATCGCACCCGAGGTTTCCCGTCCCGAACCGCCGTTCCAGGCCGGCGAACGCGAGATGCTGGAGTCCTGGCTCGACTTCCACCGGTCCACGCTGCTGTGGAAGTGCGCCGGACTCGACGACACCCAGCTCAAGCAGCGTGCCAGCGCACCGTCGACGCTGACGCTGCTCGGCCTGGTACGGCACATGACCGAGGTCGAGCACGTCTGGTTCGGCCGGTTCGTCGGCAACCAGGAGCCGGTCCCGTACTCCAGCGAGCAGCGGCCCGAAGCCGACTTCGAGGACGTCGACGACGCCGACGCAGCCGCCGACTACGCCGCGTTCGAGCGGCAGTGTGCGCGCTCGCGCGAATGGGTCGCCGGGCGCGGGCTCGACGAGACCTTCCTCGGCCGGCGCGGCCACAAGATCTCGCTGCGCTGGATCTACGTGCACATGATCGAGGAGTACGCCCGGCACAACGGGCACGCCGACATGATCCGGGAGGCCATCGACGGCACCACCGGCGACTGACCCGGCGCAGGCCCGCTACGCGGCGTCGGCTTCCCCGTCCGTGCCGAGCCGCTGGCTGATCACCTCGGTGACACCGTTGCGCATCGTGACGCCGTACAGCGCGTCAGCGATCTCCATCGTCCGCTTCTGGTGGGTGATGATGATCAGCTGGCTCTTCTCCTGCAGTTCCCGCATGAGCAGCAGCAGCCGGCCGAGGTTCACGTCGTCCAGCGCCGCCTCGACCTCGTCCATGATGTAGAACGGGCTGGGCCGGGCGCGGAAGATCGCACACAGCAGCGCGACCGCGGTCAGCGAGCGCTCGCCGCCGGACAGCAGCGACAGCCGCTTGATCTTCTTGCCGGGCGGGCGGGCCTCGACGTCGACACCGGTACCCAGCATGTCCTCCGGGTCGGTGAGGATCAGCCGGCCCTCGCCGCCGGGGAACAGCGTGGCGAAGACCTGTTCGAACTCGCGCGCGGTGTCCCGGTATGCCGACTCGAAGACCTCCAGGATCCGGTCGTCCACGTCCTTGACCACGGTGAGCAGGTCACGCCGGGTCGCCTTGAGGTCTTCGAGCTGGTCGGACAGGAACTTGTACCGTTCCTCCAGCGCGGCGAACTCCTCCAGCGCCAGCGGGTTCACCTTGCCGAGCAGGTTCAGGTCGCGCTCGGCCTTGGCGGCGCGCTTCTCCTGCATGGCGCGGTCGAACGGTACCGGCTGCGGCGCCGGCTTGTTCGCCGCCTCGGCGGCGGCGATCTCAGCCGCGGTCGGGGGTACGTCGACGCCCGGCCCGTACTCGGCCAGCAGCGTGTCGACGTCCACCCCGAAGTCCTCGGCGGCCTTGGCCTCCAGCTGCTCGATGCGCAGCCGCTGCTCGGCACGGGCCACCTCGTCGCGGTGTACCTCCGAGGTCAGCCGGTCCAGGTCTGCCGCGAGCCGGCCGGCGGCTCCCCGTACCTCCGAAAGCTCCGCCTCCCGCGCGGACCGGGCGGCGGCGACCTCGTCGCGCTGCGCGGCGGCCGTCGCCAGCGAGACGGCGATGCGCTCCAGCGCGATCCGCGCCCCGGCGGCGACCGCGCCGGCGATCCCCGCGCCGCGGGCCCGGGCGGCCCGCCGGGCGGCGGCGCGTTCCCGCGCGGCCCGCTCGGCGGCGGCCTGCCGGGCCAGCGCGTCCGCGCGGCCGGCCAGGGCACCCACCCGCTCCTCCGCCGTGCGGACGGCCAGCCGCACCTCCATCTCGTTCTGCCGGGCCTGCGGCACCAGCGCGGCCAGGCGGTCCCGCTCCGCGCTGTCCGGGTCGTCCTCGATCGGCGTGGCCTCGGCGGTGCGCAGCTGCTCCTCCAGGCCGGTCAGCCCGACCACGGTCCGGTCCCGGCCGGCCTCCGCGTTCGCCCAGGCGGCGGCCAGCCGGTCGGCCTCGGCCCGCGCCGACTTCGCGGCGGCGCCCAGCTCGGCCAGCCGCCGGGCGGCGGAGTTGCGCTGCCCGTCGGCCTGGCGGCGGGTCTCGGCGGCGGTGGCCACCTCCTGCTCGCGGGCGGCCAGCTCGGCGCGGGCACCGTCCAGCCGGGCGCGCAGCTCCTCCAGCCGGGTGGCCGCCTCGGTGCGGCGCTGCCGGGCCTCGTCCACCGCCGCCTGTACCTCGATGTAGCTCTGCGCCTTGGTCGACCCGCCGGCGGCTGCCCAGGTGCCCACGACGTCGCCGTCCGGCGTGACGGCGCGCAGGTCGGGGTGGGCCGCGACGAGCTCGCGGGCGTGCTGCAGGTCGTCGGCGAGCGCCATGTCCCCCAGCGCCCGTTCGAGAGCGGGCCGGACGCTGTCGGCGCAGCGCACCACGTCCAGCGCCCAGCGGGTACCCGCCGGCAGCGCCGGCCTGGCCACCCGCGCGCCGGGCGAGGCGACGAACAGGGTCGCCCGGCCGGCGTCCTGCGCCTTCAGCAGCTGCACCGCGGCCGTCACATCGTCCACAGTGGACACCGCCACGGCGTCGGCCAGCGCGCCCAGCGCGGCGGCCAGCGCCGCCTCGTACCCGGGATCGACCGCGAGCAGCGCCGCGACGCTACCCAGCAGCCCGGGGACCCGATCGCCCGCGGCCAGCAGGGTACCGGCGCCGTCCTTGCGCCGCAGCCCGAGCGCCAGCGCCTCCTCGCGGGCACCCCACTCGGAGGCCTCCATCTCGGCCTGCCGTTCGGCGTCGGCCAGCTCCTTCTCGCGCGCCTGCGCCACCTCGGCCGCGCGCAGCGCCGCGGTGTGCCGCTCGACCAGCTCGGCGTCCTCCTCGTCGAGCCCCTCGGACTCGGCGCGCGCGGTCTCGTACGCGGCCTCGGCAACCTCCGCCCGTTCCCGGGCCTCGGTGGTGGCGATCTCGTGCCGCTCGATCTCCTCCTCGGCGGCCGCGGCCCGGCTGCGCGCGGCGTCGACCTGCCCGGCCAGCTTGGCCAGGCCCTCGCGCCGCTCGGCGATCGACTTGACCGCCTCGACGAGCGCCTTCTCCGCCTCGACGAGCTGCCGTTCCAGGCCCTGCCGGCGGGCCACCGCCTCGGCCAGGTGCGCCTGGTCGGCCTGCAGCGCGTCGCGCAGCGCGGTCTCCTGGGCGCGTACCTTGTCCGCCTCGGCGGCCAGCTGGTCGGGGTCGCGGCCGGGGCGCTCGTCGTCGCCCGTCGCGGACAGGTGACGCAGCCGCTCGCTGGCCAGCTGCTCGGTCGAGCGGAACCGTTCCTGCAGCGCGGACAGCTGGTACCAGGTCTCCTGCGCCTTCGCGAGGACCGGCGCGTCCAGCGCGTGCGCGGTCTCCAGCTGGGCCAGCCGGGCCTGGACGGTACCCAGGTCCCGCTCGACCTCTTCGCGCCGGGTGCGCAGGGCCGACTCGTCGGCGATCTCCTTGTCCAGGGTCTCCCGCAGGGTCGCCAGGTCGTCGGCGAGCAGCCGGAGCCGGGCGTCGCGCAGGTCTGACTGGATACCCGCGGCGCGCCGGGCCACCTCGGCCTGCCGGCCCAGCGGCTTGAGCTGGCGGCGCAGCTCGGTGGTCAGATCGGTGAGCCGGTTCAGGTTGACCTGCATCGCGTCGAGCTTGCGCAGCGCCTTCTCCTTGCGCTTGCGGTGCTTGAGGACGCCGGCCGCCTCCTCGATGAACGCGCGCCGGTCCTCGGGCTTGGCGTGCAGTACCGCGTCGAGCTGGCCCTGCCCGACGATCACGTGCATCTCCCGGCCGATCCCGGAGTCGGAGAGCAGTTCCTGGATGTCGAGCAGCCGGCAGGAGTCGCCGTTGATCTCGTATTCGCTCTCGCCGGAACGGTACATCCGGCGGGTGATCGAGACCTCGGAGTACTCGATGGGCAGCGCGCCGTCGTGGTTGTCGATGGTCAGCGTGACCTCGGCACGGCCCAGCGGAGGGCGGCCGGCGGTACCGGCGAAGATGACGTCCTCCATCTTGCCGCCGCGCAGTGCCTTGGCGCCCTGCTCGCCGAGTACCCAGGCGATCGCGTCGACAACGTTGGACTTGCCGGAGCCGTTGGGGCCCACCACACAGGTGATCCCCGGCTCCAGCCTGAGCGTCGTGGCGGAGGCGAAGGACTTGAATCCCTTGGCCGTCAGGCTCTTGAGGTGCACATAACTCCTGCGTCTCGTGGGGCTCGTCCATCGGCAGGGTACCCGGG
>Ga0066709_100003833_pt1 | contig 11744 bp, 5 predicted proteins | sample GraSoiAngelo_158_FD_79665 | JGI IMG/M metagenome (GOLD analysis project Ga0066709, IMG submission 79665) | Grasslands soil microbial communities from the Angelo Coastal Reserve, California, USA - 14_1009_16_30cm | ecosystem: Environmental > Terrestrial > Soil > Grasslands | place: USA... | reverse complement strand
GGGGCGGCCGCGTCGGGGGCGGCCGCGTCGGCGGCGCGGAACGCCCACACGGCAAGCGCCACAAGCTGTTCACGGGTACCGTCCGCGGCGTCGGTGTGCGCGTACCCCAGCTCGTGCGGTACGAGGAAGCGGACCGTGGCGGCGGGCAGCTCGACGCTCGGTACCGGGTCGGCCGGCGTCGGTCGCCGTACCCGGGCCGGGTACCCGGTGCGGAAGGTGCGCCGGGCGGCGGCGAGCTGGCGGGCGCCGATCAGCTCCTCGATCGCCGCGTCGGTGAACTCCCCGGGCGACCACACGTCGAACGTCGGCGCGCCGCCCGTGTCGACAGCCGGCGCGGTGCCGTCGCGCTGGTAGGCGAGGACGAGGGCGAGCAGGTGCCGGCAGATGCCGGTCGCGGCGCAGCTGCAGGTGCCGCTGTCCAGGCCGGTGCCGGGTGGCAGGGCGCTGCGCGCACCGTCGGGATGCTCGCCGCGCACGGTGCCGTCCGGACCGGTCGACACGGCCGGCCCGGTACCGGCCTCGACCTCCCTGGCCGCCCGCTTCAGCAGCCCCCGGTTGGTCAGCGCGGCCAGCGCATCCGGCGTCAGCGCAAGCAGATCCGCCCTCATCGGCCCACGTGCTCCGCGACGAAGGCGGCCAGCTGCCCGGGGGTCATCGCACCGACGTGGGCACCCGCGTCGGCCAGCCGCTGCGCGAGTTCCCGGTCGTACACCGGGTTGGCCTCCTCGTCCAGCGCGGCCAGCCCGAGCACGTGGGTACCCTGCTCGGCGAGCTGCCGTACCGTGCGCACCAGCCGCCCCGCGTCGCCGCCCTCGAAGAAGTCGGTGACCACCGCGAGGATGGCGCGCCGCGGGTCCTCGATGAGCGCCGCGCCGTAGGCGACCGCGCGGGCGATGTCGGTACCGCCGCCGAGCTGTACCTTCATCAGCAGCTGCACCGGATCGTCCACATCGGACGTCAGGTCCACCACGTCGGTGTCGAACGCGACCAGATGCGTCTTCACCCCCGGCAGCCCCCACAGGCACGCCGCGGTGACCGCCGAGTGGATGACCGAACCGGCCATCGAGCCGGACTGGTCGACGATCAGGATCACCTGCCAGCGGTCGAGGTGCCGGCGGGTACGGGAGAAGAAGTGCGCGGTCTCCAGGTACAGCCGGCGTTCCTCGGGCCGGTAGTGGCCGAGGTTGGCGCGGATGGTGCGGTGCGCGTCGAAGTTGCGCGCCTGCTTGAAGCGGCTGGGCCGGCGCGCCCGGGTACCGGAGAACACCTGCCGCACCTCGGTGGCCAGGCGCCGCACCAGTTCCCGGACGACCGCCTCCACGATGCGCCGGGCCAGCGCCAGTACCTCGGGGTTCATCAGGTGCTTGGTGCGCAGCACCGCCTTGAGCAGCGTGGCGTTGGGTTCGATGCGGGACAGCACGGTCGGGTCGGTGACCACGTCATGGATCTCGTACCGTTCCACCGCGTCGCGTTCCAGCCGCTCGATGGTCTCCTTGGGAAACAGCCGGGTGATCTGGTCCAGCCAGTCGACCGTGGTGAGGACCGAGTCCTCGCAGCCGCCGTAGCGCGCGCCGGGGCGCCGGATGCCGCGCTGGGCAAGGTCTTCGTCGCGCCCGTAGAGCCAGTCGAGTGCGGCGTCCCGGCCGGCGGCCGTCGCGTCGAGCGGTTGCCCGCCGAGCGCCGCGTGGCCGGCCTCACCGAGCACCAGCCGCCACCGTTCCAGCGCGGGATCCAGGCCGCCGGTCATACCAGGCCCTCCCGTACCAGCAACTCGTCGACGCGGGCCTCCAGCGCGCGGGCTTCGGCGAGCAGCTCGGGCGTCGCGGCCAGCCGCAGCAGCGACCGGGCCGAGCCGACCAGGCCGCGCCGGGCCAGCAGGTGCCGGGCGATCCGCTCGCGTTCGCGCGGCGGGAAGAACGCGAACGCCTGCCGCAGCGCCGGCAACGCCACCAGGAACGCGTGTTCCGGCAGCGCGCCGACCAGCTCATCGAGCACGCCGAGCACCGGCGCCGCGAGCACCTCCTCGCGGGCCACCGCGAACAGGCCGGCGAGCCAGTCGCCGAGCGTCTGCGGGTCCGCGGCGCCGCGCACCGCCCGGACGGGGTCCACATTGGACGGTCCGAGCGACCAGCCGAAGCCGAACGCCGCACCGCGCAGGTCCGGGGGTACCGCGGGATCGCCGGACAGCCGCCGCATCACCGCCAGGGCCGCCTCCGCGTCCACGTCCAGTGTCCGTCCACAGTGGACGATGGCGTCCCGGGTGGCGACGATGGCGCCGAGCCGGCCGAGGTCGGCCGGCGCCGCACCGCCGCGTACCCCTTCCGCGAGCCACAGCACCCGGCCGACCGCCGCGGTGATGACGGCGCCCAGCGTGGCGCTGTGCCGCGTGCCGAACAGCCGGTCGTGCCGCCAGAGGCCCAGCACTGTCGCGAGCACGGTGCCGAGCGGGCCGAGTTCGCCCACCGCGCCGACGGCCCGCAGCAGATCCGCCAGTACCCGCCCGGACAGCTCGGTGATGCCGCACAGCGCGGCGTCGAACAGTACCCCGGCCAGCCGGCCCACATCCGGTACCGCCGGGTCGATCCGGTCGGCGAGCGCCGCCGAGGCCGCGTCGAGCAGGGTCGCACCGTATCCGCCGGCCTCGATCAGTGCGGCCAGCCGGCCCCCGGCCCCGGCCCCGCCCCCGGCCTCGGTGAGCGTCCACGACTCCGCCAGTACCGGGTCGGAGCCCGTCGCCGGGCCGGTGTCGCGCCGTACCCCGGGGATGTGCAGCACCCGCAACCGGTGCAGGACACGGCTTGCGGCCAGACCCGTGTCGTCGGTCAGGTCGAGCGTGCGGGTACCGGCAGCGGCGAGCCCGTACCGGTCCAGCTCCGCCGCCACGTCGTGCACCAGGCCGGGCAGCGGCGTGTCGGGATGCAGCCGTCCGACCTTGTCGCCGCTGAGCGCGGCGACCATCTCGACGACGGCCGGATGGGTACCGGCCGGCAACCGGCCCCGCGCGGCCCACGGCAGCGGGATGTCCAGCGCCTCGGTGACCAGAGCGCAGACCAGCCCGTCGAGCACGTCGGTGCGCGCCGGTGCGGGATGGCCACGCAACCGGGCGAGGCCGCCGGCCATCGCGCGCGCGGCGATCAGGTCGGCGGTGGACACCACCTGCTTGCGGCGGCGCAGCCGGGCGACGACCGACCCGGTCAGCCCGTCCGCGGCGGCCGCCGGCCCGCTCTCCCACAGCCGCTGGTAGTACCCGGGCGACGGCATGCCGGACTGGTACCCGTCGAACGCGTCCAGCCGCCGGAACGAGTACGGCACCAGGTAGCTGCCGCCGACGGCCCCTTCGGGAAGGCGCGGAACGTCGGGCCAGTCCACAGTGGACAGTCCAGCCAGGCGGATCAGCGCCGGGCGGTGGAAGCCACCGGTCACCACCACGACCGGCCGGTCGCCGGCGGCCGCCACCGCCGCGCGTACCCACCGCGCCATGTACGCCTCCCGGGCCGCGTCGTCCTCGCCCGCCGGCCCGTCCCGTACCAGGTCGAAGTACGCCGCCAGCCGCTCCTCGATCCGGTCGACCGGCGCGATCTCGAACAGGTGGTCCCACAACACGTCCACGTTGTCGACGGCGAAGACCCGGCACAGCCGGTCGACCACGTCGGCGTAGCGCCGTTCCGCGTCGGCGTACCGGTTGGACCGGTCGGCGAACGCCGGATGCCAGGCGGGCAGGTCGATGAAGCGCACCTGCGCGCCGCAGCGCCGGCCCTCGGTCAGCGCCACCCACTCCGGCGAGTACCCGCAGAACGGGGTCCACGACGCGTGGGCGCGCTCGCCGTCGCGGTACGAGGTGAACACCGCCACCGGCAGCTCGTGCCCGAGCAGCAGCTCGTCGAGCCGGTCGTTGACGTCGGCCGGCCCCTCCACGAGCACGTACGCCGGCCGCTGCGCGGCGATCACCGAAGCGACCAGCCGCGCGCAGGCCGGGCTGTGATGGCGTACCCCGAGGAACGTCGCGGCCATCGGGCTCAGCCGGGCAGCAGGTGCCGCGCGTCGTGGAACGCCTTCCAGTGCGCGCCTTTGCGCCAGGTCACCTGCTGCTCCAGGTACCGCCGCAACCGGGCCAGGTCGTCACCGCTGTCCTTGGCCGCGGTGCCGGCGAGGCAGGCCACGATGTCGGCCGGGCTGCCCGCGTCGCGGCGCAGGAACCAGCCGCGCAGGCCGACCGCGTGCGCCACCGAGACCGCCTCCGCGGTGCTCATCACCGAGGACAGCCGGTCCATCGGGTCGCCCCGCTCGGTGAGCCCGGTGCGCAGCTCCCGGAACGTGGTGACGAGCACCTCCAGCACGTCGCGCCGCGGCGGTACCGTCACCCCGGAGCGCTCCAGCAGCGCCCGCGCCTCCGCCTCGACCAGGTTCAGCTCGGTGCCGAAGTCGGCGATCGGGAACACCGTCTCGAAGTTGAACCGGCGCTTCAGTGCGGCGCTCATCTCGTTGACACCGCGGTCGCGGGTGTTGGCCGTGGCGATGACGTTGAAGCCGTCCCGCGCGAAGACCATGCCGTCCGCCCCGGTCAGCTCGGGGATCGCCAGTACCCGGTCGGACAGCAGGGACAGCAGGCTGTCCTGCACCTCCAGCGGGCACCGGGTGATCTCCTCGAACCGGACCGTCTTGCCGGCCGCCATCCCGCGCAGCATCGGCGCCGGTACCAGCGACCGGGTCGACGGGCCCTCGGCGACCAGCAGCGCGTAGTTCCACGAGTACTTGATCTGGTCTTCGGTGGTCGCCGCGCCGCCCTGGATGGTCAGCGTGGAGTCGCCGCTGACCGCCGCGGCGAGCAGTTCGGACAGCAGCGACTTGGCGGTACCGGGTTCGCCGACCAGCATCAGGCCCCGGCTGGTGGCCAGGGTGACCAGCGCCCGGTCGATCAGCGACGGGTCGCCGACGAACTTGCGGGAGCTGCCGGCCGCCTCGTCGCCGACGATGAACCGGCGGGCCGCGTCCAGGCTCAGCGCCCAGCCGGGCGGCCGGTCGCCGCGGTCCGCGTCGCGCAGCCGGGCCAGCTCGTCGGCGTAGCGCAGCTCGGCCGGCGGGCGCTGGATGTCGTCGCCGGCCATCAGGACACCACCGATGCGATGTCGCGGACCAGCTCGGACGCGAGGACCGGGTCCAGCTCGCCCAGGGGTACCAGGCCCTTGCTGCGCCAGTCGCCGGACGGCTGGTTGTTGACCCAGACCCCTTCGATGCGCTGCTCCGGCCACTCGGTCGCCATCCCGGCCGGGATGCCCGGCTCGATGCTCAGCACGGCCGCCCGGTTACCGGGCAGCGGCCGCTCCAGCCAGCCCTGTACCCCGCCGTCCTGCGCCTCGCCGCGCCGCCAGCCGCGCCGGTCCAGCCCCAGTACCTTCACCGTCAGCGCGGTGCGGTTGGTGAACCGCAGCAGCTCCGTCGCCGCCCGCTCCTCATCGGTCAGCGGGTAGGTCTCCCGGCCCAGCTGCGCGAACGGTTGCAGGATCTCGTAGTCGGCGAACACCTCGGACCAGGCCGGTACCGCCTCGCCGAGGTGCAGCGGGTGGGCGATGCCGACGGTGGCGGTGTCGTCGAGGGCCAGCGCGTCGTCGTCGACGTTCGCGAGGCTGCGGTCCTCGGCGACCCGGAACGCGGTGACCAGCTTGTCGCCGTCGTAGCTGGCCCAGACCAGGCGGCGCACGATGTGCCACAGCAGCGGGTGCCCGACGAACAGCTCGCGGAACTGCGCTACCGGCCAGCGCCGCTGCAGGACCATCGCCTCCTCCAGGCGGCGGATCTGGTCGGTGGCGATGGTGCGCACGTCCTTCTTCAGCGCGGCGAACCGCTGGTAGGCGCCGCCGGCCAGCTCCGCGTCGTCGCGCGCGCCGGGCTTGGGCAGGTCCTTTCGACGGGTACCGTCGGCGTCGGCCACATACGGCTTGAGCTGCTCGTCGAAGCCGACCACGAACCGGCGCGGCCCGTAGTCGAGGGTGAGGCTGCCGTCGGCGTCCAGCCCGAGGTCGGGTACCAGCCGGTCGGCCAGCTCGTCGCTGGTGAGTCCCAGTTCCTCGGCGACCTCGGCCATCTTGTCCCGGGCCCGCTGCTTCAGCGCGGCGAACTTCACCTTCTGCGCGATGCCGTGCAGGTGCATGAGCGCCACGTCGGTACCGATCCCGGCGAGCACGTCGAGCCCGGCCACGGCACGGGCATGCCCGCCCTCGCCGGGCCAGGCGCGGATCAGCGGAGCCAGCCGCCGTACCGTCGCGTCGTCGCCGATCCAGCCGAGCGCGGACAGTGCCCACCCGTCCCGGGCCGGACTGCCGACGGCGCGCCAGCACTCGAACAGCTCCCAGGCGAACCCGGCCAGCGACGCCGGGTCGCACGCGTCCCGTACCACGGCCACGCCCGCGTACACCTCGCCGGGCCGCGACATCGCGAGCATGGTGACCAGGTGGCCGACCATGCGGACGGGCACCGCGTGCCGGCGGTCGCGCAGCAGCACCTGCGGCAGCAGCGCCGCGTCGAACCACGCGGGCAGCGCGGGGATCCGGGCCGGCAGCACGTCCAGCGGGTCGGTCCGCAGCAGCGCCTCGATCCCGGCGGCCGCCGCCGGGCCGTAGCCGCGCGCCGCCGCCAGTACCCCCGACTCGTGGCCGGCACCGGCGACCACCCGCAGCGCGGCCTCGGCCGCCCGCCGCGCCGGCCCCGGTTTGCCCAGCGCGGCCGGGACGAGCGCCCGGCCCGCGGCCGCGGGATGCCGGGCCAGCCAGGCCTGCGCGACCGGGCGGGCCGACTTCGTCCGGGCGAGCCAGTCGGCCATCGCCTCGGCGACCGCCGGGCCGGTGTAGGGCAGCAGGAGGTCGGCGTGCGCCGGGTTGGCCTTGACGAAATGCAGCACGGCGGGCAGCGCGGCGAGCCCGTGCCGGGCAACGATGACCTTCATCCAGCTCTCCAGGCACCAGGCGTCCGCCGGGCGCCACCCGGCCAGCAGCGGGCCGGCCACCTCGTCCGGGGCGGTCGCGACGACCCACGCCTCCTGGAACCGCGGCAGCCGGCGGGTGCGGAACGACTCGCCGATCTCCAGCCAGGTCCGCTCGCCCTTCCAGTCGGCGTAGTTCCAGGGCGGCGGGCTCGCCCACGCCTCCCGCTCGCCGGGTTGCCAGTCGATCGCCGGCCGGTCCGCGCTGGCGAGGCCGTCCAGCCGGGCCTGCCCGGCCGCGGTCCGCCTGACGGTCCACGGTGGTTCGGCGAGCACCGGGGGTACCGTGTCAGCCGGCGCCTCGGGTACCGCGTCGGCGGTGTCGGCGGCCGCCTCGACCCGTTGCCGTACCGCATCGGACAGCTGCGGTGACGCGGCCCGCACCACGTCCGGGTTGGCCCGCACGTGGGCGCGCAGCAGCGCGGCACCCGCCGGACCGGCGGCGGCGAGCAGGCGCAGCGCGCGCACCGGGTACCGGCGCATCGCGTCGAGCAGCGCCGGCTGCACGTACTTGCGGTCGGCCCGGTCCAGCAGCAGCTGGAACGCCTCGTCGGTGGGCAGGGTGGCGAGGACGGCGAGCACCCGCTTGAGCGCGTCGGCCGAACCGTGCCCGTCGTCGAACCAGCGGGCGAGGAACGGTGCGGCGGCCGGACCGACGGCGGCGGTCATGGTCAGTACCGGGCCGGCCGAGTAGATCACCGACCAGGTGATCAGCTGCCCGTTGATGAGGTCGAGCTGCGCCACCGTGCCGACCGAGTGGAGCAGGGTGGTGGCCAGCGGGCCGATCCTGCCGCCCGTGGCCGCCACCGCCCGGCAGTCCTCGTCGACCCAGCCGGTCTCGGTGGGCAGCAGGAACGCGGTCATGATCCGCTGCCGCAGCAGGTCGTCGCGGTACCCGGCCAGCGCGTCGCGGGCCGCGGCGTACTCCTCGTCGGTGGCGGCCGCGAGGTGCTCCCGTACCCGGTCGGCGAACGGGTGCGCGGCCGTGCCGGAGTGGTCGCCCGCCGGCAGCCGCCGCAGCCGCAGTATCCCGTCCGACCACGGGGTCAGGCCGGCCAGCTCGGCGGCCGTGCCGGCGGCGAACACCACGCCGTACCGGGCGACCCAGCTGTCGGCGACCGACCGCAGGGTGGGCTCCTGCACCAGCCGGTTGAGCCGGACGGCGAGCGTGGCGACCACGGCGGCGCCGAGGGGTACCACCGCCGCGGACTCCGCTTCGCCCAGCGCCGCGGCCAGGTAGGCGAGGCCGGCGGTGGCGAGTTCGGGATCGTCGTCGCTCAGTTCCGCCAGGGTCTTCGAGATGTCCTCCCGCAGCGGCTCCAGCAATTGGCGCTGCTGCGCCGGGGCGTCCGGGTTCAGGACGGGCGGCCGGGACCCGTCGCCGCGGCGCGGTAGCATGCTGCGCCGCCAGCTTCCGGGTACCACGAAGGTGTCCTCGTCGGGGAGCGCGTCCGCGGCGGCGGGCTTGTCGGTTGCGGCGGCCGGGTGGCCGACCTCGGTGTAGCCCTTGCGGACCTTCTCCGCGACCAGCTTGTCGACCTGGGCGGCCGCGGCCGTTGCCGTGTCGAACTGTTTGACCTGTGTCTGGCCGCTCGTGCCGAGCCGGCCGAACCGCACCGTCACGGTGTGTTCGTCCCGATCGACCTGCCAGAATTTCTCGGATCCGCCGCCGACGTACTCGAACGCTCGCACCGGCACACTGTAGTGGCCGCCGTCACGGCCGAGGTGCCCCTCGACGGGTCGCCCGGCTTCGCCGACGACAGTCGCCGCGGACTGGCCGACCAGTCGTATTCGTTCCGTAGCGCGCTGTGATTGTCTGGTCGGCGTGACCGGCAACAATCTACCGGTTGACGCGCTCGGGCCGCGCACCGAGATCGGGTCGGGCGGTCAGGGTACCGTCTACGCCGTACCACGGACGATCAACCGCTCATGGCCGGTGGCCTACAAGGCATACAACACCGCGACCCTGGCCACGCTCGACATCGGCGCGCTGGAGGCGATGGTCGGGTACCTCGACGCGCTGCCGTACGCGGTCGGCCGGGACCTGTGTGACCGGGCCGCGTGGCCGGCGGCGGTGGTCGAGGAACACACCACAGTCACCGGGTTCCTGATGCGCCGCATCGCCGGTGAGTTCAAGCCGCGCATGCGCTGGCCGGCCGGGTACCGGGAGGCACTGGGCCAGGTGCAGTTCCTGCTCAACAACGACCAGTACCTCGCCGCCCGGGAACTGCCGGTGCACGACCGGTTCCGGCTGGAGTTCCTCCGGGACACCGCCGAGACGCTGGAGCTGTTCCACGGGCTGCAGATCGCGGTGGGCGACCTGTCACCCAACAATCTCCTGTTCAGCCTGAGCTCGCGGCCGCGGTGTTTCTTCATCGACTGCGACGCGATGCGGGTGCGCGGCCGGTCGGTGATGACTGCGGTGGAGACTGCCGACTGGCAGGTACCCGCGGGCGAGGAACTGGCCACCGACCACAGTGACGCGTACAAGTTCGGTCTTCTCGCGATCCGGCTCTTCGCCGGCGACCAGAGCGCGCGCGATCCCGACGTGCTGTCCCGGGTGGCACCGGAACTCGCCGCGCTGGCCAGCCGGAGCCTGTCCACCACGCCGGGGCAGCGGCCGAAGCCGGCGGACTGGCTGGCGCCACTCGACGCGGCCATCCCGGCCGCGAGCCTGTCGCTTCCGGGCCAGCCGCCCGGCCACGTCGTGTGGACCGCCGGCGCCGGTACCGGTACCCCGCCACATGGATACGTACCGGTGCCCGGGTACCCGCCGGTGGCGCGGCCGCCGCAGAGCCCGCCGCGGCTGCCGGTGGCGACCCGGCCGCCGGCCCGGCCCGGGTACCGGCGCGGTCAGGTGCGCGCGCTGGTCACCGTGGCGCTGATCGGCCTGGGCGTGTGGATCGCCGGCCCGACGCTGGCGAAGCTGACCAGCACCGGTGGGGCACCGGCGAACCCGGGGGCGCCGGCCGCGGTCGCCACCGCGACCGCCGCCGGTACCGGCACCGCGACCGGCCCGGCCGACGACGGCGCGACGCAGGCCGCCGCGGTCCAGCGGGTACTGGAGGCGTCGCGTACCGACCGGGCGCGCATCGGCGGTGCGGTGTCCCAGGTCGCCGGCTGCGGTGACGTGTCGGGCGGGCTGGCCGCGTTCCAGCAGGCGAGTTCCGGCCGGCAGATCGAGCTCGGCGCGGCCCGTACCCTGGACACCGGGGCGCTGTCCGGTGGCGGGGCGGTTGCGGCCACGCTCGTCGAGGCGTTGCAGCATTCGCTCGCCGCCGACGACGCGTTCGTCCGCTGGGCGCAGGCGGTGCGCGACAGCGGATGCTCCGACGCGAGCCTCAACAACGCCGACCGGCACACCGCCGATGCCGAGTCGCACCAGGCCACCGACGCCAAGCAGCGCTTCATCTCCGCGTGGGCCCCCGACGCGCAGCGGTACGGGTACCCGGTGCCGACCGAGCCGGACATCTGACGCCGCTCAGCAGGACTGGTGGGTACCCGAGCCGCGGACGATCCGGTACTGGTGTGTGCCGGGTTCGCTGAGCGAGTAGGTGACCTGCCAACGGGTACAGGTCTCGTTCTCGCTGCCCTTGGGACCCATTCCCGCCGCCTGGGTGCTGCGGAAGGCCACCCGGGCGGTCACCGCGACCGCGCCGCCGTCACCCGAGCCGAGACTCTCCAGCTGCACGTCCGAGTCGGCGGTCGAGGACATGGCGGTGGCGAAGGACTGGCGCGACCGCGGGTTGCCGGGATTGACGACGCCGCTCGGGTCGTACACCTGCACCGCGGCATCGTAGTTGTGGCTGTTGATGTTCGAGAAGTACGTGTCGAACATGGTCGCCACGTCCGGTGCCCGGTCGTCGCCCGACACCGGGCTGTAGTCCACCACGCCGACCCGGTACGTCGCCGGTGTCGGGCTGGTGTATGTCGGAGTAGTTGTGGTGGTGGTGTATCCGGTGGCGGGTACCGGTTGCGGCGGCTGGGTCAGCGGTCCGCCCGAGGCGGCGCCGTGGCCGTTGAGGTTGTTGGCGATCAGCACGATCGCACCGAGGACGACGCCGGCGACCGCGGTCCGCAGCACCCACCGCCGTCGGGGCGGCGGGGCGGTGACCGGTGCGGTTCCCCAGGCCGGGCCGGGCACCGGTACCGGCTGCGGCGGTGCAGCGTTGGGCGGCGCGGGCGGGTACGGCGGCGGCGCGTTCGGCGGTGGCGCGTTCGGTGGCGGCGCAAGCTGGCTGATCGCCATCTGCCAGCCACCGGCCGCGGCGCGTTGTCCGGGCAGCGCCGTCGCCGCGTGCGGGATGGCCCGGTCAAGGGCGGCCGGCCACTCCTGCGGTAGCGGCCGCACGGCCGGGTTGAGGTGCATGCTGCGCCGCGCCAGGTCGCTCAGTTCGGCGGACAGCGGTCGCAGCACGTCCGGGTCGCGGCTGGACTGGTCGCCGGCGAACAGCCGCACCGCGAGCAGGCCCAGCTTGTAGGCGTCACTGGCCGGGGTCGCCAGTTCCTCGCCCGGGGGTACCTCCCAGTCGGGCGTCTCGACCTGGGGCAGTGCCGAGCGGCCGGCCAGGCGCATTGCGTCGCAGTCGATGAAGAAGCAGGCGGGTCGCGGGGTGAGGCTGAACAACAGGTTCTTCGGTGACAGGTCGCCGACGGCGATGCTGAGCTGATGCAACCGGCTCAGCGTCGCGGCCAGTTCCCGCAGCAGGATCAGGCGCAGCTGGTCGGTGATCGGGATGCCGAGCCGGGCCAGGTAGTCCTCGGGGTT
>Ga0066709_100003832_pt1 | contig 11745 bp, 9 predicted proteins | sample GraSoiAngelo_158_FD_79665 | JGI IMG/M metagenome (GOLD analysis project Ga0066709, IMG submission 79665) | Grasslands soil microbial communities from the Angelo Coastal Reserve, California, USA - 14_1009_16_30cm | ecosystem: Environmental > Terrestrial > Soil > Grasslands | place: USA... | reverse complement strand
GATCTGATGGTCGCCGTCCTCCCCTACCATGGGCGGCAACCGCTCGAGATTCCGATCCTCATTCTTTTCGCGATTCTCTTCGCGTGGATCTCGGCCGGCTTCTGGACGGCGCTCGCCGGCTATCTGGTCGTCGGCAAGGGCGGCGACCGATGGGCGATCTCGGGCACCGCCGGAGACGCCGCGCCCATTGCGGCCGACGCGCGCACGGCGATCATCATGCCGATCGCCAACGAGGACGTTCCCGGGGTGTTTGCGCGGGTGCGTGCGACATACGAGTCGGTGCACCGTACCGGACAGGGCGAGCGCTTCGACTTTTTCGTGCTTTCCGATTCGGCTGATCCCGACACACGGGTTGCAGAGGTCAGCGGATGGTTCGACCTCTGCCGGGCAGTCGGCTTCGGCAACATCTTCTATCGCTGGCGACCGCATCGCATTAAGCGCAAGAGCGGCAACGTCGCCGATTTCTGCCGCCGCTGGGGACGCCGCTATCGCTACATGATCGTGCTCGACGCCGACAGCGTGATGACCGGAGAATGCATCACTCGACTCGTGCAGATCGCCGAAGCGAATCCCGACGTCGGGATCCTGCAGACGGCCCCCAGGGCCACGGGGCGCGACACGTTCTATGGCCGCGCGCAGCAGTTCGCGACCGGCGTCTATGGTCCGATCTTCACCGCCGGTTTGCATTTCTGGCAGCTCGGCGAATCGCATTATTGGGGGCACAACGCGATCATCCGCATCGCACCGTTCATCCGGCATTGCTCATTGGGTCGCTTGCCGGGAAGGGGCAATCTGTCCGGCGAGATTCTGTCGCATGATTTCGTCGAGGCGGCGTTGATGCGACGCGCAGGCTGGAAAGTGTGGATCGTTTTCGACCTGCCGGGCAGCTACGAGGAAATGCCTCCCAATCTCATCGACGAATTGAAGCGCGACTATCGCTGGTGCCAGGGCAATCTGATGAACTTCCGCCTGGCGCTCATGAAGGGACTGCATCCCGCGCACCGCGTCGTGTTCATCACCGGCGTGATGGCGTATTTTTCGGCACCGCTGTGGTTTTTGTTCCTCGCGCTCTCGACTGCACTCCTCGCCGTCCACACGCTGACGATACCGCAGTATTTTGCGGAGCCGTACCAATTGTTTCCGTTGTGGCCGGAGTGGCGGCCCGATTGGGCGCTGCAACTGGTCGGGGCCACGGCGTTTCTGCTGTTCGTGCCGAAGATACTCGCGACCTCCCTCGCCATGAGAGGCCGGGCACGCGGCTACGGCGGCCCGCGCGCGCTATGGGCGAGCCTGCTTCTCGAGATGGTGCTCTCGGCGCTGCTCGCGCCGATTCGGATGCTTTTCCACACTCGATTTGTGTTACGCGCGCTTACCGGTCTGCGGCTAACCTGGCGCTCGCCACCGCGGGACGACGCGGAAACGACGTGGGGCCTTGCGATACGCAACCATGGCCTGCAAACGATGATCGGCGTCGTGTGGACCGCATTCGTTGCCTGGCTCAATCCGATGTTCCTGGGCTGGGTTCTGCCTGTTGCGGGCGCGCTGATCGTCTCGATTCCGCTGTCGGTCTACACGAGCCGGGTTGCGCTCGGCCAACGCGCACGCCGAGCGGGCGTATTCATGATTCCCGAGGAGCTTCGGCCGCCGCGCGAGATTCGGGCCGCGCGTCGCTACATGCGGTGCGCAGACCCGCCCCGCTCGTTCATCGACGCGGCCTTTGATCCGCACGTCAATGCGCTTGCGTGCGCAATGGGCAGCGGCCGCCTGCGCCTGCCCGTCACGGTTCGTCGCGAGCGCGCGGCGCTCGCCCGTGACGCCGTCGCTAGCGGGCCGGCCGCGCTCACGAGTGAGCAGAAAACACGCTTGCTCGGGGATCCGCTCGCGTTGTCGTGGGTGCATTCGCACCTGTGGCTCACGAGCGCTGAGGGAATTCACGCCGCGAGCGCTCAGGATAACGGCGGCAACGAAACTGACAGCGGTCGTGCGGGCTACGCCGCCGCTGCGTGATCGATTCCCGAGTGGCGTTAAAATCAGCGGCGGTGGATCTGGCCACCGATCCTGCGCGCGCCAAAATGATGGACGAAAAAGGGAATCTTGAACTGAAGCGCTGGCTTGTTCTGTTGTTGTCGGCAGCGCTTGGCGCGTGCGCCGCCACGCCGGCGTCGCGTCAGGAAGCGGACCGGCTATTCAACGATCAAGCATTCGTTCCGCCATCGGTGCGCATCAACGCGGCCGACGTATTCGCACTAAGCCCCGAGATGAAGCGGTATATCGAAACCGACGTCGCTCGGCTCGTGCACTTGCGCGGACGGCAGCACGGCCTGTTCGATGCGCTATACGATCGCGCCCAGCTGAAGCTCGAATACGACGCGGGTATGACGCGCAACGCCGCCGAGGCGTTTGCCGCGCGCGCAGGCAATTGTCTGTCGCTCGTCATCATGACTGCCGCGTTTGCGAAGGAGATGGACTTCACGATCCGTTACCAGAACGTGTTCACCGACGAAACGTGGAGCCGCGACGGCGACTTCTATCTGTCGATCGGACACGTCAATCTGTCGCTCGTCAGAAAGAGAGTCGAAGACGCCATGACCCGCAATGACGGCGATTCGATGACGATCGATTTTCTGCCGCCCGCCGACCTTCGCGGCGCCCGGACTTGGGCGATCGACGAGCCGACGATCATTGCGATGTACATGAACAACCGCGCCGTCGAGTCATTGACGTCCGGCCGCATGGACGACGCGTACTGGTGGGCGCGCGAGGCGATTCTGCAGGACCCGCGTTTCATGAGCGCCTACAACACGCTCGGCGTCGTCTATCAGCGCCACGGCAACCTCGCGGAAGCGAAGCGTGCATTCGACTTCATCCTCGAACGCGAGCCCGCCAATACGCGCGCGATGTCGAACCTGGCGTTAGTGCTGCATGACCAGGGAAACATGGCGGCGGCGCTCGAGTTGACGCGCAAGCTCGAGCGGATGGAACCGAACCCGCCGTTTGGCTATTTCAAGCGCGGCCTCGCCGCGATGCAGGAGAGCGACTACAAGACGGCGAAGGAAATGTTCACGAAGGAAGTCGATCGCGCGGCGTATTACCACGAGTTTCACTTCTGGCTCGCGCTCGCCTATGTGGGCTTGGGCGAAATGGAGCCGGCCCGCAAGCACATGACGATCGCCGTCGAGAACAGCACGACGCGCAAGGATCACGACCTGTACGCGGCCAAGCTCGGCCGCATTCAGGCGATGGTTCCGGTGCTGAGGCGCTGAACGGGCCGACTACGCTTTCTTGACCTTCTCCAGCATCTTGAAGATGCCTTTCGGCGCGCCGACGAACATGCGCTTGAAGGTCTTCGGAAGGCAGCGACGCTCGAGCGTGTTGCGGCGGGTGCGGGTCCGTTCGGCCATTGTCAAAGCTCCTTATGGGGGTGCAGCAGCTAAACGGATGATTTTACAGCACGAAGCAATGTCATCGAACAGTCACCTCATAGCGCACCGACTTGGCGGCGGCGACATTCACCTCGAAAGGCCGCCGATATGCGAACTCGAGCGTTGTCGTACCCGCCGTTTCCCCCCGAAACCGGAACGTCATGTCGCCGGGAGCGCCGGAAACCGGCGCGTCGGTGCTTCGCGCAACGTAATCGGCCGTGCCGATCTGCTGTAGAACAGGCGTAAAGCCGGCAAGCGGTTCCCAGCGATAACCAGTCGTCACGTTGGCCTCCAGCGTGACAACGAGCGTTTGGTTTCGCTCCATGGCGATGGGCGCGCTCGCGTTACGTTCGTCGAGGCGCACTGCCGATGGCGGCGCCTTGAACGGATTATCCCAGGTGGGGAAGCTTTGGCAGCCCGCGACGGACATCAGCAGTATCGCGGCCAGTTGCGACGCACGCGGCATCGCCACTACGCGTGCGCCAGCTCGGCCTTGCCTTTCAATCCGGCCGCCTCCCGCAGGCGCTCGGCGCGATCGATGTTCTCCCACGAGAACTCCGGTTCGTCACGACCGAAATGTCCATAGGCCGCAGTCTTGCGGTAAATCGGCCGCAGCAGGTCGAGCATCTGAATGATGCCTTTCGGACGCAAGTCGAAGTGCGCATTGACGAGCTCGGCGATTTTCGCGTCCGTGATCTTGCCGGTGCCCTCCGTGTAAACGGTCACGTTGATCGGCTTCGCCACGCCGATCGCATACGACACCTGGACCTGGCATTGCCGCGCGAGGCCGGCCGCGACGACGTTTTTCGCGACGTAACGCGCAGCGTACGCCGCCGATCGATCGACCTTCGACGGATCTTTGCCGGAGAACGCGCCGCCGCCGTGCGGCGCTGCGCCGCCATACGTGTCGACGATGATTTTGCGGCCGGTCACGCCGGCATCGCCGTGCGGGCCGCCGATTTCGAAGCGTCCGGTGGGATTCACGAGATAACGCGTGCCGACGAGCATCTCCTTGGGAAACACCGGCTTGATGATCTCCTCAATCACCGCCTCCGCAAGCTCCTTTTGCTTGTCATTCATGATTGGATGGTGCTGCGTCGACAGCACGACGGTGTCGACGTTCTTCGGCCGGCCGTCGACGTAGCGGACCGTCACTTGCGACTTCGCATCGGGCCGTAGAAACGTGAGCCGCCCGTCGCGGCGTACTTCGCTCTGCCGTTGGACGACGCGATGCGCGTAATAAATGGGGAACGGCATCAGCGTGGGAGTTTCGTCGCAGGCGTAGCCGAACATCAGGCCCTGGTCGCCGGCGCCTTGATTCAAATAATCGTCCGACGCACGATCGACCCCTTGTGCGATGTCGGGCGATTGGCGGCCGTAGCACACCATGACGCTGCAGCCATCGGCGTCGAAGCGCAACTCAGGATCGTTGTAGCCGATCCGCCGGATCGTGTCGCGCGCGACGCGGGCGTAATTGACGTTGGCGTCGGTGGTGATTTCGCCGGCCATGACGACGAGCCCCGTCGAGACGAGCGTCTCTGCGGCAACGCGTCCGGTCGGATCCTGCTCTAGAATCGCATCGAGCACTGCGTCGGAGATCTGGTCCGCGACCTTGTCGGGATGACCTTCCGACACCGACTCCGACGTGAACAGAAATTCGCTCATCGATGCTCCTCTTGCCGACTTCTTCGCGTCCATCGAAAATGCGGCCGCTTCAATCGCGGCCGCCTCGGATCCTGTGCTACAGGGATTGGGATTCTAACAGATACGCTCTCACACTCGACACGGCCGGGACGGGCGCCCGATGAGCGGCAACGTCGTCTCGGCGAGTGCCATTGCAATCGATGAGGCTGCGCGATTACTCGCGGGCGGCGAGCTCGTCGCGTTCCCCACCGAAACGGTTTATGGACTGGGCGCCGACGCGACGAACGACGAGGCGGTCCGGCGGATTTTCGCGGTCAAAGGCCGTCCCGCCGACCATCCGGTCATCGTTCACATTGCCAATCGTAACGACCTCGGAAAATGGGCTCGCGCGGTCTCGAAGGGAGCCGCTCAACTGGCTGAAGCGTTTTGGCCCGGACCGTTGACGCTGATCCTGCCGCGCGCGTCCACCGTGCTCGATCAAGTCACCGGCGGTCAGGACAACGTCGGGCTACGGATGCCCTCGCACTCGATCGCGCGCGCGTTGCTCAATGCGTTTGGAGGCGGCATCGCGGCACCGTCGGCGAATCGCTTCGGTCATGTGTCGCCGACGACCGCAGCGCACGTTGCCGCCGACTTGCGCGATGCGCCGGCGATAATCCTGGACGGCGGGCCGTGCGACGTCGGGATCGAGAGCACGATCGTTGCTTTTCGTAATGACGAGCCTGTGCTGTTGCGTCCGGGCGCAATCAGCGTCGCCGAGTTGGCGCAGGTGCTCGGACGTTCACCGCTGCCGCCGGACGCCGCGGCGCCGCGCGTATCGGGCAGCCTGACGTCGCACTACGCGCCGCGCACGCCTGCATCGTTGCTCAAGTCCGACGCGCTCCGCGCCGAGCTCGCTCAGCTGACCGAACGCGACGAGCAGCTCGCGGTGCTCGCGCGGACACTCGAGCGACCGGCCGATTTCGAGGGAGTCTGGATTGCGGCATGCGGCGACGCCGCCGAATTTGCGCGCGATTTGTATGCGAATCTGCGCGCGCTCGATGCGGCGAACGCCGACGCAATCCTGATCGAAACGCCGCCCGACGATCCGGCGTGGCTCGCGGTGCGCGACCGTCTCACGCGGGCAACGCAAGGCGAGGACGACGACCGCGATTGATTCACCGAATCCACAGCTTTCGGGGATGCCAATCATTAGGTGTCCTGCCTTGCTCCTCCAAAACGACGCGCGAACTCGGCCAGATCGACAATCGCCTCGACACCGCCCAGCGCCGCGAAATGCCGTATCGGCTGGCCCAGGAGCAAGTCATCTTCGATCAGGTTCGCGACGTCGAGACCGGTGACGCGTGCGATGGCCGCCGGTTCCATCGCGACGACACGCGACTGCGGCAACGCATACAGTTCCGGTGCCTGCAGCGCATTGACGAAAAACGCCGCGCTATGACCTGTCCCGACGAGGAACCCGACGAGCCGATGTCCCCGCGACCGCGCGAGCGCGAGGACGGCAGCGTGGTGGGCGAGGTAGCGCGAAATGAAGCGCATTTCGGCTGCGCGCGACACTTCGTGGCCGGGCGAATCCTCCACAATCACGATCGTTTCACGAGCGTTGAATTGCGGATCGAGCAATTTGGTCAGCAACGCCGTATCCAAGCCCTGCGCGAAATCAATTCCAAATGCGGCGCTCCCGGCCGGACGCGTTGCCCATAATTCGCCCGCTCGCCACAACCAACCCCCCGTGTCGTCCGCACGCGCGCCCGGCAGTGCGGTCCGCAGCGGCAGCGGTGCAAGACCGGAAGGCGCGCCTGTAGCAAGTAGCGCCTGCGTCTTGACCACCTGGTCGGCAAACGGAAGTGCGTTCGCGGCGGCCATGCGAATCCAGCCGCGGATTGCATCGACATCGTCGACGATGCGATCGACGTTTCCGCGCGAAGCCCGTGCGTATGCGCCGAATACCGCTTGGACGTCATCGGGCCGGTCGGCGTCAAGCTCCCATTTGCCGTGCACCGATTCGATGACTTTCGGCCCGGATAGACCGATTCGAGCGCTGGTGAGCAGCGCCGTGCAGTCCGCGGCGCAAGCGAGGATCGACGACCCTCCGAACACATCGCCCACGGCAATCGTGAGCACGGGAACGCCGGCGATGCGTGCATCGAACAGCGCACGCAAGGCACGCGCAAGCGCGAGCTCAGCCGCGTTCGCCTCGTGCAGGCGTACGCCGCCGGAAGCAAGAAGAACGACGATAGCAGCGGGCCGCTCGTGCTGTGCTCGCACGAACAGCGCGCGCAATGCCTCGCCGTGGTTCGCGCCGACGCTGCCGCGCAGAAAGCGCTCGTCCTGCGCGGCGATAATCACCGGAGCGCCGGCCACCTCAATGCGCGCTGTCGCGACGCCGTCGTCGTCTTGTGCCGCCAGCCCGAACCGGTCGAGATAGGGACTGGGACGGGAGCCATCGAGAGAAGTCACGATCCCATCATCCGCAAGCGCCGCGATGCGCGCTGTCGAGGGCAGGGGCCGGATCTCCGACGGGTCTTTTTGGCTCACGTAGGACGGCGACATTGTGGAATAATCCGCCCGCAAGCGGGGGGCCACAACAAGTGAGCACCGAAGGGCCGCCCCGAGGTGCGAACTACTCCCCCTCAGGGGGCAGCGCAGCGGCGAAGCCGCAAGCGTGGGGTCCAAACACGTGAACGCCAATCTCTACACGCTGTTCGAAGACCATTTCGAGGCGCGGGTCAGCGCGCCCTGTGTCCTGATCCCGAAGGGCCGCGTCGTCCATTACGACGAGTTGGCAGCGTTGTCGGCGAGAATCGCCCATGCGCTCGTGCGCGTCGGCTGCCGCCAAGGGGACCGTGTCGCGGCGCAAGTCGACAAGCATTGGCACGCATTGGCGCTCTATCTCGCGTGCCTTCGCGCAGGCCTCGTCTACCTCCCCCTCAACGTCGGCTATCAGAAGGCGGAGCTCGCGTACTTCTTCGCCGATGCAACGCCGCGCGTAATTGTCTGCCGGCCGGAGGCCCTCGGCCTGATGGCGACGCTCGCGTGCACGGCGGTCGTGCTGACCCTCGATTCGCAAGGCGGGGAGCTCCTCGATCGAGCCGCTGATGCGCCGGAGATCTTCGACACGGTCGTATCGCGTCCCGACGATCTTGCGGCAATCGTCTACACGTCGGGCACGACCGGGCGCTCGAAGGGCGCCATGCTCTCGCATCGCAATCTGGCGGCCAACGCGCTGGCGTTGGTCGAGCATTGGGGATTCACCCGCGGCGACGTGCTGTTGCATGCGTTACCGATCTATCACGTTCACGGCCTTTTCGTCGCCACCCACTGCACGCTGCTCTCCGGCTGCCGCATGCTGTGGCTCGCGAAGTTCGACGCCAAGGAAACGACCAGCCTGTTGCCAAGCGCAACCGTCATGATGGGCGTTCCCACGTACTACACGCGCCTGCTCGCCGAGCCTTCGTTGACGCGCGAGGCATCGCGCTCGATTCGCTTGTTCGTTTCAGGCTCGGCGCCGCTTTTGCCCGAGACATTCGACGCGTTTCGGGCGCGCACGGGACACGCGATTCTCGAGCGCTACGGAATGACCGAGACGGGCATGATCACGTCGAATCCCCTCGAAGGCCCGCGGGTCGCCGGAACCGTCGGTAAACCGCTGTCGGGCGAAGCCGTACGCGTCGTCGATGCCACCGGCGCCCCGTGCCCGCCCGGAACAATCGGTCACATCGAAGTGAAGGGCCCGAACGTGTTTTCGGGCTACTGGCGAATGCCGGACAAAACGCGCGAAGAGTTCAGCGCCGACGGCTATTTCAAGACCGGCGACATGGGCGAATGGGTAGCGAGCGACGAGGGCTACGGATATTTGCGGCTGGTCGGCCGCGCGAAAGACCTGATCATCACCGGCGGGCTCAACGTTTATCCCCTAGAAGTCGAAGAGCGGATCGACAGTATGGACGGCGTCGTCGAATCGGCGGTGATCGGGCTGCCCGACCACGATCTCGGCGAAGCTGTCGCCGCAGTCGTCGTGCCGGCACCCGGACATGCACTCACCGAGCGCGCGATCATCGGCGCGCTGCGCGACGAGATCGCGACATTCAAGGTGCCGAAGCGCGTTTTCTTCGCCGATGACCTGCCGCGAAACGCGATGGGCAAGGTCCAGAAAAACGTTCTCCGCTCCAAATACTCCACGCTATAGCGGTTTGATATGAAGGTGTGCGTCTTCGGCGCGGGAGCCATTGGTGGCTATCTTGGCGTTGGGCTTGCCAACGCCGGCGTCGACGTCACCTTGGTGGCCCGCGGCGCGCATCTGGCCGCGATGCGCAAAGATGGTCTGCGGCTGCAGATCGACGGGGAGGAGCGCGTCGCGCGCGTTCCTTGCACGGACAACGCAGCCGAGCTTGGCCCTCAGGATTTCGTCGTCATCGCCCTCAAGGCGCATTCGATTCCCGATGCCGTCGATTCGATGTTGCCGCTGCTCGCCAGCGAAACGACGATCGTGACGGCCGCCAATGGACTTCCCTACTGGTTTTTCGACGTCGACGGCGTTCCGTATCAGGGCACGACGCTCGGCAGCATTGATCCAGGCGGCAAGCAGCATGAACGCTTGCGTTCCGAGCGCGCCGTCGGCTGTGTTGTGTTCCCGGCGACGGAAATGGTCGCGCCGGGCGTCATTCGCCACGAGCATGGCGGGAAGTTTCCAATCGGCGAGCCCACCGGGGAGCGCAGTCCGCGCATCGAGCGCCTGCACGACATGCTGCAGGCCGCTGGTTTCGACGCACCGATCCGCGCCGATATCCGCGATGAAATCTGGCTCAAGCTGTGGGGCAATCTGTGCTTCAACCCGGTGAGCGCGCTCACGGCCGCAACGATCGACGTCGTCGCGACCGACCCCGGAACGCGAGCGATCTGCCTTTCGATGATGCGCGAGGCGCAGGCGATCGGCGACCGCCTCGGGCTGCGGCTACGTGTGGATGCCGAACGGCGGCTGGCGGGCGCGTCCTCGCTTGGCCCGCACAAGATGTCGATGCTGCAGGATTTGGAACGGCGGCGGCCGATGGAGATCGACGCACTCGTGGGCGTTGTTCAGGAGCTCGGCCGCCTGACCGGGGTGCCCACGCCGACCGTCGATATCGTCTTGTCGCTGATCCGATTGCGTTCCCGCAGCGCTTCGTGAAGATCATAGGGTCAGACTCCGAAGGTGGCTTCGGAGTCTGACCCTATCTTAGTCGGCGGCGGCCGCAGCCGGCACAGCATTCTCCATTCGTTCGTAGCGCGCGCGGCGCATCGGACGCAACACGAACCACGCCATCAGTGCCGCCACGGCGTTCATGACCGCGGCCACGATGAAGACGCCGTGCCAACCGCCGGTCGCGGCGGCGAGAACGCTTGACAGCGGGACGAGCAACGACGCCGTCCCTTTGGCGGTATAGAGCGCGCCGGCGTTTGCGGCAGCGAATTGCGGGCCAAAGGTGTCGGTGCACGTCGACGGGAACAGGCTGTAGATCTCGCCCCATGCGAAGAACACGAGCCCCGTCAGGAGAACGAACGCAACAGGATTGCTGCCGAGCTGCCACAAGGAGAGGATCCCCACGGCCTCGAGTCCGAAGGCAATCAACATCGTCATCTCGCGTCCGATGTGGTCGGAGACCCAGCCGAAGAACGGTCGTGTGACGCCGTTCAGGATGCGATCGATCGCGAGCGCAAACGTCAATGCCGGCAGCGTGATGCCAACGAGGCTCACCGGCACGTCTTGGATCTTGAAGTCCTTCGCGATCGGCGCCAGCTGAGCGACGGCCATCAAGCCGCCCGCGCCGACGAGCACAAACATCAGGTACATCACCCAGAACACCGGTTCGCGGATGACCTCCATCGGACGATAGTTGCGCTTCGTCTGCAGAATTGCCGGTGACTTCGACGGCGTGGAGGCTTTCTTGGCGAGCTCGGGGCTTACCGTGTGCCTCGGATCGGTCAGTCCCAGCGCGACCAGGAAAACGATGAGTCCCTGGCCGATCCCGAAATACAGGAACGCCGTTTCGTAGCCACTGGCCTTGATGATCGCCTGAATCGGAATGATCGTCAGCGCTGAACCGGCGCCGAATCCCGCAGCAGTGAGCCCCGCAGCGAGGCCGCGGCGGTCCGGAAACCACTTGAGCGCGTTACCGACGCACGTCCCATACACGGCGCCGGCGCCAATGCCGCCGATCGCTGCAGCGATGTAGAGCAGCATCAGCGAGTCGGCGTACGCATTCATCACCCAACCGATGCCGCAGAGGATGCCGCCTACCAGCACGACGGGACGAGGTCCGTATTTATCGACGAGGTACCCTTCGAAGGGCACGAGCCACGTCTCGGTCAACACGAAGATCGTGAACGCGACTTGGATCGCCGCGCGCGTCCAGCCAAATTTTTCGGAAATTGGGTTGACGAACAACGTCCACCCATACTGCAGATTCGCGATCATCGCCATGCAGACGATGCCCATGAAAAGTTGCAGCCACCGGTAGGAAGCCGGTCGGTTGATCGCCGTTGAAATGGTGCTCGCTTGGCCGTCCATTGATGGTCCTCCTCCTTAGTTGTGCGCTTCATCGCCCGTGGCGACATTGTTCAAGACGCCTACCATTCCGGCCTATGCGTCTTCCCCCGGCTGCGGGGTGCCGTCACGGGTTCAAATCAACCCGGCACCCCT
>Ga0066709_100003829_pt1 | contig 11748 bp, 10 predicted proteins | sample GraSoiAngelo_158_FD_79665 | JGI IMG/M metagenome (GOLD analysis project Ga0066709, IMG submission 79665) | Grasslands soil microbial communities from the Angelo Coastal Reserve, California, USA - 14_1009_16_30cm | ecosystem: Environmental > Terrestrial > Soil > Grasslands | place: USA... | reverse complement strand
TCCCGTTCGTCACGGCACTACTCGTCGTTCAGGGGGCGGAGGTGACCGCCAGTGTGGATCGCACCCGCCTGCGTGTCGGCGAGGAGCTCATGCTGACGATTCGCGCGCACACCCGTGCGGCAGATCCCGTCGACATCACGCTGCCCACGCTGAACGGATTTGCGATCGTCGGTTCTCGCGATATGACGGAAGTCGCGATCAGCGGCGGCGCCGGGTCGATCCGCACGACGGTGCGCGAGCTGACCCTGCGCGCGCAGCAGCCGGGGGCGTTGCTCATCGGACCGGTGCGCGCGCGTCAGGGCGGCAGCATTGTCGCAACGGATCCGATTCTCATCACCGTTGACAGCGCCGCCGATCGGATGACGTCCACCCTGAGTCCGCTGGCCCGCTCACTGCTCGAAGCCACGCCGGCGCCGGTCTCGCGGCGCGCCGATAAAGTCGCCCTCACGATGCTCGTGCCGAGCGATACCGTTTTCGCCGGCCAGCAGGTGGACCTGATCGCCGCGGCGTGGATTCCGCGCGACCTGGGCGAGCGCATGCGACGGCCGCCGCTGCTGACGCTCGTGACGCCGGAGGGAGTGTGGGCCTATCCCACGGCGGCATCGTCCGGCGCGGCGCTGTCGCGGCAGGTGAACGGGCGCTGGATGGATCTGTTCATCGCGCACCAGGTCGTCTTCCCGCTCGTATCCGGCCGACTCATTGTGCCGCCGGCGTCGGTCGAGTACGCGCTCCCGGTCACATTCTCGTTTTTCAGCCGCGAAGAACGCTACACCCTGCGCAGTGACTCGATTGCGATCACCGTGTTGCCCCTGCCGCCCGCCAATCCACCCAATGCCCCGACGAACGTCGTCGGAGAAAAGCTGAGTCTGGATCTGCAGATCGATCAGACCAGCACGCGGGTCGGCGAGCCGGTCGAGGCGGAGCTCACGATCAGCGGCATCGGCAACGTCGCGTTGTGGCCCGCACCAGAGCCCGGGCTGCGATGGCCGACCGGCTTCCGCTCCTATCCGGCGCAAACAGAAATGCGGCTGGCGACAGACGCCGGGCGCATCGCCGGCAGCAAGACGTTTCATTTCCTCGCCGTGCCCGATTCGTCCGGCAATTTCGTGCTGCCAGAGGTCCGGTACCCGTACTTCAATGCAACGGCCGGTCGCTACGAGATGGCGGCGGCCCCCGCGCGCGCACTCGCGGTCGCACCGGGTGCGGAGCCACGCGCGGCGCGGGTCCTGCCTCCGTTGCTGCCTGCGCGAGGTGACCTCCCGGTCGATCGCCTGACCTGGCGTTTCGGGTGGCAAGGGTGGGTCGCGCTGCTCGTCGTGCCGCCGTTTATCGCGTTGCTCGCGAGCCGCCGCCGACAGCGCGCGCCCGCCGCCGCTGTCGTGGCCGCCGGGCCCGAGCTGACGCCGCTGGGCAAGCTGGAACGGGACTTCCTCGCCGTGCTGTCGAGCCACGTCTCGGACCCGTTCGCGCGCGACGGCGACGGGCTGGCCCAGGCGCTCCGCGCGGCTGGTGTGGACAGCGCCGTGGCCGATCACGTGAAGCGGTTGCGCGACCGCCTGCGCGCCGCGCGCTACGGCCCGCGCGGTCTGGGGGACGCCACGGAACTCGCCGCAGAAATCGAGCAGGTGCTGGGCGTATTGGGCGCCGAGCGTTCGGGCGGGGTGCGGCGGCCGCATGCGACGCTGACCGTGGTCGGGATTCTCCTGGTGATCGCAGGGAATGTTTGGGCCCAGCAATCGCAGACGCCGAGCGCGGAAGCGCTGTTCGAAGCGGGAGCCCTGCGCGCCGCGGCCGATTCCTTCGCCGCACGGGCCGCGCGCGAGCCGCGCGATCCGGCACACTGGTACAACCTCGGCGCGACACTGTTTCGCGCGGGGGCGGACGGCAAGGCGACGGCGGCATGGATTCGGGCGGCGCGCCTCGCGCCGCGCGATGCCACGATTCGACGGGCGCTGCGGTTGTTGCCGGCGCCGGATCCGGTGACCGAGCAGATGCTGAGCGTGGGGTGGGCGACGCCGGCCGAGTGGGGGTTGATCGCCGCGGTGGGGTGGGTGCTGCTCTGGCTGACGGTGGCTGTTGGCGGGCGCCAGCGGATCGTCTTGCTCCTGTTTGGGGCCGTTGCGATCGGGGCGTCGGTCCTTGGCGCGCTCGAATGGCGGCGCCGCGCTCAGCCGGTCGCGGTGGTGATCGCCGACGCGGCGCCGGTGCGCGCCGCGCCCTACGGCGGCGCGAGTGCGGCGGCCACGGTGCAAGCGGGTGGTGCGCTCCTCGTCGGCCGCGGCTATGGTCCGTGGATCGAAGTCCATCGCAGTGACGGAATCCACGGCTGGGTGCTCGGAGGGGAGATCACGGGATTGTGAGTGTGCTCGCGCGTGCGCGCGTCCACGTGCTTGCCGGGAACGTCGCCGACCAGATCGCGGCCGGCGAGGTCGTCGAGCGCCCCGCGTCGGTCGTGAAGGAGCTGGTCGAGAACGCGCTCGATGCCGGCGCGCACGCGATCCGGGTGGAGCTGGAGGATGGCGGCAAGAACCTGATCCGCGTGAGCGACGACGGCTCGGGGATGGATCGGGAAGACGCACAGCTCGCTCTGCAACGCCACGCGACGAGCAAGATTCGCACGGCCACCGACTTGATCGGCGTTGGGACGTTCGGATTTCGCGGTGAGGCGCTGCCGGCGATCGCTTCCGTGTCGCGCTTCGAGCTGGAAACGTGCGCCGACGGTGATGCGGCGACGCGCCTGCGCGTGACCGGCGGGAAGCTCGACGGTGAAAGCGCGGAGGAGACCGCGCGCCAGCGCGGCACCACGGTCACGGTGCGCGGCCTGTTCTACAACACGCCGGCGCGGCGGAAATTCCTGCGCGCGACGGCCACGGAGACGCGGGCGGCGGTCGAAGCGCTCACGGTCCTCGCGCTCACGCGCCCCGACGTGGCGTTCTCGCTGACGAGCGACGGTCGCGGGTTGGTCGACTGTCCTCCGGCAGCGCGGCTCATCGATCGCGTACACGCCCTCTGGGGCGGCGAGCTGGCGGACACGCTGCTCGCGGTCTCGCACCGCGCGGGGCCGCTGGAGGTCACGGGACTCGTGCAGCGTCCGGCGCAGGCCCGCCCGGCAGGCCGGAAGGGCTACGTGTTCGTCCGCGGCCGCCCCATTCGCGATCCGTTCATCCTGCGCGCCGCTGAGGCAGGCTATCGCTCAACGATCGCGCCCGGCGACCGGCCATCGCTGCTCTTGTTTCTCGACCTACCCGGCGACGCGGTCGATGTGAACGTCCACCCGGCAAAACTCGAAGCGCGGTTTCGCGACAAGTTCTTCGTCGAAAGGGTGGTTGAGGAGGCTGTGAGAGAAGCGCTGGCGCCGCTGGAGGCAGCCGCGCCCTTGGGAGCCGTCAGCTATCAGCCATCGGCCTTCGGTGGCCTCGGCGTGCCATTGGAGCTCTTCGGCGGGGGACAGCCGATGGCTGATGGCCGACAGCCGACACCGCCTCTTCTTCAGCTCTTCGATACGTATATCGTTTTCCAAACCAGCCAGGCGGTCAGCATCGTCGACCAGCATTCAGCCCACGAGCGTGTGCTGTACGAGGACGTGATGCGCCAGTTGTCGGGTGACGGCGCACCCGCGCAGCGCCTCTTGCTGCCGCTCACCCTCGACTTCGCGCCCGCCGAGCTCGATGCGATCGACGCGCATCGCGAGCTGCTGGCGCGCATCGGCTACGAGATCGAGCCGTTCTCCGGCCGCAGCATCGTCGTGCATACCGCGCCGAACCCCCATCCACGTTTCGAGGCCGCTCGCTGCCTGCAGGAGCTCGTCGCCGATCTGGCCGGCGGCCGGTTTGGTGGCTGGCAAAATCGCTTGGAGCGCTTTGCGGCGACGTACGCGTGTCGGGCGGCGATCAAGGCCGGACAGACGCTGGACGCCGGCGAGATGCGCGAGCTGGTGGTGCGCTTACTCACGGCAACGCTCCCCGCCCATGACGTGCACGGCCGCCCCAGCATGGTGCAGCTCCCCAAAGAGGAATTGGAACGGCGGTTTGGCCGTACCTGACACCAGACACCAGACACCAGTCATCGTAGGCCCCACCGGCGTCGGCAAAACCGCCGTCGCCGTCGCACTCGCTGCCCTCACGCCCATCACCGTGATCTCGGCCGACGCGCGCCAGGTGTATCGCGGCCTCGACATCGGCACCGCGAAGCCGGATCGCGAGACGCAGGCGCGGGTCCCGCATCGCGGGCTGGACCTCGTGGCGCCCGGCGAGCGTTACAGCGCCGGACGGTTCGCCCGTGACGCCGCTGGTTGGATTGCGGAAACGCGCTCGGCGGGGCAGGGCGTCGAGCCGATCGTCGTCGGCGGCACGGGGCTGTACATCCGCGCCCTCGCCGAAGGCCTGTTTCGTGAGCCCCCGTTCGATCCGGAGCGGCGCGAGCAGCTGCGCCGCTGGTCCGAATCGCTGGAGGGCGCCGATCTGGCACGGTGGGCGGGACGGCTCGACCCGGCGTTTCTCGGCGGGGGCCGGCAGCGTGCGGCCCGGGCGGTCGAGGTGGCGTTGCTGACGGGGCACGCCCTGTCGTGGTGGCAACGGGAAGCCCGTGAAAGCGGAACGCTCCGGCCTTGGTACATTCACCTCACCGTGCCGCGTGAAGTCCTGCATCGCCGGCTCGCGACCCGCGTCGATCAGATGCTTGCCGCCGGGCTCGTGGCCGAAGTGCAGCGCCAGCTGGATGCCGGGGTCGCACCGGATGCGGCGGGACTCGATGGAATCGGGTATCGGGAGGTGGTCGCGATGTTGAACGGACAGTTGTCCGAGAGTGCGTTGCGTGACTCCATACTGGTGTCTACTCGGCGTTACGCGAAACGCCAAGACACCTGGTTTCGAAATCAACTGCGTACGCCGTACGCCGTGCGCCGTGCGCCGGAAGTCTGGTCACTCGATGCCACCGAGACTCCCGAGGCCTTGGCGATGAAGATCCGCGAGCGCTGGAATACGATCACGGCGCACGATTAGATGCGCATCGGAATCACGTGTTACCCAACGTATGGTGGCTCGGGCGCCGTCGCCACCGAGCTCGGCCTCGAGCTCGCGCGCCGCGGCCACGAGATTCACTTCATCTCCTATGCGAGCCCGTTCCGCCTGCGCGGGTACGCGGAGCGCGTGACGTTCCACGAAGTCACGCAGCTCGAGTATCCGCTGTTCGAGCAGTCGTCCCCGTATGCGCTGGCGCTCGCCGTGAAGCAACACGAGGTCGCCAAGCGCGAGCAGCTCGATCTGATGCACGTGCACTACGCCATCCCACACGCCGCGACCGCGTGGCTGGCGAAGCAGATGCTGCTGCACGAAAAGCTCGACCTCAAGATCGTCACGACGCTGCACGGCACGGACATCACACTCGTTGGCCAGGACCCGTCGTACTACACGCTCACCAAATTCTCCATCGAGCAGTCGGACAAGGTGACGGCGGTTTCGGCCTACCTGCGCGACGAGACCTATCGCGCCTTCGGTTGCGGGCAGTGCGACGTGCGCGTGATTCCGAATTTCATTTCCACCGCGGACTACCATCCGCCGGCTGACGACTCCGACCGCAAGCGGCTCGCGCCGAAGGGGCATCGGGTGCTGGTGCACGTCTCCAACTTCCGGCCGGTGAAGCGCGTCGGAGATGTCGTGAAGGTCTTCGCGGCGGTGCGCAAGAAGATTCCCGCCACCCTGGTGCTCGTCGGCGATGGACCCGATCGCGACGCAGCCGAGCACCAGGTCGATGAGCTCGGGCTGCACAAGGATGTGCGATTCCTCGGCAAGGTGGAGAACGTGGGTGACGTGCTGCGCGGGGCCGATCTGTTTCTGCTGCCATCCGCGACCGAGTCCTTCGGGCTCGCCGCCCTCGAGGCGATGGCCTGCGCGGTGCCGGTCATCGCCAGTGCCGCCGGCGGCATTCCCGAAGTCGTCGAGGACGGCAAGACCGGGTTCCTCGCGCCGCCCGGCGACGTCGCGACGATGGCCGACCGGGCGTTGCGCCTGCTCGAGAATCCAGCCGAGCACGAAAACTTGAAGCGCGCCGCGGCGGCACACGCGCTCGAGTTCTCCGCCGACCGGGTCGTGCCGCGCTACGAGGAGCTGTACGAAGAGGTCCTCGCGTAATGCGGCCGCTGCTGCGACTGATTCGCGCCCCCAATCTCCTCATCGCCGCCGCGGGCGTGCTCGCGGGCGGCTGGATCGCGTTAGGCCGGATCGCGCTTCCCAAGGAATTGCTGTTCGCGGCGATCTCCGCGATCGCCATCGGCGCCGTCGGCAACACGTGGAACGACATCCGGGACGTCGCGGCCGATCGCGTCAATCGTCCCGGGACGCGGCCGCTGGCGGCGGGGCAGAGCTCGCGTCGTGTCGCGGACGGGATTGTCTTCGACGGTTCGGTGATCGGACTCGCATTCGCTGGATTGGTCAGCGGGTGGCTATTCCTTGCCGCCCTTGCCGCCCTTGCCGTCATGTTCGCCTACTCGCCGCTCCTCAAGCGGAGGCCGCTGCTCGGCAACGTGGCGGTTGCGGTGGTGGCGGGATCGCCGCCGTTCTACGGCGCACTTGCGGCGGGCGCTGCCGCGGCGGGTATTGTCCCGTGGGTGTTGGCTGCGTTGCTGCACCTCGTGCGCGAGGTCGTCAAAGACGTCGAGGACGAACCCGGCGACCGGACGATTGGGCGCCGCACGCTGCCGATCGCGTTGGGGCGGCGGCCCGCAATGGTGTTGGCCGCGGGCGTGGGCCTGCTGTTCGTGCCGGCCAGTCTGTTGTTGCCGCGGAACGCGGGATACGGCGGCGCGTACTTTGTGATCGCCCTCGTCGCGCAAATGGCGGTGCTCGTTGCCGCGACATGGCTGCTGCTCGGGAAAGTCGAACGCGTGAGTGCGCTGCTCAAGGGCGCCATGGTCATCGGGCTGATCGCGCTGGTCGCGGGAAAGGTTGCATGACGCTCTGGCAAGGCATTTTGCTCGGACTGGTGCAGGGACTCACCGAGTTCCTGCCGGTCTCGAGCGATGGGCATCTCGCGGTCATCGGCCATGTGGCCGGCGTGCACACGCCCGGGATCTTCGTGGAAGTCGCGCTGCACGTCGCGACGCTCGGGTCGATCCTGGTCGTCTACGGCGCGCGCTTCTGGCGGCTCGCCGTGGGTGTCGTGCGCCGCCAGCCTGACGCGTTGCGCTATGCGGGACTGCTGATCATCGGGATGATTCCGGCCGGCCTGGTAGGCGTCTTTCTGGAGCATCAGATCGAGCGGGCATTCGAATCGCTGTGGGCCGCGGGCATCGGCTTCCTCGTCACCGGACTCTTGCTGTGGTCCACGAAGAAGCTGTCGCCGGAAGGCGCGATGCAGCCGACACCCAAAGGGGCCCTGATCATCGGACTGGCGCAGGCGTTCGCCCCGCTGCCCGGCGTCTCACGCTCGGGGACCACGATTGCATCGGGCCTCTGGGTCGGCCTCGGCGCCGTGGCTGCGGCGGATTTCAGTTTCTTGATGGCGATCCCGCTCATCGCCGGTGCGGGCCTGTTCGAAGCGCGGCACGCCTCGGTGGACATCGCCCAGGTGGGTGGCGTGCCGCTACTCGTCGGGTGTCTCGTCGCGTTTCTTTCCGGCGTGTTCGCGATTCGCTTCCTGGTGGCGATGCTCCGGCGCGGGCGCTTCTTCGCATTCGCGCCCTACTGCTTTGCGATCGGACTGTTCACCCTGGCGTACGCCCTGTGGCACGGCTAGCGATCGACGACATACCTGCGGCGGTCCTCGCGCGCCGTTGGGGCGTGCCGCAATGCGGCGTGTTCCGGACCCTCACTTCCAGTCTCGATGCCATTCACGACCTCGGCGCGCAGGGTGCGCCGTCGGGCACGGTCGTGCTCTCCGAAGAACAGACCGCAGGGCGGGGGCGCGACGGCCGCACCTGGCGATCGCCTCCCGGTGGCGTGTGGCTCGGCATGTTGCTGCGGCCGCCACCGGCACTTCCCGCATCGGGCGTGTTGTCGCTGCGGGTGGGACTCGTGCTCGCCGACGTGGTCGAAGCCGTCCTCGGCGTCCGGCCGACGTCGCTCTCGCGACCGCGCGCGGGACTCAAATGGCCGAACGACGTCCTCGTCGACGATCGCAAGGTTGCGGGAATCTTGTGCGAGAGTCGCTGGCAGGGGGAGTCATTGCAGTGGCTCGCGGTCGGGATCGGCGTCAACGTGGCGAACGACATCCCGGCCGAGCTCGCCGATCGCGCCGTTGCGTTGCGCGAATTCCGGCCCATTGTCCGCCGGATCGACGTATTAGATCAATTGGTGCCCGCGCTGTTACGGCTCACGGCGCACGGCGCACAGCTCACGCAGTTTGAATGCGCCGCGTTCGCACGGCGCGACTGGCTCCGCGGCCGCCAGATTCGCACGCCGCTCGCGGGTCGCGCCGCGGGTATCCGCCCCGACGGGGCGCTGCTCGTGGACACCGGTGCAGGCACTACGATGGTGCGCGACGGCCACGTCGAGCTATCTTAGCCGCCCCATGCTCCTCGCGTTCGACATCGGCAACACCGAGACGACCGTCGGGCTCTTTGCGAGCGACCGGCTCGAGGCACATTGGCGCCTGCACTCGACTCCAAACCGTACACCCGACGAGTGGGCGTATGCGCTTACCGCACAGCTGACGCAGTCCGGTCATTCGACGCAAGAGATTCGCGCCGCGATTCTCGCATCCGTCGCGCCGCAGATCACCGAGAATCTCAGCGACGGGATCGAGGCCGCCACGACCCGCAAGCCCACGCGCGTGGACGGGCGATCGAAACTGCCCTTGGTGCTCGATGTGGAAGAGCCGCTGACGGTCGGCGCCGATCGGATCGTCAACACGCTCGCCGCGGCGCAGCTCTTCAAGAAAGACACGATCGTCGTGGACTTCGGGACTGCGACCACGTTCGATTGCATCACCGTGGATGGGGGGGTCCGCTTCATTGGTGGAGTGATCATGCCCGGCCTGCGCACCGCGTCGGATGAGCTGGTGCGCAAGACGGCGAAGCTGCCGGCCACTGAGCTGACGCCGCCACGCGCGCGATCGGTCGCCGGACGGAGGACTGCATTCGTGCCGGCGTGTTGTGGGGCACCGCCGACGCGGTGGACGGTCTGGTGCGCCGCATCAGGGCCGAATGGCCATCGAAGACTAAGCCGATCGTCGTCGCGACGGGCGGACTCGCCGGACTCGTCGCGCCATTGTGCAAGGAAATCGAATCGGTTCACCCCGATCTCACGCTGGTCGGCTTACGGATCGCGGCGGCGGCGCTCGGCCTGAAGTGGTGACCGACGCACGCACGCTGAGCGCGTGGCGGCGCTGGGGATATCGCGTCCTCCCCGGCGACGTCTACTCCTACATCCTGCACATGCGTCCCGCCGAGTGGCCCATCATGGCGGGGCACACGCTCGTCGGCTATGTCCTGGCGGTCGGCGTAGCGGGCGTGATGCGCGGAGAGCACATCGGCTCGGCGCTGCTCGCGCTCGTCATCTGGGTCGTGTTTCTGAACGGCGGCACGCTCGCGATCAACAGCGTGTTCGACAAGGACGAGGGTGACATCGGCTATTTGAACTCCCCGCCCGCGTTGCCGCGCTATCTGCTCCATTTCAGCTGGGGATTGCTCGTGGTGGGGCAGGCACTCGCGTTTCTGCTCCCGGTCGGATTCCGCGTCGCGTATGCGATCTGTTTCGTCCTCTCGATCCTGTATTCCGTTCCGCCGTTTCGCTTCAAGGCGGTTGCCGGTGTAGACTGGGTCATCAACATGTGGGGGTTCGGTACGCTCACGCCCTATGCCGCGTGGGCGGGCACCGGACGTCCCCTCGATATCGGGCACGGCCTGGTCCTGCTGGCGTTCTGTCCGCTGTTTGCCGGGCTGTATCCGCTCACGCAGCTGTATCAGTTCGACGAGGACCGCCGGCGCGGCGACCGCACCCTCGCGCTGATCCTGGGGATGCGGGCGAGCCTCGTCGTAGCCACCCTCTCCACGCTGTTGGCGTTCGGATTACTCGCCTGGGCAATGCTGCTCCTGAACGTCGCAGCGAAAGGCTTCACGCTGCTGGTGCCGCTGGTACTCTGGCTTGTGGTGTTGCTCCCGTGGCTACTCGATTACGCGACGTGGAGTCCGAAGCAACACCAGCGGGGGATGTATCGCGCACTCGCCGCCTGGGCCGTGACCGACCTTACAGTGCTGTTTGTGTTTGCCTCGTAATGTGCGTCGTTTAGATTAGCAGGATCACCCTCGAGGAGATTGCACCAGATGACTTCCGCGACTGTCGATCGCTCCGAATTCCGGCACATACTGCAGAGTGGAACCATCGTCGGCGCGGTGACCGGGGCGGCCGTCGTCCTGTTTCTCTTCGTATCGAGATCCGGTCTCCTTCCAACGGGAGTCGTCACCTCGTTCCTCTTGATGCTCATCGTGCTCGCGGGTGGTGTCGCAGCGGCATTCCTGCCGGGGTTCTTCGCGGCGTCGCGCACCGTCCAGGGTGTGGCGAGTGCGGCGGCGATCGCGTTGTGGGGTACGATCATCTTTATGGCGATCGATATCATCCTGCTGCGGCCGTTCAAGGCGTTCCCGTGGACCTGGGACGCCATCGGTGGCGGGAGCACGTGGTGGTATCTGCCGATCTGGTGGATGCTGGGAACGTTCGTGGGGTGGATGGGGGCGATCGTGACAGCCGGCCGCGGCGCGCGTGGTGGCGATACGGCGATCCGGTCGCTCGCGACCCCTGCGGTCCTGGGTGGTCTGAGTGCCGGTCTCGGCCTCGGGTTGGCGGGCATCCTGTTCATGCCGGTCGCCGCGGGCGCCGGGTTTGTGCTCACGCTCGTCATATTCGCCCTCGTGGTTCTGGCCCGCAGAGGATAACGCACCGTGCCGAGATGGATGGCGCACTTGCTCGTGGTCGTGGGGTGGCTGATGACCCCGATCTGGGCGTGGGCGGCATCGCATGTGGGATTGTGGCTTGGAGCGCTCGTCGCGCTGCGATTCGTGAATCCTGTCGTCATGCTCGTCATCGCCGGCTCCGGGGCCTTCCTGTTCGGGTTTGCGGTGCTCTGGACCTGGGTTCGCTTCATGCGTCATCTGCCGCACTTGCTCTCGCACCACATGGCCCCGCGCGCTTCCGAGGAGCATGCCGCGATTGCGGCCGCGGATTGAGCCCCTCCTTCTAATTGCCGCAGTCTCCCAGCTCTCCGCCCAAGGGGGGGGGGGGGGGGGGGGGGGAGGGGGACGTGACGTCGATCTGCGCCCCGGGCGTTGGTATTCGGGGAATCAATCCAAGAGCTACGAGCTTCGGACGGACGCCCCCATCGCCGGGATCTTCTCGCAGGGACTCGCCGCACAGATTCTGATCCACGACAGTCTCGGACGACATCACGCCTTCTACGGCGCGGGCTGGCAGCTGCACGCCTTTCGGCGTCGCTCGACGGTCAGCCCATACGCCCTCGCCGGCGTTTCGCTCGGCGTCTCTACGGATACATCGTCGCAGGAGCTGGCGGCGCTCTGGACCCTGGGTGGGGGAGTCGAATGGCGCCCGATTCGCTGGGCGGCACTCGGCCTGGAAACCGTGTACCGGCTCCAAGACGTCGGGCCGCGCGGCTTCTGGCGCACGAGCGCGAACGCACGCGATGGAATCGCCGCCTCGATCGGTTTATCGGTGACCATTGGCAGGGCGGTGGACCGCCGCTGGCCAAGACGGGGGCCTGGCGAGCTACCGCCTCCCCAGGCGCCGCCGCCCCAGCCGCCGC
>Ga0066709_100003828_pt1 | contig 11749 bp, 10 predicted proteins | sample GraSoiAngelo_158_FD_79665 | JGI IMG/M metagenome (GOLD analysis project Ga0066709, IMG submission 79665) | Grasslands soil microbial communities from the Angelo Coastal Reserve, California, USA - 14_1009_16_30cm | ecosystem: Environmental > Terrestrial > Soil > Grasslands | place: USA... | reverse complement strand
GTATTGCTGGATGGGGCACTAATGCAGGATCTCGGCCGTGCTTCGCTTTCGCTCGCGTTCGGGCTAGCGCTCTACGCCGCGGTCGGCGGCGGCCTAGGCGCCTACACGCGGCGGCGCCGACTCGTCGACTCGGCGCGGAACTCGCTCTTCGCCGCCTTCGGCGCCAGCGCGGTCGCCGCGATCGTGCTCCTGAATGCGTTCCGGACGCGCGATTTTTCCTTCGCCTACGTCGCCGAGCATTCGAGCAAAGCGCTGCCGTTCCCCTACGTGTACACGGCTTTCTGGGGCGGGCAGGCCGGCTCGCTGCTGCTCTGGCTGTTCGTGTTGACCGGTCTCGGCTCGGCGGCCGTCGCTTTCAACCGCCGTCTGGCGACGGAGGTGCTGCCGTGGACCGTGCCGGTGCTCGGCGCCGTCGCGAGCTTCTTCGCGCTGCTGCTCGTCTTCGTCGTCAGCCCGTTCGCGACGCAGGTGGCGCCTGCCGACGGCGCCGGGCTCAACCCGAGCCTCCAGAACCCTTACATGATGATCCACCCGCCGCTCCTCTACCTCGGCTACGTCGGCCTGACGATCCCGTTCGCGTTCGCGGCCGGCGCGCTCCTCTCCGGCCGCTTCGACGAGCGCTGGATCGTGGCCACGCGCCGGTGGACGATCCTCGCGTGGACGGCGCTCGGGATCGGCATCCTGCTCGGCGCGAAGTGGGCCTACGAGGAAGTCGGATGGGGCGGCTATTACGCGTGGGACCCGGTCGAGAATGCGGCGCTGATGCCGTGGTTGGCGGCGACGGCCTTCCTCCACTCCGTCATGGTGCAGGAGAAGAAGAACATGCTGCGAGTTTGGAACGCGACCCTCGTCGCGGGCGCCTTTTGCCTCTCGATCTTCGGCACCTTCCTGACCCGCAGCGGCCTGATCAACTCGATCCACTCATTCGCGCAGTCGCCGATCGGGGCCTGGTTCCTCGGCTTCATCGCCCTTGCTGCGGCCTTTTCAACCGCGCTGATCCTCTGGCGGCTGCCGCTGCTGCGGGCGCGCACGAAGCTCGAGTCGCTTGCGTCGCGAGAGGCGGCCTTCCTCTACAACAACCTGCTGCTCGTCGCCTTCACGCTCACCGTGCTCTGGGGAGTCGCGTTCCCGTTGCTGTCGGAGGCCGTGCGCGGCGAGGCGGTGACGGTCGGCCCGCCCTACTACAACTTTTTCCTGAAGGTCTTCGGCCTCCCCCTGCTACTCCTGATGGGGATCGGGCCGCTCGTCGCCTGGCGGCGAACATCGCTACGCGCGCTCGGGGAGACTGTGCTCTGGCCGGCCATCGCGGCGCTCGCGGTCGGCGCGATTCTGATCGCACTCGGCGCCGGCTCGAGCACGCCGGGGCTGCTCGCCTACACCTTCTCCGCCTTCGCACTTGCTGCGATCGTGCACGAGTTCGCCCGCGGCACCCGGGCCCGGAAGGCGCTCGGCGCGCCGACCTGGTGGTCGGCCTTCTCGGGGCTCGTAGCGCGGAACCGTCGTCGCTACGGCGGCTACGTCGTCCACGCCGCCGTCGTCCTGCTCGCGATCGGCGTCGCGGGCTCGAGCGCATACGGGGCGACGAAGATCCAGCGCTTCCGGCCGGGGGACACGATGAAGATCCGCGGCTACACGCTCACCTACCTCGACAGCGTCGAGCGACGCGCGGCGAACCATCTCGAGCTCCGCGCCCGGATCGCCGTGACCGAGAACGGCAAGCGGGCGGGCACGATCATGGCGGGCAAGAATCGGTACTTCGCGGAGGACCAGACGTCGAACGAGGTCGCGATCAAGCGCGACTGGCTCCGTGCGCAGGATCTGTTCGTGATCGGCGACGAATTCAAGTTCCGGAAGGGCGAGGTCACCGCCGTCTACCTCAAGGTCCTCGTGAAGCCGCTGGTCAACCTGGTCTGGCTCGCCGGCTTCGTCTTCCTGCTCGGCTCGGTGATCACGCTCTGGCCGGACGCGCGCGAGCAGCGGCGCCTGGCGGCGAGGGCAGAAACGGGCGCTCCTTTACCTGTGCCCGGTAGGAGCTAGCGGCTAGGCATAGCCGACCGGGTTTAGCGGCCGCGCCGCACATGTCGGCGCGGCCTCTTCGGCGGCATCGCAAGCGACGCCGCAGCCGGCTACTCCGTGACGACGTACTCGAAGGCCGCCCAGGCGAGCACGACGAAGATCGCGTCGTAGAGCGCCAGGAAGCCGAGGTACTTGCCGCTCGAGGCGGCGAGACTCGAGCCGACGCCGCCGACGACGATCGGAATTGCGAGCGGCAGGAAGAGGAGCGGCAGCAGCAACTCGCGCGCGCGGCCCGCCGCCGCCATCGCCGCGAGCAACGTTCCCACGGCGCAGATGCCGATATCCGCCAGCGCCACTCCGGCGACCGTCGTGGCGTCGATCGAGGTGAAGAAGAGCGCGAACGCCGGCAGCGCCACGACCTCCGCGACGACGAGGAAGGCCAGAGTGGCGACGACCTTGCCGACCCAGATCGCGCTCCGGTCCGACGGCGCGAGCACGAGCCCGTCGAGCACTCCCTGCTCGCGCTCGGCGACGAAGGCGCGACCAAGCCCGAGCAGCGCAGTGAACAGGATCGCAACCCAGAGCAGCCCCAGCGACGCGCGGGCCGAGGCATTCTGCGGGAGCGCGAAATGGAAGACGACCAGCACCGAGACGACGAACAGCAGCATCGCCGGCAGCGTGTCGCGCGCCCGCAACTCGAGCAGCAGGTCCTTGCGGGCGAGTGCGCCCGCGTCTGACAAGTACCTCCTCATGTGAGCGCCAGTTTTCCGGTCGCAAAGCGCTCGAGCCGCTGGGGCGAGTGGCTGGCGACGAGCAGCGTCCGCTCGCGCCGCAGTTCCTCGAGCTCCCGCTCGAGCAGCTCTTCGCCGGCCGCGTCGAGCGCGTTCGCGGGCTCGTCGAGAATCAGCAGCTCGGGATCGTGCAGGAGCGCGCGGCAAAGCGCGAGGCGTTGCAGCATCCCGCGCGAGTACGAGCCGGTCCGCTCGCCGCGGGCCTCCCAAAGGCCGAAGCGCTCGAGCAGCATCCCGACCCGCTCCCGCCGTTCCGGTACACGGTAGAGGCGCCCGTACAGGTCGAGGTTCTCGATCGCGGTCAGCTCGCGGTAGACGAGCGGCTCGTGCGCGAGGTAGCCGAGCTGGCCACGCTCGGCGCGCACCTCCAGCTCGCCGGAGGTCGGGATCAGCAGGCCCGCGCAGAGCCGCAGCAACGTCGTCTTGCCGGAGCCATTCGGCCCGGTCACGACAAGGAAGACGCCCCGCGGAAGATCGAAGTCGTCCGGCTCGAGCGCGCGCTTGTCTCCGAGGCGGCGAGCGACCGCGAGAGCGCGGATCACGGCGCTTCTTTCTCGAGAGCCTGCTGCTCGAGAAACTCAGCGGCCTCTTTCGCAGTCGGAGGGGTCGCGAGCGTCTCCACCAACTCGTCGGGCTCCGGATAACCGCTCTCGCGGATTGCCGCGGTCGCGGCCTCTAGGTCGTACTCGGTGCGACGGTGCTCGACCTCGGGGCCCAGCAAGGCCCAGTACGCACCTGTTCGCCCCTCGTAGGGCATACCAACACTGCCGGGGTTGACGACGCGAACACCGTCGCTCCGGCGGTCGAACTGGTGATGCGTGTGCCCGCAGACGACGAGGGACGCGCCCGCGTCCGCGAGGATCGCGCGAAGGCGTTCCTCCGCGGTCACGGCCGTGATTGCTTCCTCATCGCTGCGCGGCGAGCCATGACAGAAGAGCGTCTCGCCGAGCCCATCGACGGTGAGGGACGCGGTCCCTGGAAGGCCGTTCAGGAACGCCCGATTTTCTCCGCCCAGTTGCTCCCACATCCAGTCCGTCCGCCAACGCCAGAGCTCGCTCTCGACGCCGCCCTCCCGGTCGGCGTTCCCGCGAATCCAGACGGCGCGGTCGCCGAGGGCCAGCAGACGCTCGAGCGTCCCGGCCGGCATCGGACCGGCCGCGGTGTCTCCGCCGATCAGGACGATCGCGTCCTCTGGGACGTCGCGCAGCACCGCCTCCAGCGCGGGCAGGTTGCCGTGGATGTCGTAGAGAGCAGCGACTTTCATGCGGCCGCGCCCTTGCCACTTTGAGCGTGTGGGCCCAACAGCCGGGTTTGGACGGGTGCGGCGGCAAGGCCGCCACAGCCTCCCGGTCGGCATCGCAAGCGACGCCTCATGCGGCCGCGCCCTTGCCACTTTGAGCGTCTGGGCCCAACAGCCGGGTTTGGACGGGTGCGGCGGCAAGGCCGCCACAGCCTCCCGGTCGGCATCGCAAGCGACGCCTCATCCAGCCGCCTCGGCGAGCACGAAGCCGAAGAACACGACGCTGATGATGCCGTTCATCGTGAAGAAGGCTGCGTTGAGTCGGCGCAGGTCGCCCGGCCGGACGAGGGCATGTTCATACGCGAGCAGCGCGGCGACCGCGCCGACGCCGATCCAGTACAGCACGCCGAGGTGGAGCCCGAAGCCGACTGCGGCGAGCAGTCCGATGGTTGCCGCGTGCGCGAGCCGCGCCCCCCAGAAGAGACGCCGTTCCCCGAACCGCGTCGCGAACGAGTGCAGACCCTGCTCCCGGTCGACCTCGAGATCGAAGAGCGAGTAGAAGAGGTCGAATCCCGCTACCCAGAGCGCGACGGCGCCGCCGAGCGCCCAAGCCGGCCAGGGGAGCCGCCCCGTGATCGCAACCCAGGCGCCTAGGGGCGCGAGCCCGTCGACGGCGCCGAGCCAGAGGTGCGAGAGCCAGGTCCAGCGCTTCAGGTAGGGGTAGACGACGAAGGCGGCGAAAGGGATCGGCCAGAGCCAGCGCACGATCGGGTCGAGCTGGAAGACCGCAACGAGAAAGAGCGCGAACGAAGCCGTGCAGAAGACGACGACCTGACCGCGGCTCAGCAGGCCGCTCGGAAGCTCGCGCGTCGCCGTGCGCGGGTTGCGCGCGTCGATCGCGGCGTCGATCAGCCGGTTCAACCCCATCGCCAGCGAACGGGCGGCGATCATCGCCAGCGTGATCCAGACGAGGTCGTGTGCCGAGGGGATCTTCCTGACGCAAAGCAGGGCGCCGACGTAGGCGAACGGCAGCGCGAAGACGGTGTGCTCGATCTTGACCAGCGACGCGAAGCGCCGCGGGTACGTGGCGGCTCCGGAAATCATGTCTGCCGGTGTGCAGTCTGCTCGCCTGCGAGCAGCTCGAGCGCGTGGCGGAGTGCCGGCTGCAGCACCGCGAAGCCGTCGCGGCAGCCGCCCGGCGAGCCGGGCAGGTTGACGACGAGCGTGCGGTCGCGCACCCCGGCGATCCCGCGCGAGAGCAGCCCATGCGGTGTCCTGGCGATCGAGTCGGCGCGAATCGCCTCGGCGATCCCCGGTGCGGGCCGCTCGACGACCTCGGCGGTGGCCTCCGGCGTCACGTCACGCGGCCCGAGGCCGGTGCCGCCCGTCGTCAGCACGAGCGGCGCGTCCTCGGCGAGCTCGACGACTGCGTCGGCGATCGCCGCTCGATCGTCGGAAACGAGGCGCCGCTCGACCTCGTAGCCCTCCGCCGCGAGCAGCTCCGCGAGGAGGTCGCCGCTCTCGTCGTCGCGCTCGCCCGCGGCGACGCCGTCCGACACCGTCAGGACTGCCGCCTTCACAAGGCTTCTTTTGTCTTCTCGAGGAGCCTCACACCCGTGATCTCGAGCTCCTTGTCGACGGCCTTCGCCATGTCGTAGACGGTGAGCGCGGCGACCGCGGCAGCCGTCAGCGCCTCCATCTCGACGCCCGTCTGCGCGGTCGTCTCGGCGCTCGCCAGGACGGTCACCTCCGCCTCGCCGACCTCGAGCTCGACGGCCACGTGAGAAAGCGGCAACGGGTGGCAGAGGGGAATCAGCTCGCCGGTGCGTTTCGCGGCCATGATCCCTGCGAGTTGGGCCGCCGCCAGCGCGTCGCCTTTCGGCAGCTCACGCAGCCGGCGCGCCGTTTCGGGGGCCATCCGCACCTCGGCGCGGGCAACCGCGCGGCGGCGCGAAAGCTCCTTGCCGCCGACGTCGACCATGCGCACCTCACCCGTTTCGTCGACGTGCGAGAGCTCGCTCACAAAGGCACCGTATCGCGCTAAGACACCCGAGCCGAGGCGCGGTCCAGCTCGTCGAGCTGCAGGGCGAGCCAGTGCGCGAGATCGTGCTCGCGGACATACGCCCGGATCGCCTCGAGCCGGCTCCGCCGCTCGTCCTCCGGCAGCTCGAGCGCAACGTGGATCGCCTCCGCCTGGGCGGCGACGTCGAACGGGTTGATCTCCAGCGTCCACCTGCCAAGCTCCTCGGAGACGCCGGTGTTTTCGGATAAGACAACAGCACCGTTGCGTGTATTGACGAGCGGCGCCTCCTTCGCCACGAGGTTGAGCCCGTCGAAGATCGCGTTCACGAACAGGACGTCGAACTGCTTGTAGGCGGCGATCGAGCGCGGGAAGTCGTCCTCGATCTGCAGATCGACCGGCAGCCAGCCCTCGGCTTGAAAGCGGTCGTTGACGCGCCGGGCCTCACGCTGAATCGCCCCGAGGTACTCGGAGTACTCGGGGATGTCCTGCCGGGAGGGGTCGAGCAGGGCGAGCAGCGTCACCCGCCCGTGCATCTCCGGGTGGGCCTCGAGGTAGAGCTCGAAGGCGCGGAAGCCGCGGACGACATTCTTGGACGGATCGGTGCGATCGACCCGCACGACGAGCCGCTCCGGGCGCCGCTCGACGATCTCCCGCTCCGCCTCGAGCACCTCGGGGCTCGCCGCGAGCTCGTCGAACTCCTCGGGATCGATCGAGATCGGCGAGGCCGCGACCCGTGTCCGCCGTCCGCGGTATTCCGCAGTCCAGTCGGTGAAGTTTCCCGCCGCACCGGCGATATCGACGGCGCAGCGCAGGAAGGCGAGCCGCCAGCGGCTCGAGTGGAAGCCGACAACGTCGTTGGCGAGCAAGCCGTCGTGGATCGCGTGACGCATAGGTGCCGGCAGGATCCGCCAGTAATCGGGCTGCGGCCAGGGGATGTGGACGAAGTGCGAGAGCGTCGCATCCGGCGCCTCCTCGCGCACGAACCGCGGCGCCAGATACAGGTGGTAGTCGTGGAACAGGACGGCCGCGTCGGGCTCGGCCTCGAGCTCTTCGAGGACCGCGGCGGCGAAGCCCTCGTTGACGCGGACGTACCCCTGCTCCCAGGCGTGATGGAGCCCGTGATCGACTGCGGGCGTATAGGCCGGCTCCCAGAGGTAGTGCTGCAGGAACCAGAGCGTCGGGTTCGAGATGACGTTGTAGAACCAGTCGTAGACGGCCTCGTCATGGCTGACGAGGCGCAGGCGAAAGGTCGAGCCGTCTCGCGCGGTCTCCTCGATCGTCTCGTGCGAGGCGGCGCGATCCTCGTCCGTGATCGCGCTGGCGATCCAGGTCACGTCGTGATGCGAGACCAGGCCGCGCAGGGCGGTGACGAGCCCGCCGCCGCCCCGCCTCGCGACTCGCTCACCGTTCTGCCGCGAATACGAGACCGGCCCACGGTTCGAGACCACGATCAGCTTGCGCCGCTCCGCCATGAAGCGGAAGCGTAACCGGGCTGCCCTACCTAGAAACTACGCGGCGCTGCCGAACACGAGCTCCGGACCCCTGCTGTCCTTGTTGCCTGGTTTAGACGGCCGCGCCGGCAAAGCCGCCGCGACCTCTAGTCGGCGTCGCAAGCGAGCGCCTACGCGGCGCCGACAACGGCGACCTCGGCGCCGGCGGTGTCGTTGCCGAGCAGCCGGTTGAAGAGCACCAGCCAGTCGCGAAGCAGCCGCGGCATCAGGAAGTTGCGCCGGACGAACTCCTTGCCCTTCAGCGCGCGCAGGCGCGCCTCGGTCTGGTCGCGCAGGATCTCGACGCACGCCTCGGCGCAATCCGCCGACGAATCGACCAGCCAGCCCGTCTCGCCCTCCTGGATCTGCCGCACGATCCCGCCGACGCGCCCCGCCACCGTAGGCCGTGTCTTCCAGAGCGCCTCGGTGATCGTCAGCCCGAATCCTTCCCTGATCGACTTCTGGATCACTGCGTGCGAGTGCACCTGGAAGGCATTGACCTCGACGCCGCCGATGTTGTTGAGGTTCGAGAGGATGTAGATGTCGGGATCGCCCTCGGCATAAGCGACGGTCTGGTTGTAGTAGTCCCAACCTTCGGGGTCGTCGTGCGCCATCGAGCCGACGAGCGCGAGCTGCACCGTGGGAAACCGCTTCTTCACCTCCCGGTAGGCGTCGATCACGCCCAGCGGGTCCTTCCAGGGATCGAAGCGCGAGACCTGGGTCAGCAGCGGCCGCTCGACGTCGATTCCGAACTGGTCGACGATGTAGGCCGCATCCTCGGGCGACAGGGCCATGTTCTTCGGCGTCAATGGATCGATCGCGGGCGGCCAGATGTACGACGGCGGCAGGCCGGGCGCCGCCGGGACGTACTCGTTCATGTGGAAGATCGCCGCGTCATAGCGGCCGAGTGCGGGCAGGAGAAAGTCGAGCACGCTCTGGTTCGGGGCCGAGAGGTCGATGTGGCAGCGCCAGATCCAGCGCGCCTGGGACGAAGGGAAATGCTCGATCACATAGGCAGGCTGGGGGTCGTGGACGATGACGAAGTCGTACTCGTCCTCCAGCTCGTGCGCGTTTTCCTCGTTGTAGCGGCGGTAGACCTCCTTCTGCTCGGCGGTCAGCCCCTGCGGCGAGCCCTGGAGCGCGTTGTGAATCGTCTTCGTCGCTCCGAAGAACTCGTCGGCACCGCGGATGATCCGCCATTCGGCGTCGAGCCCCGCATCGCGCATCAGGGGAACGAGGGCGTAGAGAATCTCCGCCACGCCCCCGCCGAACGCGGTCGCGGACAGATGCAAGACGCGCTTGCCCTCGAGCTGCGCGGCGAGCCTGCGGATCTCCTCCATCAAGCCGCGCGTCGCGATCGTGCCGTAGTCGAGCAGCGACTTGTTTCCGACGTTGATGAGCTGGAGCATGTGGGGTCGGCTCGAGTGTCTAGACGGCGAAAGCGCCCAGGATAGACGCTACTCGCCCAGGAACTTCACGAAGCGGAGCCGGGATCCTCCCGACTCTCGCCCGCCGATCTCGACCTCGTCGGAGACCGCCTGGATGATCGCGATCCCGAGACCGCCCTCACTCAGATCCCCGTTTCCGCCCGCCGCCAGGCTGGCAGGCTCGAAACCCGAGCCGTCGTCGGTCACCTCGACGATCAGCCGATCGGGCTCGATCTGGTAGACGATCTCGACCGTGCCGGCGCGTCCTTCATGGTAGGCATGGCGTACGGAGTTGGTGCACGCCTCGGTCAGCGCCAGCTTCAGGTCGCTGAGCGTCTCCTCCGAGAGCGGGCGGACGCGCGCGATTGCCGTCAGCGCGAGGCGGCCGAGAGTGATGTATTCGGCCTTCGCAGGGATGGTGAGCCGTACGAGACGGTCGTGGGGGTCCATCGAGGCCCTCTTCCCTCTTGTTGCCGACCGTAACCTTGATCTGTTCGAGAATCGCTCGACGGCACCTCTTTCCCTCCCGGGATTAGACGGCGTAGCGGCGAGGCCGCGCGGCGCTTTGGTTAGCCTGAACTCGGCGGCCGCTCCGCTAGCGTCACGGTGACCCGGCGCTTCGTGCCTGCCCGAATGAAGGAAACAGGCACGGATTGCCCAGGGGAGAGCTGCTCCGTGACCACCCGAACGACGTCTTCGGCGCTTCTGACCGGCCGGCCGGCAATCGAAACGATCACGTCCCCGCCGCTGACGAAGGGTGCGCCGAGCAGCTCGCGCCGGTCGTTGCCCTCGTGCAGGCCGGCCTCCGCGCCAGGAGAGTGGGCCTTGACGTTGGTAACGACCGCGCCGTGGGAAACCGGGTAGTGGAGCTTTCTTGCGATCGTCGGGGTCAGATCTTCGGTCAAGATTCCGACGTAGGCGTACGAGACGCGGCCCGTCGCGATCAGCTGCGTCATCGACCGGCGCGCCGAATCGATCGGCACCGCGAAGCCGACCCCCTCGCCACTACCCGAGTCGCTCCGAATCTGAGCGTTGATCCCGATCACGCGCCCGCCGGCATCGAAGAGAGGGCCGCCGGAGTTTCCGTGGTTGATTGGAGCGTCCGTCTGGATGGCGTCCACGAGGCTGTATTGCGAGGTCAGTGAGTCGATCGAGCGCTCCGTTGCCGAGACCACGCCGACGCTGAGCGAGTTGACGTTGCCGAAGGGGCTGCCGATCGCAGCCACCGGCTGGCCGACCTTCACCTGCGCGGAATCCCCGAGCGGCACGGGCTCGAGCGGATGGTCGGCCGGATTGACCTTGACAAGGCCGACGTCGTCGTAGATGTCCCAGCCGACGACCTTTGCCGGCACCCGATCACGGTCCTGAAACTCGACGAACAGCTTGTCGGCGGGCGAAACGCTGCCGGAGCCTTCGCCGGCATTCGTGATCACGTGTGAATTCGTGAGGATGTAGCCCTTCGGAGAGACGACGAAGCCGGAACCCTGCGCTTCCTGGGCGGAATCGCCGCCGCTGCCGGAGATTGCGTAGATCGTGACGACCCCCGCCGACCGCGTTCGGTAGATCCGGCTCGGATCGAAACCGTTGCCGACCAGCGGCTTTGCGCTGGGGATAGGCGAAGGCTTCGCCGTCGCAACCGGTTGGGCAACAGCCGGCGTCTGGACGATCACGGACTTCTTCGTCCCAGTCGAGAGCCAGCCGGCCGCCTTTCCGACCACCAGGACGGAAATGCCGCCGATCACGGCGGCAACGATCGCGACGATCGCGAGTGGTACGGGGCGGTCGCGCACCGACCCACTGTAGCGACGCCCGACTACGCCTCCGCACGCAACACTCGCCGGAACTGAGCGAATCAGCGAACAGCTTCCTCGTTCGTCATTCCACCGCCAGGCGTAAGCGTCCGTCTCGGGTGGCTGTTCCCTCGCCGCCGTAAAGGCCGACCGTAGCCATTGGGCAGAGAAATGCCTGCAAAGAGGTCTTTTTGAGCGTTTTCACGTCGAAAGACATGTCCCGAAAGACCCGTGCAGGGTTACCCGCGCCTCGTAGAGAGGCGAAATCGAGCTTCTCGCGCCGAAGTCCCACTTCCGGCCCGCTTTCGTCACCCGCGCGTAACAGTTTCAGCGCTACGCTCGCCTTGGGGAGGAGGTCGGGGCGCCTTGGTTCACGCGGCAACACGAAGAACGCGCCGCGGAAACGGGACGGTTCAGCCCATCGGGCCCTCAGGCGCCGGCTCGTCGGCGGGTAGAACGAGCGAGAAGACCGTCCGGCCCGGCTTCGAGTCGAGCTCGATCTCGCCGCCCATCAGCTCCGCCAGCTCCTTCGCGATCGCGAGGCCGAGCCCGCTCCCCGAAGCCTTCGTGCTCTCGCCGCGGTAGAAGCGGTCGAACAGCTCGGCCCGATCCTCGGCGTTGATGCCGGGGCCGCCGTCGGCGACACTGATCTCCGCCCGGCCGTCGGCGCGGCGCACGGCAACCTCGACCGGCGTGCCCGGCGGCGTGTGCACCAAGGCGTTTTCGAGCAGGATGCGCACGATCTGAAGGACGCGCTGCGGATCGCCATGGGCGTCAGCGGCTCCGTTAGCGGCGAATTCCAGCGGGTGCGCTGAAGCCAGGGCGACACCGGCAAACTCGTCGACGGCTGCGCTCGCCACGCTCCCGAGCTCGACCGGCTGCGTTTCCACGTGCAGCCGGCCTGCGTCCAGCCGCGAGAGGTCGAGCAGATCGTCGGCGAGCTTGGTCAAGCGGCGCACCTGGCCTGCCATC
>Ga0066709_100003826_pt1 | contig 11751 bp, 9 predicted proteins | sample GraSoiAngelo_158_FD_79665 | JGI IMG/M metagenome (GOLD analysis project Ga0066709, IMG submission 79665) | Grasslands soil microbial communities from the Angelo Coastal Reserve, California, USA - 14_1009_16_30cm | ecosystem: Environmental > Terrestrial > Soil > Grasslands | place: USA... | reverse complement strand
GCGTCTTGAACAGAGGCTGGATGAAACGACCAAGCGGGCTCCTGAACCACCCCCAGCCGTGGCAGATCCATTCCTCTGGTTCAAAGCCCATGCTACGGAGCAGCACCAGCCATCTCTCGCGGTGAAACCTGCGGCCAACAGGTCCGGCGGGGATCCCACGCACAGGGGACGGCCTCCCGCGCAACCGGTACTTCAGGAGGTCGTACACGGACCGCAACACAGCGACCACACTGAGGGCGACGTCATCCAGGCGCCGAACGGGAGATCTCCCGTTGGGGATGGCGATCACGGCTCTCCCCCCGGGACTGAGCACTCTGTGAATTTCGCGCAGTGCCGGCTCGTCGGACTCCTGATATTCTATGACCCCAAGCGAGACCACGCCGTCAAACGTGTTATCCTCAAATGGGATGTGCTCGATGTCCCCGATGCCGAATTGGTCCGTTCCGCAGAGCTCTCGCGCCTGGCGGATCATCGGCTCGGCGAGGTCGATGCCCCACACTGCGTACCCGCGTTGCATGAGCTTCGCAGCTGTCACACCCGAACCGCATCCGGCGTCAAGGATCCTCGAGGATGCCGGGATGGCGGCTTCCACCAGCTCCAGTGTGAATCGCTGGCGCGAGTTCAGATTCTGCGTAATGATTGTTCGCGGCTCGGCATCGGCGTAGAAGGTCACCCACTGCGTCGCTCGCTCGCTGAAGAAGGTCTTCACGTCGTGTTTCCGGCGCTTCATGGCACCTTCGCGTCATGCGAGGGCGGCAGATGTGCCACCTCGACGAGTGGAGGAGCGTCGAATTGGGCTCGATCGCGCGCGGTGGCACCGCGGGTGAGGTCCACCACGACGTGGTGGGGGCCGGCCAACGCCAGCGCTCGTGCCGCCTCGGCGGAGGCGTTGCCGACGACCAGCACCTCGGCGTGCGCGAGGAGGGTCTCGACTCCGTCGCAGAGCAGCGAAGCGATGTGCGGGATCTCCTCCTCGATGTACCGGCGATTCGCTCCCCGCAATCGGGCCACGGCGACGCTGGGATCGAGGATTCGTACGTCGCATCCCTTCCCGATGAGCGTCTCGACCAGCGTGACCATGGGGCTCTCTCGGAGGTCGTCGGTCCCGGGCTTGAAGGCGAGGCCGACGACTCCAATCCTCTTTCTTCGCGTCTCGAGCACCGCCTCCACCGCCCGTCGAATCTGCCCCTCGTTCGAGGGGAGGATCGCGGAGAGAAGCGGTAGAACAACGTCAGCGCTGCGGGCGGCATAGACCAGGGCACGGAGGTCCTTCGGCAGGCACGAGCCGCCGAAGGCGAAGCCGGGGCGGAGATACGCGTCCGAGACATTGAGCTTCCGGTCCATCAGAAAGAGCCGCATCGCCTCCTGCGCGTCGGCCCCGAGCGCCGCGCACACATCCCCGATCTCGTTGGCGAAGCACACCTTGAGAGCGTGGAACGCGTTCGAGATGTACTTGAGCATCTCCGCCGTCCGCACCGCGGTATGGACGAACGGAGCCTCGACCGCGGCGTACAGTGATCGGAGCTCCGCGGCCGTCCCGGGGTCGACACACCCAACGACGGTCAACGGGGGACGCGCAAAGTCTCGCAGCGCGGAGCCCTCGCGCATGAACTCCGGGTTCACGGCGATGCGGAGCCGGGGTCCTAGGTCGCGTTCGGCACCGCTGTGGAGGGCCGGGATGAGCGCCCGCTCCGTCGTCCCAGGGAGCACGGTGCTCCGCAGCACGACGGTATAGGGATCATCGCGCTCGGCGAGCGCCTGGCCGATCTCCTGGCCGACGCGCTTCAAGGCATCCACTTGGAGCTGCCCGCTGGCGCGGCCTGGTGTGCCGACGCAGATGAGCCCGATCGCCGCGTTCCTCACGGCCTCGGGGGTCGAGATCGTCGCCCGCAAGCGTCGCGCGGCCACCACGTCAGTGACCAGCGCTCCCAGCCCGGGCTCCACGACTGGCGACGCGCCGCTATTGATCATGGCGACTTTCTCTTCGTCGATATCGACCCCGATCACCTCGTGGCCGGCTTTCGCCAGACAGGCGGCAGTCACGGATCCCACGTAGCCGAGCCCGAACACGTTAACGCGCACGAGCGACCACCTCCTCGCATCTGGCTTCAAACTCTCGAACAACTTGTGACCACGAGTACCGGTCCTCCATCAGCCGACGTCCGGCGCTGCCCAGCGCTCGGCGCCGGGCGGGATCTCGGAGCAGCGCGACGACCGAGTCCGCGAACTGTGCCGGATCGTCTGCCTGCACAAAGTGCGTCCCCGGGATGAGCGGTAGACCCTCTGCCCCCACGGTGGTGGACACCACGGCCTTCCCCATCGCGAGCGCCTCGAAGATCTTGAGTCGCGTCCCGCCGCCTACCCGAAGCGGTACCACGCAGACGGCCGCCGCGGCGACGTACGGCCGCACATCATTGACCGTCCCCGTGACGCGGACGCCCGGGATCGCCGCCAGCCGCTGTACCCGGGGACCAGGATTCTTCCCCACGACCGTGAGCGATACGTCAGGCATTGCGTCACGGATGCGGGGGAACACCGCCTCCGTGAAATGCAGGATGCCGTCCTCGTTGGGAAACCAGTCCATGGAGCCTGTGAAGACAACCGCCGCGCGATTCTCGTGCGATCCGTTGGGTGTGAAGTACGTAGTGTCCACGCCGGTGGGGATCGTACAGACGCTCGCCTCGGGAGCGTGGGAGGCCAGCAGCAGCCGATCTGCGTCCGAAACGGCGACGGTCACCCGGGCCCGAGTGCAGGCCTGGGCCTCGTACCGGCGCATCTTCCGCCACTCGAGCTCCAGGAGAGCGCGCCGCCACGGCCGGGTCTCGATGCGGCCGAGCCGCTGCCAGATGATGTGCTCCACGTTGTGAGCAAACAGGATTGTCGGGAGCGGCCCGTCCAGCGGCACATTAGGTGTGGCGTGCAGGAAGTCGGCCACGCAGAGATCGAACTTCGCTCCCCTGATGAGCCGCTCGACCTCTTTCCGCACGGCGGGGATGCGCCACCGCCAGAGATCGACGGGAAGCGGCGAGAGCCACGACCCGAGCACTGCCCCGACGAAGCGGGCACTCCCCTGTTTTGGGGCGGCGTACGGCAACGAGATCACCTCGCAGGCCACGAGCTGGGCTGCCAGCCCCGCGGGATCGTCGCGTAAGCCGTGAGTCGTCACTAGCGTCACACGATGCCGACGTGTCAGCTCCGCGAGGATGTGGAAGCTCCGCAGTCGCCCGCCGGTGTTGAGTGGCCAGAGCCCGCCGACCTTCACCCAGAGAATCCGCATCTGCCAAGCCTCGCGAGACAACAGGTTCCATGGCGCGATTTCACTGCGTGCTCGAACGGCCGCCGGAGCCGTCTAGGGATAGTCGGATCGGCGGTCGCGACGGGCCCACGGTGCAAGCGACGTGCCCCGCATGGGAGCGAAAGCATGGAGCACGGAAACACCAGCGGTGGGTGCGGAGGAGCGCATGGCGGGCACGCAACCTCGCAAGCCCCCAGGACGCCGCACGCAGTGTGGACCTCGGGCCCCGCCTGCGGTGTGGCGCGATCGCGACACTCGGGCACCGGGAGGTCGGTGGCTGGCCTTTGTCGGGGGATGAACCTGCGCTCGCTCGGGCTGGTCTCGCTCTTGCTTGCTCTGGTACACTGTGCCTGACGTGGCGGGGGTTTACGGATTGACAAAGTCCGGGACGGACGCCGAGGCACGAGCCCTCGATCGCTCGCTCGTGCGCGGCGTCGCCTGGACGGCGGCGGCTAAGTGGGCCAGCCAGGGGCTCGCCTGGGTATCCTGGCTGATCGTCGCCCGTTTGCTCACCCCTGAGGACTACGGCCTCGTGGGTATGGCCGCGATCTACCTCGGGCTGATCACGCTCCTCTCCGAATTTGGCCTCGGCACCGCGGTGCTGGCGGTGCGCGAGCTCAGCGGCGCGCAGATCGGGCAGCTCAACGGGCTAGCGGTGCTTCTGGGGCTGGCCGGCTTGCTCGCGTCCTGCGCCGTGGCGATTCCGTTAGGGCGTTTCTTCCACGCTCCCCAATTGCCGCTCGTCGTTGTAGCCATGAGCACGACCTTCGTCATCAGTTCGTTCAAGACCGTGCCGCTCGCGCTGCTGCAGCGCGACCTGCGCTTCAAGGCGCTCGCGTTCATTGACCTGAGCCAGGCCCTGGTGTTGGCGATCAGCATGGTCGGATTTGCCGTCGCCGGGCTTCGGTACTGGACCCTCGTGTGCGGCGGAGTGCTGAGCGCGCTGATTTCGACAGGAGCGATTCTCAGGCTGCGGCCCGCGCCGTTCGGATGGCCGCGGCCGAAGTCCCTGAAGCCCGCGATGACGCTGAGCTCCGACGTCGTGATCTCCCGCCTTGGTTGGTACGTCTCCGCGAACACGGACTTCCTAGTCGCCGGGCGGATCCTCGGGAAGACTGCCCTGGGCTTCTATAACGTCGCCTGGACCCTGGCGAGCGTCCCGGTCGACAAGGTCGCGGCGCTGGTCGGGCAGGTGACGCCGGCCTTCTTCTCCGCGGTGCAGACGGACCGTCCAGCCATGCGGCGGTACCTCCTCAGGATCACGGAGGGGATCGCACTGATCACCTTCCCCGTCAGCCTCGGACTCGTGCTGGTGGCTCGGGATTTCGTGCTGGTGGTCCTTGGCTCCAAATGGGAAGGGACGATCGCACCCCTGCGGCTCCTCGCCGCGTACGCGACGCTTCGCTCCATCACTCCGCTCTTGCCTCAGCTGCTCCAGATCATCCGGGATTCGAGGTTCGAGATGTGGCGTATGGTAGCCGCTGCCGTCATCATGCCGACGAGCTTCTACCTCAGCGGGGAGCGATGGGGCACGGTCGGCCTCGCGTTGGCGTGGGTGCTGGTGGATCCGTTCTTCGCCTTCGCGCTGTACTGGCGAGTCTTCACCAAGATCGAGCTGTCCCCGAGGGCTTACCTCGGTGCGCTGTGGCCTGCTCTGACTGGGACGGCCCTGATGGCAGTGGCGGTGCTCGCCGTTCGTGGGCTCGGCGGCAGCGTGTTGACCGCCGGCCCGCGGCTAGCTGCCGAAATCGGAGCTGGAGTGATCAGTTATGGGCTCGCCTGCCTCGTACTGCACCGCAGACGGTTACAGGCATTTTATGACCTTATCGTCGCTGCGCGCCGAAGCACGCCGGCTGACGCAGGTTACGGGCGAGCCGGGTGACGACGAGAACGGGACGGTGGGTCGCTGTTCTTATGCCAGTCAATGCAGCTTTGAAGACTCCCGTTCTCATCCGGCGTGCAGACGCCCGGCTTCGTCCTCATCAGCACGAACACGTCGAAGATTGGCCCCGTGACGGGCGCTGGCCGCGCCGTGGCGACGCCGATCGGGCTCGGCGGTGTGAAGCGGACCATGGGGAGCTGGAGCGGGCGGCCCGTGTACGTGCCACTCGCGACCGGCGGACCGTAGAAGTCTTGGGCATTCTGCACCATGTAGCGGTCACCCATACGCAGTATTCCCGATACGTCGACGGCGACCGTACTCTGCTCCGCCCAATTGTAGACGATGATGTGCGCTCGGCCCGGCTCGTACGTGTTCGGGCGCACGACGATCTTGACCCCCGTGGGCGCGCTGCCCGCGTACGTGCCCGGATCGGTGAGTCCAGTCCCGGCCAGCCAGCCGTCGAACGTGGTGATGGCATTGCTGTCCTGGCGCCACGCCAGGGCCGTGGGGTCGCCGAAGAACGTGTTGCCGCTCCACGTCTGGCCGCTGACCGTGCCTAGGGTGCCGATCATGCCGCCGGTAGGGAAGTTGTAGAGTGTGTTCCCCGTCACGGTCGCGTTGGTCCAGGCGCCCACCTGCCACCATCCGCCGACGAAATAGTTGTTGGTGCAGACGACATCCCGGTTCGTCACGACATTGCTGCCGATGTCGGCGCTCAACGCCGTAATGATAAAGTTGGTCCGGTACGTGTAGTTCTCGTTGACGGTGATTCCCGACGCGGGCGCCGTGCCGCCGACGAGAATGTCGGCATCCCACGGCACGCCCCAGACGTAGTTGTTGAACGCGACGTTGCCTTCGAGATCGATGTCGGTGATAGACCCTTCGTCCTTGGAGTAGCAGTGAAAACCATACGCCCAGTTGTCGAAGACGATGTTGTCCCTCAAGAGCAACGTGGCCGTCGCACTCGTGCAGTAGATCCCGTGAGTCAGATTGTCGGTGCGTCCGTTGTTGTACACGATGGAACCGTTGATTTCGGCCCCGGTCGCCTGCGGCGGGATGAAAATGCCGGCGTCCGTCGCGTCATGGACGATCAAATTGATGAGCTTCGTCCTAGGCCCGTGCACGTTGACGCCGTGGAGGGTCTCGAGCGGCTGCGGGGCGGGCTGCGTGACCTCGAATCCCCAAAACCACGTGTCCGCCCCCGTCACGAGCAGCGTGTTCGTAACGGTGGCATGCTCGCCAGGATACTGGCGCACCACGATAGGAGCATCGGGCGCACCTGTCAGCGTGCTCTCGAAGCCTCTCGGGTCTGCCGGGTTCGTATACGTTCCGCCGCGCAGCCAGATCGTGCTGCCCGGTGTGACGGCGGTCGGGCCGCTGAGGGCCGTCGCCAGATCCCACGGATTCGTGAACGAACCGTCGCCCGAAGGCGAGCCGCTCGGCGAGGCGTAGAACTCCGCGCCGGCAACGAGGTCGGCGCGCAGTGGGGGCACGCCTGCGCGAGGCTTGACGACCTCGTCCCCCGCACAGGCGGTCAGAAGCAGGGAAAGGCCGAGCGCCAAGGGCACCCAGCGTGACTCGGCGCGAGGCGCCATTATGATCCCCTGGAGGGAAGGACGGCCCCAATGGTGTGCAACTTCCACGCCGGTTCTTCGGTGCGCCTTCCGGCTCCACACGGCGCGAGCGCGTGAAACGTGCGCCCCGCGGCGCGCGCAACACGTGTCGCCGCTGTGCGGCGCTGTCGTGCACGGGCTGTCAAGCGCGAGACAGCTCGTGCCAGAGTTTGAATTCGGCGATGTGGAACAGTTGCAGCGCCGCCTCAGACTCGACGTGATGACCGTTCTTCAAGGCGCGGAACAGTTCCTTCGCGTTGTAGAGTTCGGAACCGTCTCGCCGCGTGTCACAAGCAGCACGGAGAGGCGGAAGTGCACAGTGATCCGTCATCGTTGGTGGGGGCGTGCTCAGGGGGGAGAAGAGCCTGGTGAGGACTCGTCAGCTCGTGCGCCGGTAAATGATCGACGGACGAATCCATGCGTGAATCTCGTATCCCTGATCGCGGAGGAACGTGCGCACGGGAGAGTCCGACAGATCGTCAAACGTTCCCACATAGTCCTCGACCACGACGAGTTCCGGGCGGTAACTGTCCCAGTTATTCGATCTCAATACATCTAGGTCCGCGCCCTCCGCGTCCACATTCAAGAAATCGATCTCTGTGCCACCCGGGAGGTGCCGTTGGAGGACCGTTTCGAGTCGGAGGCAGGGCACGCTCACCACTTCGGGCGGCCTACCCAGTTCTCGCTCCCTTTGGCGGGCCACTTCTGGGCACAGCGTGTTGAACACGCTGGGGCGATCCCACGCGTATAGCGATACCGGGCCCTCGTGGGAGCCGATCGCACAATGCAAGTTGATATCCTGCTTCCTTACGAGATCGAAGGCGCGAACCGACTCGGGCGTAGCGTCGATATTGATTCCTCGCCAACCTCGCTGATAAAAGATGTGGGTGTTAGAGCACTCCGTTGGCGAGTAGGCGCCAATGTCGACGTAGCATCCAGTGCTCCTCAGCTTTCCCGACCCGCTTGATCTGGGATTCCAATTCTTCCCCTGGAAATACGAAACCAGGAAGGCGTCCTCACCAAATTGAGAGTACGTGCGCTTCCTACTGAGGTTGAACCGTGCCTTCAAGTAGGAGACTACTGCCGGGCCAAGGATCGCCTTCGCCCGCCCCTTTAGCTCGATGAGTCTCGTACGGGGCCCCTCCATGATCATCAGGCTCGGGATGAGCGTCATGTCGCGGCGGCTGACGCTCGGCGGACGATCGGTCGCATGGCGTCCATCATCCGCTGCACAGTCATTCGCCACGTGAACAAGTGCTCAGCCCGCGCGCGGCCCGCCTGTCCCATGCGCGCGGCCAGCGCAGGGTCGCCGAGCAGTCGCACCAGCCGGTCCGTGAGACCCTCGAGATCATCCACCGGAACCGTGAACCCCGTCTCCCCATCCACCACCATCTCCGGAACCGCCCAGGCGTCGGTTCCGACGCACGGCAAGCCGAAATACATGGCCTCGATGAACGCAATGCCGAACGGCTCGAAGCGCGTGGGCAGACAAAACACGTCAGCGCCTTTGTAGGCCGCGACGAGCGCGTTCCAACCACCCGGCTGGTTCTTGTCCAGGTCGCCGAGGAACGTCACGCCCGGCTCCAGATCCGGGAGCCGCCGGGGCCCCGCGATCAGGAGGCGGGTGTGGGGAATCCGCTGCCGCACCGACCTGAATGCGCGCAGGAGGAGGTCCCCCCCCTTTCGCTCGAACTGTCGACCGACGAACAGGATCGTGGGGGTGTGTGCTGCGGCGCGCGGGCGACCGATGGGTGGCGTCCGGTCCTCGGGGAAATTCGGGCCCGCGAGAATGGTATGCACGCGATCTTCGGGCAGCCCGAAGTCGTCGATGAACGAACGGCGCACACGGTCGCTCAGCGTGAAAATGCCGGCCGCGTCCCGGTACACCGCGAGTTCCCGCCGGGCGACCGCTGCCAACGCCCGCCTGCTGAGCGGAGCCGCATCGCGATAGCCCGCCGCCACGCCGTGCATGGACATGTGGATGTTCGAGTCACAACAGACGAAGTAGGGCGTGGTGCCGCGGTTGCGCAGCTCGTACGTTGCGCCGCCCTGAAGAATGACGTCCACCCGGCGGCTGTGTGCCGCGATGTGCACGGCGGCGTTACGGGAGCGCAGCCGAAATGGCACTGCCCCGAGATGAAACCGCGCCGTCCAGCGCTTGCGTCGTGGCGAGAACGTCGCCGCGGCCCCCGCCAGACGGTCAACGCCGCGAAGGTCGACGTTTCCACAGGTGACGTCGTGGCCGTCGGCCCGGAGGTGCTCGACGAGGCTCTTCGAGCTTCCGGACCAGCACGTCCACGTCTCGGCGTCGCCCTCACAAAGGAAGAGGATCTTCATCGGGGCCTTGTCTCATCTGCCGCGCAAGAAGCGCGCCCTGAGTGCGCGCGCGACACCACGCGGGGAGCGCGTGGCCCTCACGCCACGATGTCGTCGCGCACACGCGGCAATGGCGGATAACGAGCGCAGCAGATACTCCGGCCGGGTCAGCCAGGCTGGTATCGCTCTTGCGTCCCTCGTGGGCGAAACGCCCTATGACCAGCGGCCGCCGGCTTCTCATCGTCACGTATCACTTCGGTAACGACGTTCCCCCCGGCGGGCTGCGCTGGCTCGGCATCACGAAATACCTGGCCCGGCTCGGTTGGAACGTGGTCGTCATAACGGCAACGGAGCCCGCCCAGGACGACTCCGCCGCGGGTGTACGAATCGAGTACTGCCCGCGGCTTCCGACCTGCCTCGACGGCGTGCAGTTCGTTCGTCGGCTGGCAGTTGGGCGGCCGGCCCGACCGTTCGCCAACGAGGCAATCCTCAAGTCACCTGTCGAGGGCGGACGTGACGGAAGCTCTGGAGTGCGTTCGTCGGAGTACCGAGGTCTCTTGCGGGAGCTCGCGCGGGAGATGTGGGTGTGGTTGGCCTTTCCCGATTACAGCCGCGGCTGGACGTTGCGCGCTGCGTTGCGCGCGCGGTCGCTGATTCGCCGATTCCGGCCCCAGGCCGTGGTCAGTAGCGGTCCCCCCCACACCGCCCACCTCGCGGCTCGTATAGCCATCGCTGGGAGTCGGGTGCGCTGGCTCGTCGACTTGCGTGATCCGTGGTCTGGCCCCTGGCCGCCGACGTGGCGACGACATCGCATTGTCGGGAGCCGGACCTTCGACGCCCTGTCCCGCCGTCTTGAGGGTCTCGCCTTTCGCCGCGCCGACGGGGTCATCGCGAACTCCCCCCAGCTCTTGCAGGCCTTGGTGGCGCGGTACCCAGCCGTACACTTCGCGTGTGTTCCCAACGGCGTCGATTCGGAGTCGCTTCCGCCACCGGCTCGCGATCCGTATCCGGGATTGGGCATCGCATACACCGGCATGTTGTACACTGGTCGCGACCTCGGACCGGTGGTACGGGCACTGCGAATCTTCCTGGAGCGTCATCCCGAAGCCGCACGAGCAGGTTCCAAACTCCGCGTCGCTGGCCAGGCAGAGGCTCTTCATGCTCAGGCGTTCTCCGACGCGGTCACGGCAGCTGGGATGGAGTCGCACGTTGAGATGTTGGGCGTAGTGCCGCGCACCCGGGCCTTGCGCGTTGTGTCGCGTTCGCGGCTCGCCGTGGTCCTGGCGCAACAGCAAGAACTGCAGATCCCGGCCAAGCTCTACGAATCGGTCGCCATGGGCGTCCCCACCCTTGTGGTGGCGCCGGCCGGCAGTGCCTCAGCGGTGGAGGGGAAGCGCGTCGGGGCCGTGGTGTGCGATTCAGATGACGTCGACGGGATCGCCTGTCTGCTGGAGCGCCTATGGCGGGACGGTGGACGCGAGAGGTCTCTCGACCCTCTGCCGATCACCTATGAGGTGATCGCTGCTCGCGTGGACGAGCTGCTTAACGTCACCATCCACTGAGATTCTCACGGCCGCCAAATCGTTACATCGTCGATCCACACGTGCTCGGTCTTAGGACTTCGGGCCATCCAGTTGTCAAACCGGAGCATGTTGAGGCGCAGATCGGTGGTGGTGCGCCAGCGCATGTTCTGCTGAACGATCTTCTTCACGCCGTCGACCCACAATTCCTGATAACCGTTGTCCTTGCCCGGAGTGTTCAACCTGATGTGAAAGACGACTTCCTGCCACCGGCCGCCGATCAGCGGGATCTTGGGCGCAGTCTGGGGAAGGCGATTCCCGTAGCAGCAGCTCATGTCCGGCCAATAGGTGTAAAACGAGAGGGGCCGCAGCGAGTCATCGCCCACATATTCAGGATCCACGCCCACGTAGAAGAAATCGGTGCCATTTGGCACGACGCCGGCCTTCCCGAAACAGGAGCCGCTCTCGGAGACAGTGTTGCCGCATACTGTCAGGAAATGCGGTGAGTGCTCGAACCCCTTCTCGAACATCACGTAGAACTTGATGTAAATCTCGTCGTAACCCGTCATAAACCGGCGGAGGATCATGCCGTAGGAGTTCGTCGGGGTGTAGAGCGCTTCCAGGGCGTGCGTGCCGGAATGGACCCGGGCGAGATCGGTCGTGACGCTGTAGCGGCCGGTCGCCGGAATCTGCTCCCACAGACTCAGGTTGCCGTTCTCGAAGCCGTCTCGAAAGACGATCGTGTCCGCTGGTCCGGGCAGCGGGCCCGAGTCGGCGCTCGTCGCCCTCGCCTGAGCCTTCGACTGCGGTACGGCGGAAGCGACCAGCAGCAGAGATGCAAGCGTGATGCCCGACAGCAGTCCACCCGCGAGTGAAGGCATGGCGCACCACGCGGGTAGCAACTTTCGGACCAGATGCCTGTGGTGAAGACGGCAGCGCCGCGGGCGGCGACGCTGCCCCCGGCGCGAACGTGCGGTCCGGGCCGATCAACTCGTGGGGCGCCGTTATGGCCGCCAGACGGTGATGTCGTCCATCCAGAGGTGTTCGGTCTTCGTGACGTACGAGGTCCAGTTGTCCAGCCGGAGCATGTTGGCACGCAGATCGGTGGTGGTGCGCCAGCGCATG
>Ga0066709_100003825_pt1 | contig 11753 bp, 8 predicted proteins | sample GraSoiAngelo_158_FD_79665 | JGI IMG/M metagenome (GOLD analysis project Ga0066709, IMG submission 79665) | Grasslands soil microbial communities from the Angelo Coastal Reserve, California, USA - 14_1009_16_30cm | ecosystem: Environmental > Terrestrial > Soil > Grasslands | place: USA... | reverse complement strand
GATACCCGAGAGAGTAGTTCGCGCCGTTTCCCCTCACCCTGACCCTCTCCCTCAGGGAGAGGGAACAGCGCGCATCGCGCGGAGGAAAGCCAGCGGGTCTGGATTGTACTCCGTGGAGAGAAGGGGTGACCCTCTCCCCGAGGGAGAGGGCTGGGGTGAGGGGAAGAAAATCACTGCGCCGCGCAGCCTCGATGGCCTCGCCTTTGAGCACGGCTAATGCCCTGAGGGCTATATGGCTTTGAGCCATTTAGTATTTCAAGCCTCGGCTTTGAAGGCGGACCTATCCGCATCAATTCTCCGTCACACTCCAACTACACCGCGATCGGCGCTTTGATGGCAGGGTGCGGATCGTAGCCGGCAAGTTCGAAATCCTCGAACCGGAAATCGTGGATGTTCTTCACGGCCGGGTTGAGTTTCATTGTCGGCAACGGCCGCGGCTCGCGCGTGAGCTGAAGCTTCGCCTGGTCCAGGTGGTTGGCGTAAAGATGCAGGTCGCCAAACGTGTGCACGAACGTGCCCGGTTTCAAATCGCAGACCTGCGCGACCATCAGCGTCAGCAGCGCATACGACGCGATGTTGAACGGCACACCGAGAAACAAGTCGGCGCTGCGTTGATAGAGCTGGCAGCTCAATTCACCCTCCTGCACGAAAAACTGAAAGAGCGCATGGCACGGCGGCAACGCCATCTGCTCGAGCTCACCAACGTTCCATGCGCTGACCAGGTGGCGGCGGCTGTCGGGGTTCTCTTTGATCCGTTCGATAACCTGGTCGATCTGGTTGATCGAACGGCCGTCAGCGGCGCGCCAGTCGCACCATTGCGCGCCATAGACGCGCCCGAGGTTGCCGTCCTTGTCGGCCCACTCGTCCCAGATCGTTACGCCGTGTTCATTCAGGTATTTGACGTTCGTGTCGCCGCGCAGAAACCAGAGCAGTTCGTAGATGATCGATTTGACATGGAGCTTCTTGGTGGTGAGCAGCGGGAAACCGTCGGAGAGGGGAAAGCGCACTTGCGCGCCGAACACCGCGTAGGTGCCCGTGCCGGTGCGGTCGGCTTTGAATTTTCCTCTTTCCAGCACGAGCCGGAGCAGTTCGTGATATTGGAGCATAACCACTGTTCGCCAACCCGGCTGGTTTAATCGATTCACGTGCCGACGCAAGCGCGAACCGCGGGAAGTTTTGAACCGCGCCAAAGCCCGCGCGGATTTCAGTCAATGGCTACCACACTTTGCTTCAGCGCCTTTGCGTCGAGCCGGCAAGCCGGCACATCCAAGAAGAGGGGCTGAGAGCGCGGCGTGGCACAGCTCAAGTAGGGCAGGCGTCTCGCCTGCCCCCCCCCGGCGGCGAGGCCGACGGCGGATCTACTTTACTGGTCACGCTGCCGCCTTTGCTTGGCAGGCGAGACGCCTGCCCTACTTTAAAGACGGGCAAATTTTTCCCGCTCGACTCGCCGGGTTCGACCTTCGACCATTGGCAACCATGTTGAAGTTGCCTCACACCAAATCGTGTTTTGTTTGTGGGCTGAACAATCCGGTGGGATTGAAACTGGATTTCGAAACTGACGGCCAGATCGTGCGCGCCCGGTTCGCGCCCCGGCCCGAACATGTCGGTTTCCGAGAGACAATTCACGGCGGGCTTATTGCGACCGTGCTGGATGAAGCGATGGTCTGGGCGGTCGGCGTGCGGACCCAGCGATTCGCCTACTGCGCTGAACTGAACGTGCGGTTCCTGCAACCGGCGCGGCCTCACGAGGAGCTGATGGTCGTCGCCGAGCTGGTGGAAAACCGGCGCAACAAATTGTTTCACGCCAAAGGGGAGCTCCAAAATGCGCTAGGCTCGGTTCACGCGGCCGCCACCGGCAAGTATCTGCCGGTCAAAGAAGATAATCTGGCGGACATGCTGAGCGACTTCGCGGAAAGCACGGAGAACCTCTTCATTTCACCTCCAGAGTGATTTTCCGGCGCTCCAGTGTGGTTCCTTCGTTGAGCGCAAGCTGGGAGAGGGCGATGTTGTAGTCGGCCAGGGCGCGGATTTCGTCAGTACGCCTCGCTGTCAGGTCTCTCTGGAGTGAAAGGACCTGGAAGCTGGTGCTCTTGCCGTTTTGCAGCTTTTTTTGTTCGGCGTCGAGCGCGGCTTCGGCGAATTCAGTGGCATTCTTGGTGGCTTTGGCCCGCTCAAAGCTGGTCATGGCAACGGCGATCGCATTTTCAATTTGGACCAGAACGGTCTGCTCCAGTTGTTTCAACTGCAGCGCCAGTTGTTCTTTGGTGGCTTTGGCGAGTTTGTAGTTGTTGCGCGCGCCGGTGTTTCCCAACGGAATCGACAGCTCTGCGCCCGCCGAATAAAATGGACTGTTACCGCGCCGGAACTGGTCGAGTGCTCCGCTGTATTCTGCGCTGGAGCCGTTGAAACCGTACGTCCCGAACAGGTCCAACTGAGGGAATAACTGATTTCTTTGGAACCGCACGACGTAGCCTTGTTTTTCCAGGCTGAGCTTGGCCTGGTGCAGGTCGGGACGCATGTTCAGTCCTTTTTGCCAGCTATCCTGCTTGTTGAACGCCTGCGGCACCGCCTGGAGCGTTTCGATCGGCTTCACGACAACGTCTTCCCATTTTGAATAGTCGTCGCTCAGCAAATTCTTTAGGACCCGCTGCTGGGTGTCGCGGGTTCCCAAGGCGGCGAGCAAGTCAGCCTCACTGGTGGCCACCTGGGATTCGGCCTGTTTCTCGTCGAGTGGCGCCAGGGCGCCTATTCTGACCTTGGTCTTGTTTTCCTCGAGCAGGCGTTTGGCCAGGTCCCGCGCCGCGGTCTGAACCTTCACGTTTTCATCGGCGAAGATCAGATTGTAATAGGCATCTTCCACCGCGGTCACCGTGGTTATAATCTGAAAACGGAGTTCCAACTCCGAGATTCTGAGGTCCCTCTTCTTGATCGCAATGTTATAGCGGGTGGAATCGATCCAAAAATTCTTCAACACCGGCTGGCGTAATTGCACACCGACATTGCCCGAAGTGTTTTCAAACGGCGTGCGGACGGAGGCGGTGTCATAGTTGGTGATAACGGTGCTAATGGCTTGCTGCTGATTGGTGAAGCTGTAAACAGTGTTCGTAAAGAACGTCAGGGGAGCGGTCTTGATCTCGACCGACTTGGTTTGAGTGTCCACCCGGTTCGGCAACGAGCCGCTCAAGTCCCAGGTCAATCCCCAAGGAAGCAACCCGTGCAGGCGAGTGCTCAACCGGTCTGTCTCGCTCTCAGTCCCTGAAAAGGACCGGCCTTGCGCGTCAACGCCGCCAGGGGATTTGTTGTAATCATGCTCGCCGGAAAAGGAGAAGAGCGGATCGTAGTCCGCATAGAATGTATTCAGAGTGTAGCGCGCGAACTGAGGATTGTAGCGTTTGATTTGGACGTCGAAGTTGTGTTGTAACGCTGTCTGAATGCACTCCTCGAGCGCCAAACTGTTGGTAATGGAGTCGGTCGTTTGCGCGCTCGCGGCGACGGCGGCTACACAAAGCCCAGCCATGGTAGTTCGTAAGGTTCGCATTGGGGACGGAGATTGCTTCATTTGCCCGAGTTCGTCAAATAAACGTCGCTGCTTCATGACACCGAATTTCCTTTTGGAGTTTCAATCATTTCCGCTCTTTTGACTTCGGCCCAGGATGAGTTCAAGAATGGTAGCCGCGCACGTAAGGAGGCGGATTTCGGCGCGAAAAACACTCCCGCTACGGCTCTTGCGATGATACTTGAACTCACCCTTGACATCACCCGCTCGCCTTCCTCACTCCTTGACCATCCAGCCGTCGCGCAAGTGAATGATCCGATGACCGTAGGCGGCGTTGGTCTCGGAATGGGTGACCTGGATGATGGTCGTTCCTTCAGCATTCAGCTTGCGGAACAATTCCATGATCTCGCGGCCCTGATCGGAATGCAGGTTGCCGGTCGGTTCGTCGGCGAGGATCAAGGATGGCTTGGCCACAATGGCCCGCGCCACCGCCACGAGCTGCTGCTGGCCGCCCGAGAGTTGACTCGGAAACAAATCTTTCTTCGCCACGATGCCGAAACGGTCCAGCGTGTCCGCCACGGTGCCTTGGCGCTCGGATTTTCTGATGTCGCGGTAGGACAGGGGAATGTCCAGGTTCTCAGCCACGGTCAGATCCTCGAGCAGATGGAATTGCTGAAACACGAAGCCGACGTGGCGCTTGTTGAGCGCGGCGCGTTCCTTGGGCGTCAGCTTGTGGACGGCCTGGTCGAACAGGAAATATTCGCCCTCCCAGGCGCTGTCGTAAAAGCCGATGATACCCAGCAGCGTCGATTTACCCGCGCCGCTCGGCCCCATGATGGTGACGAATTCCCCTTCGGCAATGTCGAGGTTGATTTGTCGCAACAGATAAGTGAAGCCGGCTTTGGTCTTCACGGATTTCTCAAGATTTCGCAGTTTGATCATAGTGTTGTAATTTGTCAGTCGTCAGTGGTCCGTGGTCTGTTGTCAGGGGCCTTTAGGCGCGAGAGACAATACGGCGATGGCAGTGAAACCGGGGTTTTTCAGCACCATGCGAAAGGCGAAGCGCAGGTCGTTCATAAAAACGTAACGGCGGAGGCGAAGGGGCTCTGGACAATGACGAAATCCGAATGACGAATGACGAAAGAATGAAGAAACACGAATGACCGAAGGACTGAGGGGCCTGTGCGAAATGAATTCTTCGTTCTTCGGATTTCGGGTTTCTTTCGTCATTGGGAGTTTGTCATTCGTCATTCCGACCGCCGATGATCATCTGTTCCCTCTTGCATCGGACATGCCATCGCTCAGAACTAGTGCTAACCTTTGGAAATTCAGAGGATAGCACCTTTCCTCAGTAGAACCTGTTCTCAGGAGTTCACCGATTGTGGGAACTCTTCGTCCCACGGTTGGGACGAGATTGCCTGGCTTGTCGTCAGCGTGCAATTCACAATCGCCGCCGCCGCTGCTTTCGGCCGTCCTCCTCAGCGAGTTCCACTTCCCTTACCTCAGCCTGAATTGTCGAGCGCGCAGGAAAACGGTTAGTGGCGGGAACCTGGTGGTTTGATGCAAGGTCCTAAATAGATGAACCGGAAATGCGAATAGGTGAACACGGAACTGGCGCGCGAGGCACGCGCAGGTAGATTCAATTATGCTTATCATCGGACTGGGCACGGCCACGCCGCCGGGCCGTCATCAACAGCGGGAATGTTGGGAAGCACTGCAAGCCGCCGAACCGTTTGCGCGACTCAGGCACCGCTCCAAAGGAATTCTGAAGAAGGTTTTGCTGGGCGATAACGGCATCATCACGCGGCACCTGGCTCTGGACCTGCTCAGCGAGGCGTTCGACCTGACACCCGATGCCCTGCACGCCCGCTTTGCCAAACATGCGCCGGCCCTGGCCGCGCAAGCGGCTGCCGAAGCGCTGAAGGCCGCCACGCTCGGGCCGGAGGGAATCGACGCGGTGATTATCAGCACCTGCACCGGCTACCTCTGCCCGGGTCTGACCAGTTACGTCAGCGAACGGCTCGGCTTGCGCGCAGACGTGCTCGCGCTGGACCTGGTCGGGCAGGGCTGCGGCGCTGCCTTGCCGAATTGGCGGACGGCGGAAGCCTTGCTGAGCGGTGGACGGTGCGAAAGGGTATTGTCCGTTTGTGTCGAAGTGTGCAGCGCGGCGTTCTTTCTCGATAATGACCCCGGCGTGTTGATCAGCGCCTGTCTTTTCGGCGACGGCGCGGGAGCAGCCATTTTGAGCAACGCGCCTGTACCAAACCAGCGCCGCGTCGAATGGAAAACCGCCGGGTCGCTTTTGAGCCCGGAACACCGGGATTACCTTCGCTTCGAGCAACGCCACGGGATGTTGAGAAACATTTTGTCGCGTCAAGTGCCGTCGCTCGCGTCCAAACACGCGGCGCGAGTCTTCGCGGACATGCTCGCGCAAACTGGCGTGAAACGAGATCAAATCGCAGCGTGGATTCTGCACGCCGGGGGGCGCGATGTGCTGCTGGCGATGCAGGAACGGCTGGGTTTGACGGAGGCGGATTTGCGCTGGAGTGCGCTGGTGTTGCGCGAATTCGGCAACCTCAGCAGCCCGTTTGTGGTGTTTGCGCTGAAAGCAGCCCTGGCGGACGACGCGCCCTCCGGACTGTGGTGGATGTCGTCGTTCGGCGCTGGTTTCAGTTGTCACGGCGCGTTGTTGGAGGTGGCGTGAGAACAGTTGCGGTGAACGCTTAGCCGTGTCCATGCAGTCGAGACGAACCCTCACCCTGACCCTCTCCCTTTTCCAAAGGGAGAGGGGAACCCTTCGGTGGCACCATGTCCGGATCACCGAATAGCGATCCGAGAGGAGTGCGTTCTACTTCTCCTCTCCCCGCTCGGAGCGGGGAGAGGATCAAGGTGAGGGGCGCTTCCGACTGCATTACTTACGGCTTGGCGAAACAAATGGAATGAGGCTTTCCACTGTGCGGGTGCCCATACTCCAAAACTCGATCGTTGCGCGGGCAATCATGAATCGTCGGGTCGAACCGGAACTGCTCGACGAATTGCCCGCGAACGATCCGCGCGCGATTCGCTCTCGCCGCGATTTGCGCAGGCTTAACGCCTGGATGGGAAACGCCAGGGTCATCGCCCTCGCCGTGCTCCAGATGCCTGGCGCAAGGCCACCACGGCAACTCGTCGATTTGGGCGCTGGCGACGGGACCTTCATGCTGCGTCTGGCGAAGCGCCTGTCGCCCGCCTGGCCAAACGTGGAGGTCACACTCGTTGATCGGCAGGACATCGTCCGGGCCGAGACGCGCCGCGAATTCGAAGCGTTATCGTGGCGCGTGCGTTCGGTCTCTGCCGATGTCTTCGATTGGCTGGCACGCGCGTCCGACGCGCAGGTTGATCTGGTCACCGCCAACTTGTTCCTGCACCATTTTGCCGACTCCGCCTTGCGGCGGTTGATGGAACTGGTATCCGGCCGGACAAATTGCTTTGCCGCTTGCGAACCGCGACGATATCCCACCGCCCTGTGTGCGAGTCAATGGTTGTGGCTTCTCGGCTGCAACCAGGTCACCAGGCACGACGCGGTCGCCAGTGTGCGCGCGGGATTCGACGGACAGGAGTTGTCCTCGCTGTGGCCGAAAAACCGGAGCTGGCTCTTCCGCGAAGAGGCAGTCGGGTTGTTCAGCCATCGTTTCGTCGCGCGAATGACACCAAGGCAAGACTGACATGACTGAGCCGTACGATGCGCTGCTGATCGGTGGCGGGCCAGCCGGTGCGATCGCCGCGCTGACGCTCGCGCGCGCGGGCTGGGAGGTTGCGGTCGTGGAGAAGGCGAATTTTCCACGGCGCAAAGTCTGTGGCGAATATCTCTCACCCACCAATCTGGCGTTGTTCCGCCAACTCGGCATTGCGGATGATTTTCTCGAACGGGCCGGTCCACCGGTGCGGCAGGTGGGATTGTTTGTGGGTGAAACTGTTTTGATGGCCCCCATGCCGTCGCAGGGAAGGACGTCCGAAGACTGGGGCCGCGCACTGGGGCGCGAAACACTCGACACGCTGCTCCTGCAACGGGCGGCTGAGGCCGGCGCAAGCGTGTGGCAACCGTGGTCAGCGGTGAAGTTGAGCAAACGGGGCGAGGCTGTTGTTTGCGAAGCCGCGAGCCGAGATACACGCGAAACCAAGGATCTATGCGCCAGGGTCGTAATTGCAGCCCATGGGTCATGGGAGCCCGGAACGCTGCCAACGCAGCCTTCACGGCGCGCATTGCGCGGCTCGGACTTGTTGGGGTTCAAGGCGCACTTTCGCGGCTGCCGCCTGCCTGCCGGGCTGATGCCAGTGCTGGTTTTTCCTGGCGGTTACGGTGGAATGGTCCACATCAACGAAGGACGCGCCAGCATGTCGTGCTGCATTCGGCGAGATCAACTGGAGCGATGCCGCCGGACTACCCCTGGTGTTTCCGCTGCCGAAGCCGTTTTCGCGCACGTCCGCAAATCCTGTCGCGGCGCTCGCGAGGCGCTCGCTGGAGCCAGCCTGGAAGGCCATTGGTTATCGGCAGGCCCGATTCGGCCCGGCATCCGTCCGCGCTTCACCGGCGGGATATTTTGCATTGGAAACGCCGCGGGCGAAGCGCATCCGATCATCGCCGAGGGCATTAGCATGGCGATCCAATCGGCGCGTCTGTTGTGCGAGCGGCTCACGGCACAGCCCAGGGAAGCGCTCACCCACGCTGCGCTGGAGGAGCTCGGGCGCGATTATGCCAGCGCCTGGCGCCATTGGTTCGCGCCGCGAATCCGGGCGGCAGCGCTTTTCGCGCAACTGGCAATGAGCCCCGCCGCGGTGGCCTTGCTGTTGCCGCTGCTGCGATTGTTTCCCGCGGCGTTGACATTGGGCGCGTGTTGCAGCGGCAAACGCGCCGATTGGCAGTGACGACCGGAACAGGTGCCCCAGACACTTAATGGATCGAGCCGCTGACTGGTGAATCTCCCGAAGCCCGACAGTTGGAAGGCGGTTCAAATGCACGAAGCGCCTGAGTTAGCGAGGGTTCATGACGGCTGCTGCGTTGCCCAAGGAGCACGGCAATGAGCATGCAGCCGTAGTGCAAGCTGCGCCCTCGTGGGAGGTCGCGCTGCGCGTCCGTCTGCACGTGTCGAGCCCGGCAGTCCTGTCCGCTTTGGGGACGCTTCTCACAAAAAGCGGACAATGCCGGTCGAAATATCGCGCGGAAACGGCGCTTTTTCGCCACTGGCACTGTGACTGCTTGAGAGGCTCAGGAACTCGTCGAACCCCGTTCGCCCGGCGCTGCGTGGAAACCCGGTCGGGAAAATCTGGTGACGGCTTCACCGCAGATCGGTGGTTCCGACGAAGACAGTGAACGCTTAAATCAAATCGTTATGACTGTATTTCAAAAGCAACAATTGCCGGTGCAGTTTCTTCAGTTTGGCGTGGACAGTGCCCGCGTCACAGTGCCGATTCTCCGGTCAGGCAAAGACGACGTTCTTAGACTGCGCCCGGCGATCAGGCCCGCGAATCCTCCGGTCAAAAACGCGCCCTCGTCGCGCTAAGCAGTGGTGAGTGTAAATCGGGTTTCGGAAGGAGTTGTGTTCGGGCTGCGTCCCGGGCTGTGTTGATTGGCAGGGTGTATTCGAAGAATGGTAGGCGCCGACGTGAGGAGGCAGACTTTGGCGCGAAAGACACTTCCGCCTCGTTACCTCCACCACCGCAGTTCGGCTACGGCTCTTGTGACGATTCTTGAACTGGCCCTGGTTGATTGGTGCGGCGTGCGAAGACGCTTGGTTTGTCAGGTGGAGTCATGGTAGGGTGGCGCCGCTCTGGCCGGACCAGTGTGGACTTCCGGTGGCGTGGTCCCACAACGACGGAAAAAGCGTGAACGACATCATCGCACTCGACCTTAATTTTCCTCGCGAGTACCTCAAAGCTGCGTTAGTGACCTCCTTCTTCAGTGTCTGCGTCCTGGTCGGCATTTTCTTTTACCTCAACCGCTACACCAAACGCCGATACTTCAGTTTTTGGACCCTCGCCTGGCTTTTCCACGCATTCTGGCTGGCGCTTTGCATTGCCCCGCAGAGCACACAGGATTACCCCCAGCTGACCATGCTCAAGCAGTGGTGTGTCGGCGCGTCGGCGGTGTTCCTGCTCTCCGGGAGCGCCTGGTTTCTCAATCAACGGATCAAACCCTCGCAATTGGCGCTGTTCCTGACCTTTCTGTTCTTGTGGAGTTGCCTCAGTGTTTACGAATTCGACAGCCTGTTGCAGATGCAGTTGCCGGTCTTTGCGCTGGTGGGCCTGGCGAGCTGGGCGACGGCGTGGTGCTTCTCCCGCTTTCGGAAAGTGCAACCGTTCCTGGGCGCCGGTCTGGTGGCGTGGGGATTTGGCTTGTGGGGATGCTACATCACCGCCTATCCGTTTTTTCAGCAATCCGACCAGATGATCAGTTCCGGCTGTTTCATTTCCGCCGTGCTGCAACTCTTCATCGCGGTCAGCATGATCATCCTGGTGCTCGAAGAAGTGCGGCACACGAATCAACTGGCATTTCAAAAAATCCGCTCCTTCAAATCGAAGACCGATTTCCTGAACCGAAAAGTGCTCTCCACCGAGGAACGCTACCGAAGTTTGTTCGATCAGGCGAGCGAAGGCATCGTCATCGCCGACGCCGATGAGCTGCGCGTGCTGGAGTTGAACCAAACCGCCAAGCGGTTGCTCGGAGTCGGAAGCAGTGATTCCGCTGCCTGTTTGTGGAGTTTCTGCCAGCTACGTCCCGAGCCGAAACCGGCGCCACAGACCGGCCCGGAATGGTTCGCCGCGATTTGCCGGCATCGCCAGTTGAATCTCGTGCGACGCGACGGCACGTTGACTTCCGTTGAAGCGGACGGCGCGCCGATCAGTTTCGACGGCAAGGCAGCCTACCAGTTTTTTCTCCGCGAACTGACCGAGCGCGCGCAGCTCGAACAACAGCTGCGGCAGGCGGAAAAGCTCTCGGCGCTCGGCCAGATGATTTCCGGCGTCGCGCACGAGTTGAACAATCCACTGGCGGTCATCAAAGGCTACCTGGAGCTGATTCTGCGACGGGACCCACTGAGCGAGTCCACGCGAGCCGACCTGGAGAAGGTCGCCCTCGAAAGCAACCGCGCCGCCAAACTGGTCGGCAATTTCCTGTCCTTTGCCCGCGAACAGCCGGTTCATCGGGAAACCGTAGACCTGAACGAAGTCGTTCGGAGAGCGGCGGAGCTGCGCAAGCTCGATCTGCCAAAAGCGGGAGCCGAAGTGAAACTCGACCTCGACCCGCATCTTCCGCTCACTCAAGCCGATTCCGACCAGATCCAGCAGGTGCTCACGAACTTGCTGAGTAATTCGCTCCAGGCACTGGCGGAAACGCCTCAGCCCGGCCGTTTGCAAATCACCACCCGAAAGGCGGAGAACCTCATTCGGGTTCTGGTCGAAGACAATGGCCCAGGCGTGCCGCCGGACGTACTGCCGTATATTTTTGAACCCTTTTTCACAACGAAGGAAGTCGGCCACGGGACCGGGTTGGGCCTGTCGATAGCGCACAGCATTATGACCGATCATCATGGCAGGATTGCCTGCCAGCCTTCTGCCATCGGCGGCGCCGGTTTCCTCCTCGAACTGCCGATTGTCAGCGCCGGCGCCGAAGCGCCCTCCTCTCCCGCCGCCCCGACGCCTGCACAGGCGGAAAGGCCTCACACACTGCCCGCGCACATCCTCGTTCTGGACGACGAACCGATGATCGCCGAACTGCTCGGCGAGATGCTCGGTCTGATTGGTTACTCGACCACCCTTTGCCATTCCGCGTCGGACGCGTTGCAACTGCTGGCGCAGCGCGATTTCGACCTGATCATTTCCGATTTCCGCATGCCGAAAATGAACGGAGAGGAGTTCTACCGGCAGGCGATTCAAATGAAGCCCGAGTTGGGGCGGCGCATCCTCTTTCTCACCGGCGATGTGGTGAGCGAGGAGACGCAAGCCTTTCTGCAGTCCACCGGCAACCCGCACCTCTCCAAACCGTTTCAACTGGCGCGCGTCGAGAAGGTCGTGGCGCAGGTGTTGCAGAGCTGTTCGGCCAACTCGTGATCGCGGCAGACGGCTTTTTTTGCCTGCGAATCTCTTGTTGACTCGAAGTGGCGATTTGTAGCAACCTCCCTTCCAGCACAAAGAACTTGCGGTGTCGGTGTCAGAAAGACAGATTGTCAGTGAAGCAGTTTGACATTCAGTGATCCTGCCGGTTGCAGAATCTCCCCACTGG
>Ga0066709_100003823_pt1 | contig 11755 bp, 13 predicted proteins | sample GraSoiAngelo_158_FD_79665 | JGI IMG/M metagenome (GOLD analysis project Ga0066709, IMG submission 79665) | Grasslands soil microbial communities from the Angelo Coastal Reserve, California, USA - 14_1009_16_30cm | ecosystem: Environmental > Terrestrial > Soil > Grasslands | place: USA... | reverse complement strand
CGAACACCAGCCGGAGTCTCGACGTCGATGCCCTGCAGCGGCGTCACTCAGGTCCTTTCACGGACGATCTCTCCGAGCAGCCCGCGGGGCCGGAAGATCAGGATCACGATCAGGATCGAGAACGCGAAGATATCCTTGTACTCCGCGCCGAACGCGCCGCCGGTGAGCAGCGACAGATAGGACGCCGCGAACGCTTCGAGGACGCCGAGCACGAGCCCGCCGACCATCGCGCCCGGGATGTTGCCGATCCCGCCGAGCACCGCCGCGGTGAACGCTTTCAGGCCCGGGATGAATCCGGTGTACGGGTTGATCAGGCCGTACTGCACCCCGAAGAGGACGCCGGCGGCGCCCCCCATCGCGCCGCCGATGAGGAACGTGATCGAGATGATGCGGTTCACGTTGACGCCCATCAGGCTCGCCGTCGGCTGGTCCTCCGCGACGGCGCGAATCGCCTTGCCGAGCTTCGTCCTCTTCACGATGAACTGGAGCGCGAAGAGCATCACCAGCGCGGCCACGATCACCACCAGCGTCTTCAGGGGGACGTCGATCGTCGACGTGATCTCGAATCGAACCGTTAACGGGTCGATGGTCGGATACACGAGATTGAACGCGTTCCGCCAGATCGACTCGAACAATCGGATCAAATCTTGAAGAAAGAACGACACGCCGATCGCGGAGATCAGGGGAATCAGGCGCGGCGCCGCGCGCAGCGGCCGATACGCGACTCGCTCGATCAGGACCGCGAGCAATCCACTCACGAGCATCGCCGCCAGCAGCACGAGCAGCAGGAGCACGACCCAGGGCAGGTGTTCGAGCACGCCGGCGCTCTTGAGTCCCAGCAAGATCTCCACGCCGACGAACGCGCCGGCGATGAAGATCTCGCTGTGGGCGAAGTTGATGAACTCGAGGACGCCGTAGACCATCGTGTACCCGAGCGCGATGAGCGCGTACATGAAGCCGAGGCTCACGCCGTCGAGCAGGACTTGCGGGAAGATGCCGACGAGGATCTGGAGGTCCATGAGCTAGCGGGTGGCGCGCCCCCGTGCTGGTGAGCGGCGCGCCACCCGGAGAGGTACCGGGGCGGCGTTACTTCTTGAGCGGAGGGGCGGCGATGGCGAGCCGCTTGGCCTCCTTGTTCTCGGCCCACTTGTTCGGATCGTCGCTCGAGACCTGCATCACGTAGTACGAGGCCTTCTTCGGATCGCCCTTGTCGTCGAAATCGATCGCGCCGGTCATGCCAGAGTACTTCACCTTCCGGATCGCGGCCGTCACGGCGTCGCGCGTCGGCGCCTTGCCACCGGCCACGACGGAATCGATCGCCCGGAGCGCGATGTCGGTTGCCACGTACGACTCCGCGGCGTACGGTTCGGGGTTCTTGCCGAATTTTTTCTTGTACTCCTCGGCGAACTGCTTGGCCTGCGGGCTCGACGCCGGCGCTGCCGCGGTCGTGTAGTACATCCCGACCACCGCCTTGCCGGCGATCTTGACCAGATCGGAGGAGTCGAGACCGTCGGGACCGAGGAACTTCGCCTTGATGCCTTTCTCGTGCGCCTGCTTGAAGAACGGCGCGCCCTGGTCGTAGATCCCGCCGAAGTAGAGCAGGTCGGGATTCTTCGCCTTGATCGGGGTCAGGATCGGATCGAAGTTCGATTTCTCCTCGGTGCCCTCGAACGCGAGGATCTTGACCCCCTTCTTCTCGACGTCGTTCTTGAAGGCTTCCGCGACGCCCTGGCCGTACGTCGTCTTGTCGTGCACGATCGCGACGGACTTGACCTTGAGGACGGTCGCCGCGAACTCCGCGCCGACGGGTCCCTGGACGTCGTCCCGGCCGCACACGCGATTCACGTTCGGATACGCGCGATCGGTGATCTTCTCGTTGGTGTTGGCGGGCGAGATCATCGCGAGGTTGACTTCGCGGTACACCTCCGACGACGGAATGGCGACGCCCGAGTTCAGGTGCCCGATGACGACCATGATGTCCTTGTCGGCGATGATGTTCTTGGCGTTCGCGACGCCGACGTCGGGCTTCGCCTGGTCGTCGAACGGCACCAGCTCGACCTTGTAGCCGTCCTTCTCCAGCTTGCCCTTCAGCTTTTCCACGGCGAGCTGCGTCCCGAGCTTGATGCCTTCACCGAGCGCGGCCTGACCGCCGCTGAGGGGGCTCTGCGTCGCGACCTTGACGGTGCCCTTGCCCTGCGCCAGAACGCTCGAGCCGGTCGGCCAGACAGCCGCCACGAGGACGAGCAGGAGCACGAGACACGGTCGAATCCACCGGGTGGTCATCGTTCGCCTCCTGGACACGGGGGAGGAATTTGCTGCGCATTATAGACCACTCGGCAGGGGGCTTCCCGCGACTGGCCTCAGCCGTGGAGCCGCGCCGCATCGGCGCTGCCGAAGCGCCCGGCGACGAACGCGGCGTCGCCGAGGACTTTCTTCTGGAACGGGATGGTCGTCTTCACGCCTTCGAGCACGGTCTCCGCGAGCGCGCGGCGCATCCGCTCGATCGCTTCGCCGCGGTCGCGGCCGTGCACGACGATCTTCGCCAGGAGCGAGTCGTAGAACGGGGGCACCGCGTACGGCGCCATCAGATGACTGTCCACGCGCACGCCGAACCCGCCGGGTGGGATCCACGTCGTCACGCGCCCGGCGCTCGGCGCGAACGTCTCGGGGTCCTCGGCGTTCACGCGACACTCGATCGCGTGGCCGCTCAACTTGATGTCGCTTTGCCGGTAGCCGAGCGGCTCGCCGAAGGCGATGCGCAGCTGCTCCCGGATCAGATCGATGCCGGCGACCATTTCCGTCACCGGATGCTCCACCTGGATTCGCGTGTTCATTTCGATGAAGTAGAAGCTCTCGCTGTCGTCGACCAGGAACTCGACCGTGCCGGCGCTGACGTAGTTGACCGCGCCGGCCACGGTCAACGCGGCGCGATGGAGCCGGGCCCGGGTCTCCGCGCCCAGACCCGGCGCCGGCGACTCTTCGAGTAGCTTCTGGTGTCGCCGCTGGACCGAGCAGTCGCGCTCGCCCAGGTGGACACGGATCCCGTTCTTGTCGCCGAGGACCTGCACCTCGACGTGCCGCGCATTTTCGATCAGCTTCTCGCAGTAGATGTCCGCGGATCCGAACGCGGCGCCGGCCTCGGAGCGGCAGGCGGCCAACGCCTGCGGCAGGCTCTCGCGGTCGCGCACGACCCGCATGCCGCGCCCGCCTCCACCAGCCGCCGCTTTCAAGATGATCGGATATCCGATCTGCGCGGCGACGTCCTGGGCGTCGTCGGCGTCGCGCAGCGGCGTGACGCTGCCCGGCACGATCGGCACGCTGGCCTGCTGCGCGAGCTGGCGCGCCTGCGCCTTGTCGCCCATCAGGCGGATCGCTTCCGGCGACGGGCCGACGAAGGTGATCGAGCAGGAGCGACAGATATCGGCGAAGGCGGCGTTCTCCGCGAGAAAGCCGTATCCGGGATGGATCGCTTCGCTGTCGGTGACGGCGGCGGCCGACACGATCGCCGGGATGTTCAGATAACTGGAGCGTGCGTCGTCCGGACCGATGCAGATCGACTCGTCGGCGAGCCGCACGGGCAGCGACTGCGCATCGGCCTTGGAATGGGCGACGACCGTTCGTATGCCGAGCTCGCGACAGGTGCGGCGGATCCGGAGGGCGATCTCGCCGCGATTCGCGATCAGGAGCTTCTGGAACATGTGGAGCCCGTCGCGATCACTTCTTCCGGAACTCGGGCGGAAGCCTGCGCCACTGGTAGACACCCACGTTCAGATGGTCCAGCGTCCATCGTTCAGGCAGGAGATACCCGGTCGTCGTCTCGGTCACGACGTATCCCGGGATCTCGACGGTCTGCCGCTCCATACGAGCTGGCAGGGATTCCGGGGTCGGCGCCAGAACCTGGATCGTCATCGCCTGCGGCGGGACCTGGATGTACCCGATCAGCTGGCCGGTGTCGGCCGCGGGAAACGGCCACGTCGGCATCATCGGGTACGGGCCACTCGCGTTCGTCGGCGGGTTGTTCGGGGTCGGGATCGATGGAGGCGTATTCGGGGAAAGATTCAACTGACCGGCTGGAACGGAATTCGGGGGAAGGCCGATCTGACCCTGGCCCACCGCGGGCAACGTGAGCGTCAACCCGAAGAGCACCCCGGCAGAGAGCACCCAGCGCCGTGCCATGGCCCGAGTGTGTCGGAGAAACGCCGCGCGGGCAACGTGAATCAGGCGAGCGGATCGACCGTGAACAGCGGCTGGCCGTACTCGACCGGCTGACCGTTCTCGACCAGCACCGTCGCGATGCGGCCGCCGACCTTCGACTCGATCTCGTTCATCAGCTTCATCGCTTCGATGATGCAGACGATCTGGCCTGGCTTGACGCCGTCGCCTTCGCGCACGTACGGCTCGGCGGTCGGTGAGGACGCGCGGTAGAACATCCCGACCATGGGCGCCTCGATGGTGACCGCCGATGCGCCGACCGGTTCCGCGATCGAAACCGTTGCCGCCGGCGCGACCGGTGGCGCGGCCGCGTGCGCCACCACGGCCGTCGGCGCCGATCGCTGCACGCGAACGGTCGTGCCCGACCACGTGACCTCGACCTCGGTCAGTCCGAGCTCGGCCAGGACGGAGCCGAGATCACGAACCATCCCGACGATCGCCGTCGACATTTCCGTGCCTCGTCCCGCGCGCCGCGCCCGCCTCGGCACGCTCCGTGCCGGCCGCGGCACGCTCCGTGCCGGCCGCGGCACGCTCCGTGCCGGCCGCGGCACGCCCATCAGCCTGCCGCCACGCGGCCGAGATACTCGCCGGTCCGCGTATCCACTTTCACGACGTCCCCCTCGTTCAGGAAGAGCGGGACCTGGACAATCGCGCCGGTCTCGAGCGTGGCCGGCTTCGTCCCGCCCTGCGCCGTGTCGCCGCGCACGCCCGGATCGGTGCGCGTGATGCGCAGCTCGGCGAAGTTCGGCAGCTCGATCGTCACCGGCGCGCCGTCGATGTAGAGGACGTCGACCTCGGTGTTCTCCTTGAGATAGAGTCGCGCGTTGCCCACGTCGTCCTCGGAGAGCGACACCTGGTCGTACGTCTCCGTGTCCATGAAGTGGTAGCGGTCGTCGCGATAGAGGAACTGCATGTGCTTTTCCTCGAAGTCGACGAGCTCCACTTTCTCACCGGCCCGGAACGTGTTGTCGATCACGCGGCCGGCGCGCAGGTGCTTCAGCTTCGTCCGGACGAAGGCGCCGCCCTTGCCGGGCTTCACGTGCTGGAAGTCCACGATCGCGTACGGCTGACCATCGAAGACGATCTTGAGCCCTCGTTTGAACTCCGCGGTGGAGACCTGCATCGCGCTACCCCTTCCGTCGGGATCGCGCGCGCAGCGCGGCGGAAAGTCCGGCACGCGCGTCGGGGTGCTCGGGATCCTTCCTGAGGATCCCGCTGAAGACGACCACCGCCTCGTCCGCGCATCCCTCGGCGAGGCAGAGCGCGCCGAAGGACGGCGTCATGAACGTGTCGTCGCGCAGCACCCGCATGAGCGCGGTCGCGGTCGACGCGGCCGGATCGGCGGAGAGCAGCGCCAGCATCGTCCGCGTGTCGCGGTCGGCCGGATCCTGCCGAGCCACCTGCTCCAGGTGGGCGATCGCCGCGTCGATGCGGCCGCGCTGCCGCTCGACGTCGGCGGCAAGTCGATGCGCCGGCGCGTCGGTGGGGTTGGCGGCGAGCACGGCGTCGAGCTCGGCGATCGCGTCGTCGAGAGCGCCTCCGGCGACGAGGCTCTTCGCCAGGATCAGGCGCGCGGTCGTGTAATGCGGATAGCGCGCGAGCCCGTTGCGGCAGACCGCAATCGCTTCCTCCCCCCGGCCCGCCTTGCGATAGAGATCGGCGAGCTGGGCGAACACGAGAGAGTCCGGCTCTCGGGCGAGTCGCTCCTCGGCGCGCTTGATCGCGGCCTCGAGCTGAGTCTCGTCACCGGCCACCATCGGCGTCTCGCGCACCGTCACGCGACCTCCGCGAGCGCCGCGCACACGTCGTCCGCGGTGACGTCGTAGACGAGCTTGAACGTCCCGATCGCCGGGGCGAGCACGAACGGGATGCGCCCGTCACGCGCTTTCTTGTCACGCCCGATCGCGGCGACGACGGCGCTGACGTCGATCGGGCCGACGCGGGTCGGGAGCCCGAGCGCCGTGAGCACGCGCTCCTGTTGCGCGACGACGTCCGCCGACGCGACGCCCAGCCGCCGCGCCAGGCGCGCCTCCGCGACGATGCCGAGGGAGACCGCTTCGCCGTGCGTCCACCTGCCGTACTCGGTCACCGCCTCGAGCGCGTGGCCGATCGTGTGGCTGTAGTTCAGGGCGAACCGCAGATCGCTCTTCTCTTCGGGATCGCGCTCGATCACACCGGCCTTGAGCCGGCAGGAGCCGCCGATGAGGCGCTCGAGCGTATCCGGATCGCGGGTGAGCAGACGGGGGACGCCCGCGTCCATCTCCTCGAAGTACGCGAGGTCCAGCACGATGCCGTGCTTCACCATCTCGGCGAGCCCCGAGCGGAACTCGCGCTCCGGCAGCGTGCGGACGACGAGCGGATCGACGAGCACCAGGCGCGGCTGGTGGAACGCGCCGATCAGGTTCTTCGCGCGCGGGTGATCGACCGCGGTCTTGCCGCCGATGGACGCGTCCACTTGCGCCAGCACGGTCGTCGGCAGCTGCACGAAATTCATGCCGCGCATGTACGTCGCGGACACGAACCCGGCGAGGTCGCCGACGGCGCCACCCCCGAGCGCCAGGACCGTCGAGGATCGATCGAGCCGGGCGGCCAGGAGCTCGTCCCAGCATCGCGCGGCCACGGCGAGGGTCTTCGCTCCCTCGCCCTCGGGAATCTCGACGTGCGCGACCGAGAACCCGGCGCTCTTCAGGCTGTCGGTGACCGTGTCGCCATAGAGTCGTCGGATCACCGGATCCGTGACGAGCGCGGTCTTCGAGCCGAGGCCGAGCGGACGGAGGTGATCGCCGAGCTTCGCGAGACCGCCGGCTTCCACCACGATCGTGTACGAGCGAGCGCCGAGCTGGACGGGAACGAGCATGCGGCCGCAGCTTACCATGTGGAGCCGACGTCACCGGGAAGGCCGCGCGGTCTTCCCGGTGAAAACTTCAGCGAGCGGGCGGAATGCTCGGGGCGGTGCTTCGGGTCGGATCTCGCAGGACCGACGGGGTGATGAAGACGACGAGCTCGCGATCGGGATCGACCGCGGTGCTCCGCGTCTTGAAGAGCCAGCCGAACACCGGGATATCGCCCAGCATCGGCACCTTGTTCGTGGTCTGCACCTCGGTCCGCTGGTTGATTCCGCCGATCACGAGCGACTGGCCTTCGCGCACGACCACCTCGGTCTCGGCGCGGCGCTTGTTGATCGACGGCAGCGAGCCACCGGCGCTGCCCGACGAGACGTCGGTCCCCTTCGAGTTGTCCTCGATGACGACCTTCATCTTGATCTTCGTCGCGGCCGTCTCCCGGATCACGGTCGGAACGACTTCCAGCTTCAGCACGGCTTCCTTGAACTGGACCTGGGTACCCGCGGAGCTCACGGTGGCGTACGGGATCTCACTGCCGAGCGAGATCGACGCCTTGGCGTTCTCCACCGTCACGATTTCCGGCCGGGAGAGTGAACGGGTCTTGCTCAGGAATTCGAGGGCTTCCAGCGCCAGATTCAGGCTGAAGTTCGTGCCGATGATCCCGAAGCCGATCGCCGCGGTCGGCAGCCCGGTCGTCTGCAGCGGCAGGTTGACGATGTTGCCGCCGAGCGGCAAGCCGGTGAGGCTGCTGATTGGAAGCTGAGCAGGCAACCCGAGGCCGCTGGCGACAGGGAGCGTGTTGGGTGGGGGAACCGCGCCGGGCGTTCCTGGCGCTGCCGCAAAGACGGAGTTGGGGCCCTGCCCGGGGTTGACGCCCTGGGTGGTGAGAACGTTCCGGCCAGCTTGCCGGGCGCCACCGCCGCTCCACGATACGCCGATGTCGAAGAGGTCGCGGCGGGAGAGCTCGTTCATCCGCGCCTCGATCTTGATCTGCGGCAGCGGCACGTCGAGCTGCTCGCGGACGAGCTTCTTGATGCGCTCCAGATCCTTCTCGTAGTGGCGGATGAAGATCGAGTTCGTCGGCCGATACGGGCGGATCGTGATGCCCTTGGCCAGGACTTCCGCCGGCGGCACCGTGCCGAATTCCGGAGACGGCGCGGGCGGCTGCAGCCCGTAGAGCGCGGAAAAAGGCGGACCCGCCGGCGGCACGACGGGGGCGGCTGACACGACTCCGGTCGGCGAGTACGCGATCCCGAGGATTCCGGACAGCGTCCGGGCGACCTCATCCGGATCCGCGTACGCGAGCCGGATCGTCTCTTCACGGAGTGGGCCGCGCGCCTGTTGCTCTGCGATGGCGGCCTCGGTCGCGAGCCGTCGTTGCTGCGCCTGCTGCTCCTTCAACTCGGCATCGGCGGCCTTTTCGCGCAGCTCGAAATCGGCTTTCGACTTCGCCTGCTCGGCCGCGATGCGCGCGGCTTCGATCCGGGCAGCCGCCTCGCGGTCCCTCGCGAGCTGCTCGCGCGTCACGATCCGGAGGACGTTGCCCCGGTCGATCTTCTCGAGGCCGCGGGACTCGAGAATGACGTCGAGCGCCTGCTCCCACGGGACGTTGCGAAGGGTGAGCGACATCTTGCCCTTCACGTCGTCCGAGATAACGATGTTGCGGCCGCTCTCGGCCGCCAGGATGCGGAGCAGGTTCACGACGTCCGCGTCCTTGAAATCGAACGAGATGAGGCGTCCGTTCCCCGTCGACGGAGACGGAGGCGCGGGCGGTGGCGGCGGCGTGGGGGCTTGCGCCACGGCCGTCATGGGAATCAGCGTCACCAGCAAGGCCTGTCGCAGAGAGCCGAGGATCGTGCGCGGTCGTCGTTTCATTCGCTCAGTCCGCCGCAATCTTGAGAGTGACGCGCGACGCGGAGCCGCCCTTCGGCGCGACAGTGAAGACGGCGCTGTCGCGCGCGATCTCGAGCAGCCGGCCGTCGCCGAGCGTGTCTCCGGGTTTCAAGATGTAGCCGACGCCATCGGGCGTCTCGACCAGGGCCAGCAGCGACTCACCGCGCACGATGCCGGTGAGCTTCGTCGAGGCCACGGTGAACCCCGACGTCCGGCCCTTTTCCTTGTCTTTTTGCTGGAGCTGAAGCTCGAGATTGTCGAAGGGATCGCGCCGGCCCCGGGCGTCGTACGGACGTGCCGGCGGGGCCAGCAGATCGCTCGCGGCTTTCGCCACTGCGGCCGGCGTGGGCGCCGTGGACGATGCGATCTTCGGGGGCTCGGCTTTCGGGGACGCCGGCGCAGCGGCCGGCTCGGACGCGGCGGCGGCCACAGGCGTCGGCGCCGGAGAGCGTCCACACGCCGAGAGCACCGCCGCTGCGAGAGCGACGATTGCCAGAGCGTTGATCGTCGGGGCCATCATTTTTTTCTCTCCGCGGCCTCCGCGGCCTTCGGCACCGGCGGGGATCCCACCGGGCGGTAGGTGTACGTCGCGAGCGTCAGATTCGCATGCACCGAGTCTTTCGAGCGGCCCGTTCCCGCGAGCTTCCACTCCGCGACGGTCACCACGCGCGGCAGCGCCGCGACGCGATCGAGGAATCGGGCGAGCTCGTGGTAGCCGCCTTCGGCGGTGATCACGATCGGGATCTCGCTGTAGTAGTCCTGGACGCGCGGCTCCTTCGGCTGGAAGAGCGCGACACCGAGACCGGACTGGAACGCGGCGTCCACCAGGGTCCGGTAGAGCGGCGGCATCTCCCGGTCGCTCGGCAGCTTCGCCGTGACGAGCAGGAGCTTCTGCTCGAGGTCCGTGGCGAGCCGTCTGGCCTGCTCGAGCTGCGCGAGCGTCGCGCGGTCCTGGGCGAGCTCGCTCTCGAGCGTCTTCAGGGACTGGTCGAGCTTCGCGACGCGCTCGTGACCGGGACCGAGAAGCAGGAAGTACGCGGCGGCGCCGATGGCGCAGAGGCCGACGACGCCGAGAATCATCTTGTACTGCTTCGGCAGCGTCACGATCGGATCGAGGAACGCCGGGAGTGCCATCTAACTCTCGAAGCGGCAGGTGACCTCGAACGTCACCAGCCGCGGGGTCTTGGCCAGGTCCTGCTTGGACAGCACGATGTCGACCTCCTTGAACCGGCCCGACGATCGGAGGTTCGTCATGAAATCGGAGAGCGCCGTGGTGGAGAACGACGTGCCCGTGATCTTGAGCGTCGTTCCGCGCTCCTCGAGGCCAGTGAGCCACAGATCTTTGGGGATCATGTCCGCCAGCGACCCGAACAGCACGGTCGGACGGCTCTGGGATTTCGTGAGCGTCCGGATCGCGTCGAGCCTTTTCTGGAGCTCGGCGACGTGCTCCTTGATGTAGGCGGCGCGACCGATGCGCGCCTTCACCGATTCGAGCTCGGCCGTGTTCTGCGCGATACGCCTCGTCAGATCGGCTTCCTGGCCGGCGAGCTGCCACCACCAGGCGCCGAGCCCGACGACCGCGATCGCGTAGAGCACCGCGAAGACCGTCCCGAGGTTGACCTCGGGGAGGCGAAAGTGGAATCCGAAGTCGCGGCGCCGCTGGTCGGGTGGGGCGAGGTTGATCCGGATCATGTGCGCTCGTCTCCTGGCCGGCGCAGCCCGAGTCCGACGGCGACGGCGAGCGCGGGGCCGCCGGCGGCGACCGCGTCGGCATACGTTTCTTCGACCATGACCCGATCGAAGGGACGCGCCACCTCGACCGGAATGCCCCAGGTCGACGCCAGGTAGTCCGAGAGCCCGGCGATGTGCGCGCATCCGCCGGCGAGGACGATCTTGGCGATGCGCTCGGATTCCGCCGTCGACGCGAAGTAGTCGAACGTCCGCTGCACCTCGAGCGACAGCTCGTGCGAGACCTCGTCGATGACCGGCGAGACGCTCTTCGCGTCGACGCTCGAATGGGCGCCGAGCTTCGCGGCCTCGGCCTCCTCGAACGGCAACGACAACCGTTGCGCGATCGCCTGCGTGTACTGGTTGCCGCCGAAGGGAATGTCGCGGGCGAAGATGGTCGCGCCGTTGCGCAGCACGTTCGTCTTCATGATGGAGGCGCCGATGTCGATCAGCGCCACGGCCTCGTCCGGCTGCGCCGCGCTGTTCAGCTCGAACTGGTTACCGAGCGCGAAGCTGTCGACGTCGACCACGACGGCCTTGAGCCCGGCGTCCTCGACGACGCTGACGTACTCGGTCACCTTGGACTTCTTCACTGCGACCAGGATCAGGTCGATGCTGCCGTTGTTCTGGCCGACGACGTGGTAGTCGACGAACACTTCTTCGATCGCGAACGGGATGTGATGCTCGGCCTCGAGCTGCACGGCGTCGTGCAGCTCCTTCTGGGGGACGACGGGGATCCGGATCTTCTTGACGATCAGCTCGCGCCCGCAGATGCTGATCGCCACGTCCGTCCCGTTCACGCCGGCCCGCTGCACTGCGTCCTTGATGGCCGCGGAGACCGCCGCCGCGTCCTTGATGGCGCCGTCGACGACGGCCTCGGGCGGAAGCGTCGCGACGCCGAGTCCGGTGAGCGTGTACGCCCCGTCGTGGCGGATCGCGACGACCTTGACCGCGCTCGACCCGACGTCGAGCCCGAACGGGGTCGCCTTCGTCCCACCGAGCGTGAGGCCAGGAACCTTGACGCGTGGGAACTTCATGTCAACCACGCCCTTTCATGAAGTCTGCGCGGCCAGTATAGG
>Ga0066709_100003820_pt1 | contig 11761 bp, 10 predicted proteins | sample GraSoiAngelo_158_FD_79665 | JGI IMG/M metagenome (GOLD analysis project Ga0066709, IMG submission 79665) | Grasslands soil microbial communities from the Angelo Coastal Reserve, California, USA - 14_1009_16_30cm | ecosystem: Environmental > Terrestrial > Soil > Grasslands | place: USA... | reverse complement strand
GCCATCTCGTTGCGGTGCAAAGTGGTGAAACTATCGGCTGCTGCCAAATCCTCGAACGTGATCTGGTACTGTCTCATCGGAGCTGCCGGTTGAGACTTTTCAATTGTTCGCTGCTCCAAGCCAAGAGCGATGTCTTTTCTAGAGCGCAGCACGGTCAACAGATCGTTCTTTGCATTGTTGGCGGCCTCCTGCGGAGTGGAAAAGTAGCTCCGCTGCCCCCCTTCCTTTTTGCAACCCATGCTGAAAAGTACCGCCATCGTCAGGCTGAAGTATATCAAAATGCGTTTCATTTTTGATTCCTTTCGATACGCTTCATTTCTTCGCAATACCGTACCAAGTATTCCAGTGGGTAGCTGTTCCTGGCGGATCTGCATAGGAGGTATACTCGAGCAAACGCTCTGCCCCCTGGCACGGGCTCCACGGATCATTCAACACGACGTAGTTGGTGTTGCCCACGCTAACGTAGCCTTTTATCACAACAACATGACCCACTACACCAGGCGTTCCATACGCATAGCCCATCGGTTTCTTTGCACAATAAATCTGCGACTTAACAGAATCCCAAGATAACGCACTCCCACTTTCCGAGGACTTGGCCCCGGCAAAATCCAGATCAACCCACCCCGGCGTATTGCAGTCGTCCGTCTTGGGACATGGAGTGCCAGAAGTTTGTTCGGTGCAACAATTCGTCTTGTTAAAGCTATGGTTGGCCAGCGCACATTGTGTAACCGACAAGCCTAAATACTCGGCAAGCATTTGGGTCGTTGCTGCCCAACACCAATTATTCGTCTCCTGCGGCCTCAACGTGTTGGGAACGCTGCCGATTATTTCCGGCCGACAACACCCCGATAAACAGACGATTAATACAAAGCTCGAAAGGGCTAAAACGAATTTTTGTTTCATGTGGCACGTTTGGTTGGAAGCAATCTCTGATTAGGAGAAATCGCACTGGGAATTGTCAAGGAAAATCACGCGCCTCGACTCAAACTCAGAGCCTGCATGCGCTATCGCTTGAATCAGCGCCCGAATTTGCTCACCTTTTTGCGAATCGCGATGAAGAGAAGAAAAGTCGAGTTCAGCAGTCATACCGCGAACCTTGCTTTGCTGCGCAACTGCGTACGCGATTTTCTCAACGGCTACCCGTTCTCCGAAAAAGAGCGACTGCTGATGGTGCTCGGCGTGGACGAAGCATGCACGAACGTGATCCGTTATGCTTACCGTTTACGTGATGATCAACTCATCTCATTGCGCATGGAAGGACTGCGCAAATGCGTGCGCATGCGGTTGCGGGATTACGGCGAACAAGTTCTTCCCCATGAAATGAAAGGCCGCTCTCATGATATGATCAAACCGGGCGGACTTGGTTTGTATCTCATTCGTAATGCCTTTGACGAAGTCAATTACATACACAAACGCCGCGGCACGGAACTGGTGCTGACCAAAAAAATAGAATGAATGATCTGTGCAGAGTTTTCCGTCGCGTGATATGAACTCAACGAAAGCGCAAATGAAACCGCCAGAACCAGACGCCGCTTTTGAAATCTCTCTGCGGCCACCCGCGTTCAGTGAATTCACTGGGCAGGTCAAAGTGCGCGAGCGCCTGGAGTTGATGGTGGAAGCGGCCAAAAAGCGGGGCGACGTGCTGGAGCACATTCTCCTCAGCGGCCCGTCCGGCCTGGGCAAAACAACATTGGCTTACATCATCGCAAACGCGATGGATGTGAACATTAAAAACACCAGTGGACCGGTGATTGAGAAGGCCGGCGAGTTGGCCGGACTTTTGACAAGCCTCGAAAAAGGCGACGTGCTTTTCATCGACGAGATCCACCGGCTGCAACCGGCCATCGAGGAATATCTCTACCCGGCGATGGAAGATTACCGGCTCGACATCATCATCGACCAGGGACCGCAGGCGCGAAGTCTGCGCCTTAATTTGCCGAAGTTTACTTTGATCGGCGCGACTACGCGCGCTGGAATGGTGAGCGCGCCACTTCGATCGCGTTTCGGGATGACGGCGCGACTCGATTACTACAATGCCGAGGAGATGCAGAAAATCATCCTCCGTAGCGCGCACTTACTCGGTGTGGAGATCGATCCCGCCGGCGCAGCTGAGATCGCGGCGCGCTCGCGAGGCACGCCGCGCACAGCGAATAATCTGCTGCGCTGGGTGCGCGATTATGTGCAGGTGAAAGCCGACGGCAAAATCACCGCAGAACTGGCCGACCGCGCCCTTGCGATGCTGGAGATCGATCGCGACGGCTTCGATCAATGGGACAAGAGAATCATCGAAGCCTTAATTCACAAGTTCAATGGCGGACCCGTCGGTTTGAATTCGCTCGCAGTCGCGGTAGGCGAAGAAGCCGGCACGATCGAAGAAGTGAACGAGCCTTACTTGATCATGGAAGGTTACATCAAACGCACGCCTCAAGGCCGGGTCGCCACTGCAAACGCTTATCGCAAGCTCGGACTCAAACCGCCTACCGGCGCGCAGGCGGAATTGTTGTAGGGCGTTTGATTCGCTCGCTCCCGCGAGCTTCACCCTTCGGCTTCGCGTCTGTGTCGCTCGCGTCCCCGCGGCTCCGCTCTGTGAAACGCCGGCGCAATAAGATCGGCGTCTGACACAGACGCCCTACAAATTCGGGAGCATTCAACCGCGCGTCACGTGCAGGAAGCAGTGCGAATTCACCAGAAACTCAAAATCGGTTTTTATTTCTGTGAATTCAAAGCGCTGAAGCTCCGGATCGGATCGTAGCATTGGAACAAATTTGCTTGGTTGTGCTTCAAACGTCACCGTCGGATAAATCCGTGCTTCGTCTCTCGTCACACGCATGATTTCTAGGATCGATTCGCGGTGGAACTCGTAGTCTAGGCGGTCCTGGTACGCGAAAAGAAAATAGGACACGAAAGTCAGATCAAACTCACCCTCCGCGAACGGTAGTCTCGGCAGCTCTCCCGCTACGTAACGCCCTGGATGAGCCTTGTAATCCGAGAGAAAGATCGTGGTCGCGCGTTTGCGCAATGCGCGCATGTATTCGGGATTTTTGTAAAAGTCCCACCGATAGGTTGGCACATAGCGAATAGCCCGGTAAACAGCCTCAAGGTCGGGCTCCGAACGCTCCATGATCTTTTCCGGCGGCAGCGAATAGATTGGATCGAACGAAGTTACAATTATGCCGAGCTCGTTGGCCTCGGCGCAAAAAGAACTGACGCCACCCGCCACATCCAAGATTCTTTTTCCCAACCAGATCACCCGGCTCAAGCAGGAAATAGCGGCGATGGCTCTTCGAATGTGCGACCGAGCAAAACGACTCGATCAAGCTGAAGCCCGCGTCTGCTCTGGATCAAGTCATGGCTCATACGTCTCGCTCGAGTTGTAGAGGCGTTTGTGTCAAACGCTTATTCTATCCGGAGCTTGACACAAGCACCGCTACAACGGCTAACGCGTAAAATGAATGCTTCTCAAAACAGGACCCGTGCGGCTGAAACCAACAACCTACCCGTCACGCTCCACTTGTCATTCCGAGCGAAGTCGAGGAATCTCTAAATGTTTCTAAAATAGTACGAGATGTCTCGGACTCCGCTCGACATGACAGAGTTGTTCCCGCAAGCATCGAAGGTTTTTACCGTCTCAGAGCTGACGCGAAGCATTCGCGGCACTCTCGAAGCAAAATTCGGCGCCGTCTGGGTGCAGGGCGAAATTTCAAATTACAAGCTGCATCCGAGCGGTCATCAGTATTTCACGCTCAAAGATCAGCGCGCCCAAATCTCTTGCGTGATTTGGCGCGACACCATGGCGTCGCCGCGACAACCTCTTGTCGATGGAGCTCAGGTGCAGATTTACGGGACCGTTACCGTCTTCGAATCACAAGGAAAGTACCAACTACGCGTCGAAATTTTGCAGCCGCGCGGAGTCGGCATGCTCCAGGCAAAATTCGAAGCGCTCAAGCGCAAACTCGAAGCGGAAGGATTGTTTGCGCCGGAACGCAAACGACCATTACCAAAATTTCCACGTCGAATTGGAATCGTGACGTCGCCGACCGGCGCAGCGATTCGCGACATGCTGAATGTGCTGCGCCGCCGCGCGCCGTGGCTGCAAATTTTGATCAACCCGGTGCGCGTACAGGGAACAGGCGCCGCGCAGGAAATCGCCGTCGCCATCCCCGAACTCGTCTTGCCTAACAAGGCGTTTGCTTCTGTCGATCTCATCGTGGTCACGCGCGGTGGTGGAAGTATCGAAGACTTATGGGAGTTCAACGAAGAGATTGTCGCACGCGCAATATTCCATTCCACCGTGCCCATTGTCTCGGCGGTGGGTCACGAAATCGATTTTACCATCTGCGATTTCGTCGCTGATTTGCGCGCGCCCACCCCCAGCGCCGCCGCGGAATTGATTGTCCCCGATATTATCGATCTTCAACGGCGCATCGATAGTTGCGCGCGTGCGCTCGGGCGCCAATTGATGAATCGGCTCCGCGACGCGCAACAACGTCTGGATCACGCGCGCGAAACGTTGCAACGCTGCCTCGGCCACAAGATTGAGAGCTACAAGCGCAGTCTTCTCCACATCACGCGAGCGTTGCAGGCGTGCAGTCCCGCGCGGGAACTCATGATGCGCCGCAACCGTTTTGCCGATTTGCAATGGCGACTGGTTGCGTGTCCGCCGCGACTACTCGAAAACACGAGGCACCGTTTCCAGCGCATCGAAGGAATTCTGCGCGTGCTCGGACCGGACGCGACGTTGCGCCGCGGCTACAGCATCACCATGAACGAGCGCGGGAAAATCATCCGCACAATCACAGCAGTCCGGCCAAAGATGAAAATCCGCACCCGAGTCAGCGACGGCGAATTCGGCTCGGAAACGCTTTAATTAACTAAAATGTCGTTACAAGCGAATCACATTAATCGCTGGAGACGGTGGTTTTTGGGGCGTTGTAGCTATCTCATCCTCACCGTAGAACTTTTCTCCGTTCTCTGCAGCTTTGATGCGGTCAGACAGTGAGCTATTATATCCCTGCTGGCTCTTGGGGGTGGTAACCCCGGAATTGTTCGTCGGACCGTATCCGTTAGGCCCACCGCTTTGGCCCTCATTGTGTCCTTGCGCTATCGCACCCAGAGTCAAAGCTGCAAACGCCGCTGCTACCCCGGCAGCCACTTTCGCTTCGACAGATAATTTCATCTTTTCCCCTTTTCTTTTTACGTAGTGTTCGGATTCGACCGCGCGGGTGGATGCCACCCTAGTGGCGCTGATGCTTTAACGTCAAAAACGGAGCGTATCGCCGGCGTTGCTAACCCACTGGAAGAGACGGAACTCTGATTTTAATTTCTTCGAGCCTGCCGCCACATCGGCTCGAAAAATTTTCTTGGCAGGTTGGTAGCATTGCGTTGTGACGACCTCGCCATCCGTTGACACTAAGGTTTGCTCGAAAATCACCGTTCCAACTTAAACGCCAGCGTTGCCAGGGGTGGCAAGTGAACAAGGATTGAATGTTCGCGGCCCATCCAAGGAACCTCCTGAGTAGCGACACCGCCGAGGTTTCCTACGTTGCTGCCGCCATAGGTTTCAGCGTCGGTGTTGATGAGCTCACGATAGAAACCTGACTCGGGAACGCCTAGCCGATAGTCGTAGCGGACCACTGGAGTCGCGTTTACCACGAACGCGACGATGCCGCCGTCGCGCGATTTTCTCAGGAATGAAACAACGCTGTTATCAGCATCATGCAGATCGATCCAATCGAAGCCTTCGTAAGAATCGTCTAGCTGCCAGAGGACTGGCTCGCTCTTGTAAACGTAATTCAAATGTTGCACCAGCCGGCGCAGGCCGTCGTGCCGAGACAACTTCAGAAGCTGCCAGTCGAGCTCGGTGTCGTGGTTCCATTCGTTCCGCTGACCGAATTCGCCGCCCATGAAGAGCAGCTTTTTGCCGGGATGCCCGTACATCCACGCAACAAACATCCGGAGATTTGCAAACTTCTGCCATTCGTCGCCGGGCATCTTGGATAACAAAGAACGCTTGCCGTACACCACTTCGTCGTGGCTGAGCACCAGAATGAAGTTCTCCTGGAACGCGTAGAGCAGCGAGAACGTGATGTTGCCGTGATGATAGCGCCGGTAAATCGGGTCGATGCTCATGTATTCCAGGAAATCGTGCATCCAACCCATGTTCCATTTGAACCCGAACCCGAGTCCGCCCAAATAAGTCGGACGCGATACCCCGGGCCAGTCGGTTGATTCCTCGGCGATTGTCATGATCCCCGGGAACTGCTCGTAGCAAACTTCGTTGAAGCGTTTCAGAAAATAGATGGCGTCGAGGTTCTCGCGGCCGCCATAAACGTTCGGGATCCATTGGCCGGGCTTCCGCGAATAATCGAGGTAAAGCATCGAAGCCACGGCGTCTACGCGCAGGCCATCGATGTGATATTTGTCGAGCCAGAAGAGCGCATTGCCGATGAGAAAATTGCGCACTTCGTCGCGACCAAAATTGAAAATGAGCGTGCCCCAATCCTGGTGCTCGCCCTGGCGCGGGTCCATGTGCTCGTAGAGATCAGTCCCATCGAATTCGGCCAAAGCGTGGGCGTCCTTCGGAAAATGCGCCGGCACCCAATCCATGATCACGCCGATGCCGGCCTGATGACATTTGTCGATGAAATAACGAAATTCATCAGGCGCGCCGAAGCGGCTGGTAGGCGCGTAGTAATTTGTGACTTGATAACCCCAGGAACCTTCGAAGGGATGCTCGGCAATCGGCAATAACTCGATGTGGGTATAACCCATTTCCAGCACGTACGGCAGCAACTCGTCAACGAGTTCGAGATAACTCAGTTGCCGATTTCCCTCTTCAGCTTTGCGACGCCATGAGCCCAGGTGCACTTCGTAAATGCTGATTGCACTTTGCGGCCAGTTCTTTGTTCGGCGCGATTCTATCCACGCGGCATCGTTCCAAGTGTAACGCTGGAGATCGTACACCATGGATGCGGTCGATTTACCGTGCTGATTGAAAAACGCGAACGGATCGCTCTTGAGCAGCACCGCGCCTGTCTGGGTGCGGATTTCAAATTTGTAGTGCGCGCCTTGCTTGATCCCGGGCAAAAATAATTCCCACACACCGCTGCCGATCAGTTTGCGCATCGGATTTACCCGGCCATCCCAACCGTTGAAATCGCCAACCACGCTGACGCGTTCCGCGTTCGGCGCCCAGACTGCGAAATAAACGCCTGTCGCATCGCCGACTGTGCGCAAATGTGCGCCGAACTTTTCGTAAATCTTCCAGTGCTGCCCTTCGGCGAAGAGATGCAGATCCACCTCGCCCATGATTGGGCCGTACTGATACGGATCCCGCGTAAGGTCCTGCGAGCCTTCCCAGGCAGTGACACGAAGATGATACGGAAGATCACGCGTCGCGCCTAGGACGGTCGCGCAAAAGAACCCGTCCTGTTGAATTTTCTGCGCTGCAATCGGCTCCTCTGGATCTCGATCCAGCACGATCTCGATCTTGCGCGCATCCGGACGAAAGACGCGGATCTCCAAATCCTCGCCAACGCTGTGCGGCCCCAACACGCGGAACGGATCAGAATGCGTTCCTCCGACGAAGTTTTTCACTTCATCGGATGGCAATCCCGCGATCTCAAAAGGTTTCATAATATCCGCGTTAAGTAGGGGCGATTGACCCAATCGCCCAGGCGGTTCGGGTGAACCGCCGCTACCTTCATCGCCTCAACACTTCATCGTATCAATCAATCGTTTCGATTGCGTTCTCCCAAACGCGCGATGCAGTGGCGATCTGCGATAACTAAAAGAAGGAGAATTATCATCATGGCAAAAGTTGTTAAAGTTATCGAGCTGATGTCCCAATCGCCGAAGAGCTGGGAAGACGCCGCGCAGGCCGCGGCAAAGGAAGCATCCAAGACGCTGCGGAATATTCGTTCGCTCTACATCAAGGAGTTCACGGCTGAAGTGGACAACGGAAAAATCAGCAACTATCGCATCAACGCAAAGGTCAGCTTTGATTTGGAAAGCGAGCGCGTAACATAAATGTGGGAGCGACCTGAGTGCCGCGGCGGCCATCGGGACGCTAAGGTCCCTCCCACATTATCATTTCTTCGGCCTCAACAGGGGGAACAGGATCACGTCCCGGATGGACTCTGCTCCGGTAAGCAGCATGGTGAGCCGATCCATTCCGAGACCGAAACCGCCGGCGGGCGGCATCCCGTGCTCGAGCGCGAGCAAAAATTCCTCATCGACCTTTTGCTTCTCTTCGCCTGCCTGTTCGAGCAGACGCTGACGTTGGGCAACCGGGTCGTTTAACTCGCTGTAACCCGGCGCGATTTCCGCACCGTTGATGATCAGTTCAAAAACATCGACGAGCGAGTTGTCGGCTGCATTCTGTTTTGCCAGCGGCACGAGTTCTTTTGGGCAATGCGTCACAAACAGAGGATCGATCGTTTTCTCCTCCACGAGTTTTTCGAACACATGCTGCGTCACCTCGAAATCGGCCAGCTGCGGCAGGATTTCCAATTTGAATTCGTTCATCGCGCGTTCGCGCCGCTGCTCGCTGGAGAGCTCGAACCAATTTTTGTCGGCGACTTCCCGCACCAAATCGTGGTAGCGGACTCGGCGCCATGGCTGTTTCAAATTGATGGTGCGAACAATTTTTTCATCGGCATCTTGATGCTCGATCGTTTGTGAGCCGCAGATCTTCTCGGCAAGGTAACAAATCAGTTCCTCGACGAGATTCGCCACCTTCTCGAAATCGGCATAAGCCCAGTAGGCTTCGAGCATGGTGAATTCCGGATTGTGTTTTCTGGAAATGCCTTCATTGCGAAAGTTGCGATTGATTTCGAAGACCTTGTTAAAGCCGCCTACCAGTAAACGCTTCAGATAAAGCTCCGGCGCAATGCGTAGGTAAAGATCGAGGCCGAGCGCCTTGTGGTGCGTGCTGAACGGTTCGGCCGCCGCGCCGCCGGCAATCGTTTGCAAAATTGGCGTCTCGACTTCCAGAAAGCCGCGCTCGTCGAAGAAACGCCTCGTCTCACGGACAATCGCAATACGTTTTTCGAACACAGCGCGCGAACGCTCGTTGGTAAGAAGATCGAGATAACGCTGGCGGTAGCGCGCCTCAACATCCTGTAGCCCGTGCCATTTCTCGGGAAGTGGCCGCAAGGCTTTGGCAAGCAGCCGGAACGTGCGCACTTTCAGTGTCGGTTCCCCGCTTTTGGTGACAAAACATGTCCCTTGGACTCCGATGAGATCGCCAATATCCAGGAAGCGAAAAAGATCGGTCAGCTCCGGGCCAACTTCTTTTGCGTGAATATAAATCTGAATGCGACCCGTGGCGTCGCGCAGGTCCAGGAAATGGCTTTTGCCCATGTCGCGATGCGCCGTGATGCGCCCTGCGGCACGAAGGGTCTCGCCTTCCCTGAATTGGTCGCGCACCTCCGCAATGGATCCGCTTACCTCGAAAGCTGCTCCGAACGGCTCGATGCCGTTAGCACGGAGCGCGTCGAGTTTTTTGCGCCGCAGCGCGATCAATTCATTTTCTTCGTCCATCTTCGGAGAGCGAATGTAAAGCGCAGTCAAAAAATGAACAGCCTGATGTTCGATGAGTTCGTCCTGCGAATGACGAATATATTAGGTTTGCCAACGAATTACCGGGAATGAGATAGTTGTCCGGCGCGCCCATGGGACCCTTCCCTCGCGGTGCGCTGTCCAATGACCGTTAAGTTACCGGAAACTACATCGAAGATGGAAGGACCGCTGGTGAAGCAGTTCTCCGTCTTCCTGCCTAACAAGGTGGGGGCGATGCTGGAAGTTGTGAAACTGCTCAACACCCAGAATACGCACGTCGTGGCCTTGAGCGTGTCGGAATCCACCGACTCGGCCATTGCGCGGATAATCGCCAGTGATCCGGCGCGCGTGGAGAGATTGTTCAAGGAAAACAATGTTCCTTTCGGCGTGAGCGAGGTGGTGGTGGTAGAGTTGCGAGAAGTCGCCACCCAGCTGGTGAAACTCCTCGCCGCATTGGTGATGGCGGAGGTCAACGTGCATTTCGCCTATCCGCTGCTGATCCGTCCCCGCGGCTTTGCCGCGATCGCGTTGCACGTGGACGACACGGAGTGCGCGTCCTCGGTGCTAACCGGCGAGGGATTTAAAATGCTGAGCCAGGACGATATTTCGCGCTAACGCGTCGTGATTGGTTGAAGCGTTGAACCGTTAAAACGGGGGATCCTGTCGATTTAACGATGTAACGGTTTAACGATTAAACGTGGCACAGCCTGTTGACAGGCTGCCAAGAGCGCGCTTACAGAAGTGGGTTTATTGCGCTATGCGGACTCTCCTCTCACGCGCTATCCGGGTCGATCCCAGCTTCCACGTCGGACTCGGCCTGATTGGGATTCTGGCGGTCGCAGAGATCTTCTTCGCAACCTCCTATTACGTCGGTCGGGCTCGCGCTGCCCGAATGTCGGCAGAGGCAGTCGCGCCGACTGTTGCACGCCCTGCGGCTCCCGCTGTTTCTTTGCAAACGCCTGCGCCAGTACCAGTGCAACCGGCGGTTTCCCCAGCGGCGGCGGTCCCCGCACCTTCTCCGTCGCTTGTGGCTCAGTTGCTGCGCGAAGGGATTGAGCTGCGTGATCGGGGCGATACGACAAACGCCCTGGCACGCTTACAAGAAGCGCTGGACAGCGAACCGAACAACACAGTTGTGCTCGAGGAGATGGCCAAGACTTATGAGTCGATGCAGCTTGTCGACCGTGCCAATGACGTGTGGCGCAAGCTTCAGGAAATGGGGCCGTCGGCTGGTGCTGCGTACGAGTTGGCCAATCAACGCCTGAAGCTGGGGGTGCCAGCTCCTGAGGCGACGGATTCCGGTATCGCAAACTCTTCAGCTGATGCAACAGAACATAAGGATATTGGGGGCAGCCCGGAAGGCTCGGTCATGGGCATCACCGAGGTCAAAACTATGGAGACCCCCGATCCCGACGCGGAGAAGAACCTGGCGTTGCAGATCGGCATAAAAAAACAGCCCGGCGCCAGTATCGATCACGAAAAAGTGAGAATCTTTGTAAAGTTCTACGACACGGTTGGCGACAAAGATGTCAAGCTCACCGATGCCGACGTGAATTATGAATGGCTGACGCCAAAACACGATTGGACGGAAGCCAATCCAGAGGTGCTCTCAGTGAAGTATGTCCGCGCAAAAACAGGCGGTGCCTCAGCTGATTCGTCGCTCACTGAGGCGGCGGCAACAGTCCGGCCTGGCCAAAAAGCTCGAGGCGCCAAAGGTTCTGCCGCAGAGAGCGGACCGCGGAAATACCTGGGGTATGTTATTCAGGTTTATTACGACGATGAACTGCAAGCCGTCCAAGCAGAACCGTCGCGACTTTTGCAACTTTTTCCTCCTTCGAAGAGTACCTCGGCACGATGACGCCATTGCACATTATCCATCGCGAGGCGGCATGAGCATCGCAGCAATCTGCATGCGTTTACCAAAGTTAAAGCGCGGTCTGCCTTATGCCTGCGTTTTCCTTTTTGTCGCCGCAGCAGAAGGGCAAATTCAAGTGGACCTGAAATTCAAGCGAATGCAGTACATCGCTTACGAACCGGTTGTAGCCACACTTGCCATCACCAATCTGGCCGGACGCGATATCGAGCTTCACGATGCCAGCGGACAATCATGGCTTGGATTCGAAGTGACCGGAAACGAGGATCAGCCGACAGCGCTGCTCAGCACCGAAAACGCGCAGCCGCCTTTGAAAATCGAAGCCGG
>Ga0066709_100003819_pt1 | contig 11763 bp, 10 predicted proteins | sample GraSoiAngelo_158_FD_79665 | JGI IMG/M metagenome (GOLD analysis project Ga0066709, IMG submission 79665) | Grasslands soil microbial communities from the Angelo Coastal Reserve, California, USA - 14_1009_16_30cm | ecosystem: Environmental > Terrestrial > Soil > Grasslands | place: USA... | reverse complement strand
GGCCCTCGGGGCCGCGGCCGGCATCGGCGTCGGCGCGCTGCTCCTCCAGCTCGGCGGCGGGCTCGGCCAGCCCGGCGGCGTGCCCTGGCTGCCGATCGGCGTGGCCGCCGTGCTCGGCCTGGTCCTGCCCGCCATCGCCGCGATCTACCCGGCCCGGGCCGCGGCCCGCGTGTCGATCGTGGAGGCGCTCCACTTCGACTGACCCGGGGCGGGCCTCTGCTAGACTCGACCCGCCTGCGAACGCCCCCCAGCCCGTTCGCGCACGAAGGTCGCCCGTGCCGCGGAGGAGGTCCGGAATGACGATCGGCATGCCGCGAATCGATCGCCTGCCCGCCCAGGAGCGCGGCCTGACCGTCGGCGATTTCCTCGTCCCGATCCGGATCTCCGAGCGCCTCCACACCCGGGCACGACACCTGGCCCTCATCCTCATCGGCACGGCCCTGATCGTGCTGTGCGCGAGGGTCTCCTTCTACGTCGGCGGCAACCCGGTGCCGTTCACCGGCCAGACCTTCGGCGTCCTGCTCACGGCCGGGGCGCTCGGCTTCCGCCGCGGCGTCGCCTCGATGCTCCTCTACCTCGCCCTCGGCATCGCCGGCTTCGCGGTCTTCGCGGACCAGAAGCACGGTCTCGACGTCGTGCTCGGGGCGACGGGCGGCTACCTGATCGGGTTCGTCGTCGCCTCCGCGATCGTCGGCCGGCTGGCTGAGCTCGGCTGGGACCGCACGATCCTCGGCGCGATCGGGGCCATGCTCATCGGCAGCGTCGTGATCTACGCGATCGGCGTGCCCTGGCTCGCCTACGTCGGGTACGGCGGCGACTTCAGCAAGGCCATCGCCAATGGCCTGGTGCCGTTCCTCCTGTGGGACGCGATCAAGCTGGCGCTCGCCGCTGCGGCGTTCCCGGCGGCGTGGTGGTTCGTCGGCCGCCGGCCGGGCGACCGGTAGGACCCGCAGCCACGGAGGCGAGGACCGCCGCTCCCGGCATGCTCTCGGCGATCGAAGTCGTCGACGGCGGGCTGTACGGCCCCGCCAGCGAGGCGTGGCGGCTCAACCGCGAGGCGATGCTCCTGCTCGGCGCGGGCCCGCGGGCGCTGTTGCTCCAGATCGCGCATCCGCTGGTCGCCGTGGGCGTTGCAGAGCACTCGGACTTTCGCAGCGACCCGTGGGCGCGCCTCTCCGGGACGCTCCGGTCCTACCTGCGAATCGTCTACGGGACCGCCGATGCGGCCCGCGGCGAGATCCGCCGCCTGGGCGAGCTGCACCGCGGCATCCGGGGCCGGGTCGTCGACCCGAGCGCGTGCCGCCACCACCGACGGCGGTACAGCGCGCTCGACCCGGACCTCTCGCTGTGGGTCCACGCGACCCTCGTCGACTCGACGATCGCGGCCTACGACGCGTGGATCGAGCCGCTCTCGCGCGAGGAGCGGTCGCGGTATTACGAGGAGACACTGCCCGTCGGTCGAGCGTTCGGCATCCCGGCGTGGAAGCTACCCTCGGACCTCGACGCCTTCGAGGCGTACCTGGACCACATGCTCGGGCCCGCCGGCCCGATCGAGGTCGGCGACCTCGCGCGCGAGCTCGCCGAGGGCATCCTGCATCCGCCCCTCGGCCCTGCGATCGCCGCCGCGGGCTGGCCGTTCACCCGGCTCGCGCCCGCGGCCGATGCGATCTCGCCCCGCGCCTACGCGTGGCTGTTCTGGCCCTCGATCGGGTTGCTGCCCGCGACCGTCCGCGAGGGCTACGGCTTCCCGTGGGGGCTCCGCCATCGGGTCGTGTCGACCTGGCTCGTCGCGACATGGGAGGCATGGCGGCCGATGCTCCCGCCGTCGTTCCGCCAGATGCCCCAGGCCCTCCGCGCCGACCGACGCGTGGGTGCCGGCCCGCAGAGCGGCCTGATCGGGGCCTGATCGCGCAGGCGCACCTGGCGCGTGCCCGCGCACCCGCGCGATCGCCGCGTACGATCTCCTCGATGCAGACCGCGACGGCCATCGATGCGCTGCTCGCCGACGTCCGCGCCGAGCTGCCCCAGCTCCGGCTCCTGACCGACGTCGCGGATCGCGAGAGCTATCGCCTGGACGAGACCGCCTACCTGGCGGCGGGCCTGCCCGGTGCGGTCGTCCTGCCAACGGAAACGGCAGAGGTCGCCGCGCTGCTGCGGCTCGCGTCGCGCCACCGTGTCGCGGTGGTCCCGCGCGGCGCCGGCACCGGCCTGTCCGGTGGCGCGGCCGGCATCGAGGGGGCGCTCACGATCGCGGTGACCCGGATGAACCGGATCGTCGAGATCGACCGCGACAACCTGTGCGTCATCACCCAGCCCGGGGTCATCAACGCCGAGCTCAAGGCGGCCGTGGCGGCGGAGGGCCTGTTCTACCCGCCGGACCCGGCGAGCTACGAGTCGTGCTCGATCGGCGGCAACCTGGGCACCAACGCGGGCGGCCTGTGCTGCGTCAAGTACGGCCAGACCCGCGACTGGGTGCTCGGGCTGGAGGTCGTCCTCGCCGACGGGAGCGTGATCCGCACCGGCGGCCGAACGGTGAAGGACACGGCCGGCTACTCGCTCACGCACCTGTTCGTCGGGAGCCAGGGCACGCTCGGGATCATCACCGAGGCGACGCTCCGGCTGCGGCCGCTGCCCGGCCCGCGCGCGACGATGCTCGCCTTCTTCGGCTCGCTCGAGGCTGCCGGCGCGGCGGTGGCCGCAATGACCCGGGCAGGGATCGTCCCGGTCACGCTCGAGCTGCTCGACCACGAGACGATCCTGGCGGTCGACGACGCCCACAACCTCGGCCTGGAGCGGGACGCCGCGGCGATGCTGCTGGTCGAATCCGACGCGCCGGGCGCCGCGGCGACGGGCGAGCTGGACGAGGCGGAAGCGGCGATACGCGCCGCCGGCGCGACCTCGATCGTGCGCGCCGCCGACGCGACCGAGGCCGACTGGCTGCGCCAGGCACGCCGGCTCGCCCTGCGCGCGCTCGAGCGCCAGGGCACGGTGCGGATGGAGGACGTGGGCGTGCCCCGGGCGCGCGTGCCGCAGCTGCTCACGGCGATCGAGCGGATCGCGGCGGCACACGGTGTGCGCTGTGCGACATTCGGGCACGCCGGCGACGGCAACCTCCATCCGAACCTGATCTTCGCGCGCGACGACCCCGAGGCCGAACGGCTCACACAGATCGTCCGGGACGAGATCTTCCAGGCGGCGCTCGATCTCGGCGGCACCGTCACCGCCGAGCACGGGATCGGCGCCGCACGGCGCGAATGGCTGCCCATCCAGCGCGGCGAGGGCGCGGTGGCGGCGATGCGCTCGATCAAGGCGGCGCTCGATCCGCTGGGCATCCTCAACCCGGGCCGCGTGCTTTGACGCTCAGCGCTCGGATGGGGAGCGGAGAATCGCCAGATCGGCGATAATGGACGGCCCCGGTGCCGCGTCCCCGAAGCGGCCCGACATGCCCAGGAGCCCATCCTTTGAACGGCCGTCCACTGTCCCTGACCCGCCCCGCCAACCGCACCGGCGAGCCCGAGCCGCTGCGCCACGTCATCGACCAGTACAAGCACCGCGAGCAGACGATCACCTGCGTGTGCGGTTGGCATGGCAGCTGTGCCACGAACTCGACCGGCGGGTCGGACTGGACGACGCATCTGAACCAGTTCCGCACCAAGCGCAAGTAGCGCGCGCTGATCCGGCAGCCGGGTACGCCGCTCCCGGCTACGCCGCTCCCGGCTACGCCGCTCCGCTGAGCCGTTCGCCAGCCTGGTCCTGAACCCGCAGACGCGCACGCGCGGCCGGGATCCGTTCATCAAAGGTGGCTTGCACCCGCTGGACGGGCTGCGTCAGCCGGAAATCGAGCTCTCCTCCGACTCGCGGCTCACTTGATGGGCGCAATGCCCGCCGAACAGCGGGTGGGTACCGACTCGCCGGGTGCAAGCAACCTTTGGTGGAGGTTGTCCGGATTGGAGGAATCGCGTCATCCGACCGGCCGACCGGTATTCACGATGAGGCTGGCCCCTCGAGACGCCGGCCGCGGACCCAGGCGCCGCGGACCATGTCGGGATGGGCGCGGAAGATCAGCCGGCTCATGACGTCCGCCGCTTCGATGGCACCCGCGTCGTAGGGCAGGTCCCGTCGCGCCGCCGTCAGCCGCGGATCCACCGCGATCAGGTCGGCCTCCTTGCCCACCTCGATCGAGCCGATGCGATCCTCCAGGCCGAGCGCCCGCGCCCCGTCGTAGGTGCCGAGGCGGAGCCAGTCGAGCGGCGCAAGGACGGATCGACCATCGCCGCCGACGGTCCGCAGCGCCGCCTGGGCGTAGGCCCCGACCTGCATCACCGAGAAGATCGATGGGTCGGGGCCGCCCGCCACGTCCGAGCCGAGCCCCACGCCCAACCCGGCCTCGCGATACCGCGCGAGGGGCATGATCCCCGAGGCCAGGAACAGGTTCGACGACGGGCAGTGGGCGACCCGGGTGTCGGTCTCGACGAGCCGCGCCAGCTCGCGGTCCGAGAGGTGGATCGCGTGGGCGAGGATCGTCCGGGACCCGAGCCCACCGGCGCGGTCGTAGACGTCGACATAGTCGCGCGCGTCGGGGAACAGCCGGGCGACCTCGGCGATCTCGCCCGGGTCCTCGCTGACGTGTGTCTGCCACCACGCGCCGGTCCGCGCTGCGAGCGCCGCTGACTCGCGCAGCATGTCCGCGGAGCACGAGATCGCGAAGCGCGGCGTGACCGCGTAGCCGAGCCGGCCGGCGTCGGCGCCGTGCCACGTCGCGATGAGCTCCTCCGACTCGCGAAGCGACCGCTCGAGGATGGTTGACGGCTCGATCGTCTCGTCATAGGTGACGCGATCCATCATCACCTTGCCCAGGATCGCCCGGATCCCGTGCGCCTCGGCCGCGCGGAACGCGCCGTCTGTCGACGCCTTGTATACCGCGCCGTAGGCGAGGATCGTCGTGGTCCCGGCGGCGGCGAACGTGCGGAACGCGGCGGGCGCGAGGCGCGCGGCGTCCTCGGCGTCGTCGAACCGGCGCTCCAGCGGGAAGATGTACCGGTCGAGCCAGGTCAGCAGGTCCAGCCCGGCACCGAGGCCCGCATTCGGCAGCTGGGGCAGGTGCGCGTGCAGGTCGACCATGCCCGGCAGGAGCACGAGCGGCCGAAGGTCGATCGGCTCGATCGGTGCGCCTGCGCCACCGGACGAGCCCGGGCTCGTCTGCTGCGCCCACGTGGACGCATCGCCGACCCACGAGATGCGCCCGTCCGCTCCGATCTCGACCACGCCGTCGGGATGGTCGGCGACCCCGCCGGCCGCGAGCGGAGTGAGGACGCGGCCGCGCAGCGCGAACGGCGGTCGGTCGGGGAGGTGCATCGGCGGGCGATCCTAGCATCCGCGCCGGGGCCTTCCGGGCCTGCCAAGATGGCGCCGATGACCGAGTCAGGCGAGCACTACGAGCTCCTGATCGACCGCGGCACGATCGTCGACGGGACGGGCTCGCCGGGCTTCAGCGGCGCCGTTGGCGTGACCCGCGACCAGGCCGGCGGCAGCGCGCGGGTCGTCGTCCTCCGGGAGCCAGAGGCGATCGAGGACGCCATCGGGCGTGCAGATCGGCTGATCGATGCCCGAGACCGCGTCGTCGCGCCCGGGTTCATCGACCTGCACAGCCATTCCGGGCTGATGATCCTGGCCGAGCCACGCCATGAGCCCAAGGTCCGTCAGGGCGTGACGACCGAGGTGGTCGGGGTCGACGGCCTGTCCTACGCGCCCATGACGAGCCAGGCTCACCTCGACGAGCTGGTCGAGATGAACGCCGGCCTCGACGGCCACCCGGACCTCACGTTCGACTGGGATTCGGTCGAGGCCTACCTCGAGCGGTTCGATCGCGGGATCGGCCTCAACGTCGCCTTCCTCGTGGGCAACTCGGCGCTGCGGCTCGGCTCGATCGGCTGGGACGAGCGCGAGGCATCCCGGGCGGACGAGGCGGACATGCGCCACCTGCTGGGCGAGGCGATGGAGGAAGGCGCGTACGGCCTCTCATCGGGCCTCGATTACCCGCCGGGCTCGTACGCGACGACGCAGGAGCTGGCGAATCTCGCGTACGTGGCCGCGAAGTTCGGCGGCCACTACCACACCCACGTCCGGTACACGCTCGGCGACCGGTTCCTCGACCCGTTCCGGGAGGCGATCGACATCGGCCGGCGGGGCAGCGCGCCGGTGCACATCACCCACTTCTACCATCGGGCCACGTTCCCGGGGAGGCCGGAGCAGATGCTCGAGCTCGTCGACGACGCACGGGCCGAGGGGCTCGACGTCACCTTCGACGCCTACCCCTACGAGTGGGCGAGCACGCGCCTCCTGATCACGGTGCCGCCATGGGTCCAGGCCGGCGGCCCGGGACCTACGAAGGAGCGCCTCGCCGATCGCGCCATCCGCGACCGGATCCGCTCGGAGCTGCGCGAGCGCGGCGTGCTGTACGCCGGCGCCGGCGGCATCGCCGACATCCGGCTCGGCTACTTCGCCCGCCCCGAGAACCTCCGGTTCGAGGGCCGGACGCTGGGCGACGTCGGCAAGGAGATCGGCGGCGACCTCGTCGATGTCCTGTGCGACCTGCTCCTTGCCGAAGGCCTGCGCCTCAACCAGGTCACGCCCGGTCCGCATACCGACGGCATCCGCCGCTTCTACCGTCATCCGGTCTCGATGGTCGGGACGGACTCGACCTTCGTCGGCGCGAAGCCGTCGCCGCGAACGTACGGCTCGTATCCCCGGATCCTCGGCCAGTTCGTGCGTGACGAGGCCCTCCTGTCGCTCGAGGCCGCCGTCGCCAAGATGACCTCGATGCCCGCGGCACGGCTCGGCCTCAAGCGCCGGGGCCGCATCGCGGACGGGTTCGTCGCCGATATCGTCGTGTTCGACCCGAAGACCGTCCGCGCCAACGCCACGTACGACGAGCCGCGGCGGTTCCCCGACGGCATCGAGCACGTGATCGTCAACGGGACTCCAGTCATCGATGGCGGGCAGCACACGGGCGCCCTGCCCGGGCGCGCGCTGCGTCGGGGTCGCGACTAACGCGGCGTCGCGACTAACGCGGCGTCACGACCGCCGGTCGCAGGTTCGGCAGCCGCGCCGTGACCGACGCCGCGACCAGGCCGCCGATCATCCCGAGGGCGAGATCGCCGAGGGTGTCGGTATAGGCAGTCGCGGCCTCCGGGGAGTTCTGGACGAACGTCGCGAACTCGGCGAGCTCCCAGAGGACCGCGCTCGTCACCGCCCAGCAGAATGCGAGGGCCACTCGGGTCCATGGTCCCCACCCGCCGTGCCGCAGCAACAGCCCGATCGCGGCCGTGTGCAGCGCCCAGTTGCCGAGGTGGTTCAGGTCGTCCCAGACGGCGATCGTGTCGTACAGGTTCAGGGCATTGCCCGCGACGTCGATGAGGAATGGCAGGCCGACCAGCACGTCGGCGATGACCGGGAACGGGATTCGCGATCGCGCAAAGAGCAACCAGCCGGCCGGCAGCACGAGCAGCGCGATCGGGTACGCAATGGCGCGACCGGTGAACGCCTTGCCCTGGAACTGCGGCAGCTCCGGGCTGGCGATGGCCCAGGCGAGCAGCCCGACCGTCGCGAGCTTGACCAGGACGTCGACGGCCAGCCAGGCGCGCGAGACGCGGGGCTCCGGCCCGGGATGCACCGAACCGGAGTCTAACGAGGGGCCCATCGTTTGGTAGTCTCGGGTTCGCAACGAGCCAGGGACGCGACATCGCGTCACGATGCGCGAGCAGGACCCGAGGGACGATGCCCACTCGCACCCTGACGCCCGGCACCGAGACGGTCGAGCGCGCCCTCGTCATCGACCCCGGCCAGCGCGTGCCGGGTCGCGCATCCGGCTTTCCACTGCGGCGCGAGGGCCCGGCGAAGCTCACCGGTGCCGCGAAGTACACCGACGATCTGGTCTTTCCGGGCGCGTGGTACGGCATCACGATCCGCTCGACCGAGGCGCGCGCGAAGCTGCTGGCGATCGAGCCGGACCCCGACGTCGACTGGTCGAAGGTGGTCCTCGCCACCGCGGCGGATATCCCCGGCGACAACGTCGTCAGCCTGATCAAGGACGACCAGCCGCTGCTCGTGCCGGTCGGGGGTGAGATCCGGCACCACGCAGAGCCGGTCGCACTGCTGGCCGCGCCGGACCGGGAGACGCTGCGCCAGCTCAAGGGCCGGATCAAGCTCGTCACCGAGGCCCTGCCGCCGGTGTTCGACCCGGAGGAGTCGGACCACGTGTTCGCCCAGTACGAGGTCTCGCAGGGCGACGTCGCCGCTGGCTTCGCGGCCGCGGACCTCGTCCTCGAGGGCGAGTACCGGGTCGGGCACCAGGAGCAGCTGTACATCGAGAACCAGGCGATGATCGCGGTGCCCGGCGAGGACGGCGGCATCGTCATCCACGGCTCGATGCAGTGCCCGTACTACATCCACAAGGCGCTCAAGCGAGCGCTGCGTCTCAGCTCGGTCCAGGCGCGGGTCATCCAGGAGGAGACCGGCGGCGGCTTCGGCGGCAAGGAGGAGTACCCGTCGATGCTCGCGCTCCACGCCTCGCTGCTCGCGCTGAAGGCGCGGCGGCCGGTGCGGATGATCTACGAGCGCCACGAGGACATCGCCGCGACGACGAAGCGGCACCCGGCGATCGTCCGGCACCGGACCGGCGTGACGAAGGACGGCCGGCTGGTCGCCCAGGACATCGAGGTCGTCATGGACGGCGGCGCGTACTGCACGCTCACCCCCGTGGTGCTGTCGCGCGGCGTGCTCCACGCCGGCGGCCCATATCGCTGCCCGAACGTCCGCCTCCGCGGCCGGGCGACCCGGACGAACACGCCGCCGAACGGCGCGTTTCGGGGTTTCGGCGCGCCGCAGACCGAGTTCGCGGCCGAGACGCAGCTCAACCGCATCGCCGAGCGGCTCGCCATCTCGCCGGCGGACATCCGGCGTCGGAACGTCTACCGGCTCAACGACACGACCCCGACCGGCCAGGTCCTGCGCGAGAGTGTCGCCGCCGAGGAGGTTCTCGAGCAGGCGCTCGGCGCGAGCCTGTACGAGCGCGTCCGCGAGCGCACGGCGCGCGAGGCCGCCCAGCGCCGGGGCTCGGGCACCATCCCCGCCGGGACGCTGCGCACCGGCGACGACCGGACGGCGACCGGCATCGGGCTGGCGCTCGCCTGGCACGGCGCCGGCTTCACCGGCTCGGGCGAAGTGCATCTCGCCTCGGTCGCCTCCGTCGAGCTCACGGCCGACGGCCGCCTGCGCGTGCTCACGGCGAACACCGAGATGGGCCAGGGGACCAAGACCGTGTTCCCGCAGATGGTCGCCGCCGAGCTCGGCGTCCGGGTCGACTTGGTCGAGTACGCGGCGCAGGACACCGCCGAGGTGCTCGATTCCGGGCCGACCGTCGCCAGCCGGACGGTGATGGTCGTCGGCGGCCTGACCATCCTCGCGGCCCGCAAGCTCAAGGCCGAGGTCGAGGCACGCAACCCGGGCGTGCCGTTCCAGGAGGCCTACCGCGACGACGCCCAGGCCCACGGCGCGACGCGCATCGACCAGCAGTTCGAGCCATACCCGGGCGTCGTGTTCGACGACGAGACGTACCTGGGCGACGCCTACCCGGCGTACGGCTGGGCCGCCGCGGTGGCGACCGTCGAGGTCGACCTCGACACGGCCGAGGTCCAGGTGCGCGACGTCATCGCCGTCGACGACGTGGGCAAGGTCATCCACCCGATCCTGTGCGAGGGCCAGGTCGAGGGCGGCACGCTCCAGGCCGTCGGCTACGCCACGATCGAGGAGATCAAGCTGCAAGAAGGCCGGTACCTGAACGACCGCCTGGCCACGTACCTGATCCCAACCGCCCTCGACGCGCCGCACATCCGGTCGATCCTGGTCGAGGCGCCGTACAGCGGCGCGCCGCACGGGGCGAAGGGCGTCGGCGAGCTGCCGATGGACGTGGCGGCGCCGGCCGTCGTCGCCGCGATCCACGACGCGACCGGCGTCTGGATCCACGAGCTGCCCGCCACGCCGGAGAAGATCCTGGCGGCCCTGCGCGCGCCCGATGGGGGCGGAGCGCGGCGCAAGGGCGCGGCCGCCGCGTGAGCGCGTACCGGTTCCTGGTCAACGGCGCCCCCGCGGAGGTCGACGTGCCCGGCATGCGCCGGCTGCTCGACGTGCTCCGCGAAGACCTTGGCCTCACCGGCACGAAGGAGGGCTGCGGGGAAGGGGAATGCGGCGCCTGCTCGGTACTCCTCGACGGCCAGGTAGTCGACTCGTGCCTCGTCCCGATCTGCCAGGTCGAGGGCCGGATCGTGCGCACCGTCGAGGGGCTCTCGCTGGCGGCACGGGAGCGAGGCTCGCTCGACACCCTGCAGGAGGCCTTCCTCGAGCACGGCGCGGCGCAGTGCGGCATCTGCACGCCGGGCATGCTCATGGCGGCGCGTGCCTACCTCGACGCCGGCGGCGGGCCCGACGAGGACCCGATCCGCGAGGCGATCGCGGGCAACCTGTGCCGCTGCACCGGCTACTCCAAGATCGTCGACGCGATCGCCGCCGTCGCGACGCCGGTGGATTGATGGTCGCGCTCAGCCGGTCGGATCAGGGCGGCCGTTGATGCCGGCCGAGCCGCCGATCGACTCACCCCGGCGCTTGTTCGAGGCGTACGAGCTGCTCGCGGCAGGGTCGACCCGACCGATCGCCGGCGGCACCGACGTCATGGTCGCGATCACGGGCGAGCTGGGCCCGATCCCGGAGCGGATGCTCGACCTGTCGCGGCTCGAGGAGCTCCGCGGCATCTCGCTCGAGCAGGGAGCCCTGCTGCTCGGCGCGCGAGCGACGTACACGGAGATCCGCCGCTCGACCGTGTGCCGCGAGCACCTTCCTGCGCTCGTCGAGGCCGCGGCGACCATCGGCGCGGCCCAGATCCAGAACCGGGGCACGATCGGCGGAAACCTTGCCAACGCCTCGCCCGCCGGGGACACGCTGCCCGTCCTGCTCGCCGCGGACGCCGTGATCCTGGTCGGCGGCCAGCGTGGCGAGCGCGAGATCCCCGTGGCCGACTTCTTCCTGGACTACCGGAAGACGGCCCTCGCTCCCGACGAGCTGATCCTGCAGGTGCAGGTCCCACTCCCGCGCGGGCGGTCGTTGCGCTTCCGGAAGGTGGGCACGCGGCGCGCCCAGGCGATCTCGAAGGTCGTGATGGCGCTCGCATGGCAAGACCTCGGGTCGGCCGGCTGGAAGGACGTTCGCGTCGCGCTCGGCTCGGTGGCGGCGACGCCCATCCGTGCGCGGGCCACGGAGGCCGTCCTCGAGGGCGCCGGTCCGACGCCCGAGGTTGCCGATCGCGCCGCGGAGACGCTGGCCGGCGAGCTGCAGCCCATCGACGACGTGCGCTCCACCGCCGAGTACCGGCGCGCGGTCTCCGCGCGGATCCTGCACCGCCTCCTGCGCGACGCCGGCGGCTGGTGACGCCGGACGTCGCGGCGCTCGACGCGATGCCGGCCGGGGAGTTCGTGGCCGCGGTGGCGCCCCTGTTCGAGGGCGCGCCGGGCTTCCTGTGGCGCCTCGCCGCGGCGCGCCCGTTCGAGTCGGAGGAGATGTTGTTCGAGCGCGCGAGAGGAATCGCCCATGGCATGCCGGAGCCGCTCCAGGTGGAGCTCGTGGATGCCCATCCCCGCCTCGGGGCGCCCTCGGCATCCGTCTCCGCGATGTCGTTCCGGGAGCAGGGCTACGACCGCCAGGCAGCGGCGAATC
>Ga0066709_100003817_pt1 | contig 11765 bp, 10 predicted proteins | sample GraSoiAngelo_158_FD_79665 | JGI IMG/M metagenome (GOLD analysis project Ga0066709, IMG submission 79665) | Grasslands soil microbial communities from the Angelo Coastal Reserve, California, USA - 14_1009_16_30cm | ecosystem: Environmental > Terrestrial > Soil > Grasslands | place: USA... | reverse complement strand
CGCAGCAACTCGAGGTTGTGCTCGAGCGTCTTGCCGAAGCCGATGCCGGGATCGAGCAGCACCTGCTGCTCGCACACGCCGGCGCGCACCGCGAACGACAACCGCTCGTGCAGAAACGCCTTGACCTCGTCGACCACGTCCGCGTAGCGCGGCTCCAGTTGCATGGTGCGCGGCTCGCCCTGCATGTGCATCAGACAGCACTGCGCGCCGCTCGCCGCCACGAGTGCGGCCATCTCGCGGTCGGCGCGAAGGGCGCTCACGTCGTTGACGAAGCTCGCCCCGGCGTCAAGCGCGGCTCGCGCGACGGAGGCCTTCGAGGTGTCGATCGAGATGCAAGCGCCGGGATGCGCGGCCGCGAGCCCGTCGATCACCGGGGCCACCCGCGCGAGCTCCTGCGCGGCGCTCACCGGCCGGGCGCCCGGGCGCGTGGACTCGCCGCCGACGTCCACGATGTCGGCCCCTTCGGCGAGCATGCGCGCCCCGTGCTCGAGCGCCGCCTCGCGCCGCAGGTAGCGCCCGCCGTCGGAGAACGAGTCGGGCGTCACGTTGAGGATGCCCATCAGGCGAAAGCCGTCCGATCGCACGCCCGTCGTGTGCGCGCCGCCGCTCGTGCCCGCGGCGCCGCCGGTCAAGCGTGCAGGCGTCCCTCGCGGACACGAGCCGCGAGGTCCTTGGACTCTTCCCGGATCACGCGCCCGTCCTCGAGCTGCACGGCGGGAAACAGCTTCTGCCCCGTCAGGGCGACGTAGTCCTTGCGCCGGCTGCGAAACAGCGGGTGGCGGACGACCTCGTAGTCGATGCCTTGCTCATCGAGCGCCTTCTGTACCTTCCAGCAGGGATGCGGGCCCTTTAGCCAGAGCGTCGGACAGCGATGTAGCTTGACCGCCACCTAGGCCAGACCGGGACGCTCCGGCTCCGAACCGCGCAGCTCGGCGGTGCCGCCGGCCAGGCCGGGGCGCGGTATCGCACGCGGCGCTTCGCGCTCGGGTATGCGCTCGGCCGGCAGCGGCGGCGCTGGGAGCTCGGGCTCGGTCTGCTCCTCGCCGAAGACCTCCTGCTCGCTCTTGCCCTCCAGCAGCGCCAGGAACTCCTCCTTCTCGATCGTCTCGCGCTTCACGAGTATCTCGGAGATCTTGGTCAGGTCCTGATGGTGTTCGGTCAGGATGTCCTTCGCGCGCTGGTGCGCCGACTCGATGATGCGCCGCACCTCGTCATCGATCTCGCGCGCGATCTCGTCCGAGTAGTCGGGCTCGCTGGAGAACTCGCGCCCGAGGAACGGCTGGCCGTGGTCGTGACCGAACACGCGCGGCCCAAGCTTCTCGCTCATGCCGAAGCGCATCACCATCTGCTTGGCCGTGGCGGTCACCTTCTCGAGGTCGTTGGAGGCGCCGGTGGTGATCTCGCCGAAGATCAGCTCCTCGGCGGCACGCCCGCCGAGGGTCATCGCCATCGTGTCGCGCAGCTCCGCGCGCGTGGTCAGGAAGCGGTCCTCCTGCGGCATCGAGATTGTGTAACCGAGCGCCTGTCCGCGGGAGATGACCGAGATCTTGTGCACCGGGTCCGAGTGCTCGAGGAAGTGGCTGACGAGCGCGTGGCCCATCTCGTGGTAGGCGGTGATCTTGCGCTCCTTCTCGCTCATCACGCGCGTCTTCTTCTCGGGGCCGGCGATCACGCGCATGATCCCCTCCTCGAGCTCGTCCTGTCCGATCTCGCGCTTGCCCGTGCGCGCGGCCAGCAGCGCGGCCTCGTTGATCAGGTTGGACAGGTCGGCGCCGGTGAAGCCGGGCGTCTGGCCGGCGAGCGCGTCGATGTCGATCACCTTCGCCAGCGGCTTGCCGCGCGTGTGCACCTCGAGGATCTTCGCCCGCCCCTTGCGATCCGGTCGGTCCACGGCGATCTGGCGGTCGAAGCGACCCGGTCGCAGCAAGGCTGGATCGAGGATGTCCGGACGGTTGGTGGCGGCGATCATGATGATGTTGTCCTTGGCCTCGAAGCCGTCCATCTCGACCAGCAGCTGGTTGAGCGTCTGCTCGCGCTCATCGTGTCCGCCGCCAAGTCCCGCGCCGCGATGGCGCCCGACGGCGTCGATCTCGTCCATGAAGATGATGCAGGGGCTGTTCTGCTTGGCCTGCTCGAACAGGTCGCGCACGCGCGAGGCGCCGACGCCCACGAACATCTCGACGAAGTCCGAGCCCGAGATCGAGAAGAACGGCACGCCCGCCTCGCCCGCCACCGCGCGCGCCAGCAGGGTCTTGCCCGTGCCGGGCGGCCCGTACAGGAGCACGCCGGTGGGAATCCTCGCTCCCAGCGCCTGGAACTTCTTGGGATTCTCGAGGAATTCCTTGATCTCGTGCAGCTCCTCCACGGCCTCGTCCACGCCCGCCACGTCGCGGAAGGTGATCTTGGGCGAGTCCGCCGACAGACGCTTGGCGCGGGACTTGCCGAAGGACATCACTTTCGAGCCCCCGCCCTGTACCTGGTTCATCAGGAAGATCCAAAAGCCGAAGAACAGGACGAACGGGATGATGTAGGTGAGCAGGCTGAGAATCGCGCTGCTCTTTTCCGATTCGACGTTGTAGGGCACGCCGCTGGTGCGCAGTTCGCGGATCAGTTCCGGCGCGGCCTGCTCGATGAAGCCGACTTCGTACGTTTCTTTGTTTTTGAGCTTGACTTCGAGCGCCTTGCCCTTGTTCTTGAACTCGACCGAGCTGACTTCTCCCTTCGGCAGCTCGCTCGACACGAGCGTCTGGTAGCTGTGTTTGCGGTGGTCGCTCGAGCCGGGATTGACGAGTTTGACCGCCAGGAAGGCCAGCAGGACGACGATCAGGATCGGGAACGCAGCGCTCTTGAAGAAACGGCTCATGAGGTGATCCTTAGGGCCCTGGCGCCGTTTGACGTGCTGGCCACCAGTCCCCTAGCGTACCATGGGCGCTTCCGCTTCCTGGCTGCTCGCCCGGGGCGGCGGCGTCGGCTTTCTGCCTGCTAACCCGGGCCGCTGCGGCATCGCCGCGGCCGCTCAGCGGTCGAGCACCGCCACGAACGGCAGGTTGCGATGACGCTCCTCGTAGTCGAGCCCGTAACCGACGACGAAGCGGTCGGGTATCTCAAAGCCGACATAACGTGTCGGCAGGTCCACCTTGCGCCGCTCCGGCTTTGTCAGCAGTGCGCACACCGCGAGCGAGCGCGGATTGCGCGAGCCGAGATTGCGCATCAGGTACTGCAGCGTGAGCCCCGAGTCGACGATGTCCTCAACGATGAGCACATCGCGGCCCTCGATCGCCACATCGAGGTCCTTGAGGATGCGCACGACGCCCGAGGAGTCGGTGGCCGAGCCATAAGAGGCGACGGCCATGAAGTCGACCTCGACCGGGATCTCGATGGAGCGCATCAGATCGCTCAGGAAGAACATGGCGCCCTTGAGAACGCCCACGAGCAGCAACGAGCGCCCGGCGTAGTCGCGCGAGATCTCCTCTCCCAGCTCGCTCACGCGTCGCTGCAGCTCATCGGCGCCGACAAGCACCTCTCCGACCTCCGGCTGCAGCACAGCGCGCGGGGAACTCGCCACGGCGTGGAGTCTAGTTGGAGTCATCGGAGTGGGCTTGGTCTCCCTGCGGGCGCGTCGCGCCAGCGCGCGGGGGCAGCCTGACCATGCGCAGCTCGCCATGCTCGATCACGGCGCCGGCGCGGCCTCCTAGGTGCAGCTCTGCGCGGCCGCCGCGCCGCGCGAGCGCGAGCAGCTCCTGCACGCGGTGCCCAGCCTGGGGCACATAGGTGCCGGCGGCGTCCTCGGCGAGCCGCACCACGACCAGCCGCGCGAGCGCCGCGGGCAGCTGCGCCAGGCGGGCGACCGGGATGCACGCTGCGCCGCCCAGCTCGTCCTGCACGAGCGCGTCCAGCAGCTCGGCCTCCTCGCGCAGAAGCCGGGCCGTTCGCGCCACGTTGGCCTCCGCCGCCGGATGCAGCGCGCGCAGCGCGGGCAGCAGTCCGAGCCGCGCCCGCGCGCGCGCGTACTCGGCGCTCTCGTTGCTGGCATCCTCACACCACTCGAGCCCGCGCGCGCCGCAGTACGCGGCCGTCTGCTCGCGCGTGATGCCCAGCAGCGGCCGGACCAGCCGCTCGCCTGACTCGAGGCGGTCGCTGGGCATCATGCCCAGCAAAGCGCGGCGTCCCGGCGAGGCGGCCAACCGGTACAGGATCGTCTCGACCTGGTCGCTTGCGGTGTGGCCGCTCGCGATCACCGCGCCGCGCTCGCGCGCCATCTGTGCCGCGGCACGGTAGCGGACCTCGCGCGCCCAAGCCTGCAGGTTGCCCGCGCCACCCGCGCCGGCGGCGGACCGGGGACGGCGCTCGCGCACGACGCGCAGTCCTACGCCCAGCGCATCGCACAGCGCCGCGCAATGGCGCTCGTCGGCGTCCGCCTGCTCGCGCAGGCCGTAGTTCACGTGCACCGCGCTCACCGCCCGCGCGCTGCGCTCGGCGACGGCAACGTCGAGCAGGCAGACCGAGTCGCGTCCCCCGGAGAGCATCGCCACGACCGGCTCCGGCGGCGCCAGCAGGCCACCGTCGCGGACCGAGTCGCGGACGCGAGTCACCTCCTGCGCGAGGTCCTCGCCGTCCATGCGCCGCACCTAGCCGCCTCGCGGCGAGGCGGTGAACAGCTCGGTCGGCTCCACGAACCCCTTCAGGGCCACCTCGCCGATCCGCTCGAACGTGACGCCGTCGACGCCCGCGGCCATGTCCACGACCGGCCTCGTCACGAGCACCTCGCCGCCCGCCGCCCGCGCCACCACGCGCGCCGCCTGATTGACCTCGCGCCCGTAGTAATCGCCGTCGCGGTACAACGCCTCGCCATAGTGGATGCCGATCCTCGGCGGCGGCTGGCCGCGGTCGATCTCCGCCTGCAGTCCCACCGCCCAGTCGGTGAGCGCCACGGGGTCGCTGGCCACGACCATCACCTCGTCGCCGAGCGTCTTGATCACGCGCGCGTCGTGCGGCAGCGTCTGCTCGACGGCCTCGATGAAGCGCTCGGCGGCCTCCAGCGCCTCCTCGTCGCCACGCTCGACGGTCAGGCGCGCATAGCCAGCCAGGTCGGCAAACGCGATCGCGACCCGCAGGCGCCCCTCTTCAGAGGCGCTCTCGACCAGCTCTGTCTCCATGTGCCCGATCACGTCCTGCTCGACGAAGTGCGCCAGGTAGCGGTTGTGGATGTAGCTCATGAGCGGCACCACGAACGGGATCAGCTCGCGCACCAGCTCCTCCATCTCCTCGGCGATCTCCACGCTCTGCATGCCTTCGCGCATGAGCGGCTCGTGCACGTACAGATGAACCAGGCGCACCTCCGCGTCGGCGATCTGGGCGAGCGCCTGGCCGTACACGCGTGCGAGCTGCAGGAACGCCACCGAAGGCAACCCGGCGGCGAGCATCGCGGCCACGTAACGCATCATCTCCAGGTCCTCCTCAGACATCGGCTGCTCCGCCAGGCTCCCCAGGCCCATCGAGGTGAGGATGCGCTCGATCAGAGCCGCCTCCAGCCCGCTCGCGCGCGATACCTCCCTGAGCGTGTAGCGGCCCTCCGAGCCGCGCAGGAGATCCTCGAGCGGGCCCGAGGCCAGCTGGCCGTGATCGCTGGCCCGCTTGATCTCCTCGAGCGTGTGTCCACGCGCGCGCAGGCGCGCGACCACGCGTACATACGCCGCCGCCGACGCGGTCCAGCGACCGTCATAGCCGGGCACCAGTCCCCTCGCGACCCAGCGTCTGACGGTCCCGGGCGATACGCCCGCGCCCGCCGCGACGTGTGCCAGCGTCAGCTCGCTGGCCTCGTTTTGGCGACGATCGTCGGGCTCGGCCACGCGTCCGCGCCTCAGCCGCGAGAGCGATTCAGGAGGGGCTTTCCCATGGTGCGCAGTTTAAAGTCGAGCCGCCGATGATCCCCAGCGGGCGACCACGGGGCCAGCCCATTCACCTGCGCCCGACGGCGCCGCTGGCGCCGCGAGTGCTCCTGCCCGGAGACCCGGGGCGCGCCCTGGCGCTCGCCCAAACGCTGCTGAGCAAGCCGGTCATGTTCAACCACCACAGGGGCCTGTGGGGTTACACGGGCGCGGCGGGCGATGGCGAGCCGCTCACCATCCAGGCCACCGGCATCGGTGGCCCGTCGGCGGCAATCGTGCTGTGGGAGCTGATCGCGCTGGGCGCGCGGCGCGCGATCCGGGTCGGCACGTGTGGCGCGCTCGCCCCCTCGCTGCAGCTGGGCGACGTGATCGTCGCGCGCGAGGCGATCTGCCTCGACGGCACCTCCCGGGCGCTCGCCGTGGGAGAGCGGATCGCGGCCAACAGCGCCCTGACCGAGGCGCTCATGCGCAGCGCTCCCGCCGCGCGCGCGGGCCCGATCGCAAGCATCGACCTGTTCTACGACAACGGCTCGCGCACCGAGCTGGACGCGTCGCGCGCGGCTGGTGGCATCCCGGCGCTGGCGGTCGAGATGGAGGCGGCGACGCTATTCGCGCTCGGGGCCCGCGCCGAGGTGGCGGTGGCGTGCATGCTCGCGGTGTCCGACACGTTCGACGCACGCGGAGCGCGCACACGCATCGACGACCATGCGCTGCTGCGCACGAGCGAGCGCATGGGCGCGGCCGCCGTCGCCGCGCTGTCGGCGTGAGCTCGCGCTAGGCGGCGCGGTGACCGCCTCGCTTGCCCTTGCCGCCGCGCCCCGGCTTGGGGGCGCGGGCATTGGCCTTGCCCGCGGCCTTGGCGGCGCCGCGGTCGCTGGCGCCGCCGCGGTCATTGGCGCGGCGACGGTCACTCGCGCCGCCGCCGGTGTCACCCGTGCCGCCGCCGGTTGGCGGCGCGCCGGCAGGCTGCAGTCTCGCGCTGAGCGCTTGCAGCTGCTCCTCGATCGCGGACAGGCGCGCCTCGACGCCGGTCGGTGAGAGCGCGCGGTTGAGCTCATGCACCCCGTCCTCGATGCCCTCCAGGCGGTGCGACACGGAGCGCAAGCGCCGCGTCAGCCGTTCGATGTCGGCGGCCGAGGGGATGTTGAGCGCGCCCATTGCGACCTGCTGTGCCTGGGATGCCTTCTCACGAGCGTCAAACGCGCGCCCGATCGCCGCCGTTAGCAGCGGGTTCTCGAGCAGGTCAGACAGCGCCCGTCCAAGCCGCTCCTCGGTGGTGTCGCTCAACCTGTCGCGCAGGCTTTTGGCGACGCTGCTCCCGTCAGACATCCTCGCGCTCCTTGATCGTCCTCGTTGGCCTCGCGGCTCGCCGCCGCGGCCGCACCGCGAAGGAAGGATACGGTGCAGACGTGGCCGAGCGCCTGTTCCTGTTCGTGCAGTTCGAGTTTCCCTGGGAGCTGGGACCGCCCGACGGTCGCTACCTGGTGCGCGCCCCCGGCACCGATGAGCCCGAGCACGTGGTCGTGCTCGGCACCCTCGCCGCCTCCCGCCGAGCTGGGGGCGGCGGCTTCGCGCGGGCGCGCTCGCGCCGCCGCACGACGCCACCGCAGCCGACTCCCCAGCCGAGCGAGGTCCCGGTGGCGCGCGTCACGATCGTGGACCCCGTGTCGATCTCCGCCGAGCGCCAGGCGCGCGCCTGGCTGGCCGACCTCGACGCCGAGCGCGACGTGGGCGCGGCCGCGGCGGTGCTGAACAGGGTCCTGTATCTGCATCGCATAGCCTGCGCCGACCCGTACATCCACGAGGTCTCTCCGGCGCAGGCGCTGACGATTCGCGCGGGCTGGGGCGAGGGCGAGCAGGTGGCGGGCGGGCAATGGCGGTTCGCGCACGAGCTGGCCGCGGCCGGCGTGCACCCCCTAGGGCGCAGGTGGCCGGGCGGGCGACGCTACTCGGCCGCCTTGCGCCCCGGCGAACGGCTCGCGCAGCTGCTCGGCGGCCGGGCGCAGCCGCTCACTTGCGAGGAGTTGACGCTGCGGGCGCGCCTCGACCTGGACCAGGGCCGGCTGCATCATGCCGCGATCGAGCTGCAGGCCGCGGTCGCGACGGGCCTTCCCGAGCTTGCGGCGGAGGGCAGGCACGAGTTGTCCGTCCGCATCGCCGAGCTCCAGAAGCTGTCCGCAGCCGTCGCCGCGCAAGATCGCGCCGCGCGCGCCGCGAGCGAGCAGGGTCCGAGCGAGGAGGTCGTGCGTCACGCGCTCGAGCGCCTGGAGGCCGCCCTGCGCGCGCGCACCGCGGCCGGGCTACGCTGAGGTGATCATGGACCCCACCGCGACTGCTCTCGGCACGTGGAGCGGAGGGCGCTTCATGCACTTCGGCGAGCCCGTCTCGGAGGCGCGGTTGAGAGCGCTGCTCACCCCGGGCAAGGGGATCGACACCGTGATCAGCGCCGACGTGTACGGCATGGGAGCGGCCGATCGCCTGCTGGGGACGGCGCTCGAGGGCAGGCGGCGAGAGAGCTACTGCCTGGTGGGCGCGGTCGGGCACGACTTCTACGAGGGCCGGCGCGAGGGCGCCAAGGGCTTCCCGCGCTTCACCGATCCGCGCCTGCGCAGCGAGCGCGCCTACACGGGCTACCTGCGCCGCGCCACCGAGCGCAGTCTCGAGCGCTGCGGGGCGGAGCGCTTCGATCTGCTGCTGCTGCACAATCCCGATCGCACCGGCTACACCAGCGCGGCCGTATGGGACGGGATGCAGGCGCTTCGCGACGCGGGGCTGACGCGTCTGCTGGGCGTGGCGCCGGGCCCGGCCAACGGCTTCACGCTCGATCTGATCGACTGCTTCGAGCGCTTCTCCGATCAGATCGACTGGGCGATGATCATCTTCAATCCGCTCGAGCCGTGGCCCGGCGAGCTGGTGCTGGACGCCGCCGCGGCTCATGGCGTGCAGTTGATCACCCGCGTGGTGGACCACGGCGGGATCTTCCACGACGACGTCTCCAGCGAAGACGACTTCTCCGAGCGCGACCACCGTCGCTTCCGTCCCGCCGGCTGGGTTCCCGCCGCGCGCGAGAAGCTCGAGCGCATGCGCCCGTACGCGCAGCGGCACGGGCTGACCGCGCTGCAGCTCGCGTGCGCCTGGAACCTGGCCCACCGGCCCGTGCGCTGCGTGGCGCCCACGCTGCTTCAGGAGCGGGGGCCGGGCGCCCGTGCGATCGAGGACAAGCGAGCGGAGCTCGCGGGCGTGCGCGCCGAGGGACCGCTGAGCGGTGAGGAGATCCGCGCGATCCGCGCGATCGGCGAGAACGCCGGCTGCATGGCGCTGAAGGGCGCAAGCACCGAACACGAGGGGCCGCCCCACCCGGATCGCTGGCAGCTCGGCGAGCTCTCGGCGGTGGGTACCCGCTGGGGCATCGACCCCCGGCGGGACCTCGCACGGCGCGAGCTGACCGCGACGTGAGCTGATTGCAGCCGGGCCGAACGAAGCACCCGACTGGTGATGCGGAGAGCGGGCGCGTCGGCACCGGGCGGCTACTGCTGCTGCTGCTGCAAAGCCAGCGCGGCGAGCAGCGTCTGTAGCTCGTGCACCACGTCGCCGGTCAGGCGCGCGGAGGCGAGGTGCTCGAGCGGCGTCGGGCCCTGGGTGATGATCGCCACCGCTCCGCCGGCCGCGTGCGTGAGCTCCGGCAGCCCGGCCACCGGATACACCTCGAGCGATGAGCCGACGCACAGCAGCAGCTCGGCACGTTCGCACAGCTCGCGCGCGCGCCCGAGTGCCTCCGCGGGCAGCAACTCGCCGAACAGCACCACGTCGGGCTTGAGCGGCGACCCGCAGGACGCGCAACGCGGCACGCCGTCGGGATCGCGCGACAGCCGCGCTCGCGCCTGCTCACCGCTGACGCGCTCCTCACAGGCCTGGCACGAGCACGTGGCGATGCTGCCGTGCACCTCGATCAGCTCGGCCGTGCCGGCCTTGCGGTGCAGCATGTCGACGTTCTGCGTGATCACCGCATCGAGCATGCCGGCGCGCTCGAGCGCCACCAGCGCGTGGTGGGCGGCGTTCGGCTGCTTGCCGCCGAGGGTCGCGAAGCGCTCGCCGTAGAAGCTCCAGAAGCGCACGGGGTCGCGGTGAAAGGCGTCGATGTGCGCGACCTCCATCGGGTCCACCTGCTGCCACAGGCCCGTGTCCGGCGAACGGAAGTCGGGGATCCCCGATGGCACAGAGATGCCCGCACCGGTCAGCGCGACGACCGAGCGCGCGCCGCGCACGAGCGCGGCCAGCCGCTCGAGCTCCGCGGTGGTGGCGAGCTGCGCGGCCACGCGGGCTAACTACCCCGAAAGCGGGGGGAACGTTTGGCGAGAAAGGCCGAGATCCCCTCCCTCGCGTCGGCGCTCGCGAACACCTCGGCGAACGCTTCTCGCTCCGCCGCCAGCCCCCGCTGGAGGTCGCCCGCGCCGGACACGCGCTTGATCTGCGCCAGCGCCAGCGGAGCCTGCGCGGCCAGCCGCCGCGCCCAGGCGAGAGCGGTGTCGAGCAGTTCGTGATCGTCGACCACGCGATTGGCCAGCCCGAGCTCGAACGCTTCCTCGGCCAGGATCGGCTCGCCGATCAGGTTCATCTCCAGGGCCTTGCTCGCGCCCGCCAGGCGCGGCAGCCGCTGCGTCCCGCCGAACCCCGGAATGATCCCGAGCTTGATCTCCGGCTGGCCGAACAGCGCGGTGCGCGCCGCGATGCGCACGTCGCAGGCCATCGCCAGCTCGCAGCCGCCGCCGAAGGCAAGTCCGTTGACGGCGGCGACAGTCGCCACGTCGCCGGAGCCGAGCTCCTCGAACAGCGCATGCGCGGCGTTCAGCAGTTGCTCGCCGCTTGCCTGGTCGAGCGTCGTGAACGACTTGATGTCGGCGCCCGCCGAGTAAAGGAAGGGGTTGGAGGAGGCCAGCACCAGCGCGCGCACGCCGGCGTCCTTGGCCTTGCGCCATACCTTCTCGAGATCCTGCACCACCTGCGGCGAGATCGAGTTCATCTGGCCGTGCGCCAGCCAGACGATCGCCACGCCCGCATCGCGCGTCTCGAGCGTGACGACCTCGCCCGGCTGGTCGGGATCTGGGCGGGCGTACGGATAAAAGCCCTGTCCGCTCTTTTGGCCCAGGCGCCCCTGGGCGACCAGGCGGCGCAGGATCGTCGGCGGGGCAAAGCGATCGCCGTAGCGCTCACAAGCGCTCTCCATCCGCTCCAGGATCGTGTCCAGGCCCTCGGCGTCAGCCTTCATGAACGGCGGCAGCAGGCCGCGGCGCGGGTCGAGCCCGGCGCCGGCCATCAGCCCGAAGTCGATGTCGCGATGTGTCGCCACCCCCTCCTCCAGCACCAGGCAGGCCTCGCTGAGCGTCTTCAGCGACAGCCGCTCGACGAGCTCGGCGACGTCGGGGTCGCCGTCGCCCTCGACGTTCGCGGCCCCCTCGGGGTCATAGAAGCCAACGCCGCCGGTCTTCGCGCCCAGCTTGCCGTCGGAGACGAGCTTTTGCATGCCCTTCGGCACGTAGAAGCGCTCCTCGCCATACGAGCGTTGCAGGTGCTCGGCCACGTGCAGCACCGTGTCCAGTCCGAGCAGGTCGACGAGCCGGAATGGACCAACCGGGACGACGCCAGCCGCGCCCACGCCCTCGTCGATCGCCTTTATCGAGAGCCTCTTTTGCTCCTGTTCGCGCCACACCTCCGAGACGCCGGAGTTGAGTATGCGGTTGACCACGAACCCCGGCACCTCCGCGCAGGTGATCGGCTGCTTGCGGATTGCCTGCGCGAACGTGACCGCGGCGGCGGTGGTCTCGGCGGATGTCTCCTCGCCCTCCACGATCTCGATCAACGGCATGACCGAGGCGGGGT
>Ga0066709_100003816_pt1 | contig 11765 bp, 12 predicted proteins | sample GraSoiAngelo_158_FD_79665 | JGI IMG/M metagenome (GOLD analysis project Ga0066709, IMG submission 79665) | Grasslands soil microbial communities from the Angelo Coastal Reserve, California, USA - 14_1009_16_30cm | ecosystem: Environmental > Terrestrial > Soil > Grasslands | place: USA... | reverse complement strand
GCGAGGTCCCCCGCGCGCTCGAGGGCCGGGCCCGACGTCGGGCGGAAGCCGACACCGATCTCGTTCGCGATGATGCCGGCGAGCGTGGTCTTGCCGAGGCCGGGCGGGCCCGAGAGCAGGACGTGATCGACCGGCTCCCCCCGTCCCTTCGCGCCGTCGATCAGCAGGCCGAACTGCTCCTTCACGGTCGGCTGTCCGACGAACTCCGAGAGCCAGCGCGGGCGAAGCGCGGCGTCGAAGTCCCGCTCGTCCGACGCCTCCTGCGGCGCGACCACGCGGATCAGGTCCTCGCGCTCCGGGTCGCTCTTCACGGGGCTCACCGTCCCGCGCTCCGAAGGGCCAGGCGAAGGAGCTCCTCGACCGAGCGGTCGCCGTTGGGCGAGATCGACCCGAGGGCCTCGCGTGCCTCCTGGGACGACAGGCCGAGCGCCAGGAGGGCCTCGCGGACCTCGCCGATCGGCCCGGTTCCCGACTCCTCACCCGGGGTGCCGAGCTTGTCCTTGAGGTCAAGGATGATGCGCGCCGCGACCTTCTTCCCCACGCCGGGCGCAGTGCAGAGCGCATCGGCGTCGCCCGAGGCGATCGCGCGGCGGAGCGTGTCGGCGGTGAGCGACGAGAGGACCGCCACGGCCATCTTCGGCCCGACCCCAGTCACGGTCACGAGGTGGTCGAACAGGCTCCGCTCGTCGGGCGAGGCGAACCCGTAGAGCACCATCGCGTCGTCGCGTACCTGCAGCCGCGTGTACAGGCGGGCCGGACGACCCTGCGGCGGCAGTGTGGTGAGCGTCGGGCCGGTCACGGTCACCTCGTAGCCGACGCCGCCGACCGACATCACCACCCGACCGGCGCCCTTCTCGGCGAGGGTCCCCTCGAGGAGCGCGATCATCGGGCGGCCTCGCGCGCCAGGGTCCGCAGGCGCGACTGCTGCAGGTGACAGAGCGCCGCCGCCACGGCGTCGGCCGCGTCGGGCTCGTCCGGGACCGCCGCGGGCCCGAGCAGGAGCTCCAGGCCGCGCCGGACCTGCTCCTTCGATGCGTTCCCGACCCCGGTGACCGCCATCTTCACCTCGAGCGGCGCGTACTCCTGCACGGGGACGCCCGCCTCGGCCGCCGCGACCATCACCGCGCCCGACGCACGCGCGACGTCCATGGCGCTCCCGGTGTTCCTGCCCCACATGAGGCGCTCCAGCGCTAGGGCCTGCGGCCGGTGCCGGGCGATCGCCTCGCGAACCGCGACCGAGAGCCGGCGGAGCCGCTCAGCCGGCTCGAGCGACGGCGAGGTTCGCACGGTCTCCCACCAGATGACCGAGGGCCGCTTCGCGCCGCGCTCGGCGCCGACACAGGCGAGCCCGAGCGCGCGCGTGCCCGGGTCGACACCCAGGATGATCCGATCGAACATATGTTCCAGCAGCCTACACCCGCTCCCCGACGTGGGCCAGGATCTCTTCGGGGATGTCGAAGTTCGCGTAGACGGCCTGGACGTCGTCCAGGTCCTCCAGGTCCTCGACCAGTCGAAGGACGCTCGCCGCGCGTTCGGATCCGACGGGGACGTCGTTCTGCGGGAGCATCGTGAGCTCCGCGGAGGCGACCTGGACGCCCGCGCCCTCGAGGGCGGTCCGGACCTCCTTCAGGGCATCGGGGCCCGTCACGACCTCCCACTGCTCGCCGAGGTCGCGGAGGTCGTCAGCACCGGCCTCGAGGGTGATCTCGAGCAACCGGTCCTCGTCCGGCGACGTCGCTTTGTCGAGCTCGATCAGCCCGCGGCGATCGAACTGCCAGGCGACGCTCCCGGGGTCTGCCAGGTTGCCGCCCACGCGCGTGAACGTGTGGCGAACCTCCTGACCGGTCCGGTTGCGGTTGTCGGTCAGCGCGTGCACGAGGAACGCGACGCCGCCCGGCCCGTACCCCTCGTACCAGACGTCCTCGTACCTGGCGCCGCCCGCCTCGCCGCTCGAGCGCTTGATCGCGCGCTCGATGTTGTCCCACGGCACGGAGTTGTCGCGCGCCTTCTCGACCGCGGAGGCAAGCGTCATGTTGCCGTCGATGTTCGGTCCGCCCTCGCGCGCCGCCACCTCCACGGCGCGCAGGAGCTTCGCGAACATGCGCCCCCGCCGCTCGTCGTTCGCGCCCTTCTTGCGCTTGATCGAGGCCCACTTCGAATGCCCGGACACGGCGGCTAGTTTCCCAGGGAGAGCGCGAGCTCGTGCAACCTCGGGTCGCCGGCGAGCTCCGGATGGAAGGACGCGGCCAGCACGTTCCGCTGCCGCACCAGGACGGGCACGCCCTCGTGCTCGGCGAGCACGTCGACGTCGGCGCCGACCGCGGTGACGACAGGGGCACGGATGAAGGACGCGCGAACGGGTCCGACGTCCGTGACCTGCACCTCGGCCTCGAAGGAGGCCACCTGGCGGCCGTAGGCGTTGCGCCGGACCTCGATGTCGATGAGCGACAGGAGCGGGACGTCTTCGTCGAGCCGGTTCGCGAGCAGGATCATGCCCGCGCAGGTCCCGAAGACGGGCATCCCGGCACGGGCGCGTACCCTGATGGGCTCGACCAACCCGTAGGCGACGGCCAGCTTGGCGATCGACGTCGACTCGCCGCCGGGGATGCACAGGGCCTGAACGTCGTCGAGCTCCTCGGGATGGCGAACGAGCACGGGCGTCGCGCCGCACGCCGCGAGCATGCGGGCGTGCTCGCGGAAGTCGCCCTGCAGGGCGAGGACGCCGGCCTTCACCCCGAGCCTCTCACCAGCCGCGGGTCTGCAGGAGCTCCTCGTTCGCGAGCTTCGACGTGTCGAGCCCACGCATCGGCTCGCCCAGGCCACGGGAGACCTTGGCCAGGATGTCGGGGTCCTGGTAGTAGGTCGTCGCCTCGACGACCGCCCGGGCGCGCGCGGCCGGGTCCTCGGACTTGAAGATCCCCGACCCGACGAAGTTGCCGTCGGCACCGAGCTGCATCATGAGCGCGGCGTCGGCGGGCGTCGCGATCCCCCCGGCGGAGAAGTTCACGACCGGCAGGGCCCCGAGCGCGGCGGTGCGGCGCACCAGCTCGACGGGAGCCCCGAGCTCCTTCGCGGCGGTGGCGAGCTCGTCGCCCCGAAGGCCCGCGATCGCGCGGATCTGCCCCGTGATCTTGCGCATGTGCCGAACGGCTTCGACGATGTCCCCGGTGCCCGCCTCACCCTTCGTGCGGATCATGGCCGCGCCCTCGCCGATCCGGCGGAGCGCCTCGCCCAGGTCCCGCGCGCCGCAGACGAACGGCACGGTGAAGCCCCACTTGTCGACGTGGTGCTCCTCGTCGGCCGGGGTGAGCACCTCGCTCTCGTCGATGTAGTCCACCCCCAACGCCTGCAGGATCTGCGCCTCGACGAAGTGGCCGATCCGGCACTTCGCCATGACCGGGATCGAAACGGCCTCCATGATTTCGGCGACCTTCGACGGATCGGCCATCCGCGCGACGCCGCCCTCCCTGCGGATGTCGGCCGGCACGCGCTCGAGGGCCATGACGGCGCAGGCACCCGCGTCCTCGGCGATCTTGGCCTGGTCGGCGGTGGTGACGTCCATGATCACCCCGCCCTTCAGCATCTCGGCCAGCCCCGTCTTCACCCGGAGCGTGCCGGTCTCCTCGTCCATCGGAACCCCTCCCGAACCCGGCCGAAGGTCGGCCGGTTGGTCCAGTGTAATCTCACGCAACCATGCGCATCTTCTCGGGCATCCAGCCGACCGGCCGCAAGCACCTTGGCAACTACCTGGGCGCCATCCGCGGCTACGTGGAGGGGCAGGACCGCGGAGACGCGGTGTACTGCATCGTCGACCTGCACGCCCTTACGGTCGGACCGGACCCGGCCGAGCTCCGCGGGAGCCTGTACGACACGACGGCGATCCTGCTCGCGGCCGGCCTCGACCCCGCGCGATGCATCCTGTTTCGCCAGTCGCACGTACGCGAGCACACGGAGCTCTGCTGGGTGCTCGCGACCGTCGCCTCCTACGGCGAGCTGTCTCGGATGACCCAGTTCAAGGAGAAGTCGGCCCAGCACAAGCAGTTCGTCTCCTCGGGACTGTTCTTCTACCCGGTGCTGCAGGCCGCCGACATCCTCGCCTACGACACCGATGAGGTCCCGATCGGCGAGGACCAGAAGCAGCACATCGAGCTCACGCGCGAGATCGCGCAGCGGTTCAACGCGCGCTTCGGCGAGACGCTCGTCGTGCCGACGCACCGCATCCCGCCGGTCGGCGCCCGGATCCAGGACCTGCAGTCACCGGGCAAGCGCATGTCCACGACCGCGAGCACCGAACAAGGCGCCGTCTACATCCTGGACGCGCCCGGGTCGGTCCAGCGCAAGTTCCGGACCGCGGTCACCGACTCGGGGACAGAGATCGTCCGCGGCCCGGACAAGGCGGGCATCACGAACCTCATCGAGATCCTCTCGGTCGTGCGCGGGGTGGACCCCGCGGCGATCGAGCGGGAGTTCGCCGGCCTCGGCTACGGCGCGTTCAAAGCAGCGGTCGGGGACGCCGTGGTCGAGTACCTCGCGCCGGTCCGGGAGCGCTACGAGAAGCTCCGGGCCGACGAGGCAGGCCTGGAGGCGACGCTTGCCGACGGCGCGGCGAAGGCGCATGCGATCGCGTCGCGCACGCTCGCTCGCGTCCGCGCAGCGATGGGGATCGGGGCGCCGGGCTAGGAGTACGTGACCGGGATCGTGTTCGGCAGCAGCTCGACCCAGGTGGTACCCGGCGCGAGGGGGATCTGGTTGCCGCTCGCGTCGCGGAAGACGGTGAGGTCCGACAGGCTCGGTCGCGACCACGTCCCCACGATCACCTTGCCGTTGCGGAACACGTAGGCCTTGCCCGATCCCGTGGCGATGACCTCGGGCGAGGGCATCCCGTTCGCGTCCGTGATGTCGGTGAGGACCGTCTTCACCACCTGCACCACGACGTTCGTGGCCTGGACCTGCGTGCCGTCGCTGAGCGTGTGAGGCACGGTCCCGTGGGAACGGAGCCACGCCTTCTTCTTGACGCTCCACTTCCAGTAGACGTCCGAGGAACCGGAGAACGGCAGGTGCACTGTCCGGGCGACGAGCGCCCCCGCCGGCGGGCGCGCCGAGTACGTGAACACGGGCGCCGGCGGCGCGCCGTTCGTGTGCGCGGCTGCGTACAGCGCCTGGGTGCTCGAGTAGAGGTTGTGCGGCGCCGACCGACTGCCATCTCGGTGGTAGGCGCTCGCGGCCTTCTCGTAGTTGACGTCGATCAGCCCGCGCTGGTGCACCTTCGCCTCCACCTTCGCGACGCCCCCGGCGTACCCAAAGATCGGCGTGCCGAACTGATCCAGGATGTCGGGGTCGGTGAGGCGGGCGCTCCGAATGGGTTCGATCCGCGCCGCGTTCGAACACTGGTAGACGACGATGAACCTCGTGATGCCGCCCTCGACCGGCTCCTCGTACACGATGTCGGCCGAGTCCAGCCCTGTCTGCGGACGCGCCTCGGGGAGGTTCTCGACCTTCACGGCGAGCGCGGGGCGGTTCGGCACGGCGCCGTGCGTGAGCGTGACGCCGGTGAGCGGGCAGACCGGAGGCGGCGTCGGCGACGGGCTGGAGGAGGGCGAGTCGCCGGCGGACGGCCCCGCTGTCGGCTTGGCGTGACCGGCCAGGGCCGAGACGCCGAACACCACGCCGCCGACGACGGCCACGACCGACACGCTCGTGACCAGGCGGCCGCGTCGAGTCATCGCCATGGCGGTGGGGTTTCTCCTTCCGTGGGCGCGTCCAGGGTCGGATGAGGATCCTACCGGCAGGATCGGGGCCCTACAACGATCCTCGGGCCGTCGTCACATCTCCTCAAGAACCCGGACGCGATCGGCGATGGGCGGGTGGGTCGAGAAGAGCTTCTCCCACCAATGCGTGCCCTGGCCCGGCACGCGCGAGGGCTGGTTCAGCCACAGGTGCGCCGTGGCGTTGTTCGCCACGCGCATCGGTGTGGTGTCCGCACCGATCTTCTTGAGCGCGCTGATGAGCGCCGGCGGATAGCGCGTGAGCAGCACTCCTTCGGCGTCGGCCTGGTACTCGCGGCGACGCGACATCGCCAGGCGAATGAGCTGCGCGAAGAGCGGCGCGAGGATCGCGAGGACGACTCCCAGGACCACCAGGATGACCTGGCCCTCACCGCCGCCCTCGCGGTCGCGGTCGCGACCACCGAACATGCCGCCCCAGAAGAACCACCGGAGCATGAACTCCGAGATCAGCACCACCGAACCGACGAGGGTGGCCACCACGGTCCCGAGCAGGATGTCCCGGTCGCGGATGTGGGACATCTCGTGGCCGATCACACCCTCCAGCTCGACCCGGTCCATCGTGTCGAGGAGGCCCTGCGTGACCGCGATCGAGGAGTGCTGTGGGTCGGGCCCGGTCGCGAAGGCGTTCGGCGCCTGTTCGGGCACCACGTAGACGGCGGGCTTTGGGACGCCCCCCGCGATCGCGATGCCCTCCACGATGTTGTGCAGGCGCGGCTCCTCCTCGCGCGTGACGGGCCGGGCGCGCGATACGCGGAGCACGATCCGGTCGCCGTAGCGGTACGAGTAGATGCTGTACGGGACGTAGATCGCGAGCGCGATCAAGAGCCCGACGAACCCGTTGCGCACGATGAGGTAGCTGAAGAGAAACCCGAGCGCGCCGAAGAAGACGAGCGCGACGACGATCATCAGGGCGGTCTTCCAGCGGTTCTTCGAGATCTGCTCGTACAAGGGCGGTCCCTAGAACTGCACGCCGACGGCGCCGCGCGTCGGCTCCTCGGTCTGGAAGAACTCGCGCGGGGTGAAGTGGCCAAGGTTGGCGATCAGGCTCGCGGGGAATCGCTGGATGAGCGTGTTCAGCGACTGGACCGTGTCGTTGTAGAACTGCCGCGAGAAGGCGATCTTGTCCTCGGTCCCGGTGAGCTCCTCCTGCAGGGCGAGGAAGTTCTGGCTGGCCTTCAGCTGCGGGTAGTTCTCCGCGACCGCGATCAGCCGTCCCAGGGAGCGGGTCAGCTGGTTCTCGGCCTGCGCCTGCGCCTGGACCCCGGTCGCCCCCTGGGCGGCCGACCGGGCCTGCGTCACCTCGTCGAACACCTCGCGCTCGTGGGCGGCGTAGCCCTTCACCGTCTCGATCAGGTTCGGGATCAGGTCGTAACGGCGGCGGAGCTGGACGTCGATCTGGGACCAGGCGTTCTCGGTGCGCACGCGCAGGCGCACGAGCCGGTTGTAGGTGAACACCGCGGAGAGGATCGCGAGCGCGACGAGCCCGAGGATGACCCAGACGACCGCCACGCGGCCATCTTACAGGGCGTCCTGATACGCAGCCTCGATCTCGCGCGTGACCGCCGTCCACGAGTACCGCTCCGCGCGGCGCCGGCCCGCCTCGCCGAGCCGCGCCATCTCCTCGGGCCGATCGAGGAGCCGCCGGACGGCCGCCGCGAGCGCCGGCGGGTCGCGCGGTGGGATGAGGATCCCCTCGATCCCGTCGCGGACCACCTCTCGGTAGCCGGGGATGTCCGAGGCGATCACCGGGAGGCCGGCGGCCATGGCCTCCACCAGGACGATGCCGAAGCTCTCACCCCCGACCGCGGGCGCTACGAACAGGTCGACGGCCGCGTGGTAGGGCGCGAGCGCGGCGTGTGGCACGCGACCGAGCATGAGGACGCGCGAGCGGATCGACGCGGGGAGCTGCTCGATCGTTCGCTGCTCCGCACCCTCCCCCACGACGACCATCCGCAGGTCGGGGACGTCGGGCGCGAGCATCCCGAAGGCGCGCACCGCGACGTCGAAGCCCTTGCGAGGCTCGAGGCGGTTCACGAACAGCAGCCGTCGGCCCGCAGGGAGCATCGCGGGCGTGGCCGCGGCGAAGAGCTCCACGTCGACGCCGTTCGGCACGATCCGCACCGGCCCCGAGAAGTGGCGGCTCGCGAACTCGGCCGCCGCGTTCGACACGGCGATCCGAACGGCCAGGCGCCGCCACACCCGCCGGAGCAGCGGGGCCGCGAGCGTCACGACCCGCGCGCGGTCAGCGTAGGCGTGGAACGTCGCGACGACCGGCGCGTCCGCGACCTGCGCGGCGAACATCCCGGTGCTGGGCGAGAAGGGCTCGTGGACGTGGACCACGTCGGGGCGAAAGGCCGTCAGCGCCCGGCGGATCGTCCGTCGGGTGAGGGGGTCGGGGGCGATCGCCGCGACCGAGCCGTTGAACCGGATCCGCACGGGCCGCCCGACGACCACGACGCCCGGCTCCTCGGGCCGCAACCAGCCCGGGGCGAGGACGAGCGTCTCGTGCCCCCTGCCTCGAAGATGCCGCGCGAGCTGCACCACGTGGCCCTGCACGCCGCCCGGTGCGTCCAGCGCGTACGGGCACGCCAGGGCGATCCTCACGAGGCCAGGCCGTCCTCCCACGCCGGCTGGAACATGTGCCAGTCGGCTGGCGCCTCGGAGATGGAGCGCTCGAACGCGGCCCCGACCAGCTGCGTGAGCGCGGCGACGTCGGTGCGCATCCTCCCGGTTCGTTCGACGGTGAGCGGCTCGCCGATTCGGCAACGCCAGCCCACCTCGGTGGTGAACACCGCAGCGACGCACAGGGGCGCGCCGGTCGAAAGCGAGAGAAGCGCCGGCCCTGCGGGAAGGAGCCGCGGCGCCCCGAACATCTCGACGGGCACCCCGCGGCCCGTGAGGTCCCGGTCGGCGACGAGCGTGATCACGTGGTTCTGGGCGAGCAGCTCCACCAGGGTTCCCGCGACATTGCGCCCCTCGCCGAGCGGGACGATCCGCATACCGAGCGCGCGACGGTGGCGAAGGAACAGGTCGAAGGCCTCTTGCGGCTTCAGCTCCTCCGCGACCGCCGCCATCCGGTAGCCGTGCAGCGCGAGCCAGTGCCCCGCAGCGTCCCAATTCCCCATGTGCGGGAGCGCCGCGATCACGCCGCCTCCGCGCGCGAGCCCGGCGTCGAGGTGCTCGACCCCGTCGATCTCGAAGCGCCGGTCGACCTCCTCCGGCGGCATCGAGCGCAGCGCGAACGTCTCGTACCAGTAGCGGCCGTAGAGCCGGAAGCACTCGCGGGTCGCCGACTGCACGATCGGCGATTCGGGCGGATGGCCGAGGACCCTCGCGAGGTTCGCTTCGACAGTCGCGCGAACCGCCTGCGAGCGGTTGAGCGACATGCGGTGGTAGAGCCCGGTTCCCCACAGGCCGGCCGAACGCGGCACCCGCATGCTGAGCCACTCCGCGGCGCGCAGCGTCAGGTAGGCGGTTCGCTCGGAGCGGTTCACCGAGCTCCCCCATGAGCAGCGCGCGACCGGCGCTCCTGCAGGACCACGTTCCAGGCGCGCACCGCCACGGCGCCGAGGGTGACGGCGTAGAAGGCGACGAGCGCGGCGATGAGCCACCCCGTGAGGAGGCCACCGACGAGGAGCCCCACGCGAACGGCGCGGTAGCCGAGCGTCTCGCGTCCCCGGTACCCGAGCGACTGGCCGCGCGCCCGTTCGTACGACGCGACGAACGAGGCGGCGAGCCCGATCAGCGCGAGCCCTGCCAGACGCGGCGAGGGCACGCGCCACGCCCATGCGAGCGGCACCAGGATCGCGGTGTCGAACAGCCGGTCGACGATGAGCTCCGCGAATCGTTCGCGCCCCCGGCGCGCGGCGGCGGTCCCCGCGAGGAGGCCGAGGCCGCCGACGAGCGCCGCCAGGCCCGCGATGCGGGGATGGCGCGCGATGATCAGCCACCCCGCAATGGCGTCCATGAGCAGGGAGGCCGCGAGGAGGGTGAGGGGTGATGCCCGCGGGGCATCCGCGCGCGACGGCGTCGCAGGTGAGGCGGCCATCTCGGGCGGGAGCCTATCATCCGGGCCCCGCGCGCCCTTCTCCTATAATCGGCCCTTCTTACGATGAACGCTCACGACGCGCGCGCGATCCGAAACGTCGCCCTGGTCGGGCACAGCGGCGCCGGCAAGACCACCCTCACCGAGGCGCTGCTGTTCGTCTCTGGAGCCCTCACCCGGATGGGCAAGATCGGCGAGGGCAACACGGTGTCCGACCACGACCCCGAGGAGATTCGCCGCGGGATCAGCGTGTCCATGTCGCTCGCTCCGATCGAATGGCAGGGCGTGAAGATCAACATCCTGGACACGCCCGGATACGCGGACTTCATCGGCGACGTCCACGGGGCGATCCGGGCGTCTGACGCGTGCCTATTCGTCGTCTCGGCGGTGGACGGCGTGGAGGTCCAGACCGAGGCCGCGTGGGAGCTGGCGGCCGAGGCCGGCCTGCCTCGCGCGATCGTCATCAACAAGCTCGACCGCGAGCGCGCGTCGTTCGAGCGCACGCTCGAGGATCTGGTGCGGGCCTTCGGCACGCAGGTCGCCCCCATCCAGCTCCCGATCGGCGAGGAGCACGACCTCGCCGGGCTGGTCGACCTGCTCTCGCGCAAGGCGTACCGGTATGGGACGGCGACGACGGGCGCCGAGGAGGCGTGGCCGGAGGACCTGGTCGCGAAAGCCGAGCCGTACCGCGAGCGCCTGGCCGACGCGGTCGCCGAGACCGACGACGCGCTCCTCGAGAAGTACCTGGACCAGGGAGAGCTGTCCGAGGAGGAGATCGTGCGCGGCGTGAAGGCCGGGCTCGCCCAGGCGAAGGTCGCGCCGGTGCTCGTGGCCGCCGCTGACCGGCACCTCGGCGTCGACCGGCTGGCATCGTTCGTCGCGGACGCCTTCCCCTCCCCTGCCGAGCGCGCCCCCGTGACCGTCAGGACGAAGGGGGACGAGGAGCGCGAGCGCGCGTGCGACCCCGCCGGGCCGCTCACGGCGCTCGTGTTCAAGACGGTGTCCGACCCCTACGTCGGCAGGATCAACCTGTTCCGAGTATGGAGCGGCACGCTTCGCCCGGACTCGAGCGTCTTCAACGCCACGAAGAACACGGAGGAGCGCGTCGGGCAGGTTTTCACGATGCGGGGCAAGGACCACGAGAACGTTCCCGAGGTCCCCGCCGGAGACATCGGGGCGGTCGCGAAGCTCTCGCACACCACCACCGGCGATACGCTCTCGGTGAAGTCCGACCCGGTGACGCTCCCGTCGATCGCGCTCCCCGAGCCGCTCCTCGCCGTCGCCATCGCGCCGAAGACGAAGGGCGACGAGGACAAGCTCTCGACCGCCATCGCCCGGATCCAGGAGGAGGACCCGACGCTGCACGTCGAGCGCTCGCCGGAGACCCACGAGACGGTCCTGTACGGGATGGGCGAGGCGCACATCGACACGATGGTCGAGAGCATGAAGCGGAAGTTCGGCGTCGAGGTCGTGACCTCGCCGGCCCACGTCCCCTATAAGGAGACGTTCAAGACGAAGGTCCAGGCCATGGGCCGGCATGTCAAGCAGTCGGGCGGGCACGGCCAGTACGCGATCGCCTATATCGAGGTCGAGCCCCTCCCGCGGGGCACCGGCTTCGAGTACGTGGACAAGATCTTCGGCGGCTCCATCCCGAACCAGTTCATCCCGTCCGTGGAGAAGGGCGTCGTGAAGACCATGCACGAGGGCGTAGTCACCCGCAACCCGATGGTGGACGTCCGCGTCACGCTCTACGACGGGAAGTTCCATCCGGTGGACTCGAGCGACATGGCCTTCCAGATCGCCGGTTCGCTCGCCCTGAAGGAGGCCGCCGCGAAGGCGGGCATCGCCCTCCTCGAGCCCATCGTGAAGGTCGAGGTCTTCACCCCCGAGTCCTACATGGGCGACATCATCGGAGACCTCAACGCCAAGCGCGG
>Ga0066709_100003815_pt1 | contig 11765 bp, 8 predicted proteins | sample GraSoiAngelo_158_FD_79665 | JGI IMG/M metagenome (GOLD analysis project Ga0066709, IMG submission 79665) | Grasslands soil microbial communities from the Angelo Coastal Reserve, California, USA - 14_1009_16_30cm | ecosystem: Environmental > Terrestrial > Soil > Grasslands | place: USA... | reverse complement strand
ACTTTCGCCGCCGGGTGTTTCTGGGGGGTCGAGGCGGCGTTCCGCCAGGTGCCGGGCGTGCTCGACGCGGCGGTCGGATATACCGGCGGCAGCCGGTCGAACCCGACTTACGAGGACGTCTGCACCGATCGCACGGGGCACGCGGAGGCCGTCCAGGTCGAGTTCGATCCGGAAAAGGTCTCCTACGACCGGCTGCTCGACGTGTTCTGGGAAAATCACGATCCAACCACCAAGAACCGGCAGGGTCCGGACGTCGGGGCGCAATACCGATCCGCGATCTTCTTCCACGATCCCGCGCAGCAGAAAGCGGCCGCGGCTTCCCGCGAGCGGCAGGAGACCAGCGGGCGCTATCGCCGTCCGATCGTCACCGAGGTCACGCCGCTCACGACGTTCTGGCGCGCCGAGGACTATCACCAGCGATACCTCGAGAAACGCGGCCTCGCGCACTGCAAGATCTGAACGGCGATGTGGCAAGTGGAGACCTGACCCCATGACGGATCTCGCACGGCACTATCTCGACGACGCCCTGGGCGAGTTTCGGAAGCTCAAGGGTTTCGGGGACAAGGCGCTCGCACAAATTTCCGAGGAGGACTGGCTCCGCCAGCTCGACCTCGAGTCGAACTCGATCGCGATCGTCGTCAAGCACATCGTCGGCAATATGCGGTCCCGGTGGACCGACTTCCTGACGACCGACGGCGAGAAGCCGGACCGCAACCGCGACACCGAGTTCGAGCTTGGCCGCGAAGACACCAAGGAGCGACTGCTCGAACGCTGGGAAGCCGGCTGGCGGCTTCTGTTCGAAGCGATTTCCCCGCTCGCCTCCGAAGATCTGCAGAAGACGGTCGCGATCCGCGGCGAGCCCCACTCGGTACTGCAGGCGATCAACCGGCAGCTCACCCATTACGCCGGGCACGTCGGACAGATCGTGTACCTCGCGAAGCACTTCGCCGGCGCGCGATGGAAGACACTCAGCATCCCCCGCGGAAGATCGCGGGAATTCGACGTCGCCAAGGGAGGAGCGTCCTATCGTCCCGGTCAAAAGGAGGTTCCATGATCGTCGTTCGGAACGTTTTCCGGTTGAAGTTCGGCAAGGCGAAGGATGCGCTCGCGCTGTGGAAAGAAGGGCGTGAGATCGCCCGGAGAACGGGCTCCGGCGGCAACATGAAAGCGATGACCGATCTGGTCGGACCGTTCTACACGCTCGTCATGGAGGAGGAGTACCCGTCGCTCTCCGACATGGAGCGCGAGATGCAGAGCGAAACGGGAGCGGAGGAGTGGAAAGGCTGGTACCAGAAGTTCGTGCCGCTGGTCGAGAGCGGATATCGCGAAGTCTTCACGATCGTCGAGTGACGCACCGGCGCGCGAGTCTTTCCGAGGCACTCGCCCGGCTCCCGGGCGCGGACGGCGAACGCTTCGCCACGGTGATCGAGCACGGCACGTTGACCGTGGAGATCTACGCGCCCCGTGGGACCGATCCGCAGAAGCCGCACACGCGCGACGAGGTCTACGTGGTGATGTCGGGAACGGGCTGGTTCGTCAACGGTCCCGACCGGGACCGGTTCGCGCCGGGAGACGTTCTCTTCGTTCCGGCCGGCGTCGAGCACCGTTTCGAGGAGTTCACGGACGACCTCGCCCTCTGGGCGATGTTCTGCACGCCGCAGGGAGGCAGCTCACCATGACGGAATCGGTCGCGGGCTCGATCCGGTCGCTCTGGCGCTATCCGGTCAAGTCGATGCTCGGCGAAGAGATCGACCGGTCGGCCGTCACCGAGCGGGGCTTCGTAGGCGATCGCGCGTACGCGCTCGTGGATGCGTCGGACGGCAAGGTAGCGAGCGCCAAGAACCCGCGCAAGTGGCCGAGGATGTACGAGTGCCGCGCGGAGCTCGACGAAACGCCGCGCCGGGTGCGGATCCGGCTTCCCGACGGCGGCGTCGTCGCCGTCGACGATCCGAACGCCGCCGCGGTTCTGTCGCGGATCCTGGGGCGGGAGGTAGCGATCGAGACGGCGGCGAGCGCTGCGCCGGTCTTGGAAGAGCTCTGGCTCGAAGGATCGCCGAACGGACAGGACGTGACCGACGAGCGGATCGCGCTGGGGTCTCCGGCCGGGTCGTTCTTCGACTATGCGGTCATCCACCTCGTCACGACGGCGACGCTCGAGCACTTGAGCGAGCTCTACCCGCAGGGGCGCTTCGATCCGCGCCGTTTTCGTCCAAACGCGCTGGTCTCGGTCGCCGACGGACAGGCCGGCTTCGTCGAGAACGGCTGGATCGGCAAGACGCTCGCGCTCGGCGACTCCGTCCGGCTGCGCGTGACGGACCCCTGCCCGCGCTGCGTGATGACGACGCTCGCGCAGGAAGAGCTTCCGGCGGATGCGGGGATCCTGCGCACGGCGGCGCGCCACAACCCGGTCGTCGGTGGAGAGGGGCGGGGGCCGGATGGGGCCTACCCGGCCTCCGTCGGCGTTTACGCGAGCGTCGTCGCGGGGGGGACCGTTCGACGGGGGGACACGGTCCGGCTCATCAGTTAGCAAGCTTAGGCAAATCAGGCACTTGAGCGGCAATGTGGCAAGTGGAGATCTGACCCCATTTCAGTTGATTTACGCCTGACTTGCGCCTTAAAGTCGGCGGGTGTTCCAGCCCACCGACCCGCGCATCGTCGCGGCCGGCGCGCGCAAGGAAAAGCTCCGACAGCGCGCCTGGCGTCCTCCCGCTGCGCGCCGACAACCCCGGCCGTACGCGGAGCTGCGCGCGGCGTCGGCCTTCTCTTTTCTGGACGGCTCCTCGCTTCCGGAAGATCTCGTCGAAGAAGCCGCGAACCGTGCGCTCCCGGCGGTCGCTCTCGTCGACACGAACGGCGTGTACGGAGCGCCGAGGTTCTACAAGGCGGCGCAGCAGGCGGGAATCAAGGCGCTCGTCGGGGCGGAGGTGACCGTCGAAGACGGTCATCCCGAACGCATTGAGGAATCTCGTGGCGTCAGGAAGGAGATTCCTCGGAATGACAGAACGGCCCGTCTCACGCTCCTCGTCGCGAACCGAACCGGCTACAAGAATCTCTGCCGCCTGATCACGACGGGCGCACTCCGAAACGAGAAGGGGAAAGGGCGCGTGTCGTGGGACGAGGTCGTCGCGCACGCGGAAGGGCTGCACTGCCTGACCGGCGGCGAGGAGAGCCCGGTCGCGCGTACGCTCGCGACGAACGGCCCGGACGCCGCGGGAGAAATCCTCGCCCGGCTCGCCGCGATCTTCCCCGGCCGGCTGCACGTCGAGCTCCAGCGGCACCACCTTCGCGACGAGGAGCACGGCAATCGCGCCCTGGTCGACCTGGCCCGGGCGCGGAAGCTCCCTCTCGTTGCGACGAACGGTGTGCGTTACGCCCGCGCGCGCGACAAGGACCTCCACGACGTCATGACCGCGTTGCGACACAAGACCGATCTCGACAAAGCGGGCGCGCTCCTGGCCGCGCAGCGGGAGCGGCATTTCCGGGACGCCGCCGCGATGTCGGACCTCTTCACGGACCTGCCGGGCGCGCTCGACGCGGCCTGGGAGCTCTCGCAGAAGCTCGACTTCACGCTCGCGGACCTCGGGTACCGCTTCCCCGACTATCCGCTGCCGGCCGGCGAGACGCCCTCGTCCTTCCTCCGGAAGATCGCGTGGAACGGCGCCCGTACCCGCTTCCGGCCCCTGACCGCGCGCGCGCAGGCGCAGATCGCGAAGGAGCTCGACCTGATCGAGAAGCTCGACCTCGCCGGCTACTTCCTGATCGTCTGGGACATCGTCCGGTTCTGCGGCGAGCAGAAGATCCTGGTCCAGGGACGCGGCTCCGCCGCGAACAGCGCGGTGTGCTATGCGCTTTCGATCACCGCGGTCGATCCGGTGAAGATGCAGCTCCTCTTCGAGCGCTTTCTGTCGGAAGAGCGCGGCGAGTGGCCCGACATCGACCTCGACCTCCCTTCCGGAGACCAGCGCGAGAAGGTCATCCAGCACGTCTACGAGAAGTACGGCGCGCGCGGCGCGGGAATGACGGCGAACGTGATCACCTACCGCGACCGCATGTCGGCGCGCGAGGTCGGCAAAGCGCTGGGATACTCGCCCGATCAGGTGGACCGGCTCTCGAAGCAGCTCGGGAGCTGGAACTTCGGCGAGATCCGGGAGCCGATCGAGGAGCTCTCTAACGAGATCGCGGCGGCGGGCCTCGATCCGCGCGACGTCCGCTCGCGCCACTTCATGCGCCTCTGGCTCGGCATCCAGAACCGGCCGCGCCACCTCGGCCAGCACTCCGGAGGAATGGTCATCGCGGCGGGACGGCTCGACGAAGTCGTGCCGCTCGAGCCGGCGTCGATGCCGGGCCGGGTCGTCGTGCAGTGGGACAAGGACGACTGCGCGGACATGGGGATGGTCAAGGTAGACCTGCTCGGTCTCGGAATGCTGGCGGCACTCGAAGAGGCGATCCCGATGATCCGCGCGAACGAAAAGGTCGAGGTGGACCTCGCGCACCTGCCGCAGGACGACCCCGCGATCTACAAGATGTTGAACGAAGCCGACACGGTCGGCCTCTTCCAGGTCGAGAGCCGGGCGCAGATGGCGTCGCTCCCGCGCCACGCGCCGAAAGTCTTCTACGACATCGTCGTACAGGTCGCGATCATCCGGCCGGGTCCGATCGTCGGCGGCATGGTGCATCCGTTCTTCGATCGGAGGCGCGGCTTGGCGCCCGTCGAGTACCCGCACCCTTCCCTCGAGCCGATCCTGAAGCGCACCCTGGGGGTCCCGCTCTTCCAGGAACAGCTTTTGAAGATCGCGATGGTCGCCGCGGGCTTCACCGGCGGCGAGGCGGAGGAGCTGCGGCGCGCGATGGGATTCAAGCGCTCGCAGGAGCGGATGGCTTCGATCGAGGAGAAGCTGCGGCGCGGCATGACCGAGCGGGGAATCGACGCCGCGGCGCAGGAGCAGATCGTGAAATCCATCACGTCGTTCGCGCTCTACGGGTTTCCCGAATCGCACGCGGCGTCCTTCGCGTTGATCGCCTACGCGAGCGCGTATTTGAAGGCGCACCACCCGGCCGCCTTCTACGCCACGATCCTGAACACGTGGCCGATGGGCTTCTACCACCCTGCGACGCTCGTGAAGGACGCGCAGCGGCACGGCACGGAGGTGCGGCCGATCGACGTCGCGAGATCCGGCTGGAAGTGCCGCTGGGACGAGGGCGCGGTGCGCCTCGGGCTTCGGTTCGTCCAGGGCCTGAAAGAGACGACCGGACAGAGAATCGAAGCCGAGCAGGGGAGGGCGCCCTTCGCCGGTGCGGACGATCTCGCGCGGCGGTGCGCGCTCCGCGAGGACGAGCTCGTTCGCCTCGCTTACGCCGGGGCGCTCGCTTCGTTCGGCCGGACCCGGCGCGGGGCGCTCTGGCAGGTCGCCAAGATCGCGCGCTCCTCCGGCGCGCTCTTCGCCGGCATGGCGACCGAGGATCCTTCGCCTCTACCCGACATGACCCCGCGCGAAGAAACGGCCGCCGACTACAAGTCCACCCAGATGACGACCGGTCCGCATTTGGTCGAGCACCTCCGCGGAGAGTTCCGCCGGCGGGGGATCCTGTCAGCCGCCGAGCTCGCGCGCCTTCCCGACGGCACCCGCGTCCGGACCGGAGGCGCAGTCATCGTCCGGCAGCGTCCCGGCACCGCGAAAGGATTCGTGTTCCTGACTCTCGAGGACGAGAGCGGCATGTGCCAGGCGATTGTGCGGCCCGACCTCTTCCGCGAGTACCGCTCGGTCATCGTCGGATCCGGCACGCTCGTCGTCGAGGGCCGTCTCCAGAAACAGGACGGCACGCTCTCCGTGAAAGGGGAGCGGTTCTGGGGCGTGAGTGAGCTGGAAGAAATCCCCAGCCACGACTTCCACTGAAAGCGTGGACGACTAGCCGCGGAACTGCGACAAGGCGAACAGGACGATCGCCCCTGCTCCGAAGAGGAGCGACGCGATCCAGACGGCGCGGCTGCGGGTCAGAGCCGCCACGGCGCCGAGGGCGATCGAGACCTGGAAGAGCGCGACAGAGTTGGCAAAGCCGTGATGGAGGTGGAGCAGCTCGTCCGCCTCGTTCGACTTCTCGTCCCGCTCTTTCTCCTTCTTCCGGGCCTCCTTTTCGATGTCGCCCTGCTCGGCGGCGTAGCGCTTCTCTTTCTCGGCGAACTCGCGCGGCGGCTCTTTCGAGATGGCCGCGTAAGCGCTGCGGCCCGCCTCCGCGACCGCCGCCTTGATTCCCTTGGCCTGGTAATAGGCCCACTGGTCGGATGCCTCGGCCTGGAGGCGCGCCGCCTCGGTCTTCAAGACGAGCGCGTGATTGACCGTCGCGCCGGCCCGGAGCGCCGCGACCGCGGCGAACGCCGCGAAGAGCGCCGTCGTCAGCGCGATTCTCTTCAGGAAAGTTCCGCCGTGCTCTTCCAGCTGTTCGTGGATTGTTTCGTGCAGGCTCTCGGTCTCGACCTCGGGTCCTTCGGGCATCTCGGCTCCTCGCTCGCTTCGACTCGCCGCGATTCTCCCAAAAGACAGAGTCCCTTCACTACGAAACCTTTCGTCCGACGGCCCGTAACGGTCTTCGTGAAAGCGATCCTCTCGATCGCCGCCGTGCTGCTGTCGCTAGCCGTCGGCGCGCGAGGTCAGACGAAGGCGCCTCCCGACTTCGAGCCGCCCATTGCGCTCGCGCGGATCTCCTCTCCCATCCAGGTGGACGGCGATCTCTCCGACCCCGGCTGGCGCGAGGCCGCGAAGGTCGAGACCTGGTACGAATCGAACGTGGGCGACAACGTCCCGCCGCCGGTCCAGACGATCGCGTACGTCGGCTACGACTCGCGATTTCTCTACGTTGCGTTCGACTGCCGCGACCCGAACCCGGCGAAGATCCGCGCCCCCTACGTCGACCGCGACAACGTCTTTTCGGACCAGGACTTCGTCGGCCTCATCCTGAACGCGAAGAACGACCGCCGCTCCGGCGTCGAGTTCTTCGTCAACCCGCGCGGCATCCAGGATGACGGCATCACGAACGACGCGACGGGAAACGAAGACTTCTCTCCCGACTTTTTCTGGGATTCCGCGGGGAAGATCGGTCCGCAAGGGTGGACCGTCGAGATCCGCATCCCCCTGACCTCCATCCGATACCCGAAAGGCGATCGGGAGACGTGGGGGATGATGCTCTACCGGAACTACCCGCGCGACTTTCGCTACCAGATCTTCGACGTCAAGCTGCCGCGAGGCTCGAACTGTTTCGTCTGCCGCTCGCGGGAGTGGACGGACATCACCGGCCTGCCCCGCGGAGGCCACCTCGTCGTCGCCCCGTATCTGACCGCTTCGGAAAGCGGGACCCCGCGCACCGGAGAGGCGGGGACCGAGTTCGTGAGCAAGCCGATCGAAGGGGACGCGGGGCTGGACGTCAAGTGGACGCCGAACGCGGATACGGCGCTCGACGTCACGATCAATCCGGACTTCTCCCAGATCGAATCGGACGTGGCGCAGATCTCGGTCAACGAACGGTTCGCGCTCTTCTTCCCGGAGAAGCGTCCGTTTTTCCTGGAAGGGGTAGACCTTCTCGAGACCCCCTTCCAGGCCGTCTATACACGAACGATCACGTCGCCGCGGTGGGGCGCGCGCGCGACCGGCAAGATCGGCGCTTCCGCGTACACCATCCTCGTGACGCAGGACCGCGGAGGGGGAAGCGCGATCATCCCGGGTCCCCAGTCCTCGAGCTTCGCGCCTCAGGATTTCTCTTCGATCGACGGCATTGCGCGCGTCCGGCACGACGTCGGAAGGTCGTTCATCGGCTTTCTCGCGACGGACCGCGAGAACGAGGGGAGCTCCAGCTACAACCGCGTCCTCGGTCCCGACTTCCAGTGGCGGCCGAGCGAGGGCGACCAGGTCACGGGTCAGTTTCTCTACAGCTCTACACGCACTCCGAACCGACCGGACCTCGCGGCGGAATGGGACGGACGCAAGCTCGACGCGGCGGCGGGGTTTCTGTCCTGGCTACACACGAGCCGGACCTGGCTCTGGCGCACGACCTACGAGGACGTCTCGCCTGACTTCCGCGCCGACCTCGGGTTCATGCCGCAGGTCGGATACCGCCACGGCCGGAACTTCCTCGGCTACACCTTCTTTCCGCAGAATTTCTTCTTCAGCCGACTCGAGCCGTTGTTCGTGGTCAACTGGTGGTGGGAGCGCGACGGGGACACGCTCGATCGCCGGGTCTATGCGGGCGTGCAGTTCCAGGGGAAGCTCAACTCGAGCGGGGAGCTGGACGCGAACTCCGATTCGATCCGCGTGGGAGAGAAGCTCCTTCACCGGCGGAATGTTTCGTATTCGATCGGGTTGGCGCCGACCCGTCTCGTTCCACGCATTTCCGTCGACGGCTTCCTCGGGCAGCAAATCGATTTCGCCAACGCGCGGGAAGGAGACGGAGGCCGGGTCGGCCTCTCCGCGACGACGCGCCCGACCGATCACCTGGACCTCCAGTTCACGGGCGACCGGCGCTGGCTCGACGTGCGGGCCGAATCGGGGCGGCATGGCCGGCTCTTCACCGCGACGGTTGCCCGGCTGCGCGCGGCATATACGTTCTCGTCGCGTGCGTTCCTGCGGATGATCGGCCAGTACACCGAGACGAAGCGGGACCCGGAGCTCTACACGTTCGCGGTGTCGCGCAAGAGCGGCTCCTTCGATGGCTCGGCGCTCTTCTCCTACAAGCTCAACTGGCAGTCCGTTCTCTTCGTGGGCTACGGCGACTCGAGCGTCGTGAACGACACCGGCGACCTCGCGCACTCGTCACGGCAGTTCTTCCTGAAGGTTTCCTACGCCTTCCAGAGGTAGGACTCCTCTCAGATCGCGACGCGCCAGATCCCGGCCGGAACCCGGCAATGCCGATCGACGAGAACCTTCGTCGAGGCGCCGCCGTACCAGGAAGTGTCGTGCGAGTCGCGGGAGGGCTGCTCGTTTTCGCCGTGTGCGCGGCCGCGTCCGCGGCGCAGGACGCTCCGGCTCCGATCGAGGTCCACCGTATCTCCGGACCGATCCAGGCCGACGGCGATCTCTCCGATCCGGGCTGGAAGGACGCCGCCGTCATCGACAGCTTCTGGGAAACTCAGCCGGGCGACAACGTCCCGCCGAAAGTCGTCACGCGGGTCCTGCTCGCGTATGACGACAAGTACTTCTACATCGGCATCGACGCGCCGGATCCGCATCCCGAGACCATCCGCGCGCCCTACGTGGATCGGGACCAGGTCCTCGGAACGGACGACAACATCGCGGTTTTCCTGGACACGAGAAACGACCGGAAGTCCGCCCTCGAGCTGCGCGTGAACCCGCGCGGCAGCCAGGGGGACGCGAGCTGGAATGAAGCGACCGGTACGGAGGACTTCTCGCCCGACATTTTCTTCGGCACTTCCGCCCGGATCACGCCCACCGGCTGGACGGCGGAGTACCGGATCCCGTTCTCCTCCCTTCGATACCCGAAAGGGAATCCGCAGACGTGGGGCATCCTCGTGTGGCGCAACTACCCGCGGGAGTTCCGTTACGCCATCCATTCCGCTCCCATCCCGCGGGGGTCGAACTGTCTGATCTGCCACATGCGATCGGTAACCGGGCTCTCCGGGCTGCCGGAGGGGGGGCACCTCGTGGTCGCTCCGTATGCGACCGCGACGGAGGCGGGAGAGCCGCGCGACCGGGAGTCCGACCATCCCGACTTCGTCAACCGCCCGATCGAAGGGGACGGCGGTCTCGACGTGAAGTGGACCCCCGGCTCGAACCACGCGATCGACGCGACCATCAACCCCGACTTCTCACAGGTCGAGGCCGACGCCGCTCAGATCGCGGTCAACCAGCGCTTCGCGCTTTTCTTTCCGGAGAAACGGCCGTTCTTCCTGGAGGGCGTCGACCTGCTCGAGACGCCGATCAAGGCGGTGTACACCCGCACGATCACGTCTCCCCGGTGGGGGATCCGCGGGACCGGCAAGATCGGGGAATCGGCATACACGCTCCTCGTCACCGAAGACCGGGGCGGAGGTCTGGTCATCCTGCCCGGCCCGAATTTCTCGTCCTTCGCTCCCCAAGACTACCGGTCGATCGCGGCGATCGGACGGCTCCGGCACGACTTCGGCGCCTCGTTCGCCGGCCTTCTCCTGACGGACCGGGAAGTCAACGGAGGAGGCCACAATCGCGTGATCGGGCCGGACTTCGCCTGGCGCCCCAACGGGAGCAACCTGGTGACCGGACAGTTTCTCTGGAGCGACACGCAGACGCCGGATCGCCCCGACCTCGCGCAAGAGTGGGACGGCCGATCGTTATCCGGCGGCGCCGTCGATCTCCGGTGGGCGCACAACGAGACCGGGCCGGAGGGATTCCTCCATTATCGGGAGCTCGGCCGAGGGTTCCGCGCGGACGACGGGTTCGTTCCCCAGGTCGGCTTGCGCCTGGGCGAGGCGTTCGGGGGATGGAACTTCTATCCCACCGGACTTTTCAACCGCATCCGGCCGCAGATCCTGACCGTCTACTCCGAGGATCGCCACGGCAACCTGATCGATCGGAACATCTCACCCGGGATCTTCACGCTCGGGCAGCGCAACCTTCAGGCGGAGATCGACCTGAACCTCTCGGCGACGCGGATCGCCGGAGAAACTCTCCAGCGCACGAACGTCTTCTTCTTCTTCCAGGTCGATCCGTCGCGACGGTTCTCGCGGATCGAGGTGGACGGGAACATCGGCGACGAGTTCGACTTCGACAATGCCCGGGTGGGGGACGGTATCCGCCTTTCCTCCACGATCACGGTCAAGCCGACGGACCACCTCGCGCTCGAGTTCATCGGCAACCATCAGACGCTCGACGTCAAAGGCGACGACGGACGGAAGGGCCGCCTCTTCAAGGCGGAGACCGCCCGGCTGAAAGCGACCTACACGTTCACGGCGCGCATGCTCATGCGGTTGATCGGCCAGTGGGTTGAAACCGAGCGCGATCCGAGCCTCTATCGCTTTCCGGTCTCCCGCAAGGACGGTTTCTTCGACGGTTCGGCTCTCTTCTCGTACAAGCTCAACTGGCAGACGGTGCTGTTCCTCGGTTACGGAGACAACCGATCGCTCCGCGGCAACGGCGATCTCGTCGCCTCGGGCCGTCAGTTCTTCCTCAAAGTCTCGTACGCGTTTCAGAGCTGACCTCGCCCGCGAAGGGGCGAGGTCATCCCGAGCGAAGCGAGGGATCCCGCGCGCCGATAGAATTCCTCCAACTGATCGGGAGGAAGAATGCGCCGGATCGTCGTTCTGTTGGCTTTCGTCTGCTGTCCCGCGGCCGCTCAGGTCGTCCCCGGTCACCGGCTCCCGGAGGGTCCGGAGCGCCCGGTCCGCGACCGCGAGATTCACATCGAGCGATACCGCGCCGACTTGAAGTTCGACATGCCGCGGGAAGAGATTTCGGGCAATGCCACGATCGCGCTTTCTTCAATGCGCTCGGGTCTGACCGAAGTCGCGCTCGACGCTGCCGGGCTGGACGTGACCGGCGCTACGGCGTCGGGCTCTCCCGCGAAGTTCCAGGTCGACCGAACGGCGCGCGCCGTGCGGATCACGCTGCCGCGCCCTCTCGCCGCCGGCGAAAAGACGACTGTTGGCGTGACGTGGTCGGTGCATCCGAAGACCGGCATGTACTTCTTCCCGGCGACGCGAATGCGCGCCGCGCAGGCTTGGAACTACGGCGAGGGCGGCCTGCACGACGGCTGGCTTCCCATCTACAACGACGTGAACGACAAGT
>Ga0066709_100003812_pt1 | contig 11767 bp, 10 predicted proteins | sample GraSoiAngelo_158_FD_79665 | JGI IMG/M metagenome (GOLD analysis project Ga0066709, IMG submission 79665) | Grasslands soil microbial communities from the Angelo Coastal Reserve, California, USA - 14_1009_16_30cm | ecosystem: Environmental > Terrestrial > Soil > Grasslands | place: USA... | reverse complement strand
TCCTTGTTTCCCTCGTGCCCCGACCCCATCTTCGGCCAGAGGCCAGTTGGCTAGGCTCGCTGCGCCCCCTGTTTCATAAACGGTGGATCGCCATGGTCCAGCCGATAGAGCGCAAGGGGGGCCAGGGTCTCCGCAACCGAGACCACATCCGTTCCCCCGTTCGCCGTCGGCCGAAAGAGGTCAAGCGCACGACCGTAATGGTAACGGCACGCGTACGGCGCCAACTGGTCCTTGAGCTTCTCCGGCGGCTCCCAGTTAGCGGTCAGCAGGGCGGTGCGGGCCGGATTGCGCCGGCTGAACATGAACGAGAGATGGTCCGGATACCAATCGGCGCCACCGGTCGCGTAGGAGACAAACAGGCGGGCCTTCGCGCATGCGGCAAGCTGGGACAGGTAGCTGTTCGTCAAGTACCCGTTCTCGCCGACTTCCAACCACCGACCCGGATGCGAAAGACAGGCGTGGGCGGCATAGGTCCGTACCTCCAGCAGTTGCTGCTGGGAAGCAAAGAGGGTGGCGATGGGACCATAGCGCCGGACCAGATCGTCGATGACCCCTTCTTTCACTGCCGATTTGCCGGAGTTGGTCGGACCGCTGTCCACATGCACCAGCGTGTTGCGGCCGCGATCGGCCACTAGATAGCAGTTCCGGGGCATCTCAATGTCACAGGGGTCTTCTCCGAAAAAAGGGACCGAGGCCACCAGGCCGCCCTGAAACGGCCAGGTCTCCCCATGGGCCAGCTCAATTACGTTCGAGAACCCCAGTTCGCGCAGCAACGATGGGTAATCATAATAGAGGGCGCGGCGGTTTCTGCGGCTGGGCACAATGAGTGGGATGTCTTTCGGCATGTGCAGCAGAGTCCGCGGGTCCACATGGTCATCATGATCATGTGTCAGGAAGATCGCAGCCGGCCGCGGCAGCAGCGACGTCCACAGCGAAGGTACCGGAGATTCGGCAAACCAGGGCATCAACCACGGATCGAAGAGGAAAAAATTGTCCTGTTGCCGGTACAGCAAGGCAGCATGCCCGAGGTGGACAATGTCGCGGTCGAGGATCGCTGCTATCCACGCACCCCGAACCGAATTGCCGGTAGATACGGCCAGGCAATCATGTTTCTTGAGCAGCTCCATGAGCTGGGTCAGCAGTCGGGACTCATCTCGCCGGGATGCGGTCGCGACGGTCTTGAGTTCGGAAACGCGGTGAGTCCCGTCCAGAAATCCGAGCAAGTTCCCGACTTGAGGTGCACTCGGCCGCTCGAAGCCAAGAGGAATCGTCTGTCGCTTCACGGCGTCAAAGATACGCAGGCCGTCGTTCGTGATCGTCGCGGACTTAGTCGGATCCTTCGGAAACTCCCACTGAAACGTCCCGTCAATCCCACGCCCACACTTGATGTGTCTACTTAAATGCGGCCTCGAGTTGACGAGCTCGGCATAGGCGTCTTCCAAACGTCCCCGAAGGGAGAGATCGTCCAGTGAGGCCCGACGCGAGAAGACATCGCTGATGGCGGTTTCAACACCGCTTAAAAGAAGACTATGGGCTTCGTGAAGGCTGGCGACGACCTCGGGGGCTACGCCACCGATAAAGGGAAACGGTCCTGGGGGCACACGAGTCTCCAACTGAACCCAAGCCCATGGAACCATCCCGACATAGTGATCACTGCGTAGCGTGTCCCAAACTTGCATATCCGTTCGTTTAGACCTTCCGCCTCACCCCGTACGTTTTATGACCGATTGCTGATTGTCGGCTCATAGAGGATCTGGATCATATTGCCATCGGGGTCCGTCACATAGAATGAGTAACTGCTGTCCCGGTGGCGCTTCGGCCAGTGCACAATCATTCCGCCGAGCCTCTCAACCTGCTTTTGCACTTGGTCAAACATCTGGTCCACCGACTCGGGCTTGTCCATGATCATCCCGAAGTGATCGAGGAATTGCCCTCTTTGATTGGCATATTGCGCCAACTCCTCGCGTGGAATCTGATGTAGCGCAAGATTGTCGGTCCCTGAACTAAGATACACGTTGTCTGTGTCCGGTTCCCACAGCACCTTCATCCCGAAGACCCCTTCGTAGAAGGCTCGGGACCGGCCAAGATCCTTCACCCGTAGGGCCAAGTGTCGCAATCCTCGAATCAGTGGCCCCGTCATATCCAAATCCACCTTGACCGAAACGTCCGCACCGTATAGTAGGTCTGGCACCCTGTTCCGTCAATTGAAAACTACGCTTCCTACACTCCTGTCGAAGTGGTAGAACAGGCGTAGGCGGTCCTCCTACACTACCGCTCGGACATGGCGCTGTGCTACGATTTTACCTCTTAGCCTGACCGCCAGACTGAAAGAGTTCAAGGTGAGAACAAGGCGCATCTTAGCTTCCCTACCCTTGATGGCCCTCACGATCGGAGGCCTCGTTGCTGCCGATGCCGGGTCGTCAGTGCCGTTATCGGTCGAACGAGTGGGAAGAGACAGTGCACCGATGGTGCTGGTGCCAACTGGTCCCTTTCAGATGGGTGTTCCCCCAGGAGACCGAGACGGAGGACGGGATGAATATCCCCGCCACGAAGTCTATCTCAATACTTTCTCTATCGACAAGTTCGAGGTCACGAACGGGCGCTATCTGGAGTTTATCAAGGCGACCGGTCATCGAGTGCCGCAGCACCCGAAAGATCCCAACAGAAACCTGTGGCAAGACGGCCTGATGCCGGAATCAATCGCTGACCGGCCCGTGATCAATGTGGATTGGTATGACGCGGAGGCCTATTGCCGCTGGGCCGGCAAGCGCTTGCCTACCGAAGCCGAATGGGAGAAGGCTGCGCGGGGCCCCGACGACCGCCGGTTCCCGTGGGGCAATCTGGAGCCCACCCACAAACACCTCAACTACAACCAGCGCTGGATCGGCGAGAAGACCCTCATGCCGGTGGGCAGCTACGAAGCCGGGAAGAGCCCCTATGGCGCCTATGATATGGCCGGCAACGTCTGGGAATGGGTCGCAGACTGGTACGATCCGCTTTACTACGAGAAAAGCCCTGCCCAGAACCCGAAGGGCCCTCAAACCGGCACCCATAAGGTGGTCCGCAGTTCGGGGTGGTATGCCGAGACCCCCTTGGTCCGCATCTTCACCCGCGTGAAGAGTGACCCCTTGGAGCGCAACCATTCCACAGGCTTCAGATGTGCGCTCAGCGCATCTGAAGCCAAGTAGGATATGGTGATCTGGTGATTTGGTGAGGCAAGGGAAGCGATGGCGCAGAAGATTTGAGGCAGCGAACAAAGCGCTTCGCGCTCCGTATCGTGAAGCTTTCCCAGACACTCTGGAAAGGGAAGGAAGCCAGGGTGCTAGGAGACCAGTTGCTCAGGGCAGGGACGGCAGTAGCGGCAAACTACAGGGCAGCGTGCCGAGCACGATCTAGGGCCGAATTCATCGCGAAGTTGGGTGTGGTTGTGGAAGAGGCGGACGAGACGGTCTTCTGGTGCGAACTGCTTGAAGAGGCAGGGATCGTGCCTCATGAGGATATGAAAGAGGTCGTGGGAGAGGCCAGAGAACTTTTGTCTATCTTCTCGGCCGGCCGAAAGACAGCCAAGACCCGAACGACCTGACCTCTTTGCACTTCAGCCTCCATCACAGTACGGAATCAATCTTGATGACTTCACCAGATCAGCAAATCACTAAATCTCACTTTGGCGGCCTCAAAGTGGCGGCGTTCGAGAGCCGGATGGCCGAGGAAATGGACCGCCTGATCGCCCGCTACGGCGGACAACCGCTGGTCGCGCCTTCGATGCGTGAGATTCCCCTTGAAGACAACCATGCCGTGTTCCGGTTCGGAGATCAGCTCCTGGCCCGTCAGTTCGACATGGTGATCCTTCTGACCGGTGTGGGCACCAGGACGATGGTCGAGGCGCTCAAGACTCGACAGCCGCTGGACACCATCAAAGCCGCGCTCGCCCGCGTCAGCCTGGTGGCCCGGGGACCCAAGCCGATCGCCGCGCTGAAAGAACTCGGCCTGACGCCAGAGATCGCAGTGCCGGAGCCCAATACCTGGCGAGACGTCCTCCAAGCGCTCGATGATCGAAAGCCCGTGGCTGGTCTGAGGGTTGCGGTCCAGGAATACGGGGTCTCGAACGCCGAGCTACTGGACGCGCTGCGGCAGCGAGGTGCAATCGTGACCAGGGTCCCAGTCTATCGCTGGGCGCTCCCGGAGGATACGGCCCCGCTCAGACAGGTTTTAGACGCGATCCTTGCGGGTCAGGTGGAAGTGGTCTTGATCACCAACGCAGTACAGGTGGACCATGTCATGCAGATGCTATCGGAAGACAACCAGGCTGAGCGGTTTCGGCAGGTCATGCGCCGGATAGTCGTCGCGTCGGTGGGGCCCACTGCCAGCGAACGGCTGAGAAGCCACGGGCTACCGGTTGATCTGGAGCCTTCCCACCCCAAGATGGGCATCCTCGTCAAAGAGGCGAGCGAACGAGCCCCCCTGCTTCTTCAGCAGAAACGGCCAGCAGTCCTCTGAAGGAAAGCGGGCGATTGCACCTGACCAGTTCAACCGACGCCGAATCTCGGCTTACCTTTTGTCCTTGGGGAGATACTCGTTGAGGCCGCGCCGGATGATTCCGCTCGAGAGTGAGGGGTAGTCGCCATGAAGTGCGCGCGTTCCGATGGCAGTCAAGATTCGATCGCGATTGCGAAGCAGCTCCCGGATGTTCCTGTCGATTCGTTCTTTGGCATTCCTGAAAAATTCCTCAGCCAGGTCCCATGCCTCGTGGCGTCCAGCGGTTCGCTCCTTCGACTCCGCAGACAGGACCGTCGCGGCGATCGTAAGCAGATCTTCGCCCACCGCCTCGATCCGGTTCTGCCTGCCTTGATCATCTCGCAGCGCCGCCCGATGCATGACCATCGCGTACACGATCGCCCGCGCGAGGCGCCGGCTTGCCCGCTCGGCGTAACGCAGTGTGCTGCGGACTTTGGGGTGTCGCATCTCCAAGCGGGATGAGAGCGAGTTGCGTCGCCATTGCCTCCAGTACCAAGGAATGTAGAAACGAAGGAGTCTGACGAATTCCCTGATCCTTTCAATCCCAGTCACTCGTTCATCGAAGTAGGTTCGTGCCCGGTCGAGGTGCGGGCTGAGCCCCTCGCGCGCCACGAACGGTCGCAACACATCCGTGGCCCCTTCGCCAATGCGGTACATCTCGGCGTCACGGACGAGCTGTTCGATGCCGAATCCAGGTTCCCCGCGGAGCCGTTTGGACTCTGCCGTCTCATAGCCCATCCCGCCAAAGATGATTTGGGCGTCCTTCAGCAAGTGGATCGTCTTTTCCGAACAAAACATCTTCGCGATCGCGGCTTCGATGCGGATGTCATACTGTTTGTGATCCGCCAGATGCCAAACCAGCAACGCCAGCGTTTCCATCGCAAACAGGCTCGCTGCCATCTGACCGATCCGCATCTGCTGCGTTTGGCGCTCCCCGATGGGTTTTTGAAAGGTCTGCCGCGAGTTCGCCCGGTCGAGGGTGGGCTGCCAGGCCTGTTTGGCCATACCCAGGCAGATAGCAGGAACGCTGATGGCGCGTCCGACGTTGAGAATGATGAGGGCGTATTTGAGTCCTTTCCCGATCTCGCCGATGACGTTCTCGACGGGGACGCGCACATCCTGGAACGTCATGTGCGCGTTTTCAATTCCACGACATCCCTCAAACTGACACCGTTGGCGAATCTGCACCCCGGCCTGATGCATGTCGAGGATGAAGGCCGTATGCACCAGGTCCTCGGCTCCCTTCCCCTCCGGCACGGGCACCCAGACCGACTTACCGTCGCGATGAGCCCGTTTGGCCGGGACGCGCGCGATCAGAGTGGCGAAGCGGGCAATGGGCCCGTTCGTACACCAGAGTTTCTCGCCATGCACGATAAACTGGCTGCCGGTTGAATCCAGCACCGCCTCGGTCTGGATGTTCGCGGCATCAGAGCCAGTCATCGGTTCTGTGAGCGCGAAGGCGGAGATGGCTTCGCGAGCCACGCACGGCAGGTACTTCTGTTTTTGCTCCTCGTTGCCGAAAAGGAGAATCGGCATGGCGATGCCGATGGATTGGGGCACGGCCACCGTGAGTGCCAAAATATTGCTCCAACTGGCCATGAGCGTGAGTACGCGGCCGTAATTCTTATATGAGAATCCGAGCCCTCCGTACTGATTGGGGATCTTCATCCCGAAGGCTCCGAGCTCGAACAAGCCCTTGAGTACGGTGTCCGGAATCTTGGCCATGCGCTCGATTTCGTCCGAATCGACGTGGTTGATGAGAAAGGCTTCGATTTTCTTGCAATAGGCTTCCCCGGCCCTTCTCTCTTCGGCCGGCTCTTCGGGCGGAAGGAGCAGATCAAAATCAGGCTTGCCTTCAAACAGACCGGCCATGAAGCTCACACCGGTGATGCGCTCTCGGGCTTCCTCGATCCGCTCCAGGCCCTTAAACAGTTTCGACATCCGCGCCCCTCACTTGTGCGGAGCTCCAGGTACAGGCTCGGTCACCAAGACTTGATCAATCATTCAACCCTCTGGCTCTGATCAACAAATACCCTAGTTGACTGGTTGGGCTCCCAGCTCTCCCAGAAACACGGATCGTGAACGGAGTCTGTAGGTTGAGTTTACTTCTTCGGATGACGGAAGGCTAGGCCGAACGAAGATCTCGGCAATGGGAGTAGACAGATAGGAAGACAGGTCGAACGCTCTCGATTGGATACTCGGCCACTTAGACAATGCTTCGGCGGTGGCCTTAGTTGTCAGAATGCGGCAGCGTGATGGGCGATAGTTCGGCGGGCAGCAGCAAGGTCAGCGAAAACGGCGCGGTGACGTCCTTTTGCGCGACGGCGCACAGGGAGCAGAGTTGCGGCGCCGATTTCGGCGGAAACGACAGCAGCGCGGGGAAGACGAACAAAGGTAGCAGCGCCGACGAAGACGCCAGATGGAGCCGGAGGGCCATCAGCACGTCCCGCACGCGCGCGGCCTGCTGCTCCTCCGGAACATGATCGGCCACGGCAATGCCGGCTTCCCACAATGGTCTCGTAATGCCGACCGGTACGGGTAGTCCCATTTCGTGAGCGGCGGGAGAGACGTCAATCAAATACCCTCTCTGAATCGCTTCTTCACGGCTGATCATCTGCGGCTGTGGAACATCGAGTGGCTTGTCGGACTCCGCCTGTGGCTGCGATAGTTCCGAGGCGGCAGGGGCCTGGAGATCGCGCACGGTCGGTTCGTCAGCAGCGCGCGTTTCAACTGATTCGAGCTGATCGGCGCCGGATGGCTGATCCGAAAGGACAGGCGCCGGCAACGCCTTCACAATGCCGTCGTACACGACCCGGGCGGACAGGGACCACGCGGGGTTGAACGGACGCCCCGTGAAAGCCGCCTCCGCGGCTTTCTTTTCATCATGGGAGAGCGCACGCGATTTCATGACGTGTCGTAGATAACTCCTCAACGAGCGAGGTCAAGGGGTGACGGCATTGATGATTCGCTTGGCCAGGTTCCTCTCATCGGCCTTGGTCTGAACCTCGCCGTTCAGGCGAGCGCTGAGCAACTGACTCAGGATTTTCTTAAAAATGGGGCCTGGTTTTAGACCCATGGTTTTCAAGTCGGTTCCGGTCAGGATCGGTTTGACGTGCCTGTAGGTGGTGAGGTAAGCAGAAACGCGGCGTTTGACCGATTCAGATCTGGCCTTCGCCATGAGGAACAGCAGGGTCTCGTCGGAAAGGCCGACCAGCACCCGATACACCTCGGCTGGTCGTAAAGGCGGGCGCCTGGCCAGGCGCCGCAGGAGCTTGCTTGACGAATCGCGACTGACTCTGATCTTTTCGGCATGCCGTACCGAAAGTTTGAGCCGCCTCAGGGTCTCGCCGACCGCCTGGCTCGGGATCACTTCCATGAGCGCCATGAAATAGACGAGCCAGCCGTCCATCAGGTCTGCAGGGGACCCCGAAGACGCGCCTGCGACACTTACCTTTCGATCCGCCCAATTCAACGAGGTACGCTTGTACCAGTCGAGCACCTTTGGGACTGCCTTCAGGAGGACATCCAGTCGAGCGGACCATTTCAGCGCCGGATGGACGAAGTGGAGCAGATTCAGTGCTCCCAAGCGAGCGATCATCTTGCGCGGTTCCTCTTCGGAGAGTAGCAGGATCAATTCTTCGGAGAGCCGTGAGCCGGATAGACGATGGATCAGATCGATCTTGCCCACTCCTTTGATCAGCGCCAAGGTTTCCGTCCCAAGCCGGAATCCGAAGCGCTGCTCAAATCGAATGGCCCGGAACACCCGTGTCGGGTCATCCACGAAGCTCAGGCTATGCAGGACACGGATTGTCCTCTTGTTCAGGTCTCGCTGACCTCCAAAGAAATCAATGAGCTCCCCGAAATGGCCCGGGTTGAGACGGATGGCCAGCGTATTGATCGTGAAGTCGCGGCGGTAGAGATCTTCATTAATCGAACTTCGTTGAACGGTGGGTAGAGCAGTTGGGTATTCGTAGTGTTCGGTTCGGGCGGTGGCAACGTCCAGCTTGAACCCGTCCGGAAAGACGATGACGGCCGTCTCAAAGCGATCATGCGCTTTCACTTCCGCCTCCGCCGGTCTGGCCAGTGCACGGGCATAGGCGATGCCGTCTCCTTCGATGACGAGATCCAGATCCAGGGTGGGTTGTCCCAGGAGCAGATCGCGCACAAAGCCTCCGACCACAAACGCCGACACCGAGGTTCGTTCGGCCAACTCCCCTGCCTGTTTCAGTATCCGGAAAACCCGGCTCGGGAGACGACCTTGCAACATCGTTGGGTGGCGCCGAATAGACGACAGGCTGCGCACAGCGAAGATGTCCCTCTAGGATTCGACCGCTTGGTGACAGGGGCCAGTACCTTCCACCTTCAACTGAAGATGTTAGCGTAGCCCGGTTGCTTGTGGGATTGTGGTCGGCTGGTTTTGGGTATCCGTCACATCGCGCAGATCTCTGGCACAGCGGAAGCCCAGCCAGTTCATCTTGGTGTTTGGGTCGGCCCCGTTGCGCTGGGCGGGACGAACGCTGGGGGTGCTGTCAATCCACCCGCCACCACGAAAGGCCTTCTGCGTCCCTTTCTCCGGCCCCTTCGGATTGCGATCCGGCGCCGACTTGTAATAGTTTGCGTCGTACCAGTCGGCCGTCCATTCCGCCACATTGCCGGCCATTTGATAGACGCCGTAAGGGCTGACTGCGTTCTCGTACTTGTCCACCGAGATGATCGGTGGATAAAGCAGCAGTCGCTCCGGCCGGTCGCGGACCGGCCCAGACAAGCCGGTGCGGCCAAAGTTCGCCCGGCTCAGTCCCGCCGGCTGATTGCCCCAGGGATAGATACGCCCGTCATCGCCGCGCGCCGCCTTCTCCCATTCCGCCGAGGTCGGCAAGCGCTTCCCCGCCCACTTGCAGTAGGCGTCGGCGTCGTGCCAGGACACGTGCATCACCGGGTGGTTGGCCATCGTTTCCTGGAAATTGCCTCCGTCATACTGCCAGTCCAAGAGAGGCGGCCGATCGGTGGTGAGCACAAATTTGAGATACTGGACCGTCGTGACTTCGTACTTGTCGATCTCGTAAGCATCCAGATAGACCTTCCGCTGAGGAAACTCCGGCTGATATGCGTTCCGATCCACTTTCTTGTCGCTGCCCATGATGAACCAGCCGGCCGGAATGAAGACCATTTCATCATGAGCCGGCAACTTCGCACGCTCAGCCGCTATTTTTTTCCCTGCTGGGGTCCACTCGCGGGTTACGTCCGCAACATCCAGCGCGCCGGCAACCCCGGCAAGGCCAACCAGTGCCAGGACGACACCTGCCATGCCTCTTTTCTTTTTCCCTAACACTCGCGCGATTCCTCCTTGTTGCAAGGGACCTCACTCGTCATCCGTTATTCGTCATCCGTTATCCGTCAGTCGTTAAAGATTGGTCGTGAACTCCTGGAGCCGATTCGTTGCTCCTTGCGAATGACGACTGACGAGTAACTAATGACGTTCCCGTTGACGAATGACGACTGACCAATCTACATCGCCTGATCGGGGATGCCGGTTTTGTTCAGATCAAACTCTTCCAATGGCTGGAAATTGAGCGGCAATTGGAACAGGAAATCTGACACAGGCCGTAGCTTCACATGCTGATATTCCACGATCCAACTGCCATCCTTCTTGGCCAGCTTCAGTGGGAAGTGAATATCGGTCGCCAGCCACTGATAGTAGTGGTCGGTCCGGTCACCCCTGCGCACCGTCACCTCGTACAACGTGGTCGGATGCCCGTCGAGCGTTTCCGCCCCGATTTCCTCTCGCACCACCTCGCCCTCCAACAACTCCGTCACCTTCGGAGCCTGTTCAGGATCATAGGGGACGGTCTTGAAGTGTTTCATGCGAGAGAGCAGGAGCCACATCACCTGCTTGTCCTTTCGCACGATCGTCACGTTGACCGGACCCAGATCGTGGTGCTCCAGGCGCCACATTTCGTCGCGGTAGTAGATGTTGGCCTTGCGACTGTGACCGTTGATCCGCGTAATCTGGTCCGCGGAAAACTCAAGGGCCCAGGCACTAGGCAGGCCGGCCAGCCAGACCGCACAGGAGATGATCGTCGCCAGTCGTCCCATCGTGAGGCGAGAGTCTATCATAGACCAATTACAATTTTCCCCCTCTCACAGGATACCCTTTGACCGATAGCCTTTGACAGGCCTCAAGAATCCTGTAATATCCGAGTTCTGATACAGGACCCCAGAGCAAGGCGATCCTCCATGATCAAGATCCTGCTGGTCGAAGACAATGAGGCTGACGCGCGTCTCACGAAGGACATGCTGGCCGAGCAACGCGACCGATTCGATGTAGTCCACGTTGATCACCTGAGCGAGGCGCTTCGGCGCCTCAGGCGGGAACCCTTTCACCTGGTCCTGCTGGACCTCTCTCTGTCTGATTCACATGGCCTCGATACGCTCCGCCAAGTCCAGGCGAAAAGCCCGAGCCTGCCGATTTTGGTGCTAAGCGGGCTCAACGACGAGGGGATTGCCCTCCAGGCTGTGCAGAATGGAGCGCAGGACTACCTGGTCAAAGGCCAAGCGAATGGGGATCTCCTCGCGCGCGCCATCCGCTACGCCGTCGAACGCAAACGGGCGGAAGAACGCCTGATCTATTTAGCCCAATACGATCACTTGACCGGCGTGGCGAATCGCACCCTCTTGCGCGACCGCCTGCTTCTGGCTCTGGCCCGGAGCAAGCGCAAGGACCAAACGGTTGGACTCATGTTCTTAGATCTGGATCGCTTCAAGGCGATCAACGATACCCTCGGCCACGATATCGGAGATCAGCTCCTGAAGGCCGTGGCGGAGCGGCTGAAAAGTTGCGTCCGGCAGATGGATACCGTCGCCCGCATGGGCGGCGATGAATTCGGCATCCTGCTGGAAGCCATACCGAGCGAGCGAGGGCTGACCACCTTGGCGCAACGAATCCTCGACACCATCGCTCAGCCCTTCGTCTTGGAAGGCCATCAGGTCTTTGCGACCGTCAGCATCGGCATCACCGTCTATCCCACCGATGACGAGGATAGCAATAATCTCCTGAAACACGCCGACACCGCCATGTATCGGGCCAAACAACACGGAGGCAACACCTACCAATTTTTCACACCGGAGATGCAGGCCGCGGTCCGCCAACGACTGGCGATGGAACAGGCGCTCCGGAAGGGATTGGCGAAAAGGGAGTTCGTGCTCCACTATCAGCCGTTTTTCGACCTGGCCACTCGAACGTTCACGGGTGTCG
>Ga0066709_100003811_pt1 | contig 11768 bp, 8 predicted proteins | sample GraSoiAngelo_158_FD_79665 | JGI IMG/M metagenome (GOLD analysis project Ga0066709, IMG submission 79665) | Grasslands soil microbial communities from the Angelo Coastal Reserve, California, USA - 14_1009_16_30cm | ecosystem: Environmental > Terrestrial > Soil > Grasslands | place: USA... | reverse complement strand
GCACCTTCGGGATCACGACGCTGCGCAAGAACCACGTACGCGTACGCGGCCAGCGGATCTCGTTCGATTTCCAGGGCAAGCATCGCTCGGTGATTCGAACGACATTGGTCGACACCGAGCTCGCGGCTGCAACGAACGACCTGCTGGCTCTTCCCGGGGGGCCCCGCCTGTTCCGGTACGAGTGGGACGGAGGTCTGTGCGCGCTCACCGGGGCGCGGCTGAACGATTACGTCCGGGCCCACCTCGGCGAGGAGTTCACAGCCAAGGACTTCCGGACCTGGGGCGGGACGCTGATCGCTGCGGTCGACCTCGCGGAGCGCGGACCTGCAGAGACCGAGCCGGAGGCAAAGCGCACGATTGCGGCCGTGATGCGCCGGGTCGGCGCCCAGTTGGGGAACACGCCGGCGGTTGCCCGCAGCTCGTACGTCAGCCCAGCCGTCATCGATCAGTATCTCGACGGAACAACGATCGAAGATTTCCGACCTCGACATTTGCGAGTGGTCGGGGCGAGGGATCTCGGGCTCGACGTAGAGGAACAGGCCCTTTTGAGCTTGCTTCGCTCGTGGCGAATTAAGCAAGCCCAAGCGGCCGCCTAGATTCCCAGGCCTTTTGGGTAGGCTCAGGCGTGAGAAACGCCTATTGGAGGAGGAAATCGGTGGCACGTGTAACGAGACTGGTCTGCGACAATTGCGGCAAGGAAGTGGACGAGGTCAAGGGCGCAGTGATGCGGATCAATTTCACCGACGCGCGCCGCGGTTCCAAGCAGGCTGATCTCTGCGACGCCTGCGCCGCCAAGATGCCGGGCCAGGCAGTCGCGCGGCGAGGACGCCGGCCGAAGAACGCCGCCGCGTAGACCGGCGTTCGCCCCGAAAAGGCCCGTACGGGTGCCAGGCACCGTCCGGCTCTGTGACGGAATTGAGCCGTCAGGACCCCCGAGTACCATGGGTCGGTTGGGTCTGAACCTCATCACCGGCCCGGCCAACGCCGGGAAGGTGGCGCTCCTGCTGCGCCGATACCTCGAGGTCCTTCCGCAGGAGCCGTACCTGATCGTGCCGAACCGGTCGGACGTCGAGGAGCGCGAACGCGAACTCCTCGAGTTGCAGCCCGCTCTGCTCGGCGGCTGGATCGGAACCTTCGACGATCTCTTCAAGCGGATCGCCCGAGGCGCAAAGGACTCGCGCCGCGTCGCGGCCGAGGCCCAGCGCGGCCTGATCGTCCGCCGTGCGCTCGCCGGTCGCTCCCTCAACGGTCTCGGCCGGTCAGCCCGGTTCGGCGGGTTCGCCGACGCCCTCGTGTCGACTCTGGGAGAGCTCGAATCGGGATTGCTCGACCCGAATGATCTCGACGGGGAGCTCGCCTCCCTATACGCGGCCTACCGGGCTGAGCTCGACCGGCTCGATCTGTGGGATCAGGATCTGCTCCGCCGGCGCGCCGCGGAGCGGGTCGCGAACGAGCTCGACGCCTGGAGCGGCGAACCGGTCTTCGCCTACGGCTTCGAAGACCTGACGGGCGCCGAGTGGGCGTTGCTGCAGGCGCTCTCGGGGCGGAGCGAAGTGACCTTGTCGATCCCGTACGAGCCCGGCCGCACGGCCTTCGCGTCGCTCACTCGAACGATCGACGATCTGGCCGCACTCGCCGACGGCCGCATCGAAGAGCTGTCTCCGGCCTCAGAAGGAGTCGCCGAGCCGGCGCTCGCCCATCTCGAACGGGCGCTGTTCGGCGAGTCCGTCGCGGTGGGGGCTGCGCCGCCCCTCGACGGGGCGCTCCGGTTCTTCGAGAGCGCGGGCAAGCGCGGCGCCCTCGAGCTCGTGGGCGAGGAGCTGCTCGCGCTGCTGCGGTCCGGTGTGGCGCCTGAGGAGATCGGAATCGTGTGCCCGTCGCTCGAGCGCTGGCAGGCGCCGCTCGAAACGGCGTTTGGAACGCTTGGTGTCCCGTACGCGCTCGAGGCCTACGCGCGGTTCGACAAGACCCCATACGGCCAGGCGCTGTTGAGCTTGCTCCGGTTCGCCTGGCTGGGTGGCGACCGCGGCGACCTCTACTCATTTCTGCGCTCGCCCTACTCGGGACTCACGCGGCAGAACGTGGACTTCCTCGAGGGCCGCCTCCGCGGACGCGCCGTCGACTCGCCGGAGCGCGTCGAGGAGGAGACGATCCGACTACGCGACGGCCAGCCGCTGCAGGTGCTCGAGGCGCTGCGCTCGGCCACGACCCCGCTCGACGCGGTAGCGGGGCTTGCCACCTTCATGCTCCGGGCCGCGTACGGGCTCGAGAATCCGCCGGCCGGCGAGCTCTCGCGCCAGGACATCCGTGCGCACGACTCGCTCATGCGTGTGGTCGGAGAGCTGCGCGGCTGGAGCGAGCTCGACGGGACGCTGTCGCCCGAAGAGGTCGTGGCGGCCATTGAACGCGCCGAGGTCCGTCGTGCCGGCCCGGGCGAGGCAGGACGTGTCGCGGTGGTCGACCTGCTGCGTGCGCGCACACGTCGCTTCGAGATCGTCTTCATCCTCGGACTGGAGGAAGGAAGCCTTCCTCGACGCGGCCACGAGTCGCCTTTCCTCGGCGACGACGTCCGTCGCGAGCTCGACGAGCGCTCCGGCGCGCGGCTGGCCAGACCCGATCCGGTCGCGCGCGATCGCTACCTCTTTTACACGGCGTGCACACGCGCCACCCGGCGCGTCTACCTCGTACGCGAGGCTGCTACCGACGAAGGCAGTCCGCGCGAGGCGAGTCCTTTCTGGGACGAGGTGCAGTCCCTCTTTCCCAGGGACGACGTGGCGCGCTGGACCCGACGACGTCCACTCTCGGACCTCGCCTGGACGCTCGAGGATGCTCCAACCGAACGCGAGCGTCTACGCGCCGTCGCGCTCCGCGCCGCCGCCGACCGGCCTGCCGCGGAGGCGATCGCGCTGGCAAACGGCTGGGATCGCCGGCTGGCGCGTGCCCTGCGCGCATTCGAGCGCACGACCCGGCTCACGCACCCACAGGTCCTCGCCGACCTGCGGGCACGGTCGACGTTCGGCGTCACGGAGCTCGAGCGCTTTGCTGACTGCTCGTCGATCTGGTTCCTCGAGCGGTTGATCGATCCCAAGAGCATCGACGCTCGAGTCGACGCACGCTTGCGTGGCTCGATCGCGCACCAGGCCCTGTTCCGCTTCTACTCGAGACTCCCGAAGGAGCTCGGCACGGACCGGGTCGAGGCCGAACGCGTCGAGGAAGCGCTCGTCTTCCTCCGGCGCTGTCTCGCCGATGCGCTCGAGGGCGTGCGCGTGGAGCTGACCGATCTGCAGGAACGAGAGCTTCGCCACGGCTTGTGGCGCGATCTCGAGGCCTTCGTGCGCGAGGAGGCCGCCTCCGAGCTGCAACTCATGCCGCGTCGCTTCGAGGTCCTGTTCGGCTCGGAGCGCTCCGCGCCCGAGCTGCAGCGCGGCCTCGAGCTCGCTCCCGGTCTCACACTCTCCGGAAAGATCGATCGCATCGACGTGGATCCGTTCAGCGCGCGCGGGATCGTCCAGGACTACAAGGCCGGCAAGCACGCCCACTCCGCGCAGCAGATCGAAACGGAGAAACGCCTGCAGATCCCTCTGTACATGCTCGTGCTCCGCGACCTCGTCGGGATCGAGCCGCTCGGCGGCCTCTATCGCCCGTTGTCGGGCGAGCGCAAGGCACGGGGTCTGCTCCGCGAAGGCGCGCGGGACGACGGCTTGCCGGGTTTTGCGAACAACGACTATCTCGGGGAAGAGGAGTTCTGGCAGAGGGTGGAAGGCGCGCGCGAGCTCGCGGTGGGAATCGCCGAGCGCATTCGCGGCGGGGACGTCGAGCACGATCCGAAGGGTGGCGACTGTCCGACCTGGTGCGAGCTGGCGCCGATGTGTCGGGTGAAGCGCGCGTGAAGCTGAACGCCGAACAGCAACGCGCCGTCGATGCGCGTGGGCTCGTGTTTGTCTCAGCCGGAGCTGGAACGGGGAAAACGAAGGTGCTCGTAGAGCGCTTCACCCGTGCGGTGTGCGACGAGGGAGTCGACGTCGAGTCGATCCTCGTGATCACGTACACCGAGAAGGCGGCCGGTGAGTTGCGCGCCCGGATTCGGGCGCGGCTCATCGAGCGCGGGCGATCCGATCTGGCGCGCGCCCTCGATGGTGCGTGGATCTCGACGATCCACGGCTTCTGTCATCGCCTCTTGCGCTCGCATCCCTTTGCCGCCGGTGTCGATCCACGTTTCCGCGTGCTCGACGAGAGCCAGGGCCGGGTTTTGCGCGGAGAGGCATTCGCAGAGGCGCTCACGGCCTCCTGCTCGACCGACGATCCGGCGCGCCTGCGGCTCCTCGCCGTGTACGGCGCGGACGGGTTGCGCCGGATGCTGACCGGGGTGTACGAGACGCTCCGATCGGCCGGTCGTGAGCTGGTCCTCGAGCTCGGCGAGCGGCCGAGCCTCGCCGCCCGGGTAGACGAGCTCCGGGAGGCGGCGCGCTGTCTCGCCGAGGACGAGGGGTCGGGCAGCGCGCAGCGGGAGACTGCCCGTCGCGGTCTCGTGTTCCTGGAACAGGACACGGCCGCCGACCGGCTCTTCGATCTCGGCGACCTGCGCCTCCGCGGGGAACGCGCTGCCAGCTACGAGGAAGCTCGCAAGCGGGTCGAGCAGGCCGCGCTCGACGAGCTCGCCGCCGCCGACCGCGACCTGCTCCAGGAGCTCCTCACCGGCTTTGCCGCTGCGTACCAGGAGGGGAAGGACCGCGAGTCGGCACTCGACTTCGAAGATCTTCAGTTGCGCGCCCGCGACCTGCTGCGCGACGACGAATCGATCCGCGAGCGGGAGCAGCTCCGTTTCCGTTCGATCATGGTCGACGAGTTTCAGGACACGAACCGCCTGCAATGCGAGTTGATCGACCTCATCGCCGGCACGCGTGGGGACTGCGAGCGGTTCTTCGTCGGTGACGAGTTCCAGTCGATCTACGGCTTCCGGCACGCGGACGTGCAGGTCTTCCGCGAACGGCGCCGGGCTGCGGGCTCCGGCGTGCTGCCCCTGACGATGAACTACCGCTCGCGCCCGGAGGTTCTCGGCGTGGTCAACCACCTTTTCGGAGGTGACTTCGGTGACGAATTCCAGCCGTTGGCGGCCTCGGGCGACTTTCCCGACCCGGTGTTCGGTGCCCCGGTCGAGCTGCTTGTCACCGACAAGTCGACGTACTCTGGCACCGACGTCCACTGGCGCCGGGGGGAAGCCCGCGCGATCGCGCGCCGCATCCGCGACCTGATCGACGCCGGCGACGCCGAACCGGGCGAGATCGTGCTGCTCTTCGCGGCCGGGACGGATGCCGAGTGGTATGAGGACGAGCTGCGCCAGCTCGGCGTCCCCACCTATCGAGGGACCGGGCGTGGCTACTTCGGCCAGCAGCAGGTGGTCGATCTGCTCGCGTACCTGCGGCTGCTGCGCAATCGCTATGACGACGAGGCGCTCGTGAGTGTGCTCGCGTCCCCGTTCGTGGGCATCTCGAACGACGCGCTCGCGCTGCTGCGCCGGGCCGCGCCGAAACGCCCGCTCTTCGTCGCGCTCGAGCGCGATCTTCCCGAGACCTTCCCGCCACGCGACGCTCAGCTGTTGCGCGCGTTCCGCCAGCGCTACGAGCGGCTGACCGCTGCGCTCGCGCGTCTCTCTCTGGAGCGGCTCTGCGAGCGGATCCTTGCTGAACACGACTACGACCTGGCGGTGCTGGCGCGTTGGGACGGCCGGCGCCGTTACGCGAATCTTCGCAAGCTCGCTCGGCTGGCCCGGTCGTACGAGGAGCTGCGCGGCCCCGACGTCGAGGGGTTCGTCAGGTTCGTCCGCGACCAGGAGGCGGTCGGCGCGCGCGAACTCGAGGCCGTCGCCGAGGAGGAGGGCGGCGACTCGGTCCGGCTGCTGACGATCCACGCCGCGAAGGGACTCGAGTTCAAGGTGGTGGTCGTCGCCGACGCCGGCCGGGACAAGGCGCCGCCGGCGCCGTACGAGATCCTCGCCCTCTCCGACGGGCGGTTCGGCTTCCGCGTCGCGGATCCGATCACGAGCAAGCCACGCGGCGCGTACGCGTTCGACGCGGTCCAGGAAGCGCGGAAGGCAGAGGAGCGCGCCGAACGGCTGCGGCTCTACTACGTGGCAATGACACGGGCGATCGACCGGCTGATCGTCTCGGGCTCGATCGATCCGGGTCGCACGGCCGACGAGGCCACGCCGATCGGCTGGGTGCTAGGACGCCTCGAGGCAGCTCAGGAGATCGAGCGGGCCGGGCGCGAGCCGGTCGAGCTCGAACGGGAGGGCGCACGAGTCATCTTGCGCGTCGACCGCTACGTCGAAGAGCCCGTCGCGGCGCCCGAGGTCGTCGCCGAGGAAGGACAGCTCATGCTCTTCGAGGAAGGCGGCAACGGAGTGTTGCCTGCGCTCGTCCCGCCGCTGCAGCCACTCCCCGACGTGCCGCCGCCGCCGCTTCATCGGGTTCGCCGACTGTCGTTCAGCGCGCTGGCGCTGTTCGAGCGCTGCTCGTACCGCTACTACGCCGAGAGGGTCGCGGGCATGCGTCCGACCGACGAGCGTCGCGCGGCACCCGGCACGACGGGACTCGCGGCAACGGAGATCGGCGACGCCGTCCACCGCCTGCTCGAGGTCGTCAACCTGCAAGCTCCGCTGCCACCCGACGACCTCGTCGAGCGCGTGCGCAGCTGGTATCCGAGCGTCAGTGACGAGGAGCTCGACCGCATCAGTGCCTTCGTCCGCTCGTACTGCGAGTCGGATCTCGCCCGACGTGTCTCGGCGTTGGTCGGCGCGCGGCCAGAGCGACCGTTTGCATTCGTGCACGACGGCGTCCTGTTGCACGGCCGGCTCGACGTGCTTCAGCAGGATGGCGAGCGTGCCCTCGTCGTCGACTACAAGACGAACTCATTGGAAGAGGGGACGCCCGAGGAGATCGTCGAGGGCGATTACCACCTCCAGCGCCTTGTCTATGCCCTGGCCTGCTTCCGCGCAAGAGCTCGGGAGGTCGAGGTCGTCTACCACTTCCTCGAGCGGCCTGATGCGGTCGTCTCGACGACCTTCCGACTGGAACAGGTCGACGAGCTCGAGGTGGAGCTGAGTACGGCGATCGCACGGATCAACGCGGGCGAGTTCCGGCCGACGCCGGACGAGTACATCTGCGCAGGCTGCCCCGCCCTCGACGTCGTCTGTGCGGGCCCCAGGCTGCACGGCGCGGACGGCTACGCCGAGCGGGCACTCGCTACCGTCTAGTCGGTGCCCCTACCAGCAATACTTGTCGGCTTCTGGCCCGCGATCACGCTGCGCCAGTGTCCACCCTCGCCCTTACCAAGGCTGCCAGCCTTGGCTGCGGACGAGTGCGGCCCCTGGCTTGGTGCTCGCGACCCAGAAACTCGACAGCATCACTGGCAGGGGCACCATGCCCCGTAGCTTCGTCCAAGAGGCGCGCCGGCGCGTCCCGCCGAAACGCGCGCGTATTCGCGAGATCATCGACCGCCTCGCGGCCGCCCATCCCGATGCGACGATCGCACTCAAATCGCGCTCCGACCTCGAGCTTCTCGTGGCCGTGATGCTCTCGGCGCAGACCACCGACGTGAACGTGAATCGGGTGACGGAGAAGCTCTTCACCAAGTACCGGCGTCCGGAGGATTACCTCGCGGTCCCGCCGGAGGAGCTCGAGCGAGACATCTTCGCCACGGGTTTCTTCCGCCAGAAGGCGAAGTCGCTGCGCGGGACCATGGCGATGCTCCTCGAGGAGTTCGACGGACAGGTGCCGCGGCGGCTCGAGGAGCTCGTCCGGCTTCCCGGAGTCGCTCGCAAGACGGCGAATGTCGTCGCCGCCGAGCTCGGCGAGCCGCAGGGCATCGTCGTCGACACGCACGTTCGCCGGCTCTCGCAGCGGCTGGGTCTGACCAGGGAGGAGGATCCCGTCAAGATCGAGCGCGACCTGAGCAAGCTCGTGCCGCGCGAAGACTGGGGCCGTTTCCCCCATCTGCTGATCTGGCACGGGCGGCGAATTTGCCTCGCGCGCATGCCGCGCTGCGAGCACTGCGCAGTCAACGATCTCTGTCCTTCGAGCCGCGTGTGAACGATCTCCAGCATCCGGATTCACGCAGCTTCGAGCTCGTCGCCGATCTCTACGAGCGCGCGCGCCCCGAGTATCCGCAGGAGGCTGTCGCCTGGGTCAGCTCGGAGCTCGCCCTCGGGAGCGAGAGCACGATCGTGGATCTCGGGGCCGGCACGGGAAAGCTGACGCGTGCGCTGCTGGCGATCGGCGGGCGGGTCATCGCCGTCGAGCCGGGCGACGCGATGCGTGGCGAGCTCGAGCGCGCGCTGCCGGAGGTCGACGCTCTACGCGGAGCGGCGGAGAACATTCCCCTTGCTGACGCCAGTGTCGACTGCATTGCGGTTGGGCAGGCGTTTCACTGGTTCCGTCACGACGAGGCGTTGCCCGAGCTGCACCGAGTGCTGCGGCCGGGTGGGGGCCTGGCGCTCCTGTGGAACTCGCGCGACCACAAGAAGCCGGTGCAGCGGAAGATCAGCGACCTGATCTCGCCGTTCGTTCCACCAGGCCGACCCGGTCCGGAACACTGGGCCGACTCGCTCCGCCAGAGCCCCCTGTTCACGAAGCCGGAGGAGGCGCATTTCCCGTGGGTGCAGGAGCTCGACGCCGACGGGCTTGCCGCGCGAATCGGCTCCGTCAGCTTCGTCGCCGCGGCTTCGCCGGAGGCGCGAGCCGAGCTCGATGCCCGATTGCGCGAGGTCGTGGCGCGCCTTGGCGGTGTGGTCGACTTTCCCTATGTGACCGACGTGTACGTCAGCCGCGTGGTCTGACGAGTAAGTGTCGATCGCGGCCCAACCCGTTCGTCGTTCAGAGGCAGCGGGAGTTGTCGTACTCTTCTGCCGATGCCGACGCGGGCGGTTCTGGTGGCCGTGGGTTGCGCGGCCATTCTCTCGCCAATTGGAGCGGGTACCAGCGCCACCGTGTGTCAGGCAGTGCCCCCGAAGACTGTAAGCCCGACAAAGAGCCGTCTATGGACGGTCGATTGGCAAGGCGTATATGTCGCCTCGCCCCAGTACGTGAACCCCGACGGTTCGATCTGGCTGAAAGGGCCCTGGCTTGCTGCCGGGCCTCCCGGTCACCCGAGACGTGGCCCGCGGGGTGTCCTACACATCACCGGGACCCGCCTGGACGCTCCGGACGGGCCTATTCGGGCGCAAACGACGCAGATCGGGGTCGAGAATTTCCACGGCAGTGGTGCGTGGGCCGTCGTCATCACGTTCCCTTCAGAGGGCTGCTGGAGCGTCAAGGGCCGCGTGAACCGAACGACTCACACGTTCCGGCTTCTCGTCAGCAAGACGTAGCCCTTCCGAATCGGGATGATCATCCGCGAGGCGTGAGCGCGACGAGCAGACCGCCGTCGTCGTCGTAGGCCGGGAAGAAGTCCGCCGTGATGGCCTTCTGCTGGCCTGCACGCGTCCGTAGCTCGAGGTGCTCGCCCAGGCGGCGGACGCCCCACTCGAGGGCGAGCGTCGCGGGATTCCTGCCCTCCTCGAACCCGCTCAACCCGAGGCGATCGACGACATTCGTCCCGAGCAGCTCCTGCTCGCGGAATCCGGAGAGCTCGAAGACGCCGCGCCCGCTGGCGAGGATCCGTCCCTCCTGGTCGCAGACCACGAACCCGGCGTTGGGCGCCGGGTAGTAGTCGTCCATCAGCTCGAAGAGGAACCCGAAGCCGCAGCGCTCGCAGGCGACCGGGACGTTGTCCAGCTCCTGGACCCGGTCGTGGTCGATCGAGCGCTGCTTGCAGTTCGGGCAGATGAAATACGGCATGCGCTCAAGGTAGTCCTAGATCCAGTTTCTGCGCTTGAAGAACCAGAGTTGAGCCACGGTCGTAACGACGATCAGCCCCCAGGACCAGGCATAGCCCCACTGCCACCCGAGCTCCGGAAAGTGATGGCGGAAGTTCTGGCCGTAGAGGCCGACGATGAAGGTAGGGAGGAGGAGCACCGAGGCGATGACGGTGAGCTTCTTCATCACCTCGTTCTGGTCGTTCGCGATCTTCGCCTGCAGGTAGTCGCGGACGCTCGCGATCAGGTCGCGTGAGAGCTCGAGGCCGTCGAAGGCGCGAAGGAGCTTGTCGTAGACGCTGTTGAACGCGACCTCGACGTCGTGCGGAAAGACCTCCTGCCCGGACTCGACCTCGACCACGTTGTCGACCACGCGCCGAACGACGTCGCGTGTGGGGGCGAGGGTCCTGCGGATGTGCAAGAGGTCGTGGCGCAGCTCGCTCAGCCGGTCGCGGGTGTCGGCGGGTGAGGCCGTCTCGACGCTGTCCTCGAGCTCGTCGATCTCGGCGTCGAGGTCGTCGACGAGGTTGAGATATCGCTCGGCGACGTCGTCGACCAGTCGGTACAGCATCATCCCCGCGCTGTCGTCAGGCTTGCATGCCTCACGGGCCGGCCGCGGGTCGTAGGGCTCCTCGCCGGGCGGCGTCTTGCTGACCGTGATCAGCAGGTCGCCGGTTACGACCGCGTCGATCTCCTGGTAGAAGACCCGGTCCTCTTCCGGCACGGCGACCGCAACCAGGAAGACGCCGAAGACGTAGTCGCCGTGTCCCTGCAGCGTCGGTCTCGGCTCGTCGTCGTGCTGGAGAGGCGCCTGAAGGAGCTCGAGCGCAGACTCCTTCAAGTTGGCTGGCAGTTGTTCCCTGAGCTCGTCCGCGGACGGATCGATGAGGTCGATCCACTCGGCCACGAACCGAGGCTAGCCGCGGTGTCGGCTGGAGCCGACACGAGGGCGTTACGCGCGAGGCGCCGCTTCGGCCGTCATCAGGTGCCCCTCGAGCGCGGCGAGGTATCGCTCGGCGTCGAGTGCGCCCATACAACCCGACCCGGCCGCGGTGACCGCCTGCCGGTAGACGTGGTCCTGTACGTCGCCGACAGCGAACACGCCCGGCACGTTCGTCTCGGTCGAGTGCACCTTCGTAATCAGGTAGCCGGCGTCGTCGTGCTCGAGCTGGTCGAGGAAGAGCGCGGTGTTCGGATCGTGGCCGATTGCCGCGAACAGACCGTCAGCGTCGAGATCCCAGGTCTCGTCGGTGTTGACGTCGCGGAGCCGGACTCCTGACACCCGACCGTCGCCGAGCACTTCGTCGACGACTGCGTTGGTGATCCACTCGATCTTCTCGTTCGCGCGGGCGCGGTCGATCATGATCTGGGAAGCCCGGAACTCGTCGCGTCGATGCACGATGGTCACCCTGGCCGCGAAGCGGGCGAGGAAGGTCGCCTCCTCCATGGCCGAGTCGCCGCCGCCGACGACCACGACGTGCTTGTCCGGGAAGAAAGCGGCGTCACAGGTCGCGCAGTACGAGACGCCGCGGCCCTGCAGCTTGCGCTCCGATTCGAGTCCGAGCTGGCGGGCGGTGGCGCCCGTGGCCACGATCACGGTCTCGGCGCGGGACTCGTCGTCTCCGACCCAGACGCGATGCGGCCGCTCGGAGAAGTCGACCTTCGTGACGTCGTCGGTGATGAAGTCGGTCCCGAAGCGTTCGGCCTGGCGGCGGAACTCCTGCATCATCTCCGGCCCGAGGATGCCCTCCGGGTAACCCGGGTAGTTCTCCACGTCGCTGGTGATCATCAGCTGGCCGCCCCAGTTGAACCCTTCGATCACGAGCGGTCTCAGGTTCGCGCGCGCGGCATACAGGGCGGCCGTGTACCCGGCCGGCCCGCCCCCGATGATGATGAGCTCGCGAACTCCGTTCTCAGT
>Ga0066709_100003809_pt1 | contig 11769 bp, 10 predicted proteins | sample GraSoiAngelo_158_FD_79665 | JGI IMG/M metagenome (GOLD analysis project Ga0066709, IMG submission 79665) | Grasslands soil microbial communities from the Angelo Coastal Reserve, California, USA - 14_1009_16_30cm | ecosystem: Environmental > Terrestrial > Soil > Grasslands | place: USA... | reverse complement strand
TGGCTCGTGACAAGGACTGCTTCGTGGTCATGACCTTGGCGGGGGCCATGACTGTGGCTAAGCAGGGTCTCATCATCGGCGAGCTGATTGATCGGGGGATTGTGAATGCGATAGTTTCTACCGGAGCTTTGATGGCGCATGGGCTGGTGGAGGCCACTGGACTCGCCCATTTCCGCTATGACCCCGACGTGCCGGATGAACAACTCTACGAGCAAGGGTACAACCGGGTTTACGACACGCTGGAGCCGGAGCGGAACCTGGACGACGTGGAGCGAGTGATGTTCCAGGTGCTGCAAGAATGGGATCCCAATGAGGTGATGTGTTCGTACAAATTGAACCGGGTGATTGGTGAGTATCTGTCAAAGAATGCCAAGGGCCAGAAAGGAATACTGAAATCTGCATTTGAAAAAGGGGTGCCGGTTTTTGTCCCGGCTTTTACCGACTCGGAGCTGGGGTTGGACGTCGCGCTCTCAAACCGCATGCGGGAGAGTGCGGGCAGGCACAAGTTGCGGTTTGATCCTTTTGAGGATTTGGAGCACTTTGCGTCCACGTTATTGCGGCAAAAACGTTTGGGAATTTTCACCATCGGCGGAGGAGTGCCACGCAACTGGTCACAGCAGTTTGGGCCGTTCATCGAACTACGTCACCGGCGCATGGGAGAGAACGTGCCGTTGAAGCGTTACCACTACGGGGTTCGGATTTGTCCGGAGCCAGTGTATTGGGGCGGATTGTCGGGAAGCCCATATAGTGAAGCGATCTCGTGGGGGAAATTTGTGCCGCCAGCGGAAGGCGGAAGATTTGGAGAAGTATTTGTGGACGCTACCGTGGGGTTGCCACTTATTGTGACGGCGGTGCTGGAGCGGCTGGATAAGGATAAGGGCACAGAACCCAAGACCAAGAAAGAAAAGGCGCAGGCTAGGAAATGAGTTGCAGGGGGTATAGTTCCGTCGGCGGACGCCCCTTCCGGGTTGCCGGCGGGACGCCGGCGCTACGGTAGCCCGTTCGAACCTCGAACGGGCTTTGACGTTTAATCGAAAATGAAGATGGCGGAGGCGATGACCGTCGTCCACAGGCCGCGCTTGTCGCCGACTGCGGATTGGGTCACGTTGGCAGTCCGGACAATTTTGTTGGAGATGCGGTAGATTTCTTTTTTCTCGTCCCAGGAACGGTCGGGATCGAACTCCACATTCAGGGTAGTGGCTAGCATCTCGGCTGCGAGTTCTTCAGCGTAATCCCCGGCTGCATCCTCGGTTTCGCCGAAGGAGTGATGTTCACTCAAATAGCCATAGGTATTACGATCGGCCGGGATAGCTACACCTATACTCGCGGCCAGCAAGCGGTGTGGCTCATGTGTGGAGTTTTCGGCCACGACGGCGAAGACGACTTCACCAGGGTTCAGAAACTTCAATCCCTGGGAGCGCGCGATCAGCTTGCATTGTGGCGGGAAAATCGATGAGACGCGAACCAGATTTTGCGCAGCGATGCCGGCGTCACGTAGCGCCAGCTCAAATGAAGTAAGACGTTCCCGGTGTTTGCCGACCCCCTTGGTGAAAAAGATCCGCTTGGGGACCATGTCCTTGCCCAATTCGTTTGTCCTCCCATGGCGCTGGTGAGCGAGGGACAAATCTAACATAGTGAATCGTCAAGGGAATATGAAAATTGAGGCAGGGTGGAAAAAAAGTGGTAGTGGCTAGTGGTCAGTGGCCAGTACTAGCTGACGGGTTTGACCACTTGCCACTTTCACTGACTGTCGATTCGCGTTCCGCTTGCCCCCGACTACTGACCTGAAGTTACCGAGCTGACCTCGATGGTTTCTCCGTTGAGTTTTCCAGTAACGGTGGCTTGTTCACCGGCCAACTTGTTGAGTGAATCCATAGCAGACTTGTTCTTGGTCTCGAGGGTATACACCTTGTCGCCGACCACCAGGGCGTACTTGGAGCCCTTGCCAATGCAGGCGCGGGTGCAGTCGGCTGGGTTGCCGGCCATCATATGTTTAGCGCCGCACATTGCATCGCTGACCTGGCCAGTGAAGGTATCGGCTTTGCCGGCGGCAAAGACGGACGAGAGCGACAAGACACCACTAAAAATCAACGCTGCTAGCGAAATCCAAAATTTCTGCAGACCAGATCTCATGAATCCATTTCTCCTTGTGGAGTGACTACTGCTTCATTGTTAGATGCAATTCACTGCGGTTTGGGATCGAAGTGAAGGGTCACATCCACGGTCTTATCTTTCTCATTCAGCGAATTGTGAACACTGATTTTCCAAGGCGCCAGAGGTATCAGATGATTAGTGTCATTCAGAAATTGCTGGGGATAACTGGCATCATAAGGGTCGCCGCCGCGTAACTTCCAACTTTCCACCAGGCGAGCGGTGGTGCGGGCATCCAGGCCCTGAATTTCCAATTCCCCCATACGATACATGTCCCCTTCATGGACTTGTAGTTGGTAGCCGACTGTGGATTGCGTGTCGTCCATTTGGGGAATAGAGCGGATATGCGCGGCGAGGTAACCACGAGTGCCGTACAGTTTCTGCACCGCCTCAAGATCGTTGCTGAGCTGAACCGCATTTGCATATTGCCCTGTCTGCAGGTGGATGAGAGGCTGCAATTTCTCGGCAGCGAACACAGTGTTACCGGACCAGTGAATTTGCGTGAGTTTGTACTGCCGACCAGGGTTGACAGGGAAGTCGACGTCAACAATGGTTTCCTGGGGATTCTCCTGAGCTATTTTTGCCTGGGAATCGGCGAAAGCAGCTTTGAGGTAGCCTCGCTCGAGATAAATGGGAAGAAGATTCTTTTCCGCTTGAACTTGAAGTGTGGAGCGCAAGTACTCTTCACCTTGAAGATTCTTGGCAGCGGCCTGAAGTAAGGGCAACTCAGCCGGTGCGGATCCGGTAAATGCAACATTGCGGATACCAATGGTAGGGCCTGTGACTTTGAAGACGAATGCCTCGATGGGGCCGTCCCTGTGGGCGGTGCGCATGTAGTCAGCTCGACCCTGAAGTTTTCGCTCTAGCAAGAGGGTTTGCAAGGCGTCGGAAACCTGGTCGATCAGGCCGCCAGCCACCGGAAGTTGGCCGTGAAATAGCGGAACAACGCCGTGGAGTTTTTCCGCAAGTTCCTGGTCGGAGAACCAGACGAAATTATCGAAGCGGACAGGAATGAACTGGTTGCTGTCCTCTACCTGAAGGTCCAGCTTGGTTCCTTGCGCGGAATATTGATAGGTGTAGGCAACATCGCTGAATGCGCCGGTTTCTCCCAGTTGCTGGCTGGCTCGTTTGAAATCAGCTTCGCTCACGGTTTGTCCGAGTTGGAGACCGGTGGCGGTAATGATTTCGGCCGGTGTGTAGCGCTTGGTGCCGGTCACGTTCATGGAAATCAGCTTGAAGGTGGATGGCGGTTTGCGCGTGGTTTGGGCGGGTAGAAGAGAGGCGAGTAACAACGAACTTAATAAGAATAAAAATTTGTGGGGATTCACTCCGCAGATTCTATCGTATCTCCCCTGGGGCTACAGCCCGCGTCATGCAAGAGGGCTTACGCGGCCCTGAAGGGCCGCTCTTCCGCGTCACTGCGGACGGTTGTGCAGTTTTAATAGAGAGAGTTGATTCTACGTCACGGCGGAACGCTGTCCGCGAGGGCATCCCAGTGTCACTGCGAATTTGTTGGCAAGTCCTAACAAAGAACCACATCCAGATAACTTCAAAGCGCCTTAGCGTTTGGCGGGGGCGACGGCGTCGACTGTCTTGATTTTTACTGTGGTATCGATGAAGGCCAGGGCAGCGCGGCTGAGGGCTTTGTCTTTACGGAAGACTAGGGCGAGGTCGCGGCGGACCTGGGCGTCCGACATGGGGATTGCAACCAGCACGTTGGCACGGACGTCTTCCTGGACATTGGAGCGGGCAATAAAGCCGACTCCGACGTCCGCGGCCACGAAACGTTTGAGCAACTCACTGGAGTCTAGTTCCATGGCATAACGCGGCTTGAGCTTATGTTCGTAAAAAAGATCTTCCAGAGCGTCACGGGTATGGCCCGCCTTGGGCACCACTAACGGGAACCGGGCGGCGTCGGCGATGCCCGCGGATTTCATTTTTGCCAGCGGATGTTGTGGAGGGACGATGATCACAAGTTCGTCACGGTGGATCAGAACCACCGTCAGGCGAGGATCGCTGACCGGCATGGAAACCACTCCGAAGTCGACCGAGTTGTCGATTACCGAATCCAGAATCTTGGCGTAGTCGGCGCTCTTTATGTTGACTGCAACGTCCGGATATTGCTTCTTGAATTGGGCAAAAACCTCGGGAAGGATGTGCAGGCACGTGCCTTCGTTGGCCCCTACGATGATCTCTCCTCGAGGCACGCGCTCAGTTTCGGCGATCGCGGTGAGGACGGCCTTGCGGGCATCCAGAGTGTCTTCTGCGTACTTTTGGAAGAGCTTGCCGGCAGCGGTGATGGAAACTCTGCCGCCGGAGCGGTCGAGTATCCTGGCTCCGATTTCTTCCTCAAGGGCGCGAATCTGTGCCGAAATCGCCGGCTGGGTGCGGAAGCGCTTCTCCGCAGCGCGGGAGAAGGACGAGAGCCGAGCTACCTCGAGGAATGTTTCTAGTTGGTCGAAGTCCATAACGAGCACTCAGCAGTCCGCACTCAGCGCTTGGGCACTTCTGCCATTTCATGAGAACGAGGCAAGCTCAGTGCTGACGGCTAATTGCTGAATGTTTTCCTTGTTTTCCACTACGTAACTACCTGAAACTAGAGATGCTTACTGAGGATAACTCTCCCTTATCAGCCCCATAAAAACAATCAATTTCCTTGCACACGCGCAAAAGCTCTACACTCCAGCGAGCGATTGTAGCAGGCGCGCGATTTCCCCTACATGGCAATGTGAAGTTCCAGGAATTGATGGCAGGCAGAGTTGTGGACTCAGCCGGCGGGACGTCGGCGCTACATTTGAAAACATTCTAAAAGGAGTGATTCATGGCTGACCCGAAGAGCGTCCTGGAGTTTGTGAAGAAGAATGGAGTCAAGATGCTCGATCTCCGCTTCACCGACTTGCCAGGATTGCAGCATCACGTTTCTTATCCCATCGATCAGTTGTCGGAGTCCTCGTTTGAAGAGGGCTTCGGCATGGACGGCTCGTCGATTCGCGGGTGGGCAGCCATCCATGAAAGCGACATGCTTCTCATCCCTGATCCCAACAGTTACATGCTCGATCCATTCACTGAAGTGCCCACACTGGTGATGGTATGCGACGTGGTCGATCCCGTGACCAAACAGCGTTATGACCGCGATCCGCGCTACATCGCGAAAAAGGCGGAGATGTATCTGGGTTCGACGGGAATGGCGGACACAGCGTACTTCGGAGCTGAAGCCGAGTTTTTCATTTTTGACAATGTGCGCTTCGATCAGCGCGAGCAGCACGGGTTTTACTTTATCGATGCGGAAGAGGGACGGTGGAATTCGGGACGCGTGGAGAATAACCAGGGATACCGTCCGCGGTACAAGGAAGGATATTTCCCGGTGCCTCCGACGGACCACTATCAGGACCTGCGCAGTGAGATGGTCATGACCATGCAGAACTGCGGGCTGGAAGTGGAATGTCACCATCACGAAGTGGCGACCGGCGGCCAGACCGAGATTGACCTGAAATTCGATTCGCTGGTGCGCTCGGCCGATCACATGATGCTTTACAAGTACATCGTCAAGAACGTGGCTAATCAGTACGGCAAGACAGTGACGTTCATGCCTAAGCCGATTTTCCAGGACAATGGCAGCGGTATGCACACTCACCAGTCGCTATGGAAAGGTGGGAAGCCGCTTTTTGCCGGCGATGGCTATGCCGGAATGTCGCAGATGGCATTGTGGTATATCGGAGGCTTAATCAAGCACGGGCCGGCGTTGGCGGCGATCATTGCGCCAACGACGAACTCATACAAGCGGCTGGTGCCTGGATTCGAAGCTCCGGTGAATCTGGCGTACTCGCGGCGGAATCGGTCGGCGGCCTGCCGTATTCCGATGTATTCCGCGTCACCGAAGGCAAAGCGGGTTGAGTTCCGTCCGCCGGATCCGAGCTGCAATCCATATATGGCGTTTGCGGCGATGATGATGGCGGGATTGGATGGAGTCGAGAACAAGATCGATCCCGGCCAACCACTGGACAAGGATATTTACGATCTGGGTCCAGAGGAGTTAGCGAAGGTGCCATCCATGCCGGGTTCACTCGAAGATGCGCTGGACGCTCTGGAAAAGGACCACGGGTTCCTGCTCAAGGGCGACGTTTTCACCGAGGAACTGCTCAGCACCTATATCGATTACAAGCGGACGAAGGAAGTGGACGCGGTGAGACTGCGACCGCATCCCTTCGAGTTTGCTTTGTACTACGATATCTAGGAACAGTGGCTAATGGCTAGCGCCAGGCCCAGCGAAGGCTGGGCCTTTTGTTGCTACCTCGGCCAGAGAACCCGGATATCCGAGATCCGGGTGAAAATGCAGTTCATAGCAGACTACTGATTTGAGGCTGGTTTGAAACTGGGTGAAGTTTAGGGGTCTTGGCAGGGATTGGTGCGACAACCACTCGGGATTCGCTGACTGTTTGAAGGCCGTCATTCATGGCCTCGAGACAGGCGTTGGATCTTTGCAACACCAGCTCGAGATATTTCTGCGCCACGGCCCGGTCGGCAGGATGGATCAGCTTCCACCAACGGCGGATAGACTCCTGCACCTCGGTCTCGGTCTTGGCTCCCTCGATCAGGGCATCGATGAGCTTATAGACCTTGGTCTTGACCGCTTGTAGAGAAATTGATACTTCTTGTCCCATGGGCCCCTCTTGTTGAACCCTTCCAGCAATATTCTCGCCAAAGAGTTTTGTGAGAAAGCGCCACTATTTAGCAACCTCGTCATCCCAGTTGTGGGAGAAATGTCACGGGGACATATGGATTTCAGTAGATAGAGCGAAGGCCAGGGTTCTGGCCTGTGGAAATTCGGGGTGCTGAAAAAAGGTAATGAGCGTGGAACTCGCTCCACTGATGCCTACGCGGGACCGTTTCCAGAGTACAATCTGCCTCCAACAACCGGGTACCAATGCGTGTAGGCCCGGTCGCAGTCTGGTCCTGATTCTTTCCCAACAAGGAGCAAGTCTAAATGTCGAGAGGCCTCGTGAAGCGGCTGTCGTGGATAGTTATCTGCCTGGGGTGTGGTCCGATGTGGGCGCAGGGTTCCAGTTCGCACGAGACCAGCGAGCGTCTCTTCCTGCCTAAAGATATGTTCTGGGGCTATACGCAATTTGATCTAGCGCCCCCTCACAACGAGCCGGATCCCAATTTATGCCGGGCAGATGCCGGAAACTTTGGCGGAGTCAATGCTCCGTGCAACGCGTTCGGCCGGTATATGTTGTCCGGTTATGTGGAGGTTCGTCCATTTGGGCGCACCGAATTACGCAGATTCTTCTTGTTCGCGGAGCCTCGGTTTGTGTTCGGAAAAAATATTCCACAGACGCTTTATACCTGGTCATTCGATGCCATCGGCTGGGAGCGATCCTGGGGATTTGGCATTTATATGGGGAAAGGCTTCGAGATGCGTGTGACTCAGCATTTCCTCTTTGACCGGCTGGGCGCGCGTGATCGCAATCTCGGGACCGCGGACCTTGGCGTCAATGGACCGTGGGGCCGATACAACGTGATCGGGGTGCGGAAATATTTCGGACAACGGCGGTATTAGTCCGATGTGACGGCGAACGGGGCCGATTGCGGCACCCATGCTATGCTGAACTCCCGAGCAGAGCGCATTGTCTTCCAATAAACCCGCAAGCGGTCCAAATCAGCCGATAGGGACCCGTGTCCCGGACGAAGAAGGCCGATCTGTTGTTGGCAAAATAGCGGTTGGCAAAACGACCGGCGTCGGGCCCTATGCAGACCTTAGCAACATTTCTTTCCAGGATCCAGAAACTGCCCGGGTAAACTTCGCGCGTGCCATTGAGCGTCTGTCGCCGGTCCTGGCCAGCTTCCTGCCCGCTCTGCTTGCAGAATCCCCCGATCCGGATTCCGCGCTGATGCTGTTCGACCGCATGGTCAGCGAGGCGCCTCCGGAAGTAGTGCGGCTGCTCGATCGCCATAATTCACTGGCTCACTATGCCATCGTGGTATTCGGCCACAGCCGCTTTCTGGGTGAAACTCTCATCCAGAACACAGATCTACTGCATTCCTTTTTGCGCGAAAAGAATCTGGACCGCAGTTTCTCGCGCGAAGAGTTTCACGAGAGCCTGGCTCGTTTTCGTTCGCGGTCATTTGAGACGGATGTTTCTCTCCTCCTGGCACGTTTCAAACGGAGGGAATATGTGCGCATCATGTTGCGCGACGTGTTGAAGATCGCACCTCTGGCGGAGACCACGGCTGACATTTCAGCGCTGGCGGATGTGCTGATCGAAGACGCTTTGCGCGAGGCCGACAGCCGATTGCAACGTCGCTATGGAACGCCTCAACATTTGGACTCGGAAGGGCGACTGGTGGACACGCCCTTCGCAGTGCTATCTCTGGGCAAGCTTGGCGGCAGCGAACTTAATTACAGCTCAGACGTGGAATTGATGTACATCTTTGGCGACGGAGTAGAGCCGCCACGAACGACAGTTTCCAACCGCGAATATTTCATCCGGCTTGCGCAACAGGTCACCGAAATTCTGTCGCGAGTAACGCGGGAGGGCGCAGTTTTTCGCATCGATTTGCGATTGCGTCCGCAGGGCGCGGAAGGGGAGCTGGCGATTCCTCTGGTACAGGCGTTGAGCTATTACGCCTCCACCGCCCACGACTGGGAGCAGCAGGCGCTGATCAAGGTCCGATATTCGGCCGGAGAGGCCAGCCTGGCGCGCGAATTCATCCGCGCGGTGCAACCGCACGTTTATACCGAGCAGGTGAATTTTGCCGCGATAAAAACGGCGTTGGTGGCGCGGGAAAAAATGCACAAGAAACGCCAGCACGGAGCCGCGCTGGAGCAGTCCAACGAAAGTGTCAACGTCAAAATTGATCCGGGCGGCATTCGCGATATCGAGTTCCTGGTGCAATGTCTGCAAAGAGTTTATGGAGGCGCAGAGCCCTGGCTGAGGTCAGGCGGAACCCTGTTCTCTTTACAGAAGCTGCATGACAAGCTCCACATTAGCGGCAAGGAATTTCACGACCTGACCAGCGCCTACGAGTTTCTGCGTCATGTGGAGCATCGGCTGCAACTACAGCAAGGACAGCAGACTCACCGGCTGCCGGTGGGAGCGGCGGAATTGCGCATCTTGCGGCGGTCGATGGAAGGTTATGCTCCGGGAGAAAGTGCGGAATCCGATGTGGAGAAGACGGTGCGCCGGCGTATGGCGTCGGTGGGCGAGATCTATCAACGAATCATTTATCAGCAACAGACACGCAGCCTCCGCGATGCTGCGGACGTTGAGTTCCAACTACGGAGTACACCGGAGCCGACAACTGCAGATCAATCTAATCAGCAAATACTTGAACGGTTGGCAAGCGATGCCCCCTGGTTGTACCAGATTGCCAGCCGCCAGGGCCTGGTCCCACAGACGCGGAAGAATCTTTTCCGATTTCTGAGTTCCGCATTCACCAGTTCGGAGCGATATGCCGCGGTGCTGAGGCATCCGGAAGCAGTCTCGCGCGCTCTGTCACTCTTTGAGGCGAGTGACTACCTGACCGACATTCTAATCCGTCATCCCGAGGAAATTGCCACGTTGTCGGGACTGGGCGGAACATCCTCACGCGTGGGCAGTGGCTACTTATTCCAAGGCCCTCTAAGTAAGACAAGGGGGACGAGCGATCCAGTATTCGCATATTTGGGCGCCTCGCAGGCGCCCTACGGAGAAAAGCTGTCTTTGCTGCGGCAGCACTACAGGCATCGAGTGTTCGCTGCTGGAGCGCGGGACATCACGGAATTGCGAAACGTCTACGAATCACTGGGGGCAACCACTGCGGCGGCCGAAGACGCAATCGCGACAGCCTTTTCTCTTGCCGGCCAGCCTGAAGGGCTTGCCGTCATAGCATTAGGACGATTGGGCAGTGGAGAGTTCGATGTACTCTCAGATGCCGACGTGCTGTTTGTGTCCGAGGAGGTCAAGGATCGTGCAGCGCTAACGAAAGCCGCGGAGCAAATGATGCAGGCTCTTGCCGCCTATACGCGTCACGGGATGGTATTTCCTGTGGATGCTCGCTTGCGCCCGCGCGGCGGGGAGGGCGAGTTGGTAGTCACTCCAGCGCAATTACAGGCTTACTTCGAGCAGGAAGCGCAGCCATGGGAAGCATTGATGTACACCAAGCTGCGCTTTCTGGTGGGAGAGCACGACTTAGCCGAGCGAACATTGTCAGCAACGAAAACGCTCTTCCGCCGTTTCGCGGACGACCCAACATTTCTGCGAGCCGTACGTGAGATGCGAACAAAACTGGAGACGGCTGAGGGGATTGAGAAGAGCTTCAAGACTTCGGCCGGAGCGATCTATGACATAGATTTCCTCTCCAGCTATCTCTTGGTGAAGCATGGCGTGAATAACAAAGGAGGAAGCTTGCGTGATCGGCTGTGGCGATGTGCGGATGCCGGAGTGCTTGAAAAGGCCGACGCCGCAGCCCTCGACCATGCTGCGGAATTGCTACGGACGGTGGAGCACATCGTGAGGATCGTAGTCGGACGTGCCCGTAAGTGGTTGCCCGCGACGGAACATGCCCGGCAGGTTACCGAAAAGCTGGTTGGCGATATATTGGGCCGCGAATTTTCCGGTGGGTTGGAGGCGGAACTAGCGCGCACCTGCGGTACCGTGCGTGGAATCTATCAGCATGTTTTGGAAGTCTCCAAGTAGGCGATTTCAACGGCCAGGCCGATTTGTCGGAAGCGAATAGTTGCGCGCAATACCGAAGCCCGTTACCCCGATGTGAACCATCGATACCCAGCGCTCCATTTTGTGATGGCCGGTGCGATGCATCCAGTAGGAAAGACCGACCGACGCTGCCGTTCCGGCCGATTCCAGTGCGGCGAAACCTGCAGAGTTGTTGACGACGTCATCGGGAAGCAAAATCTCCTCGCGGCCTCGAGCCTGCATATTGCGTGTAGAGGCATAATCGGCGGCGCGAGAAAGAATCACGCCAGAAAACAGGGTCAAGTTGGTGCGATCCCAGAAGGCGTGAGGCGGCGGAGATAATTTCGAGGTTTGCGCAACCAGTGCAGGGGTGGGGTTCGCAACAGGCAGCGTGTAGATTGTTGCGGCAAGATCGGGCTGCATCACAGGTGCGGGCTGGGCGGCCGCGAGAGTCGTGATCAATACCCAACTTACGCAGAGGACTGGGAGGCTCGCCAATCCGAACAGCGAAGCACGCATCGCCATCTTTGCATTGTAATGTAGAGCTCCTCCCAGACAGATTCGAGTCGGCCATTTCTCCGCAATCATTGCACCCTTTATAATTATGCGTTTTACCAGTTGGTGACGGAGGTGGGTGGATGACGGCTTCCTATAACGGTTTGCCGGTGCCTTCGAATGGTGCCGGAATTACATACAGCAATGGGCGGTATCAGGTGCCGGACAATCCGATCGTCCCATTCATTGAAGGCGATGGCACGGGACGGGACATCTGGAAAGCGTCGGTGCGAGTGTTTGATGCCGCGGTGGAGAAAGCTTATCGCGGTAAGCGACGCGTTGCCTGGTACGAGATCTTTGCCGGCGAAAAGGCTAAAGCCAAGTTCAACAATTGGCTTCCCGATGACAGTGTGAACGCCATCCGTGAGTTCCGGGTAGCGATCAAAGG
>Ga0066709_100003808_pt1 | contig 11770 bp, 12 predicted proteins | sample GraSoiAngelo_158_FD_79665 | JGI IMG/M metagenome (GOLD analysis project Ga0066709, IMG submission 79665) | Grasslands soil microbial communities from the Angelo Coastal Reserve, California, USA - 14_1009_16_30cm | ecosystem: Environmental > Terrestrial > Soil > Grasslands | place: USA... | reverse complement strand
TCCTCGGGAATGAGCGCCATGCCGGTGCGTGCAGACTTTGCCGCGCGTGGGCTCCTGACCCGGGCTGGTCTGCCATTGATGAGGATTTCTCCGGACGTGCCGCGCAGAACGCCAAACAGGGCCAGCAGGAGCTCGCGCTGGCCCTGGCCGTCGAGGCCACCGAGTCCAAGAACTTCGCCGGGATGCACGGTGAAGGAAATATCCTTGAGCTTGTTCGTCCAGTTCAGCTTCTGCACGTCGATTGCCGCCGCACCTGCATTCTTTCGGTGCGGCTTCTTGGGTGGGAAGACGTGGCTGTATTCGCGCCCGATCATCAGCTCAACCACGTCGCGATCGGATTTCGTTCCGGCCTTGTAGCTCGCGACATTGCGGCCGTTGCGGAAGATCGTGCAGTCATCGGCAAGCTCGGCGATCTCATGCATGCGATGCGAGATATAGAGGAGCGCCAGCCCTTCACCGCGCAGGCGCTTGAGAACGGCAAAGACACTCTTGACGTCTTCGGCGGTCAAGGCCGATGTTGCTTCATCGAGGATGAGTAGGCGCGGATTGCGGGCCAGCGCCTTGGCGATCTCGACCATTTGCCGGCGCGACAAGGCAAGGTCCTTGAGTGGCGCCAGCGGATGGATGCCTTCGGCGCCCGCGCGCCTGAGCGCATCCTCGGCGATGCGCCGCTGCGCTTTTCTGTCGATCATGCCGAAGCGCTGCGGCGGATCGCTGATCGAAATATTGTCGGCGACGCTGAGATCGGGAATGAGCGACAATTCCTGGAAAATGCAGGCAATGCCGGCCCGATTGGCGGCGGCGGGATCGGTGAAGCGCACATCCTTGCCATCGAGCAGGAGCTTGCCTTCGTCGGGCTGCACGACACCGGCGATGATCTTGATGAGGGTCGATTTGCCGGCGCCGTTCTCGCCGAGGATGGCGTGGATGCGCCCGCTATGGACGGTGAGCGCCGCATTTTCGAGCGCGCGCACGCCGCCATAGCGCTTGCACACGCCTTCCATGCAGAACAGGGCATCTGGCGGGGTAGTCATCCCAGCTCTCCGTGATGGCCATCGCGAAGAACCTTCGCGATGGCCGCCATCTTTCCGAGATTACTGGTTTTGCTCCGATTGTCCCATGATTTCCTGCGCAGTGAAATTGATGCCGCAGGTGGGGAAGGCGTTGCCGACGAAGAAATTGTCGGACTGGTTGGAATAATAATTCTCTCCGTCCTTGAAGCCCGGATCCTCGACGGTCGAAAGCGGGAGGCGCACCGATTGCGGGACGACCTGCCCTTCCAGCGCCGCGATCGCCGTCTTGATCGCGACCGCGACCTGGGCCGGGCCGGTGCCGCCGGACGCGCATTTGAGCCCTTCCTTCGCATGCTCGCCGCACAATTTGCGGAAACCGTTCTCGGTCTCACCGCCCACCGGCACGAAAGGATGCTTGGCATCCATCATGGCACGCACCGTGCCAGTCGATCCGCCCTGCACAGTGACACCGGCGAAGCTCTTATGGACGGCAATGGCGTCGGCAACTACTTTCTGCGCGGTGCCGTCGTCCCATTTGCCGATCACTTCGACCGTCTCGAACGGTTTGCCGGAGGCTTTCAGCACCTCCTGGATGCCGTCATGGCGATCGCGGTCGACGGAGGTTCCCTGCACGCCGCGCACTTCCAGCACCTTGCCGCCATTGGGGATGTTCTTGACGAGCCATTCGGCCCAGTATTTGCCAAGGCCCTTCTGGTCCACATTGACATTGATGGCTTGGTCGGTGTCGAGCGTGTTGTCGAAGGCGACCAGGACGACGCCGGCCTTGTTGGCGCGCTTGATCACCGGCGTGAAAGCCGCCGGGTTCTGCGCATTGACGACGATCGCATCATAGCCCGAGTCGATGAAATTATCGACGGCCGCAAGCTGTGCCGCCAGGTCTTCACCGGTCGAGACGACCTTGAATTCCTTGAGCTTGGCTTTCACATCGGGCTGTTCGGCATAGGCTTTCGCCGTCTTGATCATCTGGATGCGCCAGGTATTGCCGATGAAGCCGTTGGCGAGCGCGATCCGATAAGGCCCCTCCTTCTTGGGATATTTGAAGAACTTTGTCTTCTTCGTCGTGGGCACGAAGCAGGCCGGATCGGCGCTCGGGCCTGCGACGACTTTCGGTCCCGCGGCCAATGCAGTCGTATAGGCAAGGCTTAATGCGAATGCTCCCGCAATGGAAGCAAAGCACGCCCGTTTCACTGTCGAGATCATTGATGGTTCCTCCCAAAACGCCATTCTTGAGTTGGCTGATGAGCCCATGCCGGAAGGTTCGCCTCTTTTGAGCGAAGCACTTGAAAAAAACAGCGGAAAGAGGCCAATCCATCCGGTGAAGCGAGGCCAGACTATTATATGATGATAGCGCTGTCAATTGAAGCGGCGGTGAGATACAGATAAAGCGGGAGCCGTCATGCATAAGTCGCGAAAGCCGCGCCGGGCGCGCAGCAAATTGTCGGATGTCGCACAGCGTGCCGGGGTGAGCGCGGTCACTGTATCGCGCGCCTTGCGCCGGCCGGAGATGGTCTCGCCGCTGCTGCGCGAGCGCATTGAAAGCGCGATCAAGGATCTCTCCTATATTCCCAACCGCGCCGCGAGCATATTGGCCTCGTCGCGCTCGAATGTGATCGGTGTGGTCGTCTCGTCACTGACCAATGCCGTTTTAGCCGACTATCTGCGTGTACTTCACGACATGTTCCAGACGGCGGGTTTTCAGGTCATGGTGCTGAACAGCGGTTATTCGCCGATCGAGGAAGAGAAGGCCATCGTCACCTTGCTGGGACAGCACCCGGCAGCGTTGATCCTAACCGACGTCGATCAGACGCCCTATGCGCGCGAACTTCTCGAACATGCCGGTATTCCGATCATCCAGACCATGGGGCTTACCGACACGCCGATCGACATCAATATCGGCATTTCGCAGCATGACGCCGGCGCCCTGGCGACACGCCACTTGATCGAACTGGGGCACCGAAGGATCGGTATTCTCGCAGCCTGGTTCGACTCGCGCACGCGCAACCGGGTGGCGGGCTATGTCGACGCGATGAAGGAAGCCGGCCTCTTTTCTGAAGCCTTGATGGAATGGAGCCCATTGCCATCCACGGTAGGTCAAGGCGGTGAGCGACTCGCGGCCTTGCTTGAGCGATGCGATGATCTTGAGGCTCTTTTCTGCACCAACGACGATTTGGCGCTTGGCGTCCTGTTCGAATGCGCGCGCCGTGGGATAGACATTCCTGACGCCCTTTCGGTCGTCGGTTTCAATGACCTTGAATTTGCCGCGAGCGCCTATCCGGCTTTGACGACGATCGCTGTTCCGCGTCGGGAAATGGCGCGGATGAGCGCCGAGATCGTCCTTGAGATCATTCGCGGCTCAGGGGCAAGACCAAAGACCGCGCGGATCGATCTCGGATTCAAGCTCAGCCTTCGCGACAGCACGAGGTCATCGGCGGCTGAACCGTTGGCGCGAAAGCGTCCAGCCAGAAGTTTGAAGGCAACTCATTGATCCACAGTAGATATTTTTAACTGTTCTAATTCCAAATATTATTTTTCATTCATGCGGCAAGATCGGTCTGGACCGGCGCATCTTATCCGAGTAAGACAGTCGGAAATAGCCCCGGCGAAGGTATTGCCATTCCCAGTGGCTTGCGAAATGGAGCCGGGACTCCCTGACGAAAGGAATATTCAGCATGCTGTGTCTTCACGGCGCGTCGAAGCGCGGTGGCCTTCTCATTGCCACAACCCTAGCACTCGCCTCATTTGCAAGCCTGGTGGCAGAAGCCGCAGATCCTATGACATATGAGATCACGCTCAAGGACCAGAAATTTGCGCCGGCGGAACTGAAAGTGTCGGCCGGCACGGCCTTCATCATCAAGCTGAAGAATGAGAATGATGCGCCGGCCGAATTTGAATCCAAGGAAATGAAGTTCGAGAAAGTGGTCGCCGGCCATGCGGAGATCGTCGTCAAGGTGAAAGCCCTGCCGAAAGGCATCTTCAAATTCGTTGACGAGTATCATGAGGATACGGCGCTGGGGACCGTCGAAGCCGAATAGGATAACGTTCCGTGCTCGCCGCTCTCATCATCGTATTCCGCGAAGTCGTCGAAGCAGGCCTCGTCATCGGCATTGTCCTTGCAGCCACGCGCTCAGTCGGCGGAAGCCGGCTCATGACGGCGGCAGGAATTGCCGGCGGCATATTGGGCAGCTGCTTCGTGGCCGTCTTCGCCGGCACCATCGCATCGGCCTTTGCGGGCTACGGTCAGGAATTGTTCAACGCGGCGATCCTGGCCATCGCCGTCATCATGCTGGCCTGGCACAATACATGGATGGCGCGGCATGGAAGCGAACTGGCGCAGGATTTGCGCGAAGCGGGCGAAGCGGTCGCGCACGGAAAGAAGTCGCTTCTGGCTCTGGCACTGGTGGTGGGCATTGCCGTGCTGCGCGAAGGTTCGGAAGTCGTCCTCTTTCTCTATGGCATCGTGATCACCGATGGCGGGTCCGGCATCTCATTGCTGGCCGGCGGATTCATCGGTCTCCTCTTGGGTGCAGCGCTCTCCGCCCTCACTTATTTCGGCCTCCTGCGCGTACCGGTCCGGCATCTGTTCAAGGTGACGAGCCTGCTGATCGCTTTCCTCGCCGCCGGCATGGCAGCGCAATCGGTTTTCTTCCTCGAACAGGCAGGCGTCATCGACTTCCTCGGGGGCACGGCGTGGGACAGTTCCGCGCTTCTCTCCGAGAAGAGCATTGCCGGACGCATCCTGCATACGCTCATCGGCTATAGCGACCAGCCCAGCATCATGCAGCTTCTCACCTATGTGGCGACGCTTACCATCATTTATCTGCTGGCCCGGACATTCACTTCGCCAGGCAAGCAGCAGGCAGTGAGAGTGAGCACGTAGCCGTTTGCTACTTTCCCCTTCTTCCGCAGGCGGCAGGTTGTCCGGGGAAAGTTTATGGGACTACGTGAAATGCCTGTGGAAGCAACGATACGCGTTAAATCTCATCAACGAGACTCAGGCCTTCCAAATTTTCCCCTTCTCCCGCGCGCAGCGTGGGAGAAGGTGCCCGAAGGGCGGATGAGGGCTCTTTTTTCAAGCCCAATCGATACGTCAGATTTATTTTGCTACAAAAATCTTCCTCGCCGGAATGCAGACAGACAGGAAGAGCCCTCACCCGGCCTTCGGCCACCCTCTCCCATTGCTTCGCAACGGGAGAGGGGGAAAATTGCAGAGGTCCAGCCGATTGTAGCAATTTTTCCCCGGACAGCCCTGCGCAGGCAGGAAAAGGGGAAAATGATCGGATGGCAGTGCGCTGTGGAAAGCTATCTACGCCACACCGGCCTTGCTGATCCGGATCGGCCGGGTGCCGAGCTTGTCGGAAAGTTCGCGCGCCGAGGTGCTGAGCGCCTCGCGGTAGCCCTCATAATTGCGCGCCGCATCTTCGCGCGGAGCAATCAGGCATAAAGTGGCGACGCAGGTTGCGCCGTTCTGATAGATAGGCGCCGCGAAGCAGTGGGTGAAATTGTCGGCCTGCGAATCGAAGGAATAGAACTGTGCCGCGCGGGCCCGGGCGACATCGCTTAAGAACCTTTCCGGCGCGAGCCTCGATCCGTTCGGCAGGATGAAATCGCCCTCCGGTATGAAGTCGAGGATTTCGGCATCGCTCATATGCGATACGAGAAGCCGTCCCGACGCCGTCCAGGTGATCGGGATCCGCTCGCCGATATCGGAGCTGATTCGGAACGGTCTTACCCCTTCGCGCATCATCGCGACCGTATATTTGTTGCCATCGAGCATGCAAAGCTGCGAGGTCTCATGCGTGACCTGGGCCAGGTGATCGAGATAGGCCTTGCATTCCCGCGTCAGGTCGAACTGCATCTGATAGGCGAGGCCGAGGAAATAGAGTTTCCGCCCAAGGAAGACGCGGCCCTCTTTGTCGGCATATTCGATCATATTCGCCTTGAGCAGGAGATTGATGAGTTCATAGGTCGTTGATTTCGGCGCGCTGATGCCGACCGCGATCTCATTGGGACGGGCCGGACGCCGCCGCTTGCGCAGGTAATCCAGGATCTCGACGGCCCGGTCGAGACCGCGCATCCGCCGGCTGACTTCGATTTCCATCACTGTATTTGCGGTCATATTGGTCTCCCGGGTACCCACCGCTGATATTGCCCATCCCTGGGAACGGCGACGGCATGTTTTTCCATTATACCGATAGATATTCCAGTATAATGGAAAATCGTCTGTTATGCCTGTGCTTTCCGGCCGGGAATCGCAACGAAATGAATGATCAGATCAAGAAGACCGCGCCACCAGGCATTGACGATGCCGAAGTGGTGAAATTGCTGTCGCTCCTCGTTTCGGTGCCGAGCGTCAATAGTGCCTTCCGCCAGCCGGGCGATCCCGATCATTGGTTCGATGAGGCAAAGCTCGCCGCCGTGGTGGCAGACTGGCTGCGCAGCATTGGTATCGAAGTCGAAGTGGACTTCGTCGCGGCGCAGCGCCCCAATGTGATCGCTCGCATCAAGGGAACGCTTGGCGCCCCGAGCATGATCTGGGAAGGCCATCTCGATACCGTCCAGGTGACGGGGATGAAAGCACCCTTTACGCCGCGCATCGCCGATGGCCGGCTCTATGGGCGTGGCGCCGTCGACGACAAGGCCTGTCTTGCCGCCTTCATGCTGGCGATGAGCGATCTGGCGCGCGATCCCCCCGCCGGGCAATGTGACCTTTGTGGCGGCCTCAGATGAGGAATTCAGCTTCACCGGCATCACCCATCATATGAAGCGTGCCGAGCGCTACGAAATGGGCATTGCCGGCGAGCCGACGGAGTTGCGCGTGGTGCGCGCCTGCAAGGGATGCGTGCGCTGGCATGTCGAAGTACTGGGACGTGCCGCCCACACCGCCAAGCCGCATGAAGGCATCGATGCGGTGAAGGCGGCGCGCCGGTTGCTCGATATCTATGAGGAGGAGATGCGCCGGCGCACGCAAACCCACCCGCTGCTTGGCCCGGCGACCCTGACCTGCACGGCCTTTGAAGCGGGCGAGGGGCCCAATACGTTACCCGCGCGCGCCAGGTTGCGCTTCGACTATCGCTATCTGCCGTGCGAGGAGGGCGATGCGGTGTGGCGCTCCTTCGCGAAATTGGCGTCGGACCTCGCCGCGATCGCACCGGGTATCCGCATCATCAGCGAGCCGCCCTTCACCCATTCAGCCGCGATGGATATTTCCGAAGATGCTTCGATCGTGAAGCTCCTTTCCGCGGTTTGTGCCAATCATGGCATCGATCCGGCATCCGAAGGCGTGCCCTATGGATCGGATTCGACCAAGATGGTGACTTCCGGCATCGAGACGGTCATCTTCGGCCCAGGCAATATAGTCCAGGCCCATTCGCTCAATGAATATGTCGAGATCGCGCAAGTGACCAAGGCGGCACGCATGCTGGTCGATGTGGCGCGGCGTGCGTAAAACCTATTCTCACTCGGCCGCCAGCAGAGAAGTGCGCGCGACACCTGCTGTCCGCTCCGCGATATATTGCATGAAATCGTAGATCGGCCGTTCGAGATAGGAGAGATGACCGGGCTTCGCCTTTTGCGAGTTGAGGCCGCGGAACACGCGTTCGGTACATTGCCGATCCTCGACATTGACTTCATCGAGCAGCTTCTTGAGCGCCGCGACATACTCTTGCGCCTTCGGATCGTCGATGAATTCAGGCGAAAGCCCGCCGCCATAGACCATATGGACCTGTCCGACACCTTTGGGATGCAGTGAAAGATACCAGAAATAGCCGGGCGTCAATGTGATGAGATGGCTCGGATACAGGGCCAGCAGAGCTGTGGTCTTGCGCCACTTGCCTTCGAGGCGTGTATTGGCGGGATGAGCATTGCCGATCGCCAGCGCTGCCTCCTTGGTAATCCAGTGATAGTTGAACGCTGCATATCCCGGCGGGCATTCCATCTCTTCGAGCTTGGAATAAGGTCCAACCGTAGCGGCATGGCAGACCGGGAGATGGTAGCTTTCCATGAAGTTTTCGGCGAGCACCTTCCAGTTGGTATCCCAGACATGGGTCTCGCGAAAGCATTCGATATAATTCTCCATGCCATATTGCGCGATCATGTTTTCGAGCGGCCGCAACGCCTCGCAGACGGCCGGCGCCTGCGCATTGAGCGTGACATAGATCCAGCCGAGCCATTCCTCGCAGCGTATGGCGGGCAATCGATAGTTTTCCCGGCAGAAGCCGGTGGTCGGTTTCATGAAGGGCGCGCCGCGCAAGCTGCCGTCGAGATTATAGGTCCAGCCATGATAACGGCAGACGATGCTTCGCCTATTGCCGCTGCCTTCGAGCAGCGTGGACATGCGATGAAGACAGACATTGGAGAAGGCTTTGAGCTTTCTCTCACCATCGCGCAGGACGACGATGGGTTGTCCGGCAAGCTCGTAAGCGACGTAGTCGCCCGGCTCCTTCAGCGAAGACGAGCGCCCGATGCAGGCCCATTCCTTGGAAAAGATCATTTCCAGTTCGCGGGCGAGAAAGTCCTCGCCTGTATAGACGCCAGGCGGCATGGCGCGCGCATCCTCGAAGGGACGCTCAGCGGTCCGGACGAGATCCGCAAGGGTGGCGGCGAGCGGTGTCATGGCTGTCACCTCGGCATAGCTTGAGGGACAGGCTAGAGCAAATCCCGCCAAAGTTGAAGACTTTGGCGATAAGGATTTGCTCCATATTGATTTGGCGCGAATCCTTTTCGGCGAGGTGGTTCCACCTCGCCGGGAAGCGCGCCAGAGATTTGGCAGAGTGACCAGCGGGCCCCTCTATCGGACGAGCGAAGCCCATCGACTGATAGGTCGTCTTCGTCTCTTAAAGAGCTTAACGAGACCCGTGGCTATGCGTCTTCAGCCGCAGGGCGAAGCCGACCAGAAGTGCGCCGAAGATGATCGAATAAGCGCCGATGACCCAGACGAGCGCCAGGGCGCCGGCGCCCGGCATGATCAGCATCACCAGGCCAAAGAGCACCGAGAGCACGCCGCTCAGGACGAGCCACCATTCATTGTCGATCTCCTTGCGGATCTTGATGGCGCCGATGATCTCGAAAATGCCATGGACGAGCGACCAAACGCCGATGAACAGCGCCAACACGAGGGCGGTGATGCCTGGCCACAGGAAGGTGAGAAGCCCGGCAGCGATGCCGAGGATCCCGATGAGGATCAGCCACCAACGTGACTGCGCCTCACCGCCGCGAAAGGCCGCTCCGATGGCGAAGATGCCGTCGAGCAAGGCATAGGCGCCGTAGAAGATGACCAGGGTGAGAAGCGTGATGCCCGGCCAGACGAAAGCGAGCACGCCGAAGATGATTCCCGCTATGCCGCGCAAGAGCAGAAGCCACCAGTTCCTGGCCAGTACATGCAGTCCAGGTAATGGCGGAATAGCAGGCTTGAGATCCATTTGCGTGGTCATGATGCGCTCCTCCTTGCTGAACCGGCAAACCGCATGGGTTGTGTCGGGAGAAAAACCGCTGTCGGCAAATCTTTCATAGAGAGTGACGGCGCGCAAGCTTTTGCTCTCCAGTCTCACTTTTGCGCAATTGAATCAGTTTATTCGGTAACGATAATAAGCTATTGAATAGAAAAAGAATTTGGGTCGCAAAGATGGAAAGGATTAGGGTACCGGCGGGACAGGGGGCGGCCGTGCCGGTTCGCGCCGGCGATGAAGTCACCATCGTCAATGTGAGCGGCACCCAGGTTGTCGATTTCTGGTGCCTGCCGCGATCATCGCCGCAGGAATATCTCTCCCTCGAACATTGCCGCGAAGTATTGGGCAAGATCTATTTCGCACCGGGCGACATCCTCATCTCGGATCGCTATCTGCCGGTCTTCGACTATGTGGCGGATACGACCGGCGGGCTGCATGACACGCTGATCGCCCCTTGCAATCCGGAAATGTACCGGAGATTCGGCCGCCCCGGCGATCATCCAAACTGCACCGGCAATTTCCGCACCGCTGTCACATCGGTGGGCTTGTCCATGCCTTTCGTGCCCTCGCCGTGGAATCTCTTCATGCGGGCCAAGGTGAAAGAGGATGGCTCGATCGAATATGCGCGACCGCCCTATATCCCCGATGGCCGCGTCACCTTGCGCATGCGGCGCGATGCCATGATCATCGTATCGGCCTGTCCTGACGACTGCTACCCGACCAATGGTGGTGACGGCAGCCCGCGCGATTTTGTGATCGAGATCTCAAGCTCGTAGCATCCATCACGCGGCAGCCGTGCGCGGAACGATGTACGTTTCTGCTCGGCGACCCCCTGCAATGGCAAAAGCATCGGCGCCGCTCGCGCGAGGAAGATTTCACCCATGCCCATAGTTGTCGGCGCCGACCGCAGCTACAAGGCCGATACTCTGATCCAAGGCGAGAAGATTTCAACCATTGGCAGAAGGATAAGTTCCTGGTCTAGTCGGTGACAGCGAGTGATTGATGAAGCGTCGCAACCTGGTCTGCGCGCATAAGACCCGGTCCTGGAAGTTGCTCCTAACGCTGATGTCAGTAAGGCGGCGTCGCGGGGAAGATCATGTTGTCGGAGTTTTTTGAGGGTGGCAGACCGTGGAGTTGGCTCAGGCGAAGAAAGCATCGCAATTGCTGATCCGACATTGGCGGGACGGCACGACCTTGGTGGAATTGCCTCTCCCGTTGCGGCCCAAAACCCGCGCCGAGGCGTATCTGATCCAGTCGCAGATCGACAATCTGAGCACCAGGCCGCTCTTCGGCTGGAAGATCGCTGCCACGAGTCTCGCCGGCCAGCGGCATATCGCGGTCGATGGCCCGCTCGCCGGGCGGCTTCTGGCGGAGATGGTTCATCAGGACGGCGCCACCCTGACATTCGGCGCGAACCACATGCGTGTCGCCGAAGCAGAATTTGCCTTCCGGATGTCCCGCGATTTGCCGCCCCGTGATGAACCCTATGGCGAAAATGAGGTGCTCGCGGCGGTGGCCGGACTCCATCTCGCCATCGAAGTACCCGATTCACGCTATACCGACTTCACGCTGGTGGGTGCAGCGCAGTTGATCGCCGACAATGCCTGCGGGCATCAATTCGTGCTCGGTCCCGAGGCTCCGCCCTTGTGGCGCAGCCTCGATCTCGCGGCACACCGGGTCATCGGTCGCGTCGGCACACGACTTGAACGCGAGGGCATCGGCGCCAATGTTCTGGGTGACCCGCGCATCGCCCTGGTCTGGCTGGCAAACGAGCTTTCGCAGCACGGCCTGACGCTGGCCAAGGACCAGATCGTCACGACCGGAACTTGTCTCGTGCCGCTGGAAATCGCCGCAGGCGACAATGTTTCTGTCGACTACGGTCCGCTTGGTCGAATTGCTATGCGGTTTGCCCAATAGGGTCCATTGAGGCCGATCCAGTCTATGAATTTCCGACATATTGAGGTGTCACGATCGCTTCGATAGGATAGGCCCCCACCATTGGAGGAAACTCGTCGATGAAGTCCGTCAACTTTACCCAAATGAAGGATGGGACGAAGGAGGAGTACCTGTTCCTTCGCGAGTTTGAACTCGAACATGTCAAGGGCGCGGCCGACCGGGTGCTGGGGGGGCTTGGGTTCCAATCATGGGAAACCCTTCCGGGCTACTAGATGACCTGCCTCGAACATGGTCTCCTGGCGGCGACCCGTGCCTTTCTCGAAGGTGCCGACATCGACTGGGTTGCTGCCGCTGTCTTGCATGATATCGGCTACCGGCTGGCGCCTGATAGCTGCT
>Ga0066709_100003807_pt1 | contig 11771 bp, 12 predicted proteins | sample GraSoiAngelo_158_FD_79665 | JGI IMG/M metagenome (GOLD analysis project Ga0066709, IMG submission 79665) | Grasslands soil microbial communities from the Angelo Coastal Reserve, California, USA - 14_1009_16_30cm | ecosystem: Environmental > Terrestrial > Soil > Grasslands | place: USA... | reverse complement strand
CGGCGTAATGGTCCTGCCGACCGCCCGCGATCCCGAGATCGTCGATCTCGACCTGTCTGCTGAGCTCGGCCAACTCACTCGGCTCCACCGCGCGCTGCTGCAGCGTCGCGAGGGCGGCGATCGTCGCCACGCTGGCGGCCGATGAGCCGCCGAGGCCCGCGCCGATTGGAAAATCGCTGTGCAGTCCGATCTCGACGCCAGCTGCTCCGAGGCGGCGCGCGGCCGCATCCGCGATCGCACGATCGGCGGCGCGACTCGCCGACACGCGCGACGCGCGGTCGCCGTCGGTCAGCGCGAACACGCGCGCCGTCGCGAAGCGCGTGATCGCGACGTTGCAGACAAAGCCGCCCACTTCGTTCGAATACGGCGGTACGTCAGTCCATCCGCCGCCGAAATCGATTCGCGTGGGTGCGCGCGTGACGATGGTCTGTGACACTGCGGCTAAACGTATTTGAGGCAATCGCATTCGCCAATCAGGAGCACTTCTCTGCTCAAGCCGGGGCATGGCTGTTGCTGGCTCGAGGCCGCCATGGTCGACATCGCGCAGTATCTGAGCGACTGCAACTTCATCCTCGTCTCCAACCGTGAGCCGTACGAGCATAGCCGCGGCGTTCACGGGATCGACGTTCGACAGCCGCCGGGCGGCCTAGTGACCGCGCTCGATCCGACGATGCGGCATACCCACGGAACCTGGGTCGCGTGGGGATCCGGCAGCGCCGACCACGAGGTCACCGACGAGCTGGGACGCGTGGCTGTTCCGCCCGGAGAAGACTACTACACGCTGCGACGCGTCTGGCTCGACGACGCCGACATCAACGGCTACTACCATGGCTTCGCGAATCGCGCGCTCTGGCCGCTCTGTCACATGCTCATTCAGCACTTCGAGTATCGAACGGAATTCTGGGAGCGGTACCGCACGGTGAATCTTCGCTTCGCCCATGCCGTGGCAGACGAGGCGGAACGATGCGCCGGACGCGCCATGGCCTGGATTCAAGACTACCATTTCGCGCTGGCCGCCGAGTTCCTGCGCGCGATGCGGCCGTCGCTGTTCATCCACCAATTCTGGCACATCCCCTTTCCGCCGACTGACATCCTCTACCTGCTGCCCGCCGGCGCGCACGAAGCGGTGCTCCGCGGTCTGCTCGGCAACGACTTGATCGAGTTCCAGATCGATCGATATGCGCTGAATTTCCTGGCTTGCGTGGAACGCTTCGTGCCCGAAGCGCGGGTCGATCACGGTCATCAAACCGTGCACTTTCGCGACCGCGTGGTGCACGTTGGCGCGTTTCCCATCAGCATCGACGTCGCGGCGTTTGAGCAGATGGCCGCCTCGCCCGAGAGCGACGCGCGCGTCGCTACGTTGCGCGCCCGTTACGTGCGCGGCAACCGGCAGCTCGGTGTCTGCGTAGACCGGATCGACTACACGAAGGGCATCCCGGAGCGCATTCGGGCGCTCGAGACGCTCTGGGCGGAATCACCCGAGCTGCGCGGCCGCTTTACCTTCATCTTCGTCTGCACGCCATCGCGCGTGGAGCTCAAGCCCTATCACACGCTCGAATGCGACGTGGTGCAGTCCGTCATCGCGATCAACGAGCGGTTCGGCACCGCGGACTGGACGCCGATCGTACTGATCAACGAGAATGTCGATTCGGATCTGCTGGCCGGCGTATACCGGGCGGCGGACCTCTGTGTCGTCTCATCGCTGCAGGACGGAATGAATCTCGTGGCGAAGGAGTTCGTCGCGTGCCAGCTGGAGGAGCGGGGAGTGCTCATCCTCAGTCGATTCACCGGTTCCGCCGAGGAGATCGACGGCGCGCTGCTGATCAACCCATTCAACATCGATGGTTTCATGGCCGGTATCCGCACGGCGCTGGAGATGTCGCCCGAAGAGCGTCGGCGGCGCATGCACCGGATGCGCCGGCAGCTTCACCATTCCACGATCTTCGACTGGCTCGAGTCAATTCTCATGCGAGCCACGTCGATCATGGCGTCACAGCAACAGCAAGCCGCCCACGCAGCCGTGTGAACCGATGACTGCACCGGCGCTCCCCGCCACGCCAGCGCTCGAGCGACGGCTGTCGGGCAGCCCGCTCGTCGTGTTCCTCGACGTGGATGGAACGCTGTCGCAAATCGCGCCGCGGCCGACGGATGCTGTGGTCTCTGCGGAGACGCGACGTGTCCTGTGCGATCTCGTGTCACTGCCGGCGGTACATGTCGTCGCGCTATCCGGCCGCAGCGCCGACGACACGCGTCGTCTCGTGAACGTGGGGAAAGTCTGGATCATCGGGAACCATGGCATCGAAGTCGCGCCACCAGATGGGCCACCGACGGTGCGCCACGACGTCGCCCGTTACGAGCCAATCGTAGCAGCAGCCGCCAAGCGCGCCGAAGACGCCGCGCGAAGCAGGGCCGGTGTCCTCGTCGAGGACAAGCGATGGACGCTGAGTGTGCATTATCGCCTCGCGGACGCCGCGATCGCAGCATCTCTTCACGCCGCGATCGCCGCGATCGCCGCCGAGCTTGGCCTCCGCATCAGTCAGGGGAAAAAAGTGCTCGAGCTGCGGCCGCCGGTGGCCATCGACAAAGGCATCGCGGCGGTCGATCTCGCGCGGAAGCTCGGAGCCCTGCGCAGCGGAACGTCGATGGTGTGCGCCGGTGATGATCGAACCGACGAGGATGCCTTTCGTGCATTACGCGCCGCCGAGGCCGATGCCGTCACCATTCGCGTCGGGTTCCATCCGGAGGATACGCCCGACGAAACCGCCGCAGAATTCAGCGTCCGCGACACGGACACGATGCGGGAATTCCTGGAGTGGCTAGCGCGCTTTCGGCGTCTGCCTGCATCGCCGGCGAGTTAGCGCTTCGACTTCCTGGTAGCGCCCTTACGGGCCGCGTTCGTCTTGCCTGCTTTGCCGGTCTTCGCGGCCCTTGGCGGTTTTGCTTTGGGCGTGGCCTTTGCCTTCGCGGCGGGCTTTGAGTGCGGCTTCGGTGTGGGTGATGCGTGCACTGTGGTGTGAGGCTTGCCTGGGACCGCCGTCGTCTTGGCTGACTTGGGGTGCGCCGCATCGATGGGCGGCAACGTCTCCGACTTCGCTACTATGGGCTGTCGGTACGACGGCATAGCGGCGAGTTGCGCCGCTACTCGCGCCGCCGCCTCCGCTTTTGCCACGGCCGCGCGTTCGGCAGCGATCTTGGACGCGGTTGGGCGACTGCGTTCACTAGCCGGTCGCCGCTCGTGCGCCGCCTCGGCTTCACGCATCAGCTTCTCCGCTTCCTCCGGGGTCATCTGACCGCGACGTACCATATACTGCACCAGATCCCGGGCGCTCTCGATGGCGAACCCCGTGAGGCCGGCCGCTGCGCTGATCACGTCTTTCATTGCCGCCGCCACCTTGCTGCCCGCCTCTTGGCTGATCAGCTGGGCGCGCTCGGCCATCTCGGCTACGGTTTCACGCATGTCGACGCCGCGATGTCCCGGCGGACGGCGCGGCGGGGCCGGCGCCGCTGGCGCTTGAGCCGTCGGCGCGGGCGCTTGCGCGGGTGCTGTTGCCGGGTCGGCCGCGTGTGGTTTATCCGCCATGATGTGCGATACCCAGGGTCTGCCGTCGGTCTCGGCCGTCGGTTCGTTGTGGGGTCGTGCCGAGCAGAGCTATCTTCGTGTCGCCGAGCATGCGCATACGAGCCGTGCCGCGGAAGTATATGATTTTGCAGCAGCTACGCAAGGCAGCGCAGGCACTCTCGGAGGCGCCGCGGCCACGAGACGCGGCCCAGAATTACGCGACACTTAGGCGACATTTATACAAGATATAGGCGACAGTGCATGCTCAATGGCCTCCGAGTTGTCGATCTCACCCGGGTTCTCGCCGGCCCGCTGTGCACCATGCTACTCGGTGACTTGGGAGCCGACGTCATCAAGGTCGAGCGGCCCGGCTCAGGAGACGAAACCCGCGGCTGGGGCCCACCGTTCGATGCCGCCGGCCGCAGCGCGTACTATCTCAGCGTCAACCGAAACAAGCTCGGTCTCGCGGCGGATCTCGACCGCGAAGACGACCGCCGCCTGCTGCGATCACTCATCGCAGGCGCAGATGTGGTGGTCGACAACTTCCGGTCCGGTACGCTGGAGCGGCGCGAGCTGTCGCCCGAACACTTTTGTGCGGCACGGCCTGATCTGATCTGGTGCACGATCAGCGGGTTCGGCCTCGAGCGCGACCGACCGGGCTATGACTTCGTGACGCAGGCGGAGTGTGGCTGGATGTCCATCACTGGCGAGCCCGACGGTGATCCAATGAAGGTCGGCGTTGCGCTTGCCGATGTGATTGCCGGCAAAGATGCCACGATCGCGATTCTCGGCGCCGTGATAACCAAGCTTCGATCCGGAATCGGCCGGCGCATCGTGATCTCACTAGCGGACAGTGCGCGCGCGGCGCTGGTCAACGTTGCGCAGAATGCACTCGTCAGCGGTCGGGACGCGCCACGATGGGGCAACGCACACCCGAATGTCGTACCGTACCAGCTTTTCCAAGCTGCAGACCGGCCAATCGTCATCGCCGTGGGCACAGACGCGCAGTGGGTGGCCTGCGCCCGTTCTCTTGCGCTGAACGACCTGGCCGACGACACGCGACTTCGATCGAATGCGGGGCGACTCCGTGAACGCGAGCGAATTGTCGACGCGTTTGTCCGTCGCATCGCCACGAATACCGCCGAGCACTGGCGCGCGACGCTCGACGCGGCGGGCGTCCCGAACGGGGTGGTGAGGACGGTGCTGGAGACGCTGCATGAGACGGGCGCGTCCGCGCTCACGGGGTTGCCGTCAAGTGTCGGCGGGGAGATCCGTCGTCCGCCGCCGGCCCTCGACGAGCACGGTGAATTGATCCGGAAGATGGGGTGGGCGGCCGTGGACGCGAACCATTTTCGACGCGGGACGTGACGTCGTGTTACCTCGGCGCCGGGACTTTCGTCTGTGAAACGTGGCGAGCCTCACCCAGCGAAGAAGCGGAGCGACTGCCCTGTCCGAAGCGCGGAAAGGGCATTACTCTGTTGCCGTGAAGACGACGGAAACAGCCCCACGGGCTGAACCCAGTATCATCGATCAGGAAAATACTGATCAACTGATCATTCAGCGCGTTCTGGGCGGTAATCGCGATGCGTTCAAGGTCTTGATCTCACGCTACAGCGACCCGTTGTACCGACATGCACTGTGCATGACGGGCAGCCCAGACGTGGCAGAGGACATTCTGCAGCTCAGCTTCATCAAGGCATATCAACATCTTGCCGAGGTGCGCGGGCGGTTCGACGCTTGGGTGTTCAGGATCGTCGCGAACGGCTGCAAGGATTGGTTGAAGAACATTCGTCGCTCGCACTTGAGCTACGACGAGGACGATCAGCCATCGTCGTACGCGACGCCGGATGAAGAGCTGGACCGCACGGAGTTGCGCAGTGATCTCGATCGCGCGCTTTCGACGCTGCCGGCGTCGCTCCGCGAGGCGTTCGTGATGAAGCACGTGGAGGGTCGGTCGTACGAAGAAATGGCAGATTTACTTGGAACCACGGTCGGAGCTCTAAAAATGCGCGTACACCGCGCGCGTGAGGCGCTCCAAGCACTCTTAGAGGAAAAGTACGCCTAATGGTAGACGATCTCCGCTCCGAAGACGGCCTAAGCGGATTCGACGGCCAGCGTCAACGGGCAGTGCGTCCCAAGCAGGAGCGCCCGCTCGCGGATCGCGAAGTACCGCTAGGTCAACAGGGGCCAGAAACACGAGTGCTCGCGCCGGCGGTGCACGCGTGGCTAGATGGGGAACTCCCCGAGGCAACTGTGCGCAAAGGTGATACGGCACGCGATGTGGAATTCTGGAAGCAGGTGAACACCGAGGCCGAGCGGCGTCGGCGTCTGCGGACGCCCACGTATCTCGAGGCCCAGATCATGGAAGCGTTGCCGCAAACAGTCCCGCAGGTGATCACGCCGTGGTGGCGTCGTGAGTTCGTCGTCACCCCGTCTGCGGCGGTTGCAACAGCCGCAGCCATCGTGGTGCTCTCCGCGGCAGTGACGGTGACCATCGTCGTCGCGTTGCGCTAGGCGAATGGCGGCGGCATAGGAGCGGCTGGCCCGGAAGGGCCAGCCGCTCGCGCTTAGGCGCGTGGCAGCCAGAAGCCTTCCGCGGAACCCGCGCGGAACGCAGTTTGCTCAGCGGACTCAACGTGCCGTCCGTCACATCGTTAGTCTGTCGAGCACCTGGCCGGAGGCGCGATGACGCAGGCAGAACGGTTCGCGCGGTTGCTTAAGGAGTTTGAGCGGGTCGGTGTTGACCCCAACACCATCAGTGCGGGACTCGCGGTGCGCGAGGAAGAGGTGCTGCGCGCGCTGGCCGCCCTGCCCGATGACGCCGGTCCGGAGGCGTTTCTCGCGCAGCTGCGCCAGGTCACGACGCACGCGCCGAGAGGCACCTGAGCGAGCCGGATTCTCAACTCCGTCGAGCTGAACGGGACCTTCTACAGCCTCAAGTCGCCATCGATATTCGCACGTTGGGCGGCCGAAGTGCCCGATCGTGACTTCGTGTTCGCGATCAAGGGCGGGCGCTTCATCACGCATAACCTGAAGCTGATGTGGCGCTCTCGTCGAGGCCGCGGCGCGGATTCCGTACCGCCACGCCTTCGAAGTCCGCCACCCGTCGTACTTCCGCGAGGAATTCTATTCCTTGCTACGGTCGCACCGTTGTGCGTTCGTCATTGCGGACACGGCGGGTAAGTTCAATCATGCCGAGGAGGTAATCGCGGATTTCGTCTGCGTCCGGCTTCACGGCTCGCGGGCGCCGTACGCCAGCAATTACACTGAACGCGAGCTTCGAGCATGGGCCGCGCACGTGCGGACGTGGCTGCGAGGCGCGCCAGTCGCTCGCGACGTCTATGTCTATTTTGACAACGACGCCAAGGTTCATGCGCCGCACAACGCCGTTCGTTTGATGGAGCTCGTTGATCAGTGATTCGGAAGCTCGCTCTCAGCATCGCTGCGGCGGCGGCTGTCTGCTCGGGCGCGCTTGCCTGCCGCGGACGGGAGACCGCAGCTGCGGCGGCGACAACCGCCACCCCGTCCGCGGCGCTCGTCGCGCCGGCTGCGGAATCGTCATTCGCGCGGCTGGTGCGGCAGCTCTCGGAGTCGGGCGGCTTCTTCGACTCCGACAACATCATCTCGAACGAGACGTCGTATCTCCACGTCATCAACGGGCTGCGGCGACTTGGCGTCCACGGTGGCGTATATGTCGGCGTCGGCCCGGACCAGAATTTTTCGTACGTCGCCGCGATCCGCCCGTCGATCGCCTTCATGCTTGACATCCGTCGCGACAACCTCTTCGAGCATTTGCTGTTCAAAGCGCTATTCTCGATGTCGCGCAACCGCGTCGAGTATCTCTGCCTGTTGTTCGGGAAACCGGTGCCGCACGACGTGGCGGCGTGGCGAAACAGATCGATCGACGACGCAATCGCCTACCTCGACAGCACTCGGACGGATTCGGGAGTCGTTCGCGCGACGCAGCGGACGGTGAACGCGAAGATCGCCGCGTACGGCCTCGCACTCTCGGAGACCGATCTCCAGGTCGCTGACCGATACCGGGCGCAGTTCGTTGCCGAGGGGCTCGACGTGCGGTTCTCGAGCCTCAACCGCAACAACCGGTCGAGCTACCCGGACCTCCGCAGCCTCATTCTGGAGACTGACCGTTCAGGGCGGCGGGCAAGCTTTCTAGCCAGCGATGAAGCGTTCCAATATGTAAAATCGATGCAGGATCGCGACCTGATTGTCCCCGTCGTCGGCGACGTCGCGGGTGAGAAGGCGGTGCGCGCCATCGCCAACTACGCCGCCGCGCACGGGCTGACGATATCGGCGTTTTATATCTCCAACGTCGAGCAATACCTGATGCGCGACGGCCTGTTCAGCCGCTACGCCGAGAATCTCAAGCTCCTTCCGCGCGACGCGCGAAGTGTGATCATTCGAAGTTACTTCGGCCGCTTCGGCGGCCATCCGCTGACGGTGCCGGGCCACATCAGCACGTCGATGCTCCAAACGTTCGACATGTTCGTCACAGAGTACAACGCGGGCAACATTCGGACGTATCTCGACCTCGTCGAGCGGGGCTACGTCAGTCCGTAAATCCGCGAGCGCTCCACGTGCCGCGCGCAGCGACGTTCGCCTGCTGTCGCTCGGCGACTCGTACACGATCGGCGAAGGGGTTGCTCCATCCGAACGGTGGCCGACCCGCCTCGCTGCCATGCTTCGCGCTCGCGGCTTGGTGGTCGAGTCACCGGTAATCGTTGCCCGGACCGGTTGGACGACGGACGAGCTCTCGCGCGGCATCGACGCGGCCGCGCCGAGCGGACCGTTCGACCTGGTCACGCTGCAAATTGGCGTCAACGATCAGTATCGCGGCCGAACGGCCGATGCGTATGCCGACGCGTTCGCGGCGCTCCTTCGGCGTACCGTGCGTTTCGCGGGCGGTGAGCCTCGGCGCGTAATCGTCATTTCGATCCCCGACTGGAGTGTCACACCATTCGCTGCGGGGCGCGACCGGGCGCGCATCGCCGCCGAGATCGACGCCTTCAACGCGATCAACAGAAATGCGGCGGGGCGCACCGGCGCGCTTTACGTCGATGTCACGCCGACGTCGCGCCCAGCAGCAACGGACGCGACGCTCCTGGTGCGCGATGGCTTGCATCCATCCGCCAAGATGTACGACACATGGGCGCAACTCGTGCTCGAGCCGGCGCTGCGCGTCGTCGATCGGCCGGGCCGCTGACGCCGAGTTGATCAGGACACGGCGTCAGTCGATGGGACCAGAAGATCGTACCTATCGACCGAGGCGTCCGAAGGGCTGGTCTTCGACCGGCACGCGAGCGCATGTTGTGGCATCCTCATCGGAGTAAGCGAATGCGCCGCCTCCTATTCGTGCTGGCTCTCTATGGGTGCGCGAGCGCGCCAGGCTCGGTCAGCTCGTCGGATCAAGGCGCAGCTCGTCCAGTCATCTTCACCGGCGACCGGATCATCGAAGGCGAACGCCCCCGCGCCACGGTCACGACGATTGCCGCGGTGCCGGCGGTCACGTGGCCGGCGGTGAAGAAAGTCTACGAGTCGCTCGGCGTCGAGGTGGCGGTGGATAATCCGGCGGCGCACCAACTCGGCAACCAGAGTTTCTGGAAGACGCGAACACTCGGCGGACATCGCATGTCGGAGTTCGTCGACTGCGGACAAAGCATGACGGGGTCGAAGGCGGATAGCTATCGCATCTTCATGTCCTTACTCACGACCGTGGATCCGGATGGCGCGGGCGGCACGAAGTTGGAAACGATCTTCTTTCCAGTTGGGCAGGACATCTCCGCTGGCAGCGCGGATCGGGTGCCGTGCGGAACGACGGGTCGCCTCGAAGCGCTGGTCAACGAATCCGTTCGCGCCGTCGTCGCAAAGAAATAGAGCGAGCAATTGCTAAATGTGAAGCGCGCGCCCGAGCACAGCCAACGCCGCTTCTTTCGTCGCCTCGGAGAGCGTCGGATGCGCGTGGACGGTGATGCCGACGTCCTCCTACGAGCCGCCGTACTCGAATGCCAGCACGACTTCGGAGATGAGCTCGGACACATTCGGCCCGATCATGTGCGCGCCGAGGAGAGCGTCCGTTTTCGCGTCGGCGACGAACTTGACGAAGCCAGTGCTCTCGGCCATCGATCGCGCGCGTCCGTTCGCGGAAAACGGAAACTTGCCGACGCGGTACTTGCGGCCGCTCTCTTTCACCTCGCGTTCGGTGAGACCGACGACGGCGATCTCGGGCCAGGTGTAGACGACACCGGGAATCGATCCATAGTGCATGTGAACCGGCTTGCCGGCGATCACCTCGGCCGCCACGACGCCCTCCTCCTCGGCTTTGTGCGCGAGCATAGGCCCGGGTACGCAGTCGCCGATCGCGTAGACGTTCGGCAGGTTCGTGCGGAGCTGGTCGTCGACAAGAACCTCGCCGCGGCGGCCCAGCTTCAGACCGAGAGCCTCGGCGTCGATGCCGGTGAGTGAAGGCCGTCGGCCGACGGACACGAGAACATAATCGCCGTCGATCCGCTCGGAGGTGCCGTCCTTCTCCACGTCGATGAACACACCGGCGTCGCTCCGTCCGCCATTTGTGACACGGCTACCCGTCCGAATATCGAGCCCCTGCCGGCGAAAGACGCGATCGGCTTCCTTGACGACGTCATCGTCCATGCCGGGGAGAATGGTGGGCATCAGCTCGACGATCGTGACCTGCGCGCCGAGGCGTCTCCAGACGGATCCGAGCTCGAGGCCGACGATGCCGCCGCCGATGACGATGAGACGGTGCGGCACCTCGGGGATGTCGAGCGCGCCGGTGTTCGAAAGGATTCGCTCTTCGTCGAACTTGAGGAAAGGGAGCTCGATTGGTACGGAGCCGGTGGCAATGATGACGGATCTTGTCTGGTAGGAGGCGATATTGTGAGCGGGGGGGGGGCCGCCCGCCACGCCAGCCGCCGCACCGCCGGTGCCTTCCACCGGCGTGACCTCCACGACGTTCCCGGCCTTGAGCGTGCCTCGACCTTTCGCCCAAGTGACCTTGTTCTTTCGAAACAGGAACTCGATCCCTCGCGTGTTCTGGCCCACAACCTCGTCCTTCCGGTTGAGCATCGTCACCAAGTCCAGCGTCACCTCGCCGGTGTGGATACCGTGAGTACGTGCGGCGTGTTGAGCGAACTCGAAATGCTCGGACGAGGTGAGCAGCGCCTTCGAGGGAATGCAACCGACGTTGACGCACGTGCCGCCGAGTGTGCGCTCCATCTCGACACACACCGTGGCGAGGCCGAGCTGCGCCGCGCGTAGCGCGGCGACGTAGCCGCCCGGACCACCGCCGATAATGACGACGTCGGCGGACGCCGAACTCCCACTCGGGGCGGGCGCTGGATTGGTCAACGTGCCGCCGCTCAGTCGATCAACATCGACGCCGGATCTTCCAGCAGCTCCTTCACGCGCACGAGAAACAACACCGCCTGTTGACCGTCGATGACGCGATGGTCGTACGACAGCGCCACGTACATCATCGGCCGGATCTCGACCTTGCCGTCCACCGCGATCGGACGCTCCTGCGTCTTGTGCAGGCCAAGAATCCCAACCTGCGGATAGTTGATGATCGGCGTCGACACGAGCGATCCGAAGACGCCGCCATTGGTGATCGTGAAGGTTCCGCCGATCAGATCGTCCATCATCAGCTTGCCGTCGCGGGCGCGCGCCGCCAGCTCGCCGATCTCGCGCGAGATCTGAATCATCCCTTTCCGGTCCGCGTCCTTGATGCTCGGCACCACGAGTCCGGTATCCGACGCGACCGCAATCCCCATGTTCACATAATGCTTATAGATGATCGCGTCCCCATCGACTTGCGCGTTGACTACCGGGAATTGCTTGAGGGCGAGGCACGCCGCCCGCACGAAAAAAGGCATGAACGACAGCTTGACGCTGTGCTCCTTCTCGACACGCCCTTTGAGCCGCTCCCGCACGGCACTCACCGACGACATGTCGATCTCGTTGAACGTCGTTAGGTGTGCGGTCGCGTGTTGCGACTCGAGTAGATGCTCGGCGATGCGTTTGCGGCGCGTCGACATCTTCTCGCGCGTCTCTCGCGTATTCGATGCTGGCGCGCCGTCGCTCGACACCCGGACGAGTCCCGGTGGCGGCGACCCGGTGGGAGCGCGCTCGTCGGTCCCCTGCCGCGCACTGTCGGTTCGCTCCGCAGGTCCAGGCGCCG
>Ga0066709_100003803_pt1 | contig 11773 bp, 8 predicted proteins | sample GraSoiAngelo_158_FD_79665 | JGI IMG/M metagenome (GOLD analysis project Ga0066709, IMG submission 79665) | Grasslands soil microbial communities from the Angelo Coastal Reserve, California, USA - 14_1009_16_30cm | ecosystem: Environmental > Terrestrial > Soil > Grasslands | place: USA... | reverse complement strand
GGATTCGACCCGCGCCTTGAGGCATCCAGGCGCGCCGTCGATCATCGAGTCACCGAGACTCACGAGGAAGATATTCTCTTTCACCGTGTTCGGGTCGATGGCGCCATTGAACGGGATCGAGATGCGTGGTCGGGTGTTGAACCCGTCGAGCTGGTTGATGAACCCCGTCTCGATGCAGGTTGAGCTATTCGCCACGCAGTCGGCTGGGATCGGCAAGTCCACCCGCTCGCAGGTGTTCTGCGTTTCGTCGGCGACCGTGAAACGGTCGGACGGAAAAGGGCCATCCGAAGGCGTCGCCAGGCCGAAGCGTGGGTGGACGCCGTCCTCCGGACGTGCAATGGGCTTGTCGCCCAGTGCGGGCCGGAGCGGCCATGAGACGAAAATGCCGAATGAGAGAATGAACACTGTGCGAACCATCGCTGATTGATGCATTGAATCCTCCCGGACAGACAATGTTGGTCGACTTGGAAGCTCAGGGACTCGGGAGCGTCGCGGCGCACGCGTACGCGATGTTGGAGGGATCGTCGGGGTCGTAGTACGCCGGGTACCTCACGGCGACCTCGTAGCAATATTGTTGTCCTGCTACGGGATCGCTGTCGCGATAGCTCGTCGCGTCCGGCGGCAGGCTGGCAACGACCCAGAAGTACCCGTCGCTCGACAAGCGGTAGATGTCATATCCAGTCTCGTACCGGGCTGCGTCGGTCCAGGACAGATCGATGGTGTGCTGATCGACGGCCGTTGCAGTGAGATCGCATGGGGCGTTTCCATAGCTCGTGCAGAAGACTTCCGATGGAGGGGACTCCCCGAAGGAATTGAAGGCGACGACGCGAAAACACTGCGATAGATTCCACGAGACGGCGTACTTGTCGGAATAGTAGGGCTGATTCGCAGGGGTGGAGGTGATGACCGTCCATCCCGATGCGCCATCGTCGCTCCGCTCGATCCGAAAACCGGCTTCGTTGCTAGAAGCGTCGGTCCACCAGATGTTGAAGTACAGCCAGAAGCCAAACCCGTCGAACCAGTAATTCGCTGCGACGTCCAGCGGCGTGGCGGGAGCCGTGGTGGGTTGCACGGCGGCAGCCTGAACGGAATATTCCGAGGAGTCGCCGTTCTTTAACGCCGGGACGTGGTACAGGTATGTCACGTTCGCCGACTCGCCACCGCAAGCGATTGCGAGAATCGAGCCTGCCAAGACGAGAAGTGACCTTCGCTGACGCATCGTTGTACCCTCCGCAGCGCCGGTTCTGGCAGATAGGGAAGCACCGTTTGGCGCTCCTCGTTTCCGACTCGCTGTGCATCCGCGGCGGAAGTTGTCGCGTCCAGGCGCGCACGATCGGCGCAAGCCCCCGGCGAGACACCAGGTTTGCGCCACGCTCAACGTCCGGGCGGGCGGAGAGCTATTCGAGACTCGCGCGCTTGAGCAGCGCGTGGAAACGCGGCTCGGACCGAACGGAGTCCCAGACGGTGCCCCATCTGACGCTCGCAGGCAGCAACGGGTCCCGTTCTTGCATTCCCCTCTCGAGCCAGGCGTATGCGCGCTCCTTGTCGCCGAGCGCGAGGTGGGCGGCCGCCAGGCTGACCGGAGGAGAAGGATTCGCGCCGAGCTGAGCCTCGATCTCGGACAGCAACCGCTTTGCCGCGGCCAAGTCGCCCCTCGCCGCAAGCACGTCTACGCGCACGACCCTGACCTTGTCCGGCTCCTGGTCGAGGACCGCCATCGACTCGGCCAGCTTTCCGGTCTGCAGATAGGCGCGGGCGAGAAGCGCTCGCGCCGGCGTGAAGGTGGGGTCCAGTTCGAGCGTCTTCTTCCCCTGCTCGATGGCTCGGCCGTAGTCGCGGCTGATCATGTACGTGCGCGCGACAACCAGGTTGACGATCGGCGAAGTGGGATCGAGGTGCCGGGCCTGCTCTGCCTGCGCGAGCGCGTCCGGGAGCCGCCCTTTGATCCAGAGGAACTGGGCGTACCACTGGTGCGCCGTCGCGTACCCGGGTCTCAGCTCGATGGCGCGCTTCAGCTCGCGCTCGGCGAGATTCCAGTCGTATTCGTGCCCGGCGAGCGCGCCCATCGACGCGTGGGCCTCGGCGAGCGAATCGTCCAGCTCGAGGGCTTCGAGAGCGTGCGCCCTCGCCTTGGTCAGCGCCTCCGGGGAGCTCGCGCCCCCGTAGTCGATCAGCAGGGTGTAGCAGTCCGCCAGCCCGGAATGCGCGAGCGCATATTTCGGCTCGAGGGCGATGGCGCGCTCGAACGACGCCCTGGCTTTGGTCAGCGCTTCCTTGGAGCGCTGGTTCCAGAAGTACCGCCCTTGCAGATAGAGATCGTGCGCCTCGCTGCTTACCGCTGCTTGACGCACCAGCGCATGCTCCGGCAGGAGCTTCGGTTTGAGCGACTGCACAATGGCGCGCGCCAACTCGTCCTCGAGCAAGAAGACGTCCTTCAGCTCCCGGTCGTAGGTTTTCGACCAGATGTGGTAGCCGTCCGCCGCGCCGATCAGCTGCGCGACGACGCGGAGTTGGTTTCCCTCGCGACGCACGCTTCCTTCCAGGACGGTGGCGACGTTGAGCTCCTCGCCGATCTGTCGGATGTTGACGTTCCTGCCCTTGAAGGAGAAGGCCGAGGTGCGGGCCACTACGCGCAACCCCTCGACGTTGCCCAATGCGTTGATGATCTCCTCGGTGATGCCGTCGGAGAAGTACTCGTTCTCCTGGCCGCCGCTCAGGTTCGCGAAGGGCAAAACGGCGATGGAAGCGCGCCGCACGGTCTCCGCCGGAGGCCGGCCGCCGCGCAAGAAGAAGTACCAGGCGACCCCCGGAGCCGCCGCCAGCACGCCGATTCCGACCAGCACCCGGAAGACGCGGCGCCTCTTCAGCTCGGCGAGCAGGGACTGGCGCGACGGCGACCCGAGCGAGGCCGTTTCGAGCGCATCGAGCAGCTCGCTCATGGACGCGAACCGATCTCCCCGGTTCGCGCTGAGCCCGCGCTGGAGCAGGTCGCACACTGCGTGGGGCACCGGCGTACCCGTCGGCGGAGGGCGCACCACCACGCGTCCGGCGATCTGCCACGGCGTCCGCCCGGCGAACGGCAGCTCGCCGTAAAGCGCTTCCCAGGCAGTGACGCAAAAGCTGAAGAGGTCGCTTCGCGCATCGGCCGGCTCGCCGTACGCCACTTCCGGCGCCATGTACGCGGGGCTACCGGCCACCGCACCGGGCGCGGTCAACCGCGCCTCTACCGGATCCCTCGAAAGCGGCCGCGCGAGCCCGAAGTCCGTCACCCGCGCGCGGCCGTCGGCGCTCACCAACACGTTGTCGGGCTTGACGTCGCGATGGACGAGACCCGCGGCATGCGCCGCGGCCAGGCCTCGGCCGGCCTCGAGCAGAGCGCGCAGCGCAGCCTGCCAGGCTGGTTTCTTGCGGGCGAGCCACTCGCGCAGCGTCCCTCCCTCGACCAGTTCCATGACGACGAAGACCTGGTCCTCGTGCACGCCGACGTCGTGGATGGCGACGACCGACGGATGCGCCAGCCTCGCCATGGCGCGCGCCTCGCGCTGGATGCGGGCGCGCGCTTCGCCCTGCGCTGCCGCAGGATCCGGCCGCAACAGCTTGAGCGCGACGCGGCGGCCGAGTTCCGGATCGCGCGCCAGATAGACGACACCCATGGCGCCCGCGCCGACCGGCCCGAGGACCTCGTAGCGACCCACCCTCTCGGGCGGGGCGGGCTTCGATGGGCGAGCACTTGAGGTCGAGCTGCCCCGCGCCAGCTCCACTACCGCGGTCCGGCAGAGGTCGCAGGCATCGACGTGCTGCTCGACCTCGGCCAGCGCGACGGGGTCCAGCTTTCCCGCGATGAAGTCGAGCACCTGCTGCCCGGAGATGCAGCCCAAGGCGAGGCCCCTGAATGACTGTACCAGACTGTCCTTGACGGTGCGAAGAACAGCTTCCGTCGCCGCTCAGGTGCTAGAATTATTTTTACCTCGGATGGACGAGCTTCCCGAGCAGGAACTGCAACGCATCCTGTCTCTCGGCAGGAAGGCGTGGCCGGCGGTGCGGATGGATCCCGGCTGGTTTGCCCGCCGCCTCGGAGAGAAACTGGAGGGCGACGCAGACCGCACGGCCATGCTTCAGGACCTCCCGGCCGCCGACGTGTACCTCGCCTGCGCGTGCGAGCTGGCCAATGAAGCGGCGCTGGCGGAGTTCGAGCGGAGCTACCTGACGGAGGTGCCGGCGTTCGTCGCTCGCATCGATCCGTCGGCGGCGTTTGCCGACGAGGTGAAGCAGGAGCTTCGCGATCAACTATTCGTGGGCAAGGCCGGAACACGGCCGTTGATCGCGGGGTATGCGGGGCGCGGCCCACTCGGCGCATGGCTGCGCGTCATCGCGGTGCGCACCGCGCTGCGCGTGGGCCGCTCACGCGGTGGCGACGCCCCGCCGCCGGACCCGAGCGCGGCGTTCGGTCACTCTCCGGACCCCGAGCTCGATTACCTGAAGCTTCGTTACCGCGTCCTCTATGAGGACGCGCTGCGAGCGGCCGTCGCCTCGCTCGAGACGCGCGAGCGGCTCTTCCTCAGGCTGCACTATGTAGACGGGCTGAACATCGACCGCATCGGCGCCATGTACCGGCTGCATCGCTCAACAGTAGCGCGCCGGTTGGCCGTCTACCGCCGCACGCTGCGCGAACGGGTGCATTCTTTGCTGGAGAAGAACGCGTCTTTCTCCCCGTCCGAGTCCGCCAGCATCCTACGTCTCGTGCGCAGCCAGCTCTTCATCAGCCTTCGAAGCCTCGCCTGATTTGGCAACTCGCTAAGTCCGTGATTCTCGGATCACGCAGAGAATCGCGTTCGAAATCGGTGTCCAATGGGGAGCCAAATTCATCTTCGTGCGAACACGCTGGATCGTCCAGTTGAAGTTCGGACGGCCGGACGTATGCGTTGAGCCGCAATGCTCGGTTGCAGTTTCGATTCGACTTCCTGTACGCCGTCAATCCCGGAGCGAGGACTTGCGATTAGCGCGCGCTCTGTTTCATGCCCTCCTGGCGCCGCTCTCGCTCGATGAAGCCACAGAACCCATCGCCTTCGGGTCGGCTCGACTTTCGCGCCAAAGCACGCCCACCACGCCGCTCGGAGCAAGGTGCAATTTTCGCGTCGATACTGTACGCAAAATGCTCTGGTTTGGTCCGCCCGTGGTCCGGAACGAAGAATACGAAGCTGGACCCGACTCAGAAATTCCGAGCCAGGTCCAGCTCTTGTTTGGTTGCGGGGGCAGGATTTGAACCTGCGACCTTCGGGTTATGAGGGCAATTTCACCCAACCGGCAGACGGGCGTCGCCACTCGTCTTTTCAGTCCGTCCGAATAGTTAGGCGAAGCTGGAGTCCACGGAAGTCCACTTCAAGATCCGTGACTCCCCTGTAGTTTGGACAAAATATAGTCAAAGTCTCGGCGAGTCCTGTTCGAGCCGGCGACTTCGCCTTGGCAAGACCGAGAGGAGGATGTGCGCGCAGATGCAATGCAGTCAACAAGGGGAATTTGAAGCGCTTTCACCAATGCAGGTGCCGCAGTTGTGTCTTCTGGCGCCTAACTCGCGCCGCGGCCTGTGAGCACCACCGGGAAGGTCTGCAGAATCAGGTTCAGGTCTTCGCTGAGGCTCCAGTGGTCGATGTACCGCATGTCGAGGAGCATCCATTCCTTGAAGGAGATCTGGTTGCGGCCCGAAACCTGCCAGATGCAGGTCAGGCCGGGCCGGACCGAGAGCCGCCGCCGCTGCCATCCTTCGTACTGGGCGACCTCCTTCGGGACCGGCGGCCGAGGGCCTACTACGCTCATGTCGCCGCGGAGGACGTTGATGAGCTGGGGGACCTCGTCGATGCTGTGCTTGCGGAGGAACCGGCCGATCGGCGTGACGCGCGGGTCGTTCATCATCTTGAACACCGGCCCGGTCTGCTCGTTCTTCGCCTGTAGCTGGTCCTTCAGCGCCTCGGCGTTCACCACCATCGTGCGGAACTTGAACATGTGGAACGGACGGCCGTGGAGACCGACGCGCTTCTGCTTGAAGAAGATGGGCCCCTTCGAGCTGACCTTGATCAAGACCGCCACCGCGATCAGCAGCGGCGCCAGCACCAGCAGCGCGAGGGTCGCGGCGAAGATGTCGAAGAGCCGCTTCATCGACCGTTGGTACGGCCGGGGCGCGTGGGTCACGTAGTGCAGGTACCCGTCGGAGACCGCCGAGGGAACGGCAGGGCGCGCGCGCTCGAGCCGGAAGCTGTAGGCGGGAAGCGCGAACGGCACGCCGAAACGCTCACAAACGCGGATGGCCCTCTGCATCGCGTCGGCATGGCGGGTGGCGTTGCCCGCCATGTACACCTCGTGGACCGGGAAAGCACGAAGACACGTCTCCAGATCGTCGCTGGTGCCGAGCACCGGCGCCTCCCGCACCGAGGGAATCTCCGGCTCGTCGGGAAAACGCAGATGGCCGATCACCTTCATGCGGGCGCGCGGGCGGTCTTCGAGATCCTCGGCCGTGCAGCGCCCCATCGCTCCGGCGCCGATGATCAGCACCTCCTCGAGAGGTAGCTCTCGCAAGTCCAGTTCCCGGAAGACGAACATGCGCGGCGCGAGCACCAGCGGCCAGAGCAGCAGGAAGAACACACCGCCCGGAGGCAGCCCATCCACCTGCGGGAGAAGGACCTTGACCAGCGCAAGCGGAATCGCGGCGCCCAGCACCAGGAGAGAGACCATGGCGGTCTCTTCCATTCCCGAACGGTTGGCCCACGGATCGTAGTAGCGGACGACGAAGCTCTCGATGGACCACCAGAGGGCGGCACAAATCGCGCACCCGAAGAGTGGCCCCCTCAGCGGATCGCCTGAGAGCAAGGCTGTGAAGATGGTGGCGCCCGCCACCATCAGGAGATCGAACGAGATGTTCAGCTTGCCGGTGAGGCGCGGCCCCCACCGTCCCACCACCGACTCCACCGTCCCGCCCCCCGCCCCGAAACGCACTGCCCCCGCGGAAGGATGTACACGCGTCCGGTGCCGCGCAAAGAACTGTGATGCTTCAAACGATCAGCTGCGCTGGCGCACCGCCTCGTCCACGCTCATCTTCTCTGCTCTGTGGGGAGGGAGAACAGGTCGATGCGGAGCGAGGCGGATCGATCCGTGCCGGAGCGCGTCCAGATCGGCGCCCTGAGCGTCGACCGGGTCACCTTTGCACAGGCGCTGGACGCGATCGAGGACCTGATCGCGAGCGGCCAGGGGGGAGCGGTGTTCACTCCCAACGTCGATCACGTCGTGCTCGCCGAGGAGGACCTCGAGTTCCGACGGGCCTATTCCGCCGCGCGCCTGTGCCTTGCCGACGGCATGCCGCTCGTCTGGGGATCCAGATTGCTGCGCCACTCCATCCCCGAGAAGGTTTCGGGCTCGGACTTGATCTGGCCTCTAATGAAGCGTGCCGCCGCGAAAGCCTGGCGCGTGTATCTGCTCGGCGCTGGTCCGGACGTGGCGGAGAGGGCCGCCCAAGTGCTGCGGGCGCAGCTGGGCGTCAACGTCGTGGGCGTGGACGCCCCGGTGATCGCCAACCCGCGCAGTGCAGCTGAGCGGGGGCCCATCCTCCAGACGATCCGGCACGCGGCCCCGGATCTCGTCCTCGTCGCCTTCGGTGCGCCCAAACAGGAGCTGTTCATCCATGCCGCCGGACCCGAGTTGGGTCCGGCGGTGGCGCTGGGGATCGGCGCCAGCCTGGATTTCATCACCGGAACCGTGCGGCGAGCACCCCGCTGGATGTCCGCTCATGGCCTCGAATGGCTCTACCGGCTCGTGCGGGAGCCGCGCAGGTTGTGGCGACGCTACCTGCTCCGCGACCCGAAGTTCGCGCGGATCCTCTGGCGGACCTGGCGCGAGACTACGGGCAGGGCGTCTGTCCCGCCGCGGCCGCGAGGTGCTGGACCTGGCTGACGAAGTTACCCTGATCCGTGTACGGCTTGGTCTGCCGCGACTCGCCCGCGCCGAACACCATTCCGAACGCGTTCGATCGCGCGACGTCCGCCGGGTGCGAGAAAAAGTAGTCGACCCGGTTGTCCTGCCACTGGTTGATGGTGTTTGGCAGCGCCATGTTGCCAAGCGGCAGCTGCCACCACAGCGCGGGACGCCCGATGCGCTCGGTGAGCGCGCGGGCCCAGGTGAACGCCTGCCGGAAGGTGGGGAGGGTTGCATCGGTGGGATCCCAGAAGGTCTCCTTTCCCAGCGTGCGATAGAATCCCGCGTCCCGATCGCTCGCCTCGATCACCACGTAATCGGAGTCCTTCGCGCCGCACTCGATCAGGAAATCTCCCAGGCGGCGGGCCTCGGCCGCCACGTCGAGCGAAGGATCCGTGTTCTGGTGGGTATCGATTCCGGTCCCCCATGCCGATGCGTGCAGCCCCACCTTGGCATTGGGGGCGTACTTGCGGACCATGGCGATCAGACATCGTCCGAGCCCCGCCACCGACTCCTCCTGCCGCGCGCAGTCGGTGGGGTTCGCCCGAGCGACGGCCGCGGCCAACCGGTGCGGATTCGCGTCCAGCTTCTGCGCGTAACCCCAGAGGTCCGGCTCGAGGTGAAGCAACGCGGCACGGCTACCGAGCTGCTGGAGCACGAATCGCCAGTCATTGAAGAAGCGGGTCATCAGCGGGGTGTCCCGGAGCGCTGTGCTGATCTCCGCGTCACCTTCGGGCACACCGCTGGTCTGGAGCAGCTCGTAGTACGTGATCATCGGGAGCTCTCCCATGCTCTGCGCCTTCGCCAGGAGATCGCGCACGTAATGGCCGGGTGGACTCGCATCGCTTTGCCAGCAGCCCCACCAGGCGCAGCCGGGCCCCGAGTTGGCGCAGCTGACCGCGCCCGCCGTGCATCCCGAGCTGCAGCTGCTGCAGATCCCGCTCCCGTCGGCCAGTCCGCCGGCGAGATACAAGTAGCGGACGTCGAACGAGGCCATCTCCGCGATCGAGTCGGTCATGTCCGCTCCGACCAGGAGCTTGCTCTTTCCCAGCTCCGCGAGCAGCGACGACGCGAGGCAGCTCGGCATCGGGGCGCCTGCATCGGGCGCCGCAGGCGCGGTCGTGCCTCCGTCGGCATCGCTCTGCGCCGGTGGTCCGCCTGCCTGGAGCTCCATTCCCGCGCTGCAACCCGAGAGCAGAATGAGGACCAGGAGTGCGAGTTTGTCGTACCGGCGCAAAGGTCCCTCCTCTCGAGGAGGAGGAACCATTGTCTACTTGTCCACATTCCAGGCGGCCGGTGCCGACGTCTCGAGGGTCGTTCTGACGGTCAGCCCTGCAGTGATGGGGCTGCTCCGGCCGACGCCAACGCGTGCGCACTCATCGGAGCGCTTTCCCTGCCGAAGACGGCGCCGGCTCGAAGGTATGCGGACAAGGCGAATCCGAAGAAGCTCAGCGCGAGGTACAGCTCGCCCATCTCGTCGAGGTCGAAGTCGATGGATCCGAGCAGGCGCGGAACGATCATGAACGCGAAGCCGATGGCGGGCAAGGCCGCCGTCCACATGGGGAAGATCGGCATGTTGAGTCGGCCGTACAGGCGCCGGAGCCCCGTCAGGTAACGATCGGTGAGCGGGATCGCGTAGCAGATGGTCAGGCAGATGAAGAAGCCGATCATCCGCACGTGCCGGTGCAAACCCTCGATGTTGTGGAGATTCGTTTCGTGCTGCACGTTGATGGCGTCCAGCTCGGCCGGCGTGAGCACGTTGAAGATCCGCTGGCCCCAGCTGACCTCTTCGCCGCAGAGCGCGAAGAAGAGGAATGCGTATCCCCAATACCAGACGTTCCGGAAACCCTTGCGGGTCGCGATGAAGGCAAAGATCGCCGCCGCCCCCAGGTAGAGGAAGGCCTCCGAATATTCGACGAAGCCGTCCTCCTGGCAGAAGAACGCCATGTGCGCGGGATTGTAGAACCGCAACCACGCGGCGAAGGCGGCGAAGCCCGCCAGAACACCCATCACGATCCTGCGCTCTCTACCGGTCATGTCGCGCTCCTGCGAGTCGCGAAGGAATGGTCACGGGCGATTGCAACGGCAATGCGACGAACGGATGACCGTCGCGTCTCCGACCCAGTGTCGGATCCGGTGTGAAGAAGTCATCACCGTGACCGCGCGCACGCCAGAATGTGATCTTGCTCACGGCCCGTCGATGCCTACCTTGCAGCGTGCGGGCGCTAGGGCGCCGCGCGGGGTTGGGGGCAGGGGAGCAATGAAACAGCAGCGCAAGATCGTTCTCGTGGTCGAAGATCATCCGTCGCTCCGCGATGCCATACGGGACCTCCTCCATCGGATGGGCCTGGACACCGTCGAGGCAAGCGACGGCAACTCGGCCATGAGCCGCCTGGCGTGCTGCAGGCCCGATCTCGTGTGCCTCGATCTGGTGCTGCCCGAATCGTCCGGCTACGATGTCTGCGAGTTCATCCGCCGCTCGCCGCAGCACCGGGCGACGCCGGTCTTGATGATGAGCGAGCGCGCTTATCCCGAGGATCGCGCGCACGCCGCCGAAGTCGGCGCCAACGCGTTCATCGCAAAACCCTTCAGCGAAGCCAACCTGCGCCGGCGGATCGAGACCTTGCTCGAAGCGGCCGGCGGGAACCAGACGGGCGCGATTGCCGAGCCATGACCCTCTTCAGCTGGGCGCTGTGGATCCTGGCGATCCCGCCGCTTTTCGCCTCCGCCTATCTGCTGCTGCTCGCGCTCGCGTCGCGCCGGAGAGCCGTTCTCGGGACCGCGCCCGCCGCGTTGCGCTTCGATCTGATCGTCCCGGCGCACGACGAGGAGTACGGGATTGCCCGGACAGTGCAGAGCCTGCTCGCGTTGGAGTATCCGCCGCAGATGCGCAGGGTGATCGTCGTGGCGGACAATTGCAGCGATGCGACCGCTGTCCGCGCCGAGGCGGCCGGGGCAAGCGTCCTGGTCCGCAACGACGTCTCCCGGCGCGGCAAGGGACATGCGCTCGCCTTCGCGTTCGAGCACAGCCTGAAGAGCGGCTTCGCCCACGCCGTAGTGGTGGTCGACGCCGACAGCGTGGTCCCGCCCGGACTCCTCGGCGCGTTCGTGGCCCGGCTGCAGCGGGGAGCGCTCGCGGTGCAGTCAGGCGCAGCCGTGCTCAACCTCCACGATTCCTGGCGGACCCGGCTCATGGCGCTCGGGCTTTCGCTGTTCAACGCGCTGCGCTCGCTTGCGCGGGAGAATCTGGAGCTCTCCTGCGGGTTGCGCGGGAACGGGATGTGCCTTTCCACCTTGCTCCTGCGCGCCCGACCCTACGACGCGTTCTCCCTCGTGGAGGACGTGGAATACGGCGTGGAGCTTGGCCGCGCAGGGATTCGCGTCCATTACGCCGACGAGGTCAAGGTCGCGAGCGCCATGGTCTCCTCCGGCAAGGCGGCTTCCTCGCAGCGGCGCAGGTGGGAGCTCGGGCGGCTGGAGCTTGCGCGCCGATTGGCTCTGCCACTTCTGAGTCACGCGCTTCGGCGGCGGAGCGCGATCCTGCTGGATCTGGCCGTCGATCTGCTGGTCCCCCCGCTCTCCTACCTGGCACTGGCGATCGCTGCGGGTTGTGCCGCATCGCTCGCCGTCTGGAGGGCAGGCACCGGCTCCGCGGCCGCTTTGACGGTGTGGCTGATCAGCGCCTTTTTCGTTTCGGTCTATGTGCTGCGCGGCTGGCAGCTGTCGGGGATCGGGCTGCGAGGGCTGAGCGCGCTGGCCGCAGCACCGTTCTACGCGCTCTGGAAGTTCGGGGTGCTGGCGCGCCGGGTGAGCG
>Ga0066709_100003802_pt1 | contig 11774 bp, 5 predicted proteins | sample GraSoiAngelo_158_FD_79665 | JGI IMG/M metagenome (GOLD analysis project Ga0066709, IMG submission 79665) | Grasslands soil microbial communities from the Angelo Coastal Reserve, California, USA - 14_1009_16_30cm | ecosystem: Environmental > Terrestrial > Soil > Grasslands | place: USA... | reverse complement strand
CTTCTCCGTTTCCTGTGCCCTCGAGGATCCCGTCCAGGTACTGCGGACCGCCCTGCGCCTTCAAATGCTCGACGACCCGGTGCACCTCACCGTCGGACACGAACGCGCCGTGCACGCGCTGTGGATGGCCCGTGCCTGGCGGCAGATAGAGCATGTCACCCTGCCCCAGCAGCGTCTCGGCGCCCATCTGATCGAGGATCGTGCGCGAGTCGACCTTGCTTGCAACCTGGAACGCGATCCGCGAGGGGATGTTGGCTTTGATGAGCCCGGTGATCACGTCCACCGACGGCCGCTGCGTGGCGAGGATCAGGTGGATTCCGGCCGCGCGCGCCTTCTGCGCAATCCGTGCGATCAGTTCCTCCATCTTCCGGCCGGTTACCATCATCAGATCTGCCAGCTCGTCGATCACGATAACGATCAGCGGCATCTCGTCGATCGGCTCGGGCGTCTCCGGCGTCAGCGAGAACGGGTTCCGGAGCGGCTTGCCCGCCTTGCGCGCCTCGACGACGCGGGCGTTGTAGCTGGCGAGATTGCGCACGCCGAGCGTGGACATCAGCCGGTAGCGCCGCTCCATCTCGGCCACACCCCAGTTGAGCGCGTTCGCCGCGAGCTTCACATCGGTGACGACCGGCGCGAGCAGGTGCGGGATCCCCTCGTAGACCGAAAGCTCGAGCATCTTCGGATCGATCAGGATCAGCCGGACCTGACGCGGCTCCGCCTTGTAGATGAGCGACAGGATCATCGCGTTCAACGCCACCGACTTGCCGGAGCCGGTCGTGCCCGCGACCAGCAGATGCGGCATGCGTCCGAGATCGGCGATCACCGGTTTGCCCGCGATGTCCTTGCCGAACGCGAGCGAGAGCGGGCTCGGCATATCGTTGTACGCGGCCGACGACAGCAGCTCGACCAGCCGTACGAGCTGGCGGCGCGGGTTCGGCAACTCGAGCCCCATGCAGGACTTGCCGGGGATCGTCTCGACGACCCGGATGCTGACCACCGACAGCGCGCGCGCCAGATCCTTCATGAGGCTCACGATCTGGCTGCCCTTGACGCCGACAGCCGGCTCGATCTCGTAGCGGGTAATCACCGGCCCGGGGTACGCGGCGAGGACTCTTACCGCGACACCGAAGTCGGCGAGCTTGCGCTCGATCAGCCGCGAGGTGAACTCGAGTGTTTCCGCGCTCACCTGCTCCTGTGCCGAGGGCGCATCCTCGAGCAGTGCCAGCGGCGGCAGCGACGAATCGGGGAGCTCCTTGAACAGCGGGCGTTGCCGCTCCTTGACCACGCGCTCTGACTTGGGCACCTCGAGCACCGAAGGAACTACGACCACCGGCTCGCGGTCGTCATCGACTTCGCGAGCAATCTCGACGGCGTGCTCGCGTTGCTCGAGCGCCACGGCGCCGATCTGGCGATCGCGCCGCTCCTCGCGCTGCTTGCGAGCCCACCTGACGGATGCCTCGATGCCGCCGCCAACGCGTTCCATCAGCCGGATCCACGACATTCCGGTAAGCAGCGACCAGCCCGCCGCGAAGAGCGCCAGCAGGAGCAGCGTCGCGCCGTTGAACCCCATCGCCTTCGCAAGACTGTTCCCGATGAGATCGCCGATCGCGCCGCCCGGCGACTGCGGCAGCGTCGCCGGCAGTCGATACAACCGCAAGGCTTCGAGCGCGGCGCTCGCCAGCAGGACGAGAACGAACCCCGGCGCGGTAAGCCACAGGTGATGCCGCTCCCCGGTCGTGCCAGCCAGTCGACCCTGCGCACCCATGCGACGGTAGCCGGCAACCACGAGCACGATGCCGGCGAAAACCCACCACCACGCGGAGACGCCGAATAGATAGAGCAGAAGATCCGCGATCCAGGCACCGGCGACACCGCCTTTGTTCTGGATCGGCATGCCCGCGCCGGAGAACGACCAGCCGGCATCGGTCTTTTGATAGGTGGCCAGAATGAGCGTCAAAAAGGCCACCGCAGCCACGACCACCAACCACCACGACTCGCGGATCAACGCGGCATGCCGCGGCGAGAAACGCAGATCGGATGGCACGGGCCGGCGGCTCGTCGTCACATTATTCCTTCTTACAATCATTGTCTTGCGCGGTGTATCTCACGCAGAACATTATACCTGGGCTGGATGGGCGAACGCCGCCCTCTTGGCTCGATGGGAATGCCCCCCACATCGGTTAGAATCGCACCGCTTTTCGCCCGCGAAGATAACCTCGAGCGTTCGCCATGACCACCCGACACACCCGCCTGCTGATCCTGAGCTCCGGTCAGGCGGGTATCACCGCGGCAGTATACGCTGCACTCGCCAACCTGAAACCGATGCTCATCACCGGTCTTGCGCAGGGTGGCCAGCTCATGACGACCACCGATGTCGACAACTGGCCTGCCGATGCCGACGGCGTTCAGGGGCCGGAGCTCATGGCGCGCTTCCAGAAGCACGCCGAGCGCTTCGAAACCGAAGTCGTCTTCGACCAGATCCATACCGCAAAGCTCGACGAGCGGCCGCTGCGCCTGATCGGCGACGCCGGCGAATACACGTGCGACGCGTTGATCATCGCCACGGGGGCCTCGGCGAGGTACCTGGGCCTTCCGACCGAGCAAGCGTTCATGGGCAAGGGCGTGTCCGCGTGCGCGACCTGCGACGGGTTTTTCTACAAGGGTCAGGATGTCGCGGTCGTCGGCGGCGGTAACACCGCGGTCGAGGAAGCGCTGTACCTGTCCAACATTGCCCGGCGGGTCACCGTGGTTCACCGCCGCAACAAGTTCCGTGCCGAGGCGATCCTGGTCGACCGCTTGCTCGCCAAGACCAATGACGGCGGCAACGTGGGCATCCTTTGGGACCAAGTGCTCGACGAGGTCATCGGCGACGCGTCGGGCGTCAAGGGTGTGCGCGTGAAACATCTAGGCGACGGCGTGACCCGCGAGCTCGAAGTGCAAGGCGTATTCATCGCCATCGGCCACACGCCCAACACGCAGATCTTCGAAGGCCAGCTCACGATGAAGAACGGTTACATCACCATCAAGGGCGGCAGCGAGGGCAACGCGACGAGCACCAGCGTCGCGGGCGTGTTCGCCGCGGGCGACGTCGCCGATCACGTCTATCGCCAGGCGGTTACCAGTGCCGGCACCGGCTGCATGGCGGCGCTGGACGCCGAGGCGTATCTCGAGACCGTCGGGTAAACGCACCCGCGGTGACACGAGCGACCGGTACGCGGTACCCTCAGCAGCCAATGGCCAAGTTGAGCGAGCTCAAGACCTTGCTGGCACAAGCGAACGCAACTGTTCCAGCCTCGCCCAAGGCCAAGGCGCTCCTGACTCGGCGTCCGGCGCCCCGCCCCCGCGCCACCGAAGACGTGGATCTGCAGCAGGCGTTCGCCGATGTGAAGCCGCTTCGCATCGGCAATCGGGCTGCGATCCCGCGCGAGCGTCCGGCGAGCATCGCGTCCAAACACCTCGCAGACGAGGCCGATGCGCTGGCGGCGAGCAAGTATGGCGTTGAGCCTTCACCGCTCAACTGGGAAGCGGGCCAGGAGCAGGAAGCCGAGCAGACTTTTCTGCGGAAGGGACTTTCCGGCGATGTATTGGTGCGGCTGCGACGAGGGCACTGGTCGGTTCAGGGCGAGTTGGACTTGCACCGTCTTAACCGCGACGAGGCGCGTGATGCCTTGGTCGAATTCCTCAACGAGGCGCGCGGCTGCGGCATGCGCTGCGTGCGCGTCGTGCACGGGAAAGGACTGTCTTCGCCGAACCGCGAACCGGTGCTCAAGAGCAAGGTGCGGCGTTGGCTCTCGCAGCGTGACGAGGTGCTGGCGTACTGCGAAGCCCCGCGCCACGCCGGAGGCTCCGGGGCCGTGCTGGTGTTGTTGAAGGCGACGTAACCCGAGCGGTTACGTCGGCTCTCGCTCACTCGCGGTCTCGTCGGATGCTTCCGGGTCGCCGGCGCGACGATGGAAGTAGATCGCGCTCGCAATCAACCGCAGGGCGTCCGTGCCCAGGATCGCGTTGAAAAATGCGTTGGGTAGCGGCAAATCCGCCACCCACCGCAACGCCCGTTTCCACACGAAGCGCGGATAGTCCGCCGCGACCGCCCGCGCCGGCTCTGGCCCGTCGGCGTCGAAGTAATCGGCAATCGCGTGCGCTGCGCGCCAGCCCGAGTCCAGCGCTGTGTGGATGCCGCCCGCGGTGAGCGGAGAAACGATGCCCGCCGCATCGCCGACCAGAAGCACCCGATTCGTTGCGAAGCGCGCGAGCCGACCTCCGACTGGAATCCGCCCGCCGCGGCGCGCAACGCGCCGCGCCCGGCTCCAGTCGAAAAGCGGCGCGATCTTGCGCTCGAACGCGCGCAGATCAGGCAGATGCGGCCAGCGCGAGGCAAGGCCGACCTGCGCAATACCGTCAACGCCGGGTACGACCCAGCCGATGTACCCCGGAGCCAGCGCGGAATCGATGAAGCAATGCAGGCGCTCCGCATCGATCCCGTCGATGCCTTCGTACTCGGCCTCGATGCCAAGCAGGAATGCGCGATTGGCCGAGAGCGCAAAGGTGCGTGCCACGTTGGAATGTGCGCCGTCGGCGCCGACGAGATAGCGGACACGCGGACCGCCGTCGGCCAGCGCAATCCCGCGTCTTTCCAGTTGTGCCCCCCGGAACGGGCACCCGTAGCGCAAGCGCGCGCCTGCCCGTCGCGCTTCCTCGGCGAGCCAGGCCATCAGCGCAGGGGTGTTGGTCGCGAGGAAGTAGTACCCCGGTGCGGCAAGGTCGACATGCGCGAGCGAGGGTGCATAGAGCCGCACACCGCGGATGCGTCGAGTCAGACGCGCCGGGACCTCCCATCGCTCGGCCGCTTCCTTGACAAGCAATCCGGTCGTGTGGATCGCCTGACCGGCGCGTCCCTGACGCTCGAGCACCACGACCGACAACCCGCGTCGCGCAGCAGAGCGCGCGCACGCCAGGCCTGCGAAGCCGGCGCCGACGATCGCCAGGTCATGGTCGAACCCGTCGCGCGTCATAGGCAACGATGCTCCAGCGCAGGAAGGTCGCGTCTGACTTGCGCCACGCGCTTGGGATCGATGTCGCCGATAACGATGCCCGGCCCTTCGTCGCGTTCGGCGACGACCACACCCCAGGGGTCGATGAGCACGCTGTGCCCGTACGTACGCCGATGGTTCTCGTGCAGGCCACCTTGCGCCGCGGCCAGCACATAGCACTGATTCTCGATGGCGCGCGCCTTGAGCAGAACATGCCAGTGCGCGGCCCCCGTCACCGCGGTGAACGCCGAGGGGACCACGATGAGGGCGAGGTCGCGAAAGCGGCGATAGAGCTCGGGAAACCGCAGGTCGTAGCACACTGAAAGCGCCACTCGTCCGCACGGGGCGTCGAAGGCCACCGGCTCGGTCCCCGGCTCGATCGTCCGACCTTCGTCGTAGCGCTCGTCACCCTGGCTGAAGGCGAACAAGTGGATCTTGTCGTAGCGCGCGACGCGCCGCCCTTCGGGGTCAAAGACCAGCACGGCGCTGCGCACCCGTGCAGCATCCGTGATGGCAAGGGGCACCGTGCCGCCGATGAGCCAGATCCCCTGCTCGCGCGCGACGCGGGAAAGAAAGGATTGCTGCACACCGGAGCCGTCGGCCTCGCGCACGGCAACCTTGTCGCTCGCCCGTGCACCGAAGATGCCGAAGTACTCCGGCAACAGGACCAGTCGCGCACCCTGCTGTACGGCGTCGACGATGAGCGGCTCGATCGCGAGCAAGTTTGCTTCGACGTCGCCACCGGACAGCGTCTGTACGGCAGCGACGCGAAAAAGCTCGCTCATCGCTCTTTCCCGTTTGCCTCGGCCGCCGGACCCACGCTCGCAGGCTGGCGCCCGCTGCGCTCGACCACCGGATCGGACCAGCCGCCGCTCACCACGTACTCAAGAGCGAACATCTGCTCGATCGGATCCTGCAGCACCTTCTGCGCGAGCAGCGAGCCCGCGCCGACCGCGGCGCCGATGATCGGGTTGGCCAGCAGCAGGACGGCGGCGCCGACCGACACGCCTGCAGAGAGCGAAGGTTGCACGCGCACCTTGAGCTGTTGCGTCTCCTTGGCGATGTCCGCCTCGCCGGCAATCGAGACCCGCGCCGACGGTCCGACGATCCGCAGATTGTCGCTGTGCATCACGCCGTTCTGGATGCGCACGTCGCCGGTGAGCTCGTCGAAGGCAAAACCCTGGCCGAACAGATCGCGAAAATCGAATGAGAGCCGGCGCTGCAGCGCCTGTAGCGACAGCACCCCGAGGAGCTTGCCGACACCCGGGTCGAGCTTCGTGAACTGGCCGGCGCTCGAGTCGATGCGACACGCGCCGGACAGCGTGGGATAGTCGAATGCTTCCGGCCCGCCGGCCCATCCGAGCTGGCCGCGGATCTTGGTCGCCGCGCCCCGTACCGCGTCAGGAACCCCGAAGCGCGCGAGATACTTCCCCGCGTCGCTGATGTCGAGCTCGGCATCGAGGGTCGTAAGCTGTGCCCGTTCGGAGGCGCGCCACCAGCCGTTTGCAGTCAGCGTGCCGTCGTCGTTGGCGAGTTGCAGGCGCTGGATCTGCCAGTCGGCGGCGCGCGGTTGTGCGGTCAGCTCCAGTTTGCCCAGATCGTGACCGCGCAACAGAAAGCTGTCGGCGACGATGTCGATTTCCGGCCACGGATTCGGCGCGGCGGTGGCTTCCGCCTTTGCCAACGCCGCGTTGGCGGCCGCGACCTCCGGCGCCGGCGCCGGCGCTGGGACCGTCAGCCGCTGCAGGCGCGCGGTGATGCGCCCGTTCGGACGCGCCGGCGCGGTGGCCTGCCATTGCGCGCTGCCGGCCAATTCGCGTCCTGAGAGCTCGATCTGCCAGGCATCGGCCCCGCGCGTCGCGCCGACGTGAAGCTCGTTGAAGCGCCGGCCAAATACGTCGAGCTCGCGCGCCGTGGCATCGATACCGCGGAGCGGCAGATCGTCGGTCGCGGCGGCGGCCTCGGCGTCGCGCTTGACGACAAGCCAGGCATCGGCGTTGAGCGAGTCGATGCGCCCGCGGATCCAGAATCCTGGGCGCTCCGGTTCACCGCTCCCGTCACCGAGGACCAGCAGGCCGCGTTCGACGCTCGTCGCGGTCGGGGTGATGCGTCGATGCAGCGTGAGTTGCCCGACGCGACCATAGCGCACCGCGACCGTATCGCGGCCGCGCTCGGCGATGCGGCGTTCCAGCCGCAGCGGTACCGTATCGCTCGCCAGCTTGGCGAGCGGTGGCGGGAGATCGATGCTGGCACCGCGCAGGCTGCTTTCGAGGGTTCCGGTCGACGCCTCGCCGCTGGCGTCGATCGCGAGCTGCCAATCGGTCGTGCCGGACACACGTTTGGCCATCGCGGCCTTCGGAAACTCGACTCGAAGCTGGCCAAGGTCTGCGGTGCCCTGCGCGGCGATGTGGGTGCGGCCGTCGCTGCCCGCAATCGCCAAGCGTGCGCTTCCGCCCAGCACATCGGCTGTGAGCTGCGGCGCGCGCACGTCGCGCTCGGTGAAAGCGAGCTTGCCGCTCAGTTGATTGAGTACTGGAACCGCTCCAGTGAGCTTGAGGCGATTGCCCGCAAAACTGTACTCGCCGTCGATGTGCGTCGCGCTCGGCTTGGCAAGCGGCAGGTCGATCTTAATAGCCAGTTTGCCCGCCCCGGTCGCCTCTGCGCCCTCGGTAACATGACCGGTCCATTCCGCGATCGGGCTGTCGGCGAGAAAGCGAAAGAAATCGCTGGTGGGGCCCGCCGCTTCACCTTCGATCTGGACAATCCGGTTGGGCGAGCGCAAATCGGCGATCCCTGCCTTCACCTGCGAGAGGGCTGTGCTGAATACCCGGCCGGTCCGAGCTTCGACGGTGAGGTGCGGGCCGTCGATACGCAGTTCGCCGCCGAGGTCGAAGAGCGGAGGCCATTGGTCGGCGTAATCCAGGGTAACGCCCTGACCCTTGAGCGCGAGCTGCAACTGGCCTTTCTTGGCGTCCGCGAATGGAAAATCTGCCAGGTCACCGCTGAGCTTCAGGCGCCCATCGCTCGCCGTTCCGCCGACGAGGCTACGGCGCAGCCAGCCACGCACCGCCGCCGGGAGCTTCGCCGGCAGATACCGATACGCCTCTCGAAGGTCGGCTCGCGCGACTTGTGCGGTGAGATCGATCGTTCCGGGCCCGCCCGCCATCGTGTGATAGATGCCGTTCGCGGAACCTGCAACATGGGCGTTGGCGAGGGTGACTTGGTCGAACGTGATTGCGGTCTCTCCGTTGGCGCGTTCCCAGCCGATACGCCCCTGGAGACTGTCCAGCGCGATTTTCTCGTCGAAGATACGCGGCAGCTCGACATTGACCGCCCGACTGGCGAGCTTCACCGACCCGCCTTTCTGGGTCGCCGCGAAGCTGCCCGATAGACCGCTCAGGCCCGGCGACCCGTCCTGCTCGGCGAGTCCCAGATCAGCGAACCGTCCGCGGGCGGCGTAGCTCTCAGGCGCCGTCGCCTCGCCGTTCCATTGCAGTGAGCCCTCCGCCAGCGTGCCTCTCGGGTTGTACCGTGCCAGGTCCTGGCGCCAGCGTTCAGGCAGCGGCAGGTGCTCGGCGACCTGCATCAACGGTGCGAGCTGCAGGTTGCTGAACTCCATCGCTCCCGATGCGGCCTGGCTCGACGTCGCGTCGTGCAGCGTGAGCTTGAAGTCAGTCGGATCGAAGCGCGCCCCGCTGGCGCCCGTGAATGCGAGGTGCTCGGTGAAGAACTGGCGCGTTCCGGCTTCGCTGCGCCAGCCGACGCGTCCCTCGAGCCGCGTAAGCGCCAGCTCTCGCAAATCCGGCGCGAGCTTGGTCCCAACGTCGGTGAGCACGAGATCGGCGACCATCTCGCGCGGCTGGCCGTCCGTGTATTCGAGCCAGACGCGCAGCGCGCCCTTGCCGCTTCGCACGTCGATGGGCAGCGGCAGCCATACCCGCCATGCCGCGACATCGGCGTAGTCGAGTCGGGCATAGAGTCGGCCGGACGAGGCATGCCATTCGCCGAGCGATCGTCCTTTCACATCGCCGCGAATATCGAGCGGGGCTGCGACCTCTGCCGGCGGCACGCCGGTGAGACCGAAACGATGGCGACCGAAGCGGTTCTCCAGCCGGAACTCGACGCGCTGCAGCGCGAGCGGCGGCGCGTTGCGTTGTTCGTCGCTCCAGACGATCGCACCGTCGTGAATCACGATCCGCCGCTGCCGCAGCAACCAGTCTGCAAGCATCGACTCGCCGCGAGCACGGTCGAGATCGAAGGTGAGGCCCGCGATGTGCAGCTTGCCGGAGGCGTCGCGCCGCACCGCGAGCTCGGGCCGCTCGAGCGCGAGTTCCTTGAAGCGCAGATCGACGAACAGGAGCGAGGTCCACGCGACGGTCAAATGCAGCGCCGGCAAGCTCAGCAGCGGCGCGCCGCTTCCGCGGTCGACGATGCGGAAATCCTTGACGTCGAGCCGGGGGTTCCAGCCGTCCCAGCCCGAAGCGAGCGCGCCGAGCTCGACCGGTTGGCCGATCTGCTGCGCGAGCAGGTCGGTAATCTGCGTGCGATGGCTCTCGAGCTGGGGAAAGACGATGAAACGAATCGCCAGCAGGAGAATGCAGAAAGCCGCGGTCAACGCAACCAGCAGGCGAGCGCCCAAGCTGAGCATTGCCCGCGGCAGCGACTTCGCGGCGGGAGATGCGTCGGGACGGGCGCTCGTCAGCGGCATGATAGGCTTGGGCGAGTGATTCTACCCTTGGAACCGCAGGCCGCCCTTCTTCTCCCCCGATGGACCTCGATGCTGCCTTCGAGTTCAGCCGCTACGCCACACGCTTGCGCACGGCACAACCCGAGCTCACGACCCGCGTCCTGGCCGCGATCGATCGTCCGGTCACGGTCGAGCCTGCCGAGCTCGAAGCGGTCCGAGCGGCCGCGGATGCAGCCGCGCTGGCGGCGGTTCTGCGCACGCTGCGAGCGCGCGTCGCGCTCACGACGCTGCTGCGAGACCTGACCGGCCGCGCGGATCTGACGGAAGTCTGCACGACTCAGACGCGGCTGGCCGAGGTTGCGATCGGCGCTGCCGTCGAACTGCATCACCGGATGCTCGCCCTGACCTGCGGCGAGCCCACCGGTGCGGACAGCGGCACAACGCAGCGGCTCATCATCGTTGCCATGGGCAAGCTGGGCGGCGCCGAGCTCAACGTCTCGTCGGACGTCGATCTGGTGTTTGTGTACCCGGAGGACGGTGCGACGGCGGGGCCGAAGGCGCTGGCCAACCAGGAGTTCTTCGACCGCCTCGGACGACGTGTCGTCGGCGCGCTCACCGACGCGACCGCCGACGGGTTCGTCTTTCGCGTCGACATGCGCCTGCGTCCTTACGGCGACGCCGGTCCATTGTCGTCGTCGTTCGCGGCGTTGGAAAACTACCTGGTGACGCAAGGGCGGACCTGGGAGCGCTACGCGTGGCTGAAGGCGCGAACGCTGACCGGGAATCGCGGCGAGGAGCTCGACCGGCTGATCGCGCCGTTTGTGTTTCGCAAGTACCTCGACTACGACGCCTATGCCGGCTTACGTGACGTTCATCGCCAGATCCGCGAGCAGGGCCGCCGCAAGGACTACGCGCGCAACATCAAGCTGGGACCCGGCGGAATTCGTGAGATCGAGTTCATCGTGCAGGCACTTCAGCTCGTGCGTGGAGGCAGGGAGCCCGTGCTGCGCGCGAGGGGGACGCTACCGGCCCTCGCTGCCCTCGGCGCGCGTGGGTCACTGCCGCGGCCCGCCGTGGCTGACTTGTCCGCGGCATACGTCTTCCTGCGCAATCTCGAACACAGGCTGCAGTATCGAGACGATCGACAGACTCATGATGTGCCCACCGATGACGCGGAGCAGGAGGCGCTCGCCCGCGCCTGCGGTGCGGCCAACGCCGCCGCGCTCGCCGCGATGATCGAGTCGCATCGCAACGCGGTCGAACGTCACTTCGACGCGGTGTTCGCCACCGGTGGCGCCTCGGCCGACGATCCACTGGCCACGGTATGGCTCGACCCGACGCCGGAGGACGCCCAGTATGCGGCGCTCGTCGCCGCGGGGTACGCGGCGCCGCTCGCGGTCATCGAGACACTCGCCCGGGTGCGCCGGAGCGCACGCTATCTGCAACTGCCGACGCTGTCGCGGCAGCGCTTCGACGCGCTGGTGCCGCAACTGCTGCGCACCGCCGCAGAGCGTCCAAAGTCTGCCTCGCCGGTCGAGGCCGCGGTGGTTTTTGGCCGCCTGCTCGCGCTGCTCGAAACAATCAGCCGACGCAGCGTCTATCTTGCGTTGCTGGTCGAACATCCTCCCGTGCTGCCGCGCCTCGCGCAGCTCATGGGCGCCAGCGCCTGGGCCGCGGATTACCTCACGCGGCACCCGATCCTGCTCGACGAGTTGCTCGACAGCCGGGTGCTCCTGGAGGAGCCGGATTGGAGCGCATGGCGACGCGAGCTCGACGGGCAGCTCGCCATGCACGCCGCCGACATCGAGCGGCAAATGGACGCGCTACGCCATTTTCAGCACGCGCAAACCTTCCGTTTGCTCGCCCAGGATCTCAATGGCCTGCTCAGTGTCGAGCGACTCGCCGATCATCTGTCGGCGCTGGCCGACATCGTGCTCGCCGCGACGCTCGAATGCTGCTGGGCACAGATGCACGGCAGGGAGCCGGTCGCGGCGCCGCGCTTTGCGATCATCGGCTACGGGAAGCTCGGCGGCAAGGAGCTCGGTTACGCATCGGAT
>Ga0066709_100003801_pt1 | contig 11774 bp, 9 predicted proteins | sample GraSoiAngelo_158_FD_79665 | JGI IMG/M metagenome (GOLD analysis project Ga0066709, IMG submission 79665) | Grasslands soil microbial communities from the Angelo Coastal Reserve, California, USA - 14_1009_16_30cm | ecosystem: Environmental > Terrestrial > Soil > Grasslands | place: USA... | reverse complement strand
TCGATGCCGGCGTCAAGACCAGCTCGCCGGGACGCGACTACTATCCTGCCATTCCCGCGGCCGCGCTCCGGGCCACCGACGCGATCGTCATCACCCATGCGCACGAGGACCACGTCGGCGCGCTCGGCTGGTGTGTTGCCGGCGGCTTTCGCGGCCGCATCTTCATCTCGCCCGAAAGTCAGCGCGAGGTCGCGCAATGTTTGACGGACTATGGCGAGCCCGCCCATGCCGAGCTCGTCCGGCGCTACCCCATCGAGCGCTTGCCGCTCGGCGAGCAAGCGCTGCGACTCGGCCCCCTGCAGATCTCGACCGGCCGTTCCGGTCACATTGCAGGCGGGCTGTGGTGCATGATCGACGACGGCAGCGTACGGTTCCATTACTGCGGCGACACGGCGCCGGCGAGCCGGATCTTCGCGATCGATCCGTTGCCGGCGAGCGACGCGATTGCGATCGACGCCTCCTATGGCGACGACGATGTCCCTGCCACCGAGCGCGTGGCGCAGATTACGCGTTGGATTGCCAGGAAGCCACTTGGCTGCGTTTTGCCAACACCGCTCTACGGCCGCTCTGCGGAACTGCTCGCAATCGTTCCCGGCCAAGTGGCGCTCGCCCCGGGCATGAGGAAGGCATTGCGCGCCCAGATCGACGATAGCGGCTGGCTCAGGGAGACCGGGGCCGCCGTGGTCGCGGCGCGTCTTGACGCGGCCACCGACTGGCGGGAAGGCACGCCGCTGCCGCCTGCAGCGCTGATCTGTCATGACGGGATGGGCATGTCCGGCCCCGCACGGGCCATCCTGGCGTCCGCGCGCGTGGCGGCGCACCCAACGCTGTTTACCGGTCATCTGCCGATGGGAAGCCCCGGTGAGCACATGGTGGCCGAAGGACGTGCGGACTGGCTGCGTCTACCAACGCACCCGACGCTCATCGAAAACCGGGCGCTAATCGCAAGCAGTGGCGCGCGGATGGTGCTCGGCCACTCATGCGAGCCGCCTATCTTGGCGCGCCTGCACCAGCATCTCCCGACGTTGCGAGTCGATCTCGCAACCGGTGACTCGGTCGACCTCTGATTCACGGGCCTTCATGCGTATCCTAGTCTGCAATGACGACGGTATCGGCGCACCAGGCATCGGCGTGCTTGCCGACGCCGCCGTCGTCATTGGAACCGACGTCTGGATCGTCGCGCCCGAGCGCAAATGGACCGCCGCCAGTCATCAGCTTTCCTTCGACCACGACCTGATTCTCACCCGCATTCGCGAACGCACGTTTGCCTGTTCGGGTGCCCCCGCCGATTGCGTGGTGGCGGCCATGACGATCCTGTTCGCCCACGGACCGAAACCCGACCTCGTGCTCGCCGGCGTCAACGACAAACGCAATGTCGCCGAAGACCTCGCCTATTCGGGCACGATGGCCATCGCTCGCGAAGCGACGTTTTGGGGCGTGCCGGCAATCGCCGTCTCCCAAGTCGGCGGGCTCACCGACGTGCACGTCCTGCCCGCGACATTGCGCCGCTTGTTGCACGCGCTATGGAACAGTCGCTTGGAATGGGTCGCGGACGGTCATTGGCTCAGCCTAAATTTGCCGGCGGTCGTACCCGCACCGGTGAGGCAGGCACGCGTGGGCCGCGACAAGCTCGCCAACAGCTGCGACGTGGTCACGTCGACACCCGAACGAATCACCTACCGCATCCGTCGAGGACGCCCGGGAACGCTAACGCCGGGCGATGAAAACAGCAGCCTCGACGCCGGCAACATCACTATCGTCCGCCATTGCTGGTTCGCCGATGCACCCATGCCCGAAACGGTTATCGCAGCGTGCGGTCATGCGATCGCACGACCCGAATCGACGTAGCGCACGGCGTTTCGCACTGACCGGTATAATGCCGGCCGCGAACGCCATTGACGGCGATGCGATACCAGCCCTGGTGCGCGTCCCGAGAATTCGCATAAGGTAAACTCTTCGCGACATTGGAGTCGAATCTCCCGAAGAGGAGCCGACACGCAGGGGGCACTCAAATGCCATCTATTGGCAATGCCTAGCGGAAACAATGACATCACTCAATCAAGCTCCGATTATCCGCCGCCGCTCGCGTACGGTGCTGGTCGGCGGTGTCCGAATCGGCGGCGGTGCGCCTATCGTTGTGCAGTCGATGACGAACACCGATACCGCGAACGTCGATGCCACAGTCGCGCAGGTGAAAGCGCTCGCCGACGCGGGATCGGAACTGGTGCGTATCTCGGTCGACACCGCCGAAGCAGCCGCGGCGGTGCCGGTGATTCGCATGCGTCTCGATGCGCTTGGCTGCACGGTGCCCCTGATCGGCGATTTCCATTTCAACGGCCACGTGCTGCTGGCCAATTTTCCCGAATGCGCGCGGGCTCTCGCTAAGTATCGTATCAATCCCGGCAATGTCGGCAGAGGCACCAAGCACGACCCGCAATTCGGGATAATGATTGAGAAAGCGATCGATTACGGCAAGCCGATTCGCATCGGCGTCAACTGGGGCAGCTTGGACCAGGACCTGCTGACCGCGATGATGGACGAAAATGCCCGATCGGCCGTGCCACATGACGCGACGCAAGTGATGCGCGAGGCACTGATCACGTCGGCCATCCGCAGTGCGCAGTTTGCCGAGGCGTACGGGCTACCGGGCGACCGCATCGTTCTCGCGTGCAAAGTGTCGAACGTTCAGGACCTTATAGCCGTTTATACCGGGCTCGCGCAGCGGTGCGACTATCCTCTGCACCTCGGCCTGACGGAAGCCGGCTTGGGCTCTAAAGGGATCGTCGCGTCAACGGCCGCGCTCGCTGTCCTGCTGCAGCAGGGCATTGGCGACACCATCCGCATCTCGCTGACGCCCGAGCCCGATGGCGATCGGACACGCGAGGTGATCGTCGCACAGGAGATACTGCAGACGATGGGTCTGCGCTCGTTTGCGCCGCTGGTCAGCGCGTGCCCAGGCTGCGGCCGCACGTCGAGCGATTTTTTCCAGGAACTGGCCCACAAAATCCAGACGTATGTACGGGCTCAAGTGCCGGTGTGGCGCGAACACTATCCGGGCGTCGAGAGCATGACAATCGCGGTGATGGGCTGCGTGGTCAACGGGCCCGGTGAGTCGAAGATGGCGAACATTGGCATCAGTCTGCCGGGAACCTCCGAAGTGCCCGTCGCGCCCGTCTACGTCGATGGGCAGAAGACGGTGACGCTTCGAGGCGCGACAATCGCAGAGGATTTCGAACGGATCATCAACGACTACGTGCGTTCGACCTACGGCGGCGAACGCGCGACGCCGCAGCTGCGCAGCGAGAAAAGAGTGATCGAGATTCGCAAGGGCTGAGGGACAAGAGCGCCCGCGCGCCCCAGAGTCCTCTATCGAGACGACCCTTCTGCCGTAAGGATGGCTTCCGCGAGCAGCAGATCCTCCGGGTAGGTGATCTTGATGTTCGTCTCGCTGCCCTGAACCAACCGGGGCTTTGCACCGAGTCCTTCGACTGCCTGCGCTTCATCCGTAAAAAGCTCGGCACCAGGGCGGGAGAGCGCTTCATGCAATAAACCGTACCGGAACATCTGCGGGGTTTGCGCCTTCCACAATCCAGCGCGAGGCTCGGTGCGCATGACCCGCGGCGCAGTATTGGCAGTCGTCGCATCAACACGTTTCAACGTGCCGTCCACCGGTATCGCGAGAATGCCCCCCACGCTATCACCGGCGAGTTCGCTCTGCAGGCGCAACAACGATGTCCGATCGATGCACGGCCTCACCGCATCGTGAACGACGATCCAGTCATCGGCGGCGACGCCTGACATCGCGTCCAGCGCGTTACGGATTGAAGCGCCGCGGGTCGCGCCCCCGCAGCGCAGGACGCTTACGCCCGGCTGCTCGCCCAGCGTGGCATTGAACGAATGATCGTTAGGGGCGATCACCACGTAGGTCATCGCCAGTACAAAGCCGGACGCAAGGCGTTCCATTGAATGCTGCAGTACCGGTTTGCCATGCAACTTCGCGTATTGCTTTGGCAGTCCCGCACCGAAGCGAAAGCCATTTCCCGCCGCGGCGATCAATGCAAAAAATCTCATGACAGACGCCGACCTCGGTGCTGCGCAGGAACCCGCGTGGAGAGCATTTTATGATACAGGAATCCCGCTGCAGGCCCGGCGACGCGCGCGTGGACCGGTAAGGACGGGAAATCTGGCGCATGCGTGTGGTCTCGTGTGATGCCTTCCTAGAGCAGAAATAGTCGGTGTTGACAGAGTGACCCGGAGGCGATTACGTTCGCTTGGGAAAGACACCCATGAGCTGCTGCGACGAAACCACCGCCCGCGTCCCCAACACCGATTTGTCGCGCCGCTCGGTGCTCAAGGGCGCCGTACTGATCGCGACCGTCATCCCGGCCGTGCGGCCGACGCAGTCCACAGCGCAGAGCAAGCAGATCAAGCTCGCTTATTGCAGCCAGCTCCTCTGCGGCGTGCCCTATGAGGTCGCGCGTGCGGGTGGGTACTTCAAGAAGCACGGGCTCGACGTGGAATTGGTTTATACGCGCGGGGGCAGTGCTGCGATGCAGGCGCTGGTCGGCGGCGCCGTTGATTACGCCGCGACATCGCTCGACGTTGCGATCACCGCGTATGCCAATGTGGGCGCCGACATCCGCCGCTTCGCCGTCACCGGACGCCTGCCGCTGTTTGCCATGGTCACCGCGCCGAAGACGGCGAGCCAAATCCGCACGCTCAAGGATCTCGAAGGCAAGACCGTCGCTGTGTCCGCACTCGGCAACGCCGACCACGCGCTGGCGCTTTTCCTCCTGAAGAATGCCGGCGCCGATGTGGCCAAGGTTCAGTTCGCCACGTTGGGCGTCAATCTGTTGGAGGCATTGCGGCAGGGGCAGATCGATGCCGGTCTTGTCCAGGAGCCGGCGCTGACTGTACTGTCGCGATCCGGCGCGCGCGTGCTGGTGAACGCGATGGATAGCGTCGACGCGCAGAAATATCTGGGCGGGACCTATGAATTCATGGGTGTCGCGGTGCGTGCCAAGGAGCTGGCGCAGCGCAAGCCGGAGATGGTTCAGCTTTCGCAAGCGCTTGGCGACGCGCTCAAGGCGCTGCACACGATGAGCGGCGACGAGCTCGTCGGCGCACTGCCGAGGGAGATGACGACCGGGCTCGATCTCAAGGAGTTCGGGGGAATTCTTGGGCGATATCGCGATTCGCTCTACCCGGATGTCGCGAATATCGATCTCGACGCCGCCAAACGTGTCGCGCATAGCCTCATCGTCGGCGGCCTTCTCAAGCCCGACGCGAATATTTCCGGGCTGCACGATACGACCATCGTGGGAAGCTAGAAGCTGCGCGTCTCCGACCTCACGATCTCCTACGGCGACGAGCCGGTCCTCGAAGGAGCGAGCATCGCGGTCGGCGAAGGCCAGTTCGTGAGCCTGGTCGGTCCTTCGGGCTCAGGCAAGTCTAGCCTGTTGCGCGCGGTGATTGGCCTCCAGAAACCGCTCGCGGGAACGGTCGAGACCGGGCTTGCGCCATCCGAGATCGGCATCCTGTTTCAGGACGACGCCTTGCTGCCGTGGAAGACCGCGCGCGAGAATGTCGCGCTTGGTCTCATCTTCAACGGCGTCGAACCGCCCCGGGCGCAAGAGCAGGCTGACGTCTGGCTCCAACGGCTGGGTCTTGCCGGCTTCGGGTATCGCTTCCCGCGTCATCTGAGCGGCGGCCAGCGCAAGCGCGTCGCGCTCGCGCAGGTGCTGGCGATGACGCCGAAGCTGCTCCTGATGGACGAGCCGTTCGCCTCGCTCGACGCCATCGTCCGCGCGCGCATCATTCAGGAAGTCGCGACACTCGTCGAGCGCGAGCGGATCAGCGTGCTGCTGGTCACCCATGACCTAGAGGAGGCGATCAGTTTGTCGGACTGCGTCTACCTGCTCTCGCAGGGCCCGCGAGCACACATCACGCATGATTATCGGGTGCCGATTCCGCGGCCGCGTGATCCCGTGCGCGCGCGTATGCATCCTGCGTTCGCTCCGCTCTATGAGAAGCTGTGGAACGATCTGTCGCGCGAAGTCGACCGCGACCAGCGGGCGGAGTCAACAGTGTGATGGCGCTCAACCCGCGCCATGCTTGGCTACGCCAGCTTGCGGCGCTTACCATCGTGCTCATGGTCTGGGAGGCGGCGGGTCGCGGCCACCTTCTCAATCCGCTGTTTGCGCCGAGCCCGAGCCAGATCGGAGCGGCGCTGGTGGATTTGTTCGGCAGCGGGCGTATCTGGCCGCATCTCAATGCGACATTCACGGAGGCATTGGCCGGGCTCCTCATTGGCATAGTCGTTGGCATCGTCCTCGGCGTGCTCGCCGCACTCGTTCCGTTGATTGCTGAACTGATCGAGCCGGTGATGACGCTCCTCAATGCCATCCCGCGCGTGATCCTCGCGCCGGTATTTGTCATCTGGATGGGCATCGGGATCGCATCGAAGGTGGCGCTCGCCTTCATTCTCGTGGCGGTCCTGATGTTTTTCACCGTGTACAGCGGAATCCGGCAAGTGGATCGGAAGCTGGTCGAGCGCATCGTCACTCTGGGCGGCGGCCGTTGGGAGCTTGTGCGCCACGTCTATCTGCCCGCGGTCGCCTCCTCGGTGCTGGGCAGCCTGAAAGTCGCAGTGGGCTTTGCCTTCACCGGCGCGTGCGTCGGCGAGTTTGTGGCCGCGAGTCGCGGGCTCGGCTATCTCTTATCGTTCGCGCAGAGCACCTACAACACAGCTCTGATGTTCGCGCTGATCCTGTTGATTTTGGTGGTCGTGCTGGTGATTTTCGGGATCGCAGGACGGCTGGAGAAACATCTGCTACGCTGGAATTGAGTGCGCGGCGATCACGCAGCAGAAATCCTCCCCTTCCCAGCGGCCCGCGTCGCGCCAGTAGAAGGTGAATCGGACCATCGTCCCTTCGGGAAACTGCGTCGTGGGGAGGTCCGCGTAGTGCACCCCAACATGCGTATCGATAGTTGCCGTGTCGGCGGTCGTGCACCAACCATCTGCACTCCAATGGATGAGCGCCGCAGCCAATACTTCGATCCGCATCGTTTTGCCTTTCGCAATCCGGCTGCATTTGTGATTGAAGCGCCAGATCGCCAGCGAAGACCCGATGCGATCGATCTGATATCGCTGCACTGTTTGTGGTGGAAGATCGAAGACGTTGTCATCCCGCAATGAACGTCGGAGCTTGATGTACTCAGCGTGCGCCCACACGAGCGGCATCGCCGAGCCCGCGGGCCGGCCATTGAAAAGCTCCCTGAGCGGAAGATCGATACCGTCCCAGACCTGCTCCGGAATCAGCCGGCCCGAGCTCGATTGCGCGGCCATCGTCAGTGCGAGTCGCCCGGCGACATCGCGCCTGCCCGCGGCGAGCTCGTAGTGCGCGCGTTCGCCGACCAGCAACGGCCAGCCGCGGCCGACGCCGGCACCATCGAAAGGTGCACCGTCCTCATGCTCGCCATAGCGGTCCCCGTTATAGCGATGCCACACAGGGCCCGTTGTCGTTTCGCTTTTGAGCAGCCGATCGATCACCGTGACGGTCGCGACAACACGCGGATCATCGGCTGCGCGCAGTCCGAAGCGAACCAACGCCAATGCGTCCGGGCTCACGACCTGTGCGCGCCAGCCCAACTTCTCGCCCGGCGGGCGATTTTTGATCGGCACGAAGCCACTCGCCGGCGACGCGGCATCGGGCACATCGGCGGCCGCGAGTCGCACGTAATAACCGTCGACGCCGCAGTCGCGCGCCAAGTCCGTGCCGGTGACATAGGTCCAACGCTCGATGTTGGCGTTCCACGCGTCGGCGGTTTCGCGCAGGTAAGCGGCAATTGAATCTTCGTGCGCCGCTGCCGCGAAGTCTGCCGCAGCGAGCAAGCTCGCAATTGCAACCGCGAGCGTGAACGGCGAATAGCCGCCATCCTCTTCCCAACGGTCCTGCTGCGTCACAGGTCCGTTGCGCGCGAGATAACCCGCCGCGCGCCGGACCATCGGCCAGGCATCGAGATCGGCGAGATCCCCCGAGCGCAACAGCGCGTCGGCGAGGAGGATCGGAAAGGCCGCCTCATCGAGCTGGATTCCATTCCAATAAGGACTGCCGTCGGTCCACATGTTCTGCGGCCAATGTCCATCGGCTTCCTGCGTCGTCATCAGATAGACCAGCGCCTGACGCGCGCCATCGGCGCCGCCCGCTGCGAGCAGCCCGCCAGCGCTTTCAACGAGGTCGCGCGGCCAAACGAGGTGATAGCCGCCCAGATCGTCGTCGCTCTTGTTGAATCCCCACGGGATCGAAAGGCTCGCAATCATCGCGCCGTTGAAGCTCTTGGCTTCGTGCGTCTTCAACACCGCCGTCGAAACGCGATAGAGATCAAATCCGGTATCGTCGACTTCGCCGAGATCGAGACACGTTCGCTGGAACTCTTCCCATTGCTGCGCGTAGTCGGCGACGTGCGTGGAGAACTCCTCGAGCAGCGCACCGCGCGCATCGTGACCTGCCTCCGAGTCGTTGCGGCCGAATCCCAACGCGAGCACCAGGTTGCCTCCATCGGCGGCGAAGTCCAGCTCGGCGGTGAGCGCGACGTTGCCATTCGGCGCGTCCGTGTAGAGCCACGTGAGCTGCTTGTGCGCGCAAAGATCCTGCCAGCCGTCGCTCGCACCGACATAGCCGCAGCTCATCGCACGAAATGGCACCGAGCAGGCCAGCGCGAGAGCGGTACTCTCCCGCTGCGCGAAGAGCATCGGCATGCCTTTCCATGCGCCGATCCAAGCGCTGTTGCCGCAGCCCCCGTTGTTGATGTGCGGCGCCAGCAAAGCAAAGACGGAATAGTCCGAGATCTCGCCTTGCAGAGCCTGGAATTGAATCGCCTGCAGAAGAACATTGCGTTTCGAGTCGGTGACGATGGTCTTGGCGATGCGATAACGACCTTCAACACACTCGTTGATGACGCGATAACCTGGCACACCCTGCGCTAGTGGGGCGAGCCGCGAGCGCGTGGCGCGTTTCTCCTCCGAGAAGAAGTCTTTGCGATCGGTGACGATGAGGCCGAAATCGCGCGTGTTCGCCTGATCGAGACGCGGAAAATAGACTTCGTTTACGATGCCGTGCGAGAGCGTGAACCAAACGCGACTCTGCATGCTCACGGCCGTCCCGACGCCGCTCTTGGCGCTCGACGTCCAGCGCGGTGCGATGCCCGGTGCTCCGGGTGCTCGCCCAATCATTGCGCAAGCGCTGCAGCTTGCGGATTAATCCAGCCGCCGTCGCCCGCGATGATGCGGTCGACTTCGCGCGGCCCCCAGGTGTTGATCGGATATTCGTAGATGGGTGTTACGTGGCCCAGCACCGGATCAACGATTTGCCACTGCGCCTCGATAGAGTCCTGTCGCGCAAACAACGACGGATCGCCGTGCAGCGCGTCGCCGAGCAGGCGCTCATAGGGCTCCATCTCGTCACTGCGCTGATGGGTCGCCACCAATTCGACGTCTTCGCCGAGCATCCGCTCGCCTGCAAGCTTGACACGCAGACCAAGCGCGATGACCACCTCCGGACTCAGCCGCAGTCGCAGATGATTCGATGCCGACGGCACGTTCTCGCCGAAGGTCTCCCGCGGCGGACGTTTGAATTCAACGACGACTTCGTTGACCGTCACCGGCAAGCACTTGCCTGCGCGAATATAGAAAGGCACGTCTGCCCAGCGCCAGGAATCGATGAAGAGCCGGACGGCGGCGAAGGTTTCGACTTGCGAATCCGGCGCCACGCCCTCCTCGTTTTTATATCCGCAAAACTGTCCGCGCACGACATCTGCCGGCACGATCGGCCGCACGGCCTTCAGCAATCGCGTCTTCTCGTCGCGAATCGCGTCGACGCCGCCTCCGGTCGGCGGATCCATCGCGAGGCACGCGAGCACCTGCAACAGATGATTCTGGATCACATCGCGAATCGCGCCCGCTTCCTCGTAGAAGCGACCGCGCCCCTGCACGCCGAAGCTCTCGGCCAGCGTGATCTGCACACTGCGAATATGGCCGCGATTCCAGATCGGCTCGAACAGCAGATTGGAGAAGCGCGTGTACAGAATATTCTGCACCGGCTCCTTGCCCAGAAAATGATCGATCCGAAAGATGGCCGACTCGCCGAAGAAACGGTGGAGGATCGCGTCGAGCGCGCGCGCCGAGGCGGCATCGCGTCCGAACGGCTTTTCGACCACGACACGCGCGTGCTTGGCACAGCCGGACTTCGCCAGACCCTCGACAACGTCGGCGAACATACCGGGTGGGATCGCAAGATAGTGCAGCGGCCGGCGCGCTTCGCCCAGCGCCTCGCGCAATCGGGCGTACGTGCCCCTGTCGCAATAGTCGCCTTCCACGTAACGAAGCAGCGACGCGAGTTTGGCGAACGCGGCTTCATTCACGCCGCCTCGCTGGTCCAAGCTTTCTCGTGCGCGCGACCTGAGACGCTCGAGGCTCCAGCCGGACCTGGCGACGCCGATGATCGGTATCTGCAGATCATGGCGCGTGACCAGCGCTTGCAACGCCGGAAAGATCTGCTTGCGTGCAAGGTCGCCCGTTGCGCCGAAGAACACTAACGCGTCGGCCTGCGCGGTTTCCATCATCGCACTTCCATATTCTTCTCGATGTGGCCGCCGATGTCGTCGCGCGCGAGCAAAGGGACCAATTCGCGGAGCAGCGGATCGACTGCGGCTGCCGGCGCCATCAGCCACATTGCCCGCGGCGCGACGAGCTTGGCGATTGAGTCGTCGAGTGCCGTGGCGCCCACCGCGCCCTCGCTCGCGAGTGCTTGCACGGCGCGTCGCGTCTGTCGGCACCCATGCGCCCGAGTCCGATGATTCCGATTTGCATATGGCTTCCCCGCGCGCTTTTGGTTGGCATCTCAAGATCAGCGCTTGCCATGAGGCTGTTCCTTCGCCGCAGAGCCGCTCATTCGCGCCAGACCATAGCTGGCGGCACCGATGAGCGCCGCGTCGTCAATGGTTATGACATGGACCGGCACGCGCGAGAGTAATTCTGCGAAGCGGCCTTTGCGGCGAAACGCCTCGTTGAAATGTTGATCCTCGAGCATCGGCACGATCCGCGGCGCAATGCCGCCGCCAACGAAAACTCCCCCTGTTGCGAGCACCTTGAGAGCGAGATTACCGGCCTCCGCGCCGAGGATGCTCACGAAGGTCTCTAGTGTCGCTACGCACAGCGCATCGGGCGTTCCATCGCGCATCGCTCCCTCGACGATCAGTGGCGTCCGATCCTCGGCGGCCGCCAGTTGCGCTGCGAGTTCAAGCGACTCTGGCGCGTGACCGCTGTCGCGAAAGAATTCGTAGAGATGTGGTATGCCGAGGCCGGAGCAGGCGATCTCATAGCTCACATGATCAAAGCGGCGCTGCAGATAGCGCAAGAGATCAGCTTGCATCGCTGTTGTTGGTGCGAAGTCGGCGTGGCCGCCTTCGGAAGGATAGCCGCGATAGGCCGCGCCGTCCCATACCAGAAACGCTTCGCCCAGTCCCGTGCCGGGCGCGATGATCGCCATCGCGCCGCCATCGACCGGCGTACCCGCATTAAGGGCATGCAAGTCGTCCGGCTGCAGCAGCGGAATGGCATGCGCAGCGGCCGCGAGGTCGTTGATCACCCACGCCTCCTCGAGATTCAACTCATCGCGGAGCGCTTGTGCACTGATCTCCCAAGGCAAGTTCGTGAGACGCGCGCGGCCGTCGACGACGGGCCCCGCAACGTCGAAGCACGCGTGCGTGACGGG
>Ga0066709_100003800_pt1 | contig 11777 bp, 10 predicted proteins | sample GraSoiAngelo_158_FD_79665 | JGI IMG/M metagenome (GOLD analysis project Ga0066709, IMG submission 79665) | Grasslands soil microbial communities from the Angelo Coastal Reserve, California, USA - 14_1009_16_30cm | ecosystem: Environmental > Terrestrial > Soil > Grasslands | place: USA... | reverse complement strand
GCTCGAGGTAGTCGCTCAGACGCAGGTTGGCGAGTTTCAGTTCGGCCTGGTTCAGGTCGGCGAAGGTCTCACGGAAGTGGAGTAGCATCAGGTCGCCCTTGTGCCCGATCAGCGAGTAGAGAGCGGACTGGCCGGCGGAGTTCTGTTCCATAGCGGCTAGTACCGAAGACGCTTCCTGCGCGATTGCTTTGCGCTCAGCTTCCGCCAGGGCGCGCCAGGCGGTGCGGCGAAAGCGCATCATCTGATGGAGAACGCTGTAGCCTTCGGTGGTGAGCGGGACCGCGGGGGTCTCGGCTGCTGTTTTTGAGCTGGGTTGGTGAGTCGTCGTCATAGGTTTTATTGTCAATGATTTCTGTGGCGTGGCAAGTCTCCATTGTACGCGGAGGGTGCGAGGAACGCAGGTTGACTGATCACAAAGGTCGCGAAGGTACACGAAGGAAATTCCGGGGAGACGCGGCCGGTTGGGTGGCAAGCAGCGCCGTTGCGATATAACTACTTGCATGGCACGAGAGTTTCTACGAATTGGCGTCACTTTGCTTTTCGTCTTGCCAGTCATGGGGCAGGGGAAGCGGTTGTGGGTGCTACGCGCGGGCGGGGAGATGGTGGAGTACGATCCGGCAACGTTTGCGCAGAAACAGACCGTCAAGGTTCCGCTAGAGGCCGTACAGTTGCCGCAGAATGTTTCGGTGAATCAGCTGGGGCAGATACTGTTCGCTCCGACTGTATCGCTGCCGCTGGGAGAGAGTGACGCCGAGGCGGCTCACAAAGTGTGGTTCTGGAACGGGCGGACAGCGACGACGATCGAGCAAGGCGTGACACGCGCGAGCGTCAAGGAAGGATCGAATTTCGTAGTCACTGAGACGGCGCCGGTGCCGTATCTCTCCGCGGACGGAAAATATCTGCTGTGGTTCGCGAATCGGTCCCGGCGGCTGCAGCGGGAAGAAGTGGATCTTTCCACGATTACGACATGGCAATTCTGGCGCACGGACTTGACTGGCTCGATCCGCGAAGAGTTGACCTCATCCAAGTTTCCGGACTGTCACTGCACAACTGGAAGTTGCGAGGAGAATTGTCCCTACGGAGTGGTTTGGGTTCCGGAAGATGGTGTCGGGAAATGTTTTCTGCTGACCCAGTTTGTGGCCGGTCAGACTCAACCGGTGTATATGGCGAGCTCTCGTTATCAGGAGGAAGAAGGAAAATGGATCGCGAATCCCGTGAGTCCGCCGCTGCGGCGTGTGCTCGATGCCGCGTCAGATGGGAATGTGATTGTCGAGGCGATTCCCGACACGGGCTGCTGCGGATGGGTGAATCAAAGTAACGATCAGACACTGCTGCGGATGTACGGAAAGACGAGCACGGCGTTCGATGAGCAGGCTACTTTCAAGAATCCGGACTACGATGTGAGTTTCTACACGTCGAATGCACGGCTCTCTCCGGAAATCGGATACGTTGCCATGACCATTGTCGCGACCGCCCAGGCGAATAGGCCGATCCAATTGGCGCAGGAGGGGCAGGCGAATCCAGAAGAATCGCAGCACATCAGGAAAGCTTTGGCGGACTTGCCGGCAGTGGAGATAAAAAGCGCGGAGGATTCACCTCGGCGTGTTGCGTATCTACCGCATGCGACGCTGGTTGGGTGGCTCAGCGAGAAGGAAGTTTTGCTTGTCGAGAGTCACCTGCTCGTCGGCTACAACGTGGCTACTGGCGTGCGCCACAAGTCGAGTGTTCACGTGGAAGACGCGGCGCATGTCTTTCTGCGATAGGGTCAAAGAACCTACCTTGCCGACGATGCGGGAGTTATTGCGCAAACTAAGCGCCTAAAGGCAAAGGTTTCGCGGCTGATCTACGCGTTCGGACGATGGCTCCGCCAATCACGATGGCGAGCGGGTCGGCGCATGACCATAGCATCCACGCAACATCCACAGGCTGATGCGTGGATATCCATACCAATGCAGCGACCATCATGGCGCAAAGGATCAGAGCCAGCGTCGTCGTGGCAACCATCTCCCTTCCCTTGGCCGCCAACCCGACCATACACCCAACGAACAGCAATGCAATGACGTGTCCGATCGCAACGCCGTCTGAAGCAAACAACACATAAGCGTTGAAATGATGGTCGAAAACCTTGTATCGCTGAAGAACTGCGAATATCGCCCGCTCCGGCAACCCGGAGAGTAGCCTCATCAGTAAGAACCCGCCGACGACCGCTGCCGTCGTCGACAACGGGGCTGCGCGAAATCCGGCGCGGATAAGATGTGCGATGGTTTTGAGCGTCTGTCGCCAGTACCACCTTCGGGCGACCGGTACTCCCGCTTTCGAAGCGAGGTGACAGAACTCCTCAAGCAGGTCTCCCAGGATCGATTCTGCTTCTTCGGCGGGAGTAAATAGGTTGACGAGCCAGCTGGCAATGCGCGGCGGCTGAACGAAATCTGCGTGGGAGGTCATGAGTAGCTCCGCATCAGGTCGAGGCCTTCGGTCATACTTTGGAGTGCGCGTTGTGCGCGGTTCACAGCGGCCACCCCCTTGGCTGTGACGCGAAAGAAGCGCTTCGAACGTCCGCCACGTTCTGGCGTGGGATCGCCGTGGTAGGACTTGACATATCCTTTTGCCTCCAGGCGGTCAAGTGTGGCGTAGACGGCGCCGATGGACACCTCGCGGTGCGCGCGGAATTCGATCTCCTGCCGCACGGTGACCCCGTAGGCGCGATCTTCCAGCCGCAGAAGCGCCAGGACAATCATGTGCTCGAATTCGCCGAGGTAATCGCGGCCAGACATTATCTATACAATATAGAATAAATCTATAGCAGCTACCAATCTATTTATTTCGAGCTGAGAGACTCTAGCGAGCAGTTGGCTGCCTTCCTTTGGCCGGCTTGGTAGATCATCCAGCCCAGGAAGTTTGCCCCGAGTACCACGGCGGCGATCTTCAGAGAATAGTGGGATGAGATTTCGACGCTGATGATGGGGAAGATCGAAAGTGCTACATACAGCAGCGTCATCAGGAATCCCGATAGAGCGGCGAGGCGCAGCCACAGGCCTGGGCGGAGTCCTCGATCTTTCGGGGACAGGAACGGTATCGCGAATAACGCCAGGTAAGCGATGCCATAGAAGGTGAAGGCCCACGTCAGCAGAAGTTCGTACGCTTCCTGCGAGCCCACGCCGATCAGCGCGGCCACGCTGCCAGCGAGCGTAACCGCTCCCAGGAAAATGATGGAATTGACCGGAGTCTTGCGTCCGGCGTGCAGACGGGTGAACCAGTCGGGCAGAAGGTGATCCCATCCGGCCACCATCGGGAGGCGCGCGCTGGCGCTGAAGTAGACGCTGAAAGATGTCGGATAGTTGACGAAGAGCAGGACGATGGCGAGAGGAACAATGAAGCCAGCGACGCCGAAGGCGCGCGAGCCCAGGCGCAGCGCCTGCGGGATGGGGCCGACAACGTCTACGGCTTCGGGGGAGACGAAGGCCAGGATTGAACTAGTGGCAAGAATGTAGATCAGGGCGATGAAGGGCGCAGTTATCAGGACCGAGCGGGTGAGATTGCGAGCAGGGTTGCGGCACTCGCCCGCGAAGATGGCGACGTATTCGAAGCCGCTGAGGGCTCCGAACATCATCTTGGTGAAGACGCTGAGGCTGAAGACGGTGAGCGGCGGCATCACCAGGCGGAGGGGATGATATTCGGCGAGCGTGCCCCGCCACAGGTTGAGCGGAGGAGCCGCGATGAGTACCGCAAGGACAATGAGCGTCGCGATGCTGCCGACATTACCCAGCCATTTGCCGACGCCCAGTCCAAGGGCGGCGAGCAGCGACATGGCGCCGATGAATCCAACAGAGACTACGAGAATGAGCCACTTGCTGGAAGCGATCCAGGCGGCTGTCGGACCGAGAGCATAGGCCACGAAGGTTGTAGTGACCAAACCGATTACGGCCACGTAGAGGATTACGAACAGCCAGAGGTTCCAGGCGACCAGAAAGCCGATCTGATCGTTGAATGCAAGCCGCGCCCATTCGTATAAGCCTCCTTCGAGCGGCATGAGCCGATTGAGATGGGCGACCACCACGGCGAGTGGAATGAAAAACAGAACATAGGCGAGAAGCCAGAAAACGACGTGGGCTGAACCAGCCTTGGCTGCGGTGCCGAAAAAATCGAGCACGATCACGAGCAGGATCTGGGCGAGAACCAGATCGAATAAGCCGAGCTCTTTGCGCAGGACGGAGCTGTGCGCTTCGATTTTCGCTTCTGCAGTTGCGAGCGGAACGTTGCCGGGCCTGGTCAATGGGCAGGTCTCCGCCTATTTCTTCTCTGCCGGCACGCCCGCGATTAGAACACAGAATTGTGGAATCGCCGAGGGGAGCGGGGAATGGGCGCACCATACCTGGGGACGTGCTGCTTCCGTCCCCGCCCTCGGTCAACGACACTGTGGCGGTTCAATTCATGCGTTTTGTTAATACTGCAGTGAGGTATTCAAGCAAGTGAGGTGTTTCCAACTCGGAATTGACTAACGCTTCAATGTCGGCGAAGCTCAGCCCGGTCTTGGTCGAGGCCTCTTCCATCAGTTGCCATACGTGAGCAACCGGTGTCCGATTCCAATCGAAGATCATTTCGCACTCCTTTTGTATCCGATCATCAATGGGTGACAAAGAAAGGGGCAGTGGACGCGTCGCGGGACCTCCCCCCGGAAGAACCCGGAAGCATCGCGGATCTGCCCCTCTTCCTGCTCCGCAATACGAAGCAAGCCTGAAGTGCAGTCTGCGAAGTCTCTAGCGACGAATAGTGCGAAGAAGAATGGGTCGGAAATTGGGAGTAGGGTAGAGTTCGGAATCCCATTGCCTGTACGAGCGACTCAACGTTTCAGTCGGAGAGGGAAGCGGGACCGCGGCAGCGATGACGATAGATGACGGCCCTGATGTTGCCTGGGCGTGAACGACGACCGGGGCTGTTCCCCGGTGAAAGGCGGCGTCGGGCAGGTCGACGTCGTCGGGGAGTACCACGACGAGCAACATGAGAACAATCAGGCCGCCGAGCAGGAACCTGCTCGCAGGGCTGATGTTCCATTCCGTTATACGACAGCGCATCATCTCGTAGGTTTTGACAGAGTTTGAGGTATATGTCAATCCCACGTACGCCCCATATAGTGTGCAATTTTGTGCGACCCATGCGAATTAGCGATTACCCTTGTCGTGACGATCTTGGTCGCGATCTCTGTCGCGGTCATGGTCGTGGTTGTCATGGTTGTGCCGCCACGTCCAATATTCTTTCTGCTCCTCAGGGGGAAGCTTGCGAAAATCACGACTGGCGTCGCGGTGGGCTTGATTTGACCAATGCCGGTAATAAACGATCTCGTCATCGTTCCAAACGTGATAGTCGGTGTAGTACGGATCGTAGACGCGGTAATAATGATGTTCGGCGCATCCGATTCCTGCGATGGCAGAAAGCAAAGGGATGGCCAACAAGAACGCACGTCGGTGTTTGGAATCAAGTCTCATGCTCGTGAGTCGCTCCTTAAGTTGGTTGCGGCTGCGAACGGGCGCTGTTGTACTCCATTGTGCGTGCGGGGTGGGAAAATGATCGCGCCTGATCGAATTCGGGGGACCACCTTTTGCTTCGGAACAGGTTTCACTTTCTTTCGAATACTTTTCAACCGAGTCGGATTGTAATAGACTGGCTGATCTGAACAGGAGATATCTTTTATCTTGCAAAACCCCGTGCAGGCGCTGCTGGATTTGCCTCAACAGGAAAAAGTCGAGCGTGGCCTGGAGCACACCCCACGCGAGATTTGGCAGCAGCCGGCAACCTGGAAGACGAGTTACCGCCGCTGTCAGGCTCTTCAAAACGAATTAAAAGAGAAACTGCACCGCGCCGGGATTGGCTTGGGAAACGTCCTGGCACCCATTGTGTACCTGGTCGGGGCCGGCACGTCGGACTATACGGGGCGCGCGTTGGCTTCGTTGATGCGGAAGAACTGGGGCTGCGAGGTGTGGCCGATTCCCAGCACGACCATGCTGACTGAGTTTGAGGATTTTCACCGCCTGGGGCGGGATTGTTTCTGGATCTCGATTTCGCGGTCGGGGGACAGTCCAGAAGGCGTTGCCCTGCTGGAGCGGGCTCTGGAGCGGCGTCCGCGAATGCAGCATCTGGTGATCACCTGCAATCAGCAAGGAGCGATGGCGCAACTTTGTGAGCACAATTCAGATCGCGCGCTAGCGGTGGTGCTTGATGAATCGGTGAACGACCGGGGGCTGGCAATGACGAGTTCGTTCACGAACATGCTGTTGGCGGGGCAATGCGTCGCGAGTCTGGATCGCCTGGAAGCGTTCGGTGAGGTCGTCGGGAAATTGTCCGAACTGGGCAGGCGATTTCTTGCGGTTGCGGCGGAAACCGCCGTGGCGATCACGCGTCTGGGATGCTCCCGGGCATGGTTCGTCGGGTCGGGCACGCTGCAAGCGGTGGCAAACGAATCCACGCTGAAAGTGATGGAGTTAACCTCGGGGCGCGTCGCAGCGATGTCTGAGTCCGCTCTGGGTCTGCGCCACGGGCCGATGTCCAGCGTGGATGCCAACACCGCGTTTGTGGCGTTCTTGTCGAGCGATGCCAGGCGGCGAGGATACGAGCTCGACTTGTTGCGGGAAATCGACCGCAAGCGGTTGGGGCGGGTACGAGTGGTGGTGACGGCCAATGGGACCGCAGATGTTGCCGCCTTGGCAGATTATTGTCTTTCGCTTGAGGGTGGGCCAGATTTTCCTGACGAACACCGTCCTGCTCTCGATGTGATGCTGGGACAGCTGCTCGGACTCTTTGCATCCATCGCTTGCGGATTGAAGCCCGACCAGCCGAGTCCGAATGGGGCGATCACTCGAGTGGTCTCGCCGATTAAGCTCTACGTGTGAAACGGTCCTGCAAGCAGTGGCACCCGTAGAAACAAAACACTCCCTGAGGTGGGTCACTATGCCACTGCTGATGCCCGGCGGCGCCAACTACATCGGAGTTCGAAACGTCGCTGGCACCGTGTCCTGGTATACCGAGAAGCTCGGCCTTCGTAAGGTGCCAATCGAACTCGACGATGGCGAGGACTGCGTTGCGCTGGGATTTGCGACGGATGAAGCCGCCTTTGTCCTTGGTCCGACGGGGAAGTCCTCGGGGGAACTCACTCCCTTGCTGTATTCCTCCAATGTGAACAAAGCGAGAGAGTGGCTGAAATCGCGTGGCGTAAATGTTGGAGACGTCCAAAGGGATCCTCGACAGTATTTCAAATGCGCGATCTGGAAGAGAACATCGTCGAGATCTCAGAAGAACCTTAAGAGACTCACGCAATACTCCTAAGACAGTGCTGCGGATTGGTTGGCGTCCATCTCGCGAGCATTGATCAGTTCCACGTTCAAGCACTACCATTCAACTATGCCGGTCGAAACCGAGATCACCCCCGCAACTTACACGCCCATTCGAGCACCTCGTGGGAACCAGATCACTTGCAAAGGCTGGCAGCAGGAAGCTGCCATGCGCATGCTGATGAACAATCTGGATGAAGAGGTTGCTGAGCGCCCCAAAGACCTTGTGGTGTACGGCGGCACCGGGCGTGCGGCGCGGAGTTGGGAGGCTTACCATGCGATCGTCGCGACACTGAGGAAGTTGGAGAATGATGAGACGTTGCTGGTGCAGTCGGGAAAGCCAGTTGGCGTGTTCAAGACGCACGATCACGCGCCGCGAGTGCTGATTGCGAATTCGAACCTTGTGGGGCATTGGTCGAACTGGGAGAAGTTCAACGAACTCGAGCGCGCGGGGCTGATGATGTACGGGCAGATGACCGCGGGTTCGTGGATTTATATCGGCTCGCAGGGAATTGTCGAGGGAACGTTCGAGACTTTCTCGGCGGCTGGCGCGAAACATTTCGGCGGTGATCTTGCGGGCAAGCTGATCGTGAGCGGCGGGATGGGCGGGATGGGTGGCGCCCAGCCTTTGGCTGCGACCATGACCGGAGCAGCGTTTCTGGGGATCGACGTCGATCCGGAGCGCATCAAGAAGCGGCTCAAGACAGGCTATTGCGACTTTATGGTCACGACGCTCGACGAGGCGTTGCGCATCCTGAAGAATGCGGTAAGGAAGAAAGAGAACGTTTCAGTTGGGCTGGTGGGGAACTGCGCGGACATCATTCCCGAGTTGGCCGAGCGGGGGGTAGTGCCGGATGTTTTGACCGATCAGACTTCGGCGCATGATCCCCTGAACGGATATGTGCCGAATGGCATGACATTCGAAAAAGCGCTGGAGTTGCGACAGCGGGATCAGCAGGCGTATCAGGAGAAGTCGCTCGATGCCATGGCACGCCACGTCGAAGGCATGCTGCGGCTGCAGAAGATGGGCTCGGTGACGTTTGACTACGGAAACAACATCCGCACATTTGCGTTCCAGCGGGGCGTCAAGAATGCCTACGATTTTCCGGGATTTGTGCCGGCGTACATTCGTCCACTGTTCTGCGAGGGGCGTGGGCCTTTCCGATGGGTGGCATTGTCAGGCGAGGCATCCGACATTCATGTGACCGATGATTTGGTTTTGGAGTTGTTCCCGGACAACCGCATCTTGCGGCGGTGGATCGAACTGGCACGCAAGCGAATCAAGCTTCAGGGACTGCCTGCCCGCATCTGCTGGCTGGGATACGGTGAGCGTGCGCAGTTTGGCCTGGCAATGAATGATCTGGTAAAGAAGGGAACGATTAAGGCTCCGATTGTGATTGGCCGCGATCATCTCGATTGCGGGTCAGTGGCGTCTCCTTTCCGCGAGACCGAGAACATGAAAGACGGTTCGGATGCGGTGGCCGACTGGCCATTATTGAATGCTTTGCTGAACACGGCCGCGGGAGCGTCATGGGTGTCGATTCACAATGGCGGTGGGGTTGGCATCGGATACTCGCTGCACGCGGGGCAGGTGACGGTGGCTGACGGTTCCGACGAGATGGCGAGGCGCATTGAGCGTGTGTTGACGACGGATCCGGGAATGGGCGTCATTCGGCATGTGGACGCGGGGTACGATGAGGCGAAGGCGTTTGCGAAGGAGACCGGCGTGAGAGTGCCGATGGGGGAGAGCTGACCGTTGAACAGACCAGGCTTCGCCCGACTGGACAATCGAGGCACTCTCCTACACGAGTATCGCTATACTCGGGCTTCATAGAATGAACGCGACTTCCATTCATTTCTTGCGAACTAGCGCCCGCAGGTAATCTCCCGGAAGGGCGATGGTAATACCCGCCACCTTCTTGCCGAGGTACGGTCCAAAGTGCCGCATATCCCCTGTCAGCAAGTGAGTAGATTGAGCTTCGATGGCGGCAAGCAGAATCGGCGCATCTTTACTGGGGCAGAAAGGACGTAATCCGCTGCAGTTCGTGATACCCACCGGGCGCCCGCCTAAACCTCGCTGAGGAAGTTCAGCGCCTGAGACTAAGTAAATTCTCGGAATCATTTCTCTGGTTCGAGGCGCCTCCAGTGGAAGTTCCGCGCGGAACTGGACTTCTCCGACTCTGGGCCCATGCAATAAAGGAGGATGTTCGGAATCGAGCACGACAGTGGTAGCATTCGTAATTGAACCCCCCAGAAGGAAGGCGGCAACGATGCATCGAGCGAGAGTTACGCTGGCGCTGGCCATCGCCCTTGCGCTGGCGAATGGGTTGGTAGTTCCGCTACGTGCGCAGGACGCGGGGTTCAAGCCGGAGGACCTGGTGCCTCGGCACCTCGCCGCGATAGGTCCTGCGGCCACGCGCTCCGGGACCAAGAGCCGGGTGGTGCAGGGCGCAGCGGTGTACCGGATTCTGGTAGGTGGCGGCGGCCGCGAAGAGGGGAAGGTAGGACTAGTCAGCGAGGGTCACAAGCTCCGCTTGGTGTTGAGATTTCCGGGCGACTACAGTCGAGAGAACGTGCTCTTCAATGGCGAGGTGGCCCAGGTCGCTTTTGGCAATTCCAATCAGAGCCGTTCTCCTATGGCATCGTTTCTTGCGACTCAGGATGTGATTCTTCGCGATGGTCTTCTCGGCGGAGTGCTAACGACGGCGTGGCCGATACAGGATCTGAAAGATCGCGGCGCGAAACTTGGTTACGAGGGACTGAAGAAGGTCGACGGCCGTTCGGTGTACGAAGCGCGCTACGAACCGCGCAAGCACAGCGATGTCGAGATACTCTTGTTCTTCGATGCAGAGACTCTCCGGCACGTGAAGAGCGTATACAGCCTGTCCATTGGAAATAATGTGGGCGCCACCATTCTCGAATCTGCCCATCTCAAACCGGAACGCAGCCCACTGGAGGAGCGATTCAGCGGCTTCACCACCGTCGACGGCCTGACCCTGCCGACTCACTGGAATCTGCAATTCACTCGAGAGTTGCCCGACGGAAGTACTATGATTCCAGAGTGGGATTCCAAGAGTGTCGAGATTCAGAACAATGTTGGACTGGACCCCAGGAATTTTGCCGCTAAGTGAGGCGCGTCTTGGGCAGCGATCGGCGTACGCTGCTAAACTATTTGCTGCTTGAGCCCAACCAGAAAACCTCACCCTAAGGCTGAGACGGCACTGCTGTTGGCTTCTATCCGCCAGCTTCTCACACTGCAGACTTCTCCCGCGAATTCCAGACCTCGGCGCGGCCGCGAACTTAAGGAACTGGGCATCATCGAGGATGGGGCAGTACTGTGTCTCGGCGGAAAGATTGTCTCGGTCGGCAAAACGAAAGATGCGCTGCGCGATCCCTGGCTGACGAAGAATCGCCGGAAGGTCATTGAGATCGATTGCGCCGGGAAGGTGGTCCTGCCGGGCTTTGTGGATTCCCACACCCATCCTGTCTTCGTGAGCCCGCGACTCGTGGATTTCGAGAAACGGATCGAGGGCGCTTCCTACGAGGAGATTGCCGAGGCGGGCGGCGGGATCCGGTCAAGCCTTGACGGAGTGCGGAAAGCAGGGAAGGCCCTTCTGGCGGGAAGGATTCTAGCAGCGCTGCGCGATATGGCATCACACGGTACAACCACGGTTGAGGCCAAGTCGGGCTATGGGCTCACGATCGAATCGGAATTGAAGTCGCTGGAGGCGATTCGTGACGCTGCGTCCCGCTGGCCAGGGACAGTGGTGCCGACACTGTTAGGAGCCCATGTCGTCCCAAAAGAATTCCAGAGCCGCTCACAAGAATATGTCGAGATCGTCTGTAAAGATATGATTCCCCGAGCGGCGCGGCGAAAGCTCGTCCGCTTCGTGGACGTTTTTTGTGACAAAGGGGCATATACCGCGGACGAAACCGAGCAGATCTTTGAGGCTGCCGCACACTACGGGCTGGATGTTCGGGCTCATGTGGGTCAGCTTTCCGAGACTGCCCTGTGGCCGTTCTTGCGCTTCAACCCAGCGTCGTTAGACCATATGGACCACGTCAATGATGACGACATTTCCCAGTTGGCGAAACGCGATACAGTCGCGACGCTGGTGCCGGGAGCGAATTATTTTCTTGGGCTGAAGGAATACTCTCCGGCGCGCAAGTTCATTGATGCCGGCGTCCCGGTGGCGTTGGCCACGGACTACAACCCGGGCACATCGCCGACGATGAGCATGCCGATGGCGATGTCGCTGGCGTGTACTCAGATGAAGATGGCGCCAGCGGAGGCAATTGCTGCAGCCACCATCAATGGGGCATGGGCCCTGCGCCTCACCGACCGGAAGGGAAGCGTCGAGCGCGGGAAAGATGCGGATCTGGCGGTGTTTTCGGTCGACGACTACCGCGCGATCGCTTACTGGTTCGGGTTAAACCTATGTCAGCTGACGGTGC
>Ga0066709_100003799_pt1 | contig 11777 bp, 13 predicted proteins | sample GraSoiAngelo_158_FD_79665 | JGI IMG/M metagenome (GOLD analysis project Ga0066709, IMG submission 79665) | Grasslands soil microbial communities from the Angelo Coastal Reserve, California, USA - 14_1009_16_30cm | ecosystem: Environmental > Terrestrial > Soil > Grasslands | place: USA... | reverse complement strand
TCGCGCCCGGCTCGGACGTTAGGCCTCGATGAGAGGGGGCCGGTTGGCATCTGAGAACGCCGGCGGCGCCGGCCACGACCTGGACTCGGCCTTCCGAGCCCATCGCGACTGGCTGGTGCGGAGGCTGGCGCTGATCGTCGGTGATGCCGAAGAGGCCCGGGACCTCGCACAGGAGGCATTCGTGCGACTGACCGAGCACTGGCCGCTCCCCGATCAATCGGAGCCGGCGCGTTGGCTATCGACGGTTGGGGTGCGCCTCGCGATCGACGAGCGGCGTCGGCGGCGGCGCTGGGGCTTCCTCGACCTGCGCGAGACGGACGCGACCTGGGCGTTAGCCGTCGATCCCGACCTGTGGCGGGCGCTCTCCCGGCTTGATCGGCGGACGCGCGCTGCAATCGTCCTCACGACGCTCGACGGCTACTCGCAGGACGAGGTCGCCACGATGCTGGAGGCACCTCGGGGGACGGTCGCAAGCTGGATCTCTCGCGGGCGCGAGCGATTGCGCACGGAGCTGGGACGCGACAGGTGACCGACGAGTTCGACGTCGAGCTCCGACGGCGCCTCGAGGGTCTCGCGGCCGCGGCGCCCGTGGACGGTTCCGGCGGCCTTGCGCGCGTCGCGTCCGGCGTCAGTCCAGGTCGGGCCGCAAGGCGCCTCGCTCCCGGCCTGCTCGTTCCGGCCGTTCTCGTGGTCGTCATCGGGGGCGCCCTGCTCGTTGGGGCGGGCCAACAACCGAAGGCCACACCAGCCACGAGCCAGTCATTGCTGCCAACGAGGCCAGCGAACGGACCCGTTACGACCACCCACGTCGATGGGTTCTTCGAGCTGACGATTCGATCCGAGCACGACCGTTACGCAGCGGGCGACCCGATCGTCGTCGAGGCGTCGCTCATGTATCACGGCCCCGACGCGACGGTCGAGATCTGTCACGACCGCGGCGGACCGATCATGTTCGGCATCCGGGAAAAGATCTTCGGGGCGATCGAGCTCGCACCGGCCAGCCAGCTGATGTTCGACCACGGCACCCTGACGCGGGATGTCCCGCTGACGAAGGCATTCGCGAAGTCCGGCGGCTACCCCAGCGATGATCCGGCCGCACCGTCGTTCAGGGCGTTCTTCGCCGATCCGACCCTTCGACTGCCCCCAGGGACATGGCACGTCTACGCAGTCGCGGCATCCTGCTCACCGGGCCCACTGCTCTTCGAGCTCAACGCAGAAATCGAGATCGTCGTCGACGCGTAGCCGCCGGTACAGTTCGCGCATGGTCATCCACGAGTCGGCGGCGAAGGGGTTCGCGGCGGGGGCCGACGCATACGAGCGGGGTCGGCCCGAGTACTCGCCCGAGGCGGTCGAGCGGCTGATCGCCGAGCTTGCGATCGGCCCGGGGAGCCGCGTACTCGATCTCGCAGCGGGGACCGGCAAGCTGACCCGACAGCTCGTTTGGACCGGCGCGGAGCTGGTCGCGGTCGAGCCAGTCGCGGAGATGCGGGCCAAGCTCCAGGCGGTGCTGCCCGTCGTCGAGGCGATCGAGGGCACGGCCGAGTCGATCCCGCTGCCGAACCACTCGGTCGATGCCGTCGTCGTCGGCCAGGCGTTCCACTGGTTCGACGGCATCCGCGCCGTGAGCGAGATTCGCCGCGTCCTCAAGCCCGAGGGAGCGCTCGGCCTGATCTGGCAGGCGCGCGAGCTGTCGCGGCCGTGGATCGAGCGCCTCGACGCGATCATCGACCGCGTCGACGACGGCCATCCGCGCTTCCGGACCATGGCCTGGCGCGAGGCCTTCGACCGCACGGCGCTCATGGCGCCCCTCGGATCCGCGACGTTCCGGACCGTCCAACGCGGCAGCCCGGAGACGATCGTCGATCGGGTCGCCTCGATCAGCTACATCGCCGCGATGTCCGAAGGACGCCGCGCGGCCGTCCTCGACGAGGTCCGCGTGCTGCTGGCGGCCGACGAGGACACCGCCGGCGCCGAAGTCGTGGAGCTGCCGTACACCGCGCACATCTACTGGACCCGGCCGCGCCAGGCGGCTGCCGGGCCGTCGACCGGGCTCGTCGTGTCGGTCAACACCTCGCCGGGCGGCGTTCCGAAACGACCGATCGCGGGAGCGCGCATGCACTGGCGCGGCCTCGAGGGGGACGCCCACAGCGAACCAGAGCCGGTTCACGGCACGCCCGAGCAGGCGGCGTGCCTCTACGCGCTCGAGGCCATCGAGCGCGTGCGCGCCGACGGCCACCAGGCGTTCCCCGGTACCTACGGCGAGAACTTCACGCTGCTCGGCCTCGACTGGGCTGTACTTCGGCCCGGCGACCGGATGCGGATCGGCACCGCCGGCCCGCTGCTCGAGCTCACCGACTACGCAACGCCGTGCGCCACGCAGGAGCGCTGGTTCACCAACCGGCGCTACGGCCGGATCTCCCAGCGGAAGCACCCCGAGGACGCGCGCTGGTATGCCGCGGTCCTCGAGGAGGGCTACGTCGCTCCCGGCGACGAGGTCCACCTGATCCGGACGGCCTAGCATCCCGCGCATGCCACGCGTCGCCCGGCTCTCGTTCACGCCGGTCCGCGGGCTCGGGCTGACCCATCCCGAGTCGATCGAGCTCACCGACGTGGGCCTCGTCGAGGATCGTCGCTTCTACATCGTCGATGACCACGGCCGCCTGGTCGATCGGCTGCGCGCGGGCAGCCTCGTTCGGGTTTCGGCGGAGACGGATCCGGAAGCGACGTGGCTCAGATTCACGCTGCCGAATGGCTCCGTCGTCGAGGGCGACATCCGCCTCGACGAGCCCGTCCGCACCGAGATCTATGGGCGCCTCGCGAAAGGGCATGTCGTGGGTGGACCGTGGGCGGCGGCGCTCGAGCCGTTCGTGGGTCGACCGGTGCTGCTCGTCCGATGCGACCTTCCAGGCGGCACCCGGATCAAAGACGGGGAGACGCACGTCCGCAATGCGATCAGCCTCGTTTCGGATGGGTCGCTCGCCGAGCTCGCGCGCCAGCTCGGCGTGCCGTCGGTCGACGGGCGCAGGTTCCGGATGCTGATCGAGATCGAAGGTGCACGCCCGCACGAGGAGGACACCTGGATCGGCGACCGCGCGGCGATCGGCTCGGCCGTCCTGTCCATCACGAAGCCCGACGCGCGATGCGCGATCACGACCCAGGATCCGGACACGGGCGAGCGCGACCTCGACACGTTGCGCACGCTCCTGCGCTACCGCGGCTTCCGGCCCGACGACGACGAGCGCAAGATCGACTTCGGCGTGCTCGGTGAGGTTGCGCAACCGGGCACCATCCGCGTCGGGGACGAGGTCGCGGTCCTCGCCGCGGATCGCACCGCCGCGTAGCATGCCGGCGATGACCGACGCACTCCGGGTCGAGCGGGCCGGCCCGAACGGCTCGATCGCGCGCGTCACCCTGGCTCGACCGGAGCGCCGCAACGCGTTCGACGCGTCGCTCATCGCGGAGCTTCGCGCGACGTTCGGGGCGCTGGAGCGAGATTCGCCGACGGAGCTGCGAGCGGTGGTGCTCGCGGGCCAGGGCCAGACGTTCTGTGCAGGCGCGGACATCGACTGGATGCGCGCCGCGATGGCCCTCGACGTCGAAGGCAACGAGCAGGACGCGATGGCGATGGCCGAGATGTACGAGACGATCGACACCTGCCCCGTGCCCGTCATCGCGCGGGTCCAGGGCGCGGCGCTGGGCGGCGGGATGGGCCTGTGCGCGGTCTCCGACCTCGTCATCGCCGAGTCGGGCGCGCGCTTCGGGTTCACAGAGACCAGGCTCGGGATCCTGCCGGCCGTGATCTCGCCGTTCGTCATCGCCAAGATCGGCGAATCGCACGCCCGTGCCCTGTTCCCCGGCGGCCGGCGCTTCGACGCCCTGCGCGCCCAGCGGATCGGGCTGGTTCACGAGGTGGTGGAGGGCGAGGCGGCGCTGGATCTCGCTGTCGACGCCGCGATCGCCGACATCCTCGCCGCCGGCCCGACGGCCGTCCGAGCCGCGAAGGCAATCGTGCGTGAGGTCCGCGGCATCGGCCACGGCTCGTCGAAGTGGCACACGGCGAGGGTCATCGCTCACCAGCGCACCAGCCCGGAAGCCCAGGAAGGCTTCGCGGCGTTCAACGAGAAGCGACGCCCCGGCTGGCAGCCGGACGAGGACCCCGCGAACTAGTCCTTGTGTTCGTGGCGGCCTGACGCGACAATCGCGTCACATGCGTGAGGAGTTGAGCCCGAGCGAGGCCGCGAGGCGGCTCGGTTCGACGACGAGGTCCGTCCAGCGCTGGATCGCCCTCGGCAAGCTGCCAGCTCGCCGCGTCGGGGGCCGATGGCGTGTCGCGTCTGACGCGTTAGACGCGGTCACGGCTGATGCTGCCGCCGTGGGGGCGACCCGATCAGATGGCGTGCGAGCCATCCGCCGGGTGTTCGTCGCCAACCGGGGCGAGGTCGCGCGCCGCATCCGGCGCACCGCGGAGCGGCTGGCGATGGAGGTCATCGAGCCTGCGACAGAGGGACCTGGCGCGGTCGACCTGCTCGACATCGAGGCCGTCGTCGCTGCCGCGCGCGCCGCGAGCGCCGACGCCATCCATCCGGGCTTCGGCTTCCTCGCCGAGAACGCGGGGTTCGCCGAGGCCGTCGAATCGGCCTGGATCACCTGGGTCGGGCCGCCCGCGAGCGCGATTCGCACCATGGGCGACAAGGGCGCGGCGCGACGGCTCGCTGTCAAGCTGGGCGTTCCGGTCATCCCCGGCTACGACGACGACGACCAGTCGGAGGCGGCGCTCCGCCGCGCGGCGCGGCGCGTGGGCTACCCGCTATTGGTCAAGCCCGCCGCGGGTGGCGGCGGCAAGGGCATGCGCGTGGTTCGCGAGCCTGTCCGCCTGGCGGACGCGATCGCAAGCGCTCGGCGCGAGGCGTCGGCTGCCTTCGGCGACGACCGGGTGATCCTCGAGCGGCTCGTCGAGGGTGCCCGCCACGTCGAGGTCCAGGTCCTGTTCGACGCCCATGGCGCGGGCGTCCACCTCGGCGAGCGCGACTGCTCGACCCAGCGTCGTCACCAGAAGGTCCTCGAGGAGACGCCGTCGCCGGCGGTCCCGCCGTCGATCCGGCGCCGCCTGACGAGCTACGCGGTGCAGCTGGCGAGCGCCGTCGGCTACCGCGGCGCCGGGACGTGCGAGTTCCTGGTCACGAACCGGCGCGAGGTCTTCTTCCTCGAGATGAACACGCGGCTCCAGGTGGAGCACCCGGTCACCGAGCTCGTCACGGGCATCGACCTCGTCGAGCAACAGCTGCGAGTCGCCGAGGGCCGGCAGCTCGAGCTCGAGCAGGACACGGTCGACGCATCGCTCGCCCGGGGCGGGCACGCGATCGAGGTCCGCCTCTATGCGGAAGACGCGGAGGACGACTTCCTGCCGGCGACCGGCCGGGTCGAGCGGCTGGCCTGGCCGGCCGGCGCGGGCGTCCGGGTGGACGCCGGCATCGACGAGGGATCGATCGTCGGCCCCCGGTTCGACCCGATGCTGGCCAAGATCGTCGCCCACGGTGCCGATCGCACGGAGGCGCTCGATCGCCTGACGGCAGCGCTGGACGACACGCTCGTGCTCGGGCTCACGACGAACCTGCGCTTCCTGCGCTGGCTCGTTCGCGCCCCGGCGGTACGGGACGGCCAGATGCGCATCGACACGCTTGAGCGGATCTGGCCACCGGACGATTGGGCCGTTCGGGCGACGATCCCGGACGAGGCGTGGCAGGCGGCCGGCCGAGCCCTCGCGCCGGCGGGCTGGCTCGGCGGCTGGCGATTGAACGGGCCACCGAGGGTCCGTCTGGCCACGGACGCCGCGGATCGGACCGTCACGCTCGCGCTACCGGCGCCGGGACGGGCGGTGCAGACCGTGCCGGCGATCGCGGTCGCTGGTGATGGTGATGTCGAGGTCGCGCATGTCGACGTCGCCGGTCGCAGCGTCCCGATCCGCCTGGCGGCGGCGCCCGACATCGACCGCGCCGCGCGGGCCGCCGCCAGCGCGCACCACGGCGGCGGGCCGGTCGAGATCGTCGCGCCAATGCCCGGCGCGATCCTCGCGGTCCACGCGGCCGTCGGGCAGGCGGTCGACGCGACCGATCCGATCGTCACCCTCGAGGCGATGAAGATGGAGCACGCCGTGCCGGCGTCGATCGGCGGGCGTGTCGCGGAGGTGCGAGCGCGAGCCGGCGACCAGGTCGCTCGCGGCGACGTCCTCGCCGTGGTCGAGCCGTAGCGGTACGCTCTCGCCGTGGGCCGCAATGACAAGGGGCGCAAGGGCGACGCGCCACCCGTCGCAGCAAAACGGGTCGCGGCAGCCAAGGCCGAGACACCCGAGGTCGATCGCCAGCCCCTCCCCACCGACCGCACCTCGCTGCTCCCGCTCCACCAGGCCGCCCGCCGGCAGCGGGACGCCGCGCCGCTGCTGAGCAGGGAGCGCGCCGAAGCGACCTTCGAGGTCGAGCGCATCGAGGTCCAGATCGCCCGGGTCGAGCGGGCGATGGATCCGCCGCTCGTCTGACACTTGGCCGATCGCGTCCGGATCTACGAGGTCGGGCCGCGCGACGGCCTGCAGAACGAGGCCGTCGCGATTCCGCTCGAGACCAAGCGAGCGTTCATCGAGCGCCTCGTCGCCGCCGGACTGCCTGAGATCGAGGCGACGAGCTTCGTGTCGCCGAAGGCCATCCCTCAGCTGGCCGATGCCGACGCGCTGCTCCCGAACCTGCCGCGCGCCTCGGGGGTTCGCTACCCGGTGCTGGTCCCGAACGAGCGGGGCATGGCCCGCGCCGAGGCGGCGGGCGCCAATGCCCTGGCCGTCTTCACGGGCGCGACGGATGCCTTCACCCAGCACAACATCGGGATGACGATCGAGGCGTCGCTCGCCGCGTTCGAGCCGGTGCTCCGCCGTGCCGCCGACCTCGGTTGGTGGCGGCGGGGCTACGTCTCCGTCGCGTTCGGCTGCCCGTACACCGGCGCCGTCGATCCGCACCAGGCGGTCGCCGTGGCGAACCGGCTCCTCGAGCTGGGCGTGGAGGAGGTCTGCTTCGGCGACACGATTGGCGTGGGCGTGCCCGGGCAGGTCAGGGCCGTCACGGATGCGGCCACGGGCGCGGGAATCGAGCTGCACCAGGTCGCGTACCACTTCCACGACACGCGTGGCACCGCACTCGCGAACGTCGTGGCGGGCCTCGACGCCGGGGTGCGCTGCTTCGACAGCTCGACCGGCGGCACGGGCGGCTGCCCGTACGCCCCCGGCGCCGCCGGGAATCTCGCCACCGAGGACCTCGTGTACCTGCTCGACGCTTCCGGCTTCGAGCACGGGGTCCGCCTCGAAGGTGTGCTCGAGGCGGCCCGATTCATCGCGGGCGCGCTCGGGCGGCCCCTCGCGTCGAAAGTCGGCCAGGCGGGCGGCTGGGATTCCGGCTCCGGAATGGCCACTGGACGCGCGTGATCGCGAGGAGCCGATGACAGGACGCCGGAAGAATCTCGGCCAGCCCGAGGAGGTCATCCGCGGGGATCTCGTCCACAGCGCGGTGGTCCGCCTGGGCGACCTGACAGTGGGGCGTGTCGTTCAGGAGCCCGGGTGGCATTGGAAGACGCACATGCAGCCGCTCGTCGGCGGGGAGTGGTGCCAGGTGCGGCACGTCGGCGTGGTGACCAGCGGCCGCTTCCGCTGCGAGTTCGCCGACGGGAGCTCCATCGAGCTTGGGCCAGACGACGTCTTCGATGTGCCGCCCGGTCACGACGCGTGGACGGTGGGCGATGAACCGTTCGTCTACCTCGCGTGGGAGGGGTTGCGGACCTGGGCGACGCCGATCGGCGTCGGTGAGCGGACCCTGCTGACCCTCGTGTTCACCGATATCGTCGCCTCGACGGCGACCGCCGCGCGACTCGGCGAACGGGCCTGGAGCGACCTCCTTGCCCGCCACAACGAACTCGTCAGAGCTGCGATCGCCCGTCATCGAGGACACGAGGTCGAGACCACCGGTGACGGATTCCTGGCGACGTTCGATGGCGCCGCACGGGCGATTCGGTCCGCTGCCGACGTACGGACCGGAAGCAGGACACTCGGCCTTCGAATCCGCGCCGGAGTCCATACCGGGGAGGTCGAGATCGTCGCCGGCGACGTCCGAGGCATCGCGGTCCACGAGGCCGCACGGATCGCCGGCGCTGCCGAGCCGGACACGATCCTCGTCTCCGAGGTGACCCGAGCGCTCGCCGCCGGAGCGGGCGTGAGCTTCGGACCGGGGACCGTGCATCAGCTCAAGGGGCTGGAGGGACCGCGAACGCTCTACTCGTTCGCGGGATTCGCGTAGCATCCGCGCCACGATGTACGGGGTCGTCCTGGTCCTGAACCAGAATTACGAGCCGCTGAACGTCACGAATCTGCCTCGTGCGTTCCGGCTGGTGTTCGGGCTGAAGGCCGAGATCCTCGAGTACGACCACCAGGTCATCCGGACCGTCACCCGGGAGTTCCATGCGCCGGCGGTGATCCGGCTGCAGCACCACGTGCGACGGCCACGACCCCGGGTCAAGCTCACCCGGCGTGAGGTGTTCGCGCGCGATCGTCATACGTGCCAGTACTGCGGCCGCCAGGCGTCCGACCTGACGCTCGACCACGTGGTCCCCCGCCATCGCGGCGGCTCGCACTCATGGGACAACCTCGTCGCCGCCTGCAAGCCGTGCAACCACCGGAAGGGCGGCAAGACGCCCGAGGAAGCTCGCGTGCGGCTGCTCCGCCCGCCGTTCGAGCCGCGCAGCGACCTGTACTCGATGTTCACGCCCTACCTCGCCGACGACCGCAACGAGGCCTGGCGCAACTACCTGTTCCTGGGCCGCAACTAGGGCGATCACGCCCGAGGCCAAGGGTCGCGACGCGGGTGTCGCCTCTAACCTAGCCACGTGGTCGAGATCGATGTGCCCGCGACTGTCACCGCGCTCATGGAGCGCCTCTCGGCGCACGGGCACGCGGCGTACGTCGTCGGCGGCTCGGTGCGCGATTCGCTGCTCGGCCGGCAGGCGCAGGACTGGGACCTCGCCACCGACGCCCGGCCGGATCGGCTCCTCGCCGTGTTCCCCGGCGCGGTCTACGAGAACCAGTTCGGGACCGTCGCGGTCCGCGAGGGTGACGCGACCCACGAGGTGACGACATTCCGGACCGACCACGAGTACGCCGACTTCCGGCGGCCGCATCGGGTCGAGTTCGGGGACGACATCCGGCTCGACCTGGCGAGGCGCGACTTCACGGTCAACGCCATCGCCTGGGGGCGCGAGGCGGACGCCGCGGCGAATGCCCTGGTCGACCCGTTCGACGGGCTCGCGGACATCGAGCGAAAGGTGCTCCGCGCGGTCGGCGACCCGGGGGCGAGATTCGCCGAGGACGCGCTGCGCATGGTCCGGGCGGTGCGACTCGCCGCGGTCCTCGAGCTCACCATCGAGCCGGCGACCCTGGCCGCGGTCCGCGAGCATGCCGCGCTGGCCGCGCACGTCTCGGGCGAGCGGGTCTCGGCTGAGCTCGAGAAGCTGCTCGCCTCGCCCCGACCGTCGATCGGCCTGCGGCTCATGGCCGACACGACCCTGCTCGACGTGCTCCTGCCGGAGCTCGCCGCGCAACGCGGTGTGCCCCAGAACAAGATCGAGGGCGAGGACCTGCTCGACCATACGTTGCGCTCCGTCGACGCCGTCCCCGTCGACCGGCCCGTGGTCCGGCTCGCGGCGCTGCTGCACGATGTCGGCAAGCCGCCGACGATCGACGACGGCCCGTTCCGCGGCCACGAGGTGGTCGGCGCCGAGCTGGCCGAGGCGGTCCTCGAGCGGCTGCGCACGCCGAAGTCGGCCACGGAGCGTGTGGTCCGGCTCGTCCGGCACCACATGTTCACCTACGAGCCGGATTGGGGCGACGCCGGCGTGCGGCGGTTCATCCAGCGCGTCGGGATCGACGCGGTCGACGACCTGTTCGCCCTGCGCGAGGCCGACAACGTGGGCAGCGGCGTGTCGGCGGAAGCGCACGGGCTCGATGAGCTCCGGGCGCGAGTGGACGCGGAGCTGGCGGCCTCGGTCGTTCTCGATCGGTCGCGACTCGCCGTACGTGGCGACGACCTGATGGCCGAGCTCGGGCTGCCGGCCGGGCCGCGGCTCGGGCGAATCCTCGATGAGCTGCTCGAGCGGGTGATCGCCGATCCGCGCCTGAATGACCGAGCGACGCTGCTGCTCCTGGCCGAGTCGATGCTGACCGAGGACCGATGATCGAGCGACTGCTCGCAGCCGACGGCGCCCTGGCACGGGACGAGCTCGACCATGCCGAGCGCCTGTTCGAACAGGTCGCCGATGCCGATCCGCGCAACGCGATCGCGCTCGTCGGACTGGCCCGGGTCGCCGCGCGCCGGGGCAACCGTGGCGGTGCGCGCGGGCACCTCGAGCGCGCCCTCGAGATCGATCCCGACGAAGCCGCCGCACGGCGCATGCTGGACGAGCTCGACGCCGCACCGGCAGGCGCGCCGCGACCGCCGTCGCGGCCGTCCCTGCTGGCGCGCCTGCTCGACTGGCTCGGTCTCCGTCCGCGCGCCTGACGCACGGCTACCCTGCACCGATGCGCATCCTCGTCACGGGTGGCGCGGGCTACGTCGGCTCGGTGTCCGTGGAGCATCTCGCGGGCGCGGGGCACGAAATCGTGGTGCTCGACACCTACGCCACCGCGCGTCCCGGCGCGAATCTCGCGGGAGCGACGGTCGTCCACGGCACCTACACCGACCGCGAGGGCGTCGCCGCCCTGCTCCGCGACGAGCGCGTCGACGCCGTCCTCCACTGCGGGGCTCGCTCCCTCGTCGGCGAGTCGATCCGCGACCCGGCGCTGTACTTCCGCGAGAACGTCGCCGGCGGGATCGCCCTCCTCGAGGCGATGCGCGACGCCGAGGTCAGCCGCCTCGTGATCTCGTCGACCGCGGCAGTCTACGGCGTCCCCGACACGACGCCCATCGCCGAGGATGCGCCGCTCCGGCCGATCAACCCCTATGGCGAGTCGAAGCGCAGCCTCGAGGCCGCAGCCGGCTGGTTCGCCGCCGCCTACGGCCTGCGCGCCGTCTCACTTCGCTACTTCAACGTGGCCGGCGCCAGCGCGACGAACGGCGAGCGGCACGACCCGGAGACCCACCTGATCCCGAACGCGCTGCGCGCCGTCACAGGGGGTCCGCCCCTGACCCTGTTCGGGACGGACTACCCGACGGCCGACGGGACGCCGCTCCGCGACTACGTCCACGTCGTGGACCTGGCCGAAGCGCACCGGCTGGCGCTCGAAGCGACGGCGCCGGGCGATCCGCGCACGTCCCGCTTCTTCGCGTGCAACGTTGGCGGCGGCGTCGGCTTCAGCGTGCGCGAGGTCGTGGCCGCCACTGAGCGGGTCGTGGGCAGGCCAATTCCCCACGTCACCGGCGAGCGCCGTGAAGGGGACCCGCCGACGCTCGTCGCCGACATCGCGCGGGCGCGCGACATCCTGCGCTGGGAACCGGAGCGGTCCAGCCTCGAGGAAATGATCGGGTCGGCCTCGAAGTGGTGGTCGGCTCGCTCCGTATCGCCCGGCGAGTGAGCTAGCGCGGCTCGAGCGGCGCCGTCATGGGAGCGAGGCGCTCAGGCGGGGCGTGGATGGCGACGTCGAGGTCGCCCGAACCCTGCCAGCGGTCCGAGACCGGGCGCAGGATCCAGGCGCCGAGCAGCATCGTGCCGAGCAGCGTCACCACCGCGAGCTGATAGGCGCCCACGCCCAGCGAATC